>JACXTT010004621.1_pt1 | contig 20386 bp, 14 predicted proteins | sample 9270951 | NCBI WGS metagenome assembly JACXTT01 (sample SAMN15532306, study PRJNA645909) | rock metagenome | isolation source: weathered quartz diorite | place: Puerto Rico | collected 2017-06-21
AAATACGCATCCAACAAAAGATGCATAACCGGTAACGATATCGAATACGTAACGGTCAACAACATTAGCATTTACTACAAAGGCGGTGTAACGAAGGAGCAGGCGGCGCTCCAACCGCCCCAAAAAGAAACTGACTATCCCGAACCAACGATGTTCGGCGAGATGCCTGCGTACGGCTTCTTCATTCGCCACGTCCGCGGTTTGCAGATGAGTGACATCAACCTGAAATTATTGAAGGAAGATGCGCGGGCTCCTTTTATAATCTCGGATGCTAAATCGATCGACTTGAATCACTTGCAGATGGATCGCGCGACCGGCGTTCCCAATTTTATCTTGAATGAGGTTCAGGATTTTTCGCTGCGGCAGAGTTATCCCTTAAAGGATTTGGTTTTGCCCAAAGTAAAGCGACAGGAATTCTAATCACACGATTATGAGTCTGACTTTCAAGCGTCTCCTCGTTTGCACAGTTCTCGGCTGTCTCGTCGCGTCGATCTCACTCGGCCAGACGCGTCGGCGCCAACCTTCTGCTGCGACTTCTAAGCCTAACCAAACCAAACCGAAACCTGTCGCTCCGTCGCCAAATCTCGCAAAAGATCCGACGCTGTACGTCGTCGGTTACGCGCATCTCGACACTGAATGGCGCTGGGAATATCCGCAGGTGATTCAGGAGTATCTCACCAAGACGATGCGAAACAATTTCGCGTTGTTCGAAAAATATCCGCACTATATCTTCAACTTCACCGGCGCCAATCGTTACCGCTTGATGAAGGAGTATTACCCCGCAGATTTCGATCGCTTGAAGTTTTACGTCTCGATGGGTCGCTGGTTTCCCGCCGGCTCGTCGATGGAAGAAGGCGATGTGAATTCGCCGAACGCCGAATCGATCATTCGCCAGATTCTCTACGGCAACAATTGGTTTCGCAAAGAGTTCGGCATGGCCAGCGATGAATACATGTTGCCCGATTGCTTCGGCTTCCCGGCTTCCCTTCCCAGCATCCTGGCGCACTCAGGCATCAAAGGTTTCTCGACGCAGAAACTTTCATCGGCGTGGCAGCCCGCGCCGCATGTCGGTGGGCCAGATTCGCCCGAGAAGACTCCGGTCGGTATTCCCTTCAACGTCGGAGTCTGGGAAGGAACTGATGGCAGGACGGTGATCGCGGCGTTGAATCCGCTCTCGTACGGCAGCAACGTCAATTACGATCTCAGCAAAACGCCGCCGCCACCGCCGGGGCCCGATCCGGCGCTGACGCCGCAACAGAACCAGGCGCGCACGCGTTCGGCGGAAGATTGGCCGCGCCGGATTCAGACGAATGGAAATCTCACCGGCATCTTTGCCGACTATCATTACGTCGGCACGGGTGACGTCGGCGGCTCGCCGAATGAATCATCCGTGAAGTTGATGGAAGCGATCACGACGCGGTCGAAGATTTCTCTGCCGCAACTCTTTCCATTCGGCTCGACGCCAGCTCCGCCGAGCCCGCCGGTCCAGGTCGGCGATGGATCCATCCGCGTGGTCTGGTCGAAAGCCGATCAGATGTTCCAGGACATCCTGAAGTGCTGCTCGACGGATCGCCTGCCGCGATACAAGGGCGATCTCGAATTAATTAATCATTCTGCCGGATCGTTGACATCCGAGGCTTATCAGAAGCGTTGGATGCGCAAGAACGAGTTACTCGCCGACGCCGCTGAGAAAGCTTCGGTCGCAGCCGAGTGGTTAGGCGCGCGCGGGTATCCACGCGACAGGTTGAACGGCGCATGGACACTGGTGATGGGCGGACAGTTTCACGATCTGCTGCCGGGCACCGCGACACCCAAAGCGTTCGAGTTCGCCTGGAACGACGACGTGATCGCGATGAATCAGTTCGCCGGAGTCCTGACGAGCGCTGCGAATGGCGTAGCCGCCGCCCTGAATACTGAAGCCCAGGGAATACCTGTCGTTGTTTACAATCCGCTGAACGTCGACCGCGAAGACATCGTCGAAGCGAATCTAACTTTTCCCAATGGCGCGCCGCGAGCAATCCGCGTCGTCGGGCCGGACGGCAAAGAAGTTCCGTCGCAAATTTCTAACGGCAAGATCCTGTTTCCGGCGAAAGTTCCTTCAGTAGGATTCGCTGTTTATGACGTGCAGCCGGCGGATTCGTTTTTGTCAGCGGGCGATCTGAAAGTCACCGAGTCGTCTCTGGAAAATTCTCGCTATCGGGTGACGATCGATAAGAAGGGCGATGTCGCAAGCATCTTTGATAAGCAACTGAATCGCGAGCTGCTCTCCGCGCCCATTCGTCTGGCAATCTCGACCGACAATCCGAGTCAATGGCCTGCGTGGAACATGGACTTCGCTGACGAGCAACGCGCGCCGCGCAGCTTCGTCTCAGGTGATGCGAAGATCCGCATCGTGGAAGCCGGACCGGTGCGCGTCGCGATTGAGGTCGAACGGGACACTGAAGGATCGAAGTTCGTACAGACTGTGCGCCTGTCCACCGGCGACGCAGGCCATCGCGTCGAGTTCAGCAACGTCATCGATTGGGCGACCAAAGAAGCCAACCTCAAGGCCGTGTTTCCGTTAGCCGCCGCGAACAATCTGGCGACGTACAACTGGGACGTTGGGACGATTCAACGTCCGAACGAAGAAGAGCGTCAATTCGAAGTTGCTTCTCATCAATGGATCGATCTCACCGACAAGGCGGGTGCGTTCGGGGCGACTGTCTTGACCGATTGCAAGAACGCATCTGACAAGCCTGACGATAAGACATTGCGGCTGACGCTGATTCGCACGCCGGGCACGCGCGGCGGATACGCTGATCAAGGTACGCAGGACGTTGGCCATCATGAGATTCTTTTTGGACTCGCCGGGCACGCCAATGATTGGCGCCAGGCGCAAACCGACTGGCAGGCTTACCGATTGAATCAACCGCTGATCGTTTTTCAGAGTTCGGCTCATCCGGGTGCATTGGGTAAATCTCTCTCGTTGCTCAAGGTCAACAACGATCGAATTCGGGTGATGGCTTTCAAGAAGGCCGAGCTGAGCGACGAGTTGATCGTGCGCATGGTTGAGATGGATGGAAATCCGGCCACCAATGTTCATCTCATGTTTGCTTCCGGCGTTGTCGCCGCCCGCGCAGTCAATGGCCAGGAACAGCCGATCGGAACGGCGACGATCTCGAACGGCGAACTGGTTACATCGTTCACCGCGTATCAACCTCGGACGTTTGCTTTGAAGCTGGCGCCGGCGCCCGTCAAAGTCGCACCCGTTTCTTTTCAAACAGTCCCGCTCGATTACGACATGCCGGTGGCTGCGCGTCTGGGCCGGCCAGCCGACGGGAGTTTCGATTGGGCGCCGAACAATCAAGGCACTTCGCAAGGCAGGGCGCTGCCCGCTGAGATGTTGCCGCAACAAATAGGTTTTGGCGGAATTCGTTTCGGTCTGGCGACAGCGGGAAAACCCAACGCGGTTGTGCCGCACGGACAAACAATCGCGTTGCCGGCGGGAAAATACAATCGCGTGTATCTGCTGGCCGCCGCAGCCAACAACGATCAGAAAGCAACGTTCATGTTTGGAGAGAAAACAACTGACCTGACGATCCAGGAATGGACCGGGTTTGTCGGCCAATGGGACGATCGAATTTGGAAAGCTACCGAGCAACAACTCCCGCCGGCGCAGGGCTCGCCGCCGGGAACTCCCCCGCGAATCCGCGTTAATCCTTACGGCGAGATGATTGGTCTCCGTCCCGGGTTTATCAAGCGCGCGGACATCGCCTGGTTCAGTTCGCAGCGTCGCGACGCCGCCGGGGGCGCTGAGCCTTACGCTTACTCTTATCTGTTCGCCTACGCGCTCGACATTCCGCCGGGCGCGAGGACGATCACGCTGCCGGACAACGAGCGCATTCGCATCCTGGCGATGACCGTGGCGAATGAACCATGGACGGTCGCCCCGGCTCAGCCGCTTTACGACACGCTCCAACATTAATGATGCAGATGTACGCCATCGCGCAACGGCTCTTCTTAATCATTGTTGTTGGAGCATCGTCGGTGCATGGCGTGCGGAATCAAACCCGAGTCACGCTCGCGCACAACGATAACAAGTCGGCCAATCCTGAATTCAAGTTTGCCAATGTCCCTTCACCTTCTCGTGACGACGCGGCCACGCATGCCAGAGTTCTGATCGTCGATGGCGAAGCTGATGGAAACGGCGCTGACGTTACCGCATTAACCGATGGCCTGCTCCCAGCTTCCGGCGATCAGCCGCGACGGAACTTTTTTGTAGCTGCCGGCAGCGGGGGCGCGCGTGTCCTCATCGATCTTGGCAAGCCGCTCGATGTCGCTGCGATTAACTCGTACTCGTGGCACCCGAATTCGCGAGCACCACAGGTTTATCGCGTCTGGGGCAGCGATGGCTCAGATGCGAGATTCATTGCGGAACCAAAAGCCAATGTCGATCCGCGCGCGGTTGGATGGAAAGTAATAGCTACCGTCGACACTCGCTCATCGGATGAAGACAAGGACGGCGGTCAATTCGGAGTGAGTATCACTGATGAGAAGAGCGGCCTCGGCCGCATTCGATATTTGCTGTTCGATTTTTATGTGACCGAAGTCGCCGACAACTTCGGCAACACGTTCTATAGCGAGATCGATGTGATCGCAAAGAAGTGAAGGCGGCCTCAGAAAGACTTTGCGGCCAATCCAACATGGACATTAAAAGCGCACGATTCGGAGTCACGCCCAACGGCGAGGAGATAGAAATCTTTACTCTCGCCAAAGGTAACGGTATGGAAGTGGGAATAATTAACTATGGTGGCATCATCACTTCGATCTCCGTTCCGGATCGGTCAGGCGGATTAAGCGACGTCGTGCTGGGCCACGAGACGCTGGATGGCTACTTAAATCATTCGCGTTATTTTGGCGCGGTGGTTGGTAGATATGCTAATCGAATCGCGCGGGGCAGGTTCAAGTTGAATACTGTCGAATATCAGCTCGCGATTAATAACGGCAAGAACCATCTACATGGCGGCTTCAAGGGATTCGACAAGGTTGTTTGGAAAGCAACACAGGTCGACGGCGGGGTTCAACTTAACTACCTTAGCGAGGATGGCGAGGAAAACTATCCGGGACGCTTGGAGGCAACCGTCACCTATCGCCTAACTGACGCGAACGAACTACGCATCGACTATCGCGCGACGAGCGATCACGAGACCATCATTAATCTCACCAACCACTCATATTTTAATCTCAACGGGGGTGGAACGATTCTGAACCATGAACTGCAGATTGAAGCAGACGCATTTACTCCCGTTGACGAGACCCTCATCCCAACCGGCGAGATTAGAAACGTGAGGGACACTCCGATGGATTTCACGTCGCCCACAGCAATCGGTCGACGTATCTGTGACGACTACGAGCAGCTACGAAACGCCGGCGGTTACGATCACAATTTTATCTTAAGGGGACAAGTCGCAGCGCTAAGAACGGCGGCGAGAGTTTACGAACGTGCGAGCGGAAGAGTAATGGAAGTTCGCACGACCCAGCCGGGTATGCAGTTTTACTCCGGCAATTTCCTCGACGGCAGCATTATCGGTAAAGGCGGACGCGCTTATGACAAACATTCCGCGTGCTGCTTCGAGACGCAGCATTTTCCGGACTCGCCTAACCAGCCGAACTTTCCTTCAACAGTGCTGAAGCCGGGCGAAGAATATAGTCAGGCAACAATCTACAAGTTCTCAGTGGAGTAACCCATGAAGACGAGGTCTCAAATCATTGTTTTCATCGTGAGCGTTCTCGTGTTTCTTTCGGTGTTGGCTGCTGCGTTGGTGAAGGCGCGACAATCGCCAGAACCATTAACGGGAAACTGGGTAGTCCGCACGCCGACCACAAATAATGATGGGACCTTCCGCACGACCTATCTAAGTCTAAGACAGGATGGCCAGAAGATTACTGGCACGATTCGCGTGACGCAGTTCTATTACAAGATTAGCGAGAGCACGGGCGGCCCCGACGGATTCACTCTCACCGGCTCGATGATCGACGGTAAGACCGAACGCAAAGTGCAGTACGAGGGAAAGCTGGTTGGTGACCAGCTTCAAATCTCGACGCGCCGTCGTCCCACCGATCCGCCGACGCAGATGGTGGCCGTGCGCGCGCCTGCTGGTGAAGGCGCCATGCCCGCCCGCAATCCCCTTCCCGCTTTGCACAAGGTTCGCGACAACGGACTCGCGCGGACGCCCCCGATGGGCTGGAATAGTTGGAACAAATTTGCGAGCCGCGTTGACGATGCCACCGTGCGCAGCATCGCGGACGCGATGGCCACGAACGGCATGAAGGACGCCGGCTATCAATACATCAACATCGACGACACCTGGGAAGCCGGCCGCGACGCCCAAGGCAACATTCAAACGAACAAGAAATTTCCCGACATGAAAGCGCTCGCCGACTACGTGCACAGCAAAGGTTTGAAGCTGGGCATCTATTCTTCGCCTGGTCCAAATACCTGCGCCGGTTACGAAGGCAGCTACGGTCACGAAGAGCAGGACGCCCGCACTTACGCCGCCTGGGGAATTGATTATCTGAAGTACGACTGGTGCGGCGCGCGCAATCTTTACACCGACGAAGAAATGCCGCAGGTGTATCAAATCATGGGCGACGCGTTGCTCAAGCAAAAGCGCCCGATTGTCTATAGCCTCTGCCAGTACGGCCGGCTCGATGTGTGGAAGTGGGGCGCGGACGTGGGCGGCAATCTCTGGCGCACGACGGGCGACATTCGCGACGCGTGGGATTCAATGACGCGCATTGGCTTCAATCAAAACGATCTCGCGCCTTACGCGAAGCCCGGACATTGGAACGATCCGGACATGCTCGAGATCGGCAACGGCGCGATGTCGAACGACGAATACAAGACTCACATGAGTCTCTGGGCGATGCTCGCTGCGCCGCTGCTCGCGGGAAACGATCTGCGCAGCATGAGCCCCGAAATTCTCGCGATCCTCACCAACAAAGAAGTCATCGCGATCGATCAGGACAAACTCGGCAAGCAAGGACAGCGGATGTCGCAATCAGGCGAACAGGAAGTATGGACTCGCTCCCTTTCCGGCGGTGACATTGCGGTGGCTATCTTTAATCGAGCCAAGGACGAAGCGAAGATTTCGCTCAGGCCGGCAGACTTAAAGATCGCCGGCAAGTGGAAAGCGAGGGACCTCTGGACGCATCAGGATGTCACTTGGCCGTCGGACGGGGAATATTCAGTCACAATTCCAGCTCACGGCGTGCTGATGCTGCGCCTTAGTCGGTGACGCTGTACGAACAGTTTTATTTCGTCACTCTGAACCAGTCGAAATCCGCATAACCCAATTCGCGCACATTTCCAGCGCCGACCGCAAAGATGCCGATCTTCGCGCCAATCCATTTGCCCGGGCGCGCGGTGAACGGTTCACCAATCGATGAGAATTTCGTTCCGTCAGTGCTGTAGCCGAAGCGGCAGACAGCGTCTTTGCCGACGGTGACTCGCAGATAGAAAGTGCTTCCCTGAATCTGAATTCCGGGTGAGTCCTTTTCAGCCCTTCGGCGATCGGCGTCTTTGCAGCTCGCTTGATGAACCTCGAGACCGCTCGAGCCTTTCCTGACTGCGACGTATGCGTAATCGAGCCCCATCACAATCAATCCTGTTTGCTCGCCTTCCGTTCGCGGCGAGAAGGTAAGCTTTGTGGTTGTGACGAATTCCGGCGCTGGAAATTTTTGCAGCAGCAAATTCGGAGCGTCCCAGAAATTCTTGTAGTCACCCGGTAGCGAAACATTAAAGAGTCGCAGTTGGCCTGACGACCTCGAAGGAAAAGCCCAGTTCGTTCCAGGGTTCGCCTGCCACTGCCACTGGGGCTCGATGCGGTTTTCGTCAAACTCGTCAGAATCGGCGGGAGTCATCCGCGGCCACGATCGACCCACATTTGGTTTCTTGTAGGTCAAGACCGGTTCCCCCGTGCCATCGCCATCCGGATCGACTCCGATCACCGGCCAATCGTTGATCCATTTCATTGGTTGCAGATGAACGATGCGACCATACGCGCCCTTGTCCTGAAAATGAATGAACCATGATTCGCCGGTTTGGGTTTCAACCCACGCGCCCTGATGCGGACCGTTGATTTGCGTCTTGCCCTGCGCGAGGACAACCTTCGCTTCATAGGGGCCGAAAACATTCTTCGATCGCAGCGCGAGTTGCCATCCTGCTTCCACGCCTCCAGCCGGAGCGAAAATGTAGTAGTAACCATGCCGCTTATAAAATTTTGGGCCTTCAACCGTCGGATTCTTGTCATGGCCATCGAAGACCATCGCGCCGTCGTCGAGCAGCTTCGTTCCATCAGGACTCATGCGACTAACGATCAGGATGCTCTTGATGCCGGAGCGACTCGCCGCCATCGCGCTGACGAGATACGCACTACCGTCTGCCTCCCATAATGGGCACGGGTCAATCCATCCTTTCGCTTCTTTGATGAGCAGCGGCTCAGACCATGGACCTGCCGCGTCTTTGGCCTTAATCATGTAGATTCCGCGATCAGGATCGGGATAAAAAATAAAGAACTCGCCCTGGTGATAGCGAATTGCCGGCGCCCATACACCATTACCGTGTTGCGGCTTATTGAAGACGTCCGGCGGCGGTTGGCGCTTCAATGCGTGGCCAACGATCTCCCAATTGACAAGATCTTTTGAATGTAGAATCGGCAGACCCGGAGCGCAATTAAAACTCGAAGCCACGAGGTAGTAGTCATCGCCAACTCGAATTACATCGGGATCGGAATAGTCTGCATGAATGATCGGATTTAGATACGTGCCGTCGCCGTTGTCCGCGACCCATACTTGCGAAGTGGTTTGCGAGAATGTTGGATAGGCCGGGCCTGCAATGAACAGGAGGACGATCGTTTGGGAAATGAAGCGCGCGAATCTCACGGGATAAAGAATGTTGGATGCGGCTCGTCGGCGTTGCTACGCGCCCGTGGTCACGCGCGCCGATCGAACCGCTTCGACGTAAGCGCGCGCGGCGGCCGTGACCTTCTCAGGCTGGCCTGCACGAATTGCTTTGACATCGACCAGATCGGCCCCGACACCAATCGCCGCCGCACCTGCCTGGATAAAACTTGGAGCCGTCGCGAGCGTGACCCCGCCGGTCGGCACCAATTCGATCTGCGGCAGCGGCGCCTTTAGAGACTTAATATAACTCGCGCCACCCACTGCGCCGCACGGAAAAACTTTTACGAAATCGGCGCCAGCATTCCACGCGCTGACAACCTCAGTTGGAGTCAACGCGCCGGGCATCACCGGCACATCACGCTGACGACAGAGCGCGATCGTCTCGAGATTTACTGCCGGGCTCACAATAAACTTTGCCCCGGCCTCGATGCATGCGCCGGCCGCCTCTGGATCCAGAACTGTGCCTGCCCCGACGGTCGCCTCATCACCGAACCGATTAACGAGTTGCGCAATGACCTCTACGGCCCCCGGCACCGTCATGGTGATTTCGAGCACGGACACACCACCAGCTTTGATTGCTTCTACAACCTGGATCGCTTCGTCCGCCGACGCGGCGCGCACTACCGGGATGACGCCGGTCTCGCGAATGCGTTTGATTGTTTCAGACTTAGTCATCGCGCCACGCGTGCGCCGCCGCCCTTCATCAACTTCTCGACCTCGGTCAATGTCGCCATGGTTGTATCTCCGGGCGTGGTCATTGCCAGCGCGCCATGCGCGGCGCCGCAATCGACGGCATACTGCGGTCCTTTGTTTGTCAGTAATCCATAGATCAGGCCCGATGCGAAGGAGTCACCACCGCCGACGCGATCGTAGATCTCCAAATTTTCTCGCGTCGTCGCCTGATAGAACGCACCATTCGCGAAGCAGACAGCGCCCCAATCATTGATCGTCGCGGTTTTCGCGTTACGCAATGTCGTGGCGACCACCTTGAAGTTGGGAAACTCTGAAGTAGCATGCTCAATCATTCGCTGGAATTTTCCGATATCGAGCTTCGAAAGATTTTCATCAATGCCTTCGATTTCATATCCGAGACAAGCCGTGAAATCCTCTTCGTTTCCAAGCATCACATCGATCATCGGCGCCAGTTCGCGATTTACTTCTTGCGCGCGTGCCTTTCCGCCTACGCCTTTCCAAAGCGACTCGCGATAATTCAGATCGTAGGAAACGATGGTTCCGTACTTCTTAGCGACTTCGATCGCTTGGCGCGCAACGGCTGGAGTGGTTTGGGACAACGCGCAGAAGATACCGCCGGTGTGAAACCAACGCGCACCTTCATCGCCGAAAATCTTTTCCCAGTCGACGTCGCCGGGCTTCAATTGCGAAACTGCGGTATGCCCGCGATCGGAGCAGCCAACCGCGCCGCGCACGCCGAAACCACGCTCTGTAAAATTTAGGCCGTTGCGGACGGTTCGGCCGATGCCGTCGTAGGCTACCCAACGAACATGCGTCTGATCGACCCCGCCCTGATAGATTAAATCCTGCACGAGCCGGCCAACCGGATTGTCAGCCAAGGCCGTCACGATCGCCGTGTCCATGCCGAAGCAGCGCTTCAACCCGCGCGCGACGTTATATTCCCCGCCGCCTTCCCAAACGCGAAAATTGCGCGTAGTCGCGACGCGCCCGTCACCTGGATCGAGGCGCAGCATCACTTCGCCCAAACTCACCAAGTCCCAGCGACACGCTTCCTTCGATTTGATCTGCAAGTCTTGGTTGATTGACATACTTAGACGGTCTGAGTTTTTGAGGTAGTGCTCGTGATTATCAACCCGCTAATTATTCCCGTCACGACTCCGATAACCGCGCCGATCGCCATGTACTTCAAAAGGTTTGCTCCGGACGCATGCGACAAGATGCCAACGCACCAACCACCAAACGATCCAAAGATGCCGCCCACGAAACCAAAGCCGACGATCGTTCCAACCGAAAAAGGTTTCGCTCTTACCGCATCGACATCACCGATAGGTTCGACTCGCGGCACAAGCAACTGAATAATTAGCAAGGCCACCAGGTAGGCAGAGCCGGCAATGAAGAACGGCACCCGATAATTCCCACCGGTGACCTGGAGAATGTACCCAACGATCACCGCCATGGTTGAGCCGGCAAAGGCGCCTGCCATTCCTCCAATGCCCACGACCGATCCGACCGCCCTTCGCGGGAACATATCCGACGTGAGCGTGAAAATATTTGCCGACCACCCCTGATGAGCCGCGGCCGCAAGACCAACCAAGCCAACCGCCAGCCACAGACTCTTCACGTTGGCCGCAAACACAATCGGAGTTACCAGCACTGCGCAAATCAGCATCGCGGTTTTGCGTGCTCGATTGATCGTCCAGCCGCGCTTGATGAACGTCGACGACAACCAACCGCCGCCGATACTGCCAACGTCGGCGATAATGTAAATCGCGATAAGCGGAGGCCCGATCGTGGTTAGATCGAGCCCATGATTCTGCCGCAGAAAAGGTGGTATCCAATATAGATAGAACCACCAAATGGGATCCGTTAAGTACTTTCCGATCGCAAACGCCGATGTCTCTCGCTGGGGAATAAGTTTTAGCCACGGAACTTTTGCCGCCGGCGGATCAGGCGGATCCGATTGGATGTATGCCAATTCAGCGGGAGACAGTCGCGAGTGCGCTTCCGGACGGGCATAGAGTGGAATCCAGAATGCCAGCCACACCAGGCCAATTCCGCCTGTCAGGATAAACGCCCACTGCCAGCCCAGATGAAGGGCAATCCAGGGAACGGTTAACGGAGCAACGATCGCGCCGACGTTCGACCCGGCATTAAAGATACCGGTTGCCAGCGCCCTCTCTTTTTTGGGAAACCATTCGGCGCAGGTCTTGATCGCCGCCGGAAAATTGCCTGCCTCTCCTAAGCCGAGTGCGGCTCTCGCGACGCCAAAACCCAAAGCCGATCGCGCCAGCGCGTGCGACATCGCGGCCAAACTCCAAACAGTAAGCGCGACAGAGTAACCAATCTTCGTACCGAAGCGATCGATTAGTCTTCCTGCCAGCAACAACCCCAGGGCGTACGCTGCATTAAAGGCCGCCACGATGTTGCCATAGTCAATCTCGCTCCATCTGAACGCGGCTTGAAGATCTTTTGAGAGGATTCCGATTACCTGACGATCGACATAGTTAATGGTCGTCGCAAAGAACAATAGCGCGCAGATTGTCCAGCGAAAGTTACCGACGCGCGCCGGCGCGGGTGGATTTGCATTTGTATCCATCAGTTATGCTGGTTGCGCCGAGCGCAAGACTGTTGGCAAGACTAGCGACCGCACCTTCGGGTTGAGCCGAATCCAGAGTCCGGGATTCTCGTTGAGTTGACGCGCCCGCGTCTCTGGATCTTCAGAAATCTTTGTGTTGATGAAGCGTTCAAAACTGTCGACCTTGGCGGGAGCGGTGTCCGCGTCGACAATCGATTGCACGATTCGTTTCGCGCCGAGCACGGCCGCCGGACCGAGCGTCAGAATATGCGTCGCGCTGCGGCATTCGATTTCATCGGCTTCATTCGGAGAAGTGCCGCCGGCTTTGAACTTGTTGATGTGGTGTTCGACGATGTTTTGTGAAATAGGAATCACGCCGGCAACGTCAGTTGCACCGGCGCCACTGCCGGGTTTGATATAGCAAATGTGCGAAGCTGCGTCTGCTTCCGGCCCAAGACCAAGAAAGAAAATGTCGATGCCGCCCGAAGACTCCAGCGCTTCCACATAGCGAATCATCTCTGCTTCGAGATCAGGAGCGTCGGTCCGCATTGAGTTAAAGCTCTTCACCTTTTCGAAAAACTCGTCACCCAACAACCGTTCAAAGTCACGCACAAAACTGAACGCGTTGCTAGTGCGCATCGGTGCCAGCGCATCTTGCGTGAAGACATTCAGTCGCCCCAACAGCTCATCGAGCTGGTTTGTTTTCGCCTTCTCGCCAATCAAGCGATGCAGCGCCTGAGCGCCTCGGCCACCGAGAATCACGATCGTCAAATCGTCTGACTTACTTCGCGCGGCAGCTTCAATCTCCGCGAGCATCGCCCGACCCACGGCATCTTCCGATTCCAACACTTCAAAATCCAGCGCATGCGAATTGTGCTCAACCAATTCGGATTGCTCATCAGCATCAGCGCGTCGAATCCAGACGTTCGCACCGGCCGTTCGGCGGTGAACTGAACCCTCGGTTGATGCAAATGTCGAACTCATCTGATGACTGTTAGCAGAGCTGCCGCTCGAGCGGAGTGATAGCCTACGAGAACCTGCCGATATGAGCAAGACAAAAATCCAGGAACCCAAACTGATCTTGGCAAGCACCGACGCGTCGTCGCGGGCTGAAAATTTTCAGAACCACTCGACATCCAATGTTGTTGACTAGGGCCGCTCGTAGTTTAAAATGCGCCGCAATATTGGTCATGAAAATTCTTTTCAGAACTTCAATCATTTCGCTCCTCGTGATTCTTTCGCTGTCTGCCGCGAGCGCGCAAACGCCGTCATGGTCGGAACGCATGGCCGGCACCGCAATGACCCGCTGGGCGAACTCGTGGGAAACGGATCCAACCAAAGCTGAGAAGTGGAGTTACGAGCAAGGTGTGTTGCTGAAGGGAATAGAAAACGTCTGGCTGAATACTGCGGAGGGAAAGTACTTCGCGTTCATCCAACACAGCATCGACCGATTCGTGAACGACGACGGCACCATCAAGACTTACAAACTGGACGATTACAACATCGACAACATCAACGAAGGAAAGCTTCTGCTTACGCTCTACCGCGTGACGGAAAAGGAGAAGTACAAAAAAGCCGCCGATCAGTTGCGTGAACAATTGCGCACTCACCCGCGCACCCACGAGGGCGGCTTTTGGCACAAGAAGATTTACCCTTATCAGATGTGGCTCGATGGCTTATACATGGGCGAGCCTTTCTATGCCGAATACGCGGCGACCTTCCACGAGGATTCCGCATTCGACGACATCGCCAGGCAATTCATCTGGATGGAGGCGCACGCGCGCGATCCAAAGACTGGTTTGCTCTATCACGGTTGGGATGAGTCGAAGCAGCAGCGTTGGGCAAATCCGCAGACTGGCTTGTCACCGGAATTTTGGGGGCGCGCTATAGGTTGGTACGCGATGGCTCTGGTCGATACGCTCGACTACTTTCCTGAGAACCATCCACAGCGAGCTGCTTTGATCGCGATCTTGAAACGACTCGCGCCGGCGATCGCGAAGTATCAGGAAGCGAAATCGGGACTTTGGTATCAGGTGCTTGATAAGCAAACCGCGAAAGGAAACTATCTCGAAGCGTCGGCGGCTTGCATGTTTGTTTACGCGCTGGCGAAAGGCGTGCGCCGTGGATACTTGCCCGATTCCTTTCTGCCGGTCGCACAAAAAGGCTACCAGGGAATTCTGAATCGCTTTGTCAAAACAGATGCTACTGGTCAGGTAAATCTTGAAAAAACAGTGGGCGGCGCGGGCCTCGGCGGTAATCCGTACCGCGACGGCACCTATCAGTATTACATCGGCGAAAAAATCGTCACGAACGATCCCAAAGGCATCGGCGCATTCCTGATGGCGAGTTCCGAGATCGAGATGAATGCGAATCGCGCAGTCGGTAAAGGAAGAACGGTCGCGCTCGATTGCTTCTTCAATGCCGAGACGAAGAAAGATATCACGGGTCGGGTTGGCCCCTGGCCCTACAAATGGGACGAGCGCGCGAACGGCGGCTATTCATTTTGGGGTCGAATATTCAGAAGTTTCGGTGCTCGCACAAAGAGTCTTTCCGAATCCCCAACGGCTGCGAATCTCAAAGGAACAGATATCTATATCATCGTCGATCCGGACACGCCGCAGGAAAGCGAACATCCGAATTACATCGAAGGAGCGCCCATCAAGGCGATCACTGATTGGGTCAAAGCCGGTGGCGTGCTCGTCTTCATGGGAAACGATATTGGCAACATGGAGTTCGATCATTTCAATCAACTCGCCAAACAGTTCGGCATTCAATTCAACAAAGACAGTCGCAACAAAGTACCCGGAAATGATTTTGAGAAAGGACTGCTGGTGGTTCCCAATGGCAATCCGATTTTCAAAACCAGTGAGAGACTTTATTTGAAGGAGATTTCGACCCTCGCTCTGACCCCACCGGCAAAATCGGTTTTTGATGATAAGGGCGATGTGATTATGGCAGTGGCAAAACTTGGGCGCGGAACCGTCTTCGCTGTCGGCGACCCCTGGTTTTATAACGAATACGTCGACGGTAGGAAGCTGCCGCCAACATTCGATAACTATAAAGCGGCGCGTGACCTCACTCGCTGGTTGATCAACCAGGTGCCAGCCAAACGATGAAGATTCGCTGGGGATTGATTGGCTGTGGCGACATCGCACGCAAACGCGTCGCGCCGGCGCTACGCGAACTTCCTGATTGCGAATTGGTTTCGGTGAGTCGAGCACATTTCGATCAGGCCGAGCAGTTCGCCAGAGAATTTGGCGCGCGTCATTGGTACGCTGATTGGCGAGAGCTGATTACGGATAAGGAGATCGATGCGGTTTACATCGCAACTCCGGTTCATCTTCATGCCGCGCAAACGATTGCTGCGGCAAGTGCGGGCAAGCACGTGCTTTGCGAAAAGCCGATGGCGATGAACTTATCTGAGTCTAATCAAATGGTCGACGCGTGCATGTCGCATCGAGTTCAACTCGGCATCGCTTACTATCGCCATTTTTATCCGGTGGTTGATCGAATCCGCTCGATTCTCGCGTCGGGCGAGATCGGCAGGCCAATTCTGGTTCAGGTTAATGCGTTTGAATGGTTCGATCCTCCGGCATCACACCCTCGGCGCTGGCTGTTAGATGGAAAGTTGTCGGGTGGTGGTCCGATGTTCGACTTCGGTTGTCATCGCATCGAGGTGCTGATCACTCTGTTCGGTAAGATCAAGCGCGTAAAATCGCTGGTTGGCAAGCTCCTGTTCACTCGTGAAGTCGAGGACACTGCTACGGCGCTGTTCGAATTTGAAAACGGTCCGCAGGCCACACTTTCGGTCACTCACGCCGTCAGCGAACCGCAGGACACGCTGGAAATCTTTGCCAGCGAAGGATCGATTCACTGTCCCCGGCTGAGCGACGGCGCGATCACGGTCCGCACGAAAGACGGTGAGCGCAGTGAGACACACCGGCCGCACATGAACTTGCACCTGCCGCTGATTGACGACTTTGTTCGGGCAATCGCAGAGGATCGATTCCCACGAGTCGACAGCCAACACGGCCGCGAAGTCGCCAGAATCGAGGAAATGATTTACGCTGACCAGCAAACTTTTCGCGTCGCACAAATATGAATAACAATGACCTCAAACTCGAGAAGTATTCCTTCGGTGTCGGAGATCGATTTGCCCGTCAGGCGAAAGCACAACTTAGGGCGTGCATGCAGGCTGGTGCGCAAGGGGTTGAAGTTATTCCGGTTTGGAACAAGTCATATCGTGAACACACAGTAGTAGGTTCAAAGCCTGGCAGCGTCCGCGCGGCTGCGGAAGCCGCCGTTAGAGATTTAGCCTGGACTAAGCCGTTCCATGTCGACGCGGACCACATACGACTGGAAATTGTCGATGAGTTTATTGAGTCGTCAGACTTCTATACGCTCGATGTCGCCGATGCTATCGGGCAGCGCGCCGATTCCAATGACGTAGAGGACTTCGTCAATCGTCATCCGGAACTAGTGGGTAAATTGGAAATTCCGGGAATAGACGAATCGTTCGACACCTCACGAGCAGAGATTGAAAGTATCGGCGGCAAGTATCTGCACGCGATCCAGGAGGCCGGGCGCATCTATCGACACATCGCTTCCGTGAAGGGCACGGGATCGTTCATCACCGAAGTTTCGATGGACGAAACGGATAGCCCGCAGACGCCGGCGGAGCTGTTGGTAATTCTGGCTGCGATTGCTGATGAGAACATTCCCGCCCAAACGATTGCGCCAAAGTTCACCGGGCGATTTAACAAAGGTGTCGATTACGTTGGCGACGTCTCTCAATTCGAGAAAGAATTCAATGAAGACCTCGCGGTCATCGCGCATGCGGTTACCACCCATGAACTTCCCAAGAATCTGAAGTTAAGCGTTCATTCCGGGAGCGATAAGTTTTCGATCTATCGGCCGATTCGGAACGCTCGGTCTGCAACGGGTGCCGGGATTCACGTAAAGACCGCCGGCACAAACTGGCTGGAGGAATTGATAGGGATGGCTGAAAGCGGTGGCGAGGCGCTGTTGTTAGTGAAAGAGATCTATGGCAAAGCCCTCGACGATATCGATGCGCTCTGCGCGCCTTATGCAACCGTGATCGACATCGATCGAAGTAAGCTGCCGCGAAAGGATGAAGTCAACGCCTGGTCGTCAGAACAGTTTATCTCGGCGCTTAGACACGATCAGCAGAAGAAAGAGTTCAATCCCAACTTCAGGCAACTGCTTCACGTCGGATACAAGGTCGCCGCCAAAATGGGCGATCGCTATCTGAACATGTTGGAAGCGTGTGAGCAGGCGGTCACCAGAAACGTGGTTGAGAATTTGTATGACCGGCATTTGAAGCCACTGTTCATTGGAAATGGATCACGCTGACAATCGGAAAGAATCCTCGTGAGCTCCAACGATAATCTTGCAAACAATGCGTACGACTTCACTGGTCGTTCGGTCGTCATAACTGGCGGGACCGGAGTCCTCGGTCGTTCGATTGTTCAAGGTCTGCTTAACGCAGGGGCGAATGTCGCCCTTTTGGCACGCAACCGCAGTAAGGCTGAAAGTGTGCTGGCCGAGATGTCGAGAAAAGATTCGGCTCTCATCGTCGAAGGTGACGTGCTGAAGAAAGACGATCTGCAAAGCGCGTTGGAGGCCGTCGTCAAAGCATTCGGTCGAGTCGACTGCCTGGTCAACGGAGCCGGCGGAAATGATCCGCGCGCGACTACGTCGCCTGACCTTTCCTTTTTCGATCTTCCCGAAGAGGCAATCCGGTTCGTGTTCGATCTAAACCTGCTTGGCACGATTGTTCCGACGCAAGTCTTTGGGAAGCAGATGGCCGATCAGGGCGAAGGCGTGATCCTGAACATCTCCTCGATGAGCGCAGTCCGTCCATTAACTCGGGTGGTCGGTTATTCAGCGGCGAAGGCCGCCGTTAACAGTTTCACTCAATGGCTGGCTGTTCACTTGGCGCAGGAGTATTCACCACGGATTCGCGTCAACGCGATCGCTCCGGGATTTTTCCTCACCGAGCAAAACCGGTTTTTGTTAACTGACCAGGAAACCGGGAATCTCACGACGCGCGGACAAAGCATTATCAGCCACACACCGATGGGCCGCTTCGGCGAACCAGAAGATTTAATTGGCACATGTCTGTGGTTGTTGTCGCCCGCTTCAGCTTTCGTCACCGGCGTGGTGGTGTCCGTTGACGGAGGCTTCTCCGCATTCGGAGGCGTATAGCGGGGTGATTTTCTGGAGTTGAGATGCGTCATTTGATTCATCGGTTCGTGGCATTGACTCTGTCGCTCGGCGCATTCGTTGCGCCAATGACAAGCGGGGCGACGACGCCACACGCCCAGCGATCGACCGCTCGAGTTATAGGCTGGGGTTCCGTTCCGGCGATCCTCTCGCGCATCAAAGCCCCCAAGTTTCCGGCCCGCGATTTCAACATCACCAGCTTTGGCGCGGCTGCAGATGGAAAATCAGACTCGACTGAGGCGATTCGCAAAGCTATCGCGGCGTGCAACGCCGCGGGCGGCGGTCGCGTAGTCGTGCCCGTGGGAGTTTTCCTGACCGGCGCGATTCATCTGAAGAGCAACGTTAATCTCTACGTGTCAGAAGGCGCGACACTCAAGTTCAGTCCTGATCCCGAACAGTATTTGCCGGTCGTTTACACGCGATTCGAAGGCACCGAGTGTATGAACTACTCGCCACTCATTTACGCTTTCGAGCAGGAGAACATCGCGATTACTGGTGGCGGTACGCTCGATGGTTCTGCCTCTGAAGAGAATTGGTGGGCTTGGACCAGACGACGCGGTAACGATGAAGCACTGGCGCGAAGCAGCGTTCGTAAACTTCTCGACTATGGTGAGCGCGGCGTGCCGGTGAAAGATCGAATCTTCGGCAAAGGCGACTATTTGCGACCGAATTTCATTCAGCCGTATCGCTCGCGGAACATCCTGATCGAAGGCGTTACGATCGTCAACTCGCCGATGTGGGAAATCCATCCCGTGCTCTCGTCGAACATTACGGTGCGCGGCGTGAAGATCAATACTCACGGGCCAAACAATGACGGCTGTGATCCGGAGTCGAGTCGCGATGTGCTGATTGAAGATTGCCTCTTCGATACGGGTGACGACTGCATCGCAATCAAATCGGGCCGCGATAACGACGGGCGACGCGTCAACGTGCCATCAGAAAACATCATCGTGCGCAACTCAACGATGAAAGACGGCCATGGCGGCGTCGTGATGGGCAGCGAATGCTCCGGTGGGATCCGCAACGTCTTCATCGAAAACTGTCACATGGATAGTCCCAATCTCGAACGCGCGCTTCGCTTCAAATCTAACGCTCGCCGCGGAGGCTTTGCGGAAAATGTCTTCATGCGTAATGTGGACGTTGGTCGCGTGAAAGAGTCGATTTTAACCATCGATTTTATGTATGAGACCGGTCCGACCGGACCATACAAACCGATCGTTCGCAACGTCACGTTGGAAAATGTTAAGAGCACGTCGAGTCCACGCGTGATGTGGATCGCCAGCTTCCCGGGCGCTGTGATTGATAACATAGCTTTTATTGACTGTGTGTTCCGCGGCGTCGAAACGAGCGAAGTCGTCGAAGCGAGCGGCTCGATACTCTTCAAGAACGTGAAGATCGAACCGGTCAGCAAGGGACGCAGTCTCAATTCTCGACCAAGTTGGCCCTAGCCGAGCTTTGGTGTCAGAAGCCCGACCGTTAGAGAGGGCCGCGTATCCAAATTGCCCTCCCTAACGGTCGGGCTTCTGACACAACACTCTCCGAGCTGAACCATGAATCGTCCAACCACGCCGCTATTCTTTTGCTGCGCGGTGGTTGTTTTCCTGACACACGCGACAATCACCTTAGGCCAAACGACGCTGACAGTTGCCGCCGACGGTACCGGCAATTTCAAGACTGTGCAGGAAGCCATCAACGCAGTGCCGCAAACAACGCGGTTCGACAATCCGGCGATTATTCATATCAAACCCGGCATTTATAAAGAACTAGTTTATGTCCAGCACGAGAAGCGCTTTGTGCATCTGGTCGGCGAGGATCCCGAGAAGACCGTTTTGACCTACAACCTGAACGCCAACATGATTGGCGTGGATGGAAAAATCATCGGCACCTTTCGTACGCCAACGACATTCATCGACGCCGACGATTTCACGG
>JACXTT010004622.1_pt1 | contig 20386 bp, 14 predicted proteins | sample 9270951 | NCBI WGS metagenome assembly JACXTT01 (sample SAMN15532306, study PRJNA645909) | rock metagenome | isolation source: weathered quartz diorite | place: Puerto Rico | collected 2017-06-21
TCGGCTCAAAGGAAGCCCAAAGAAGAACCCGAACCCTGGACCTGACTCCATTCTTCGGCTCACGTCATCAACCTAACGAGCATTCACCTCCCTCGCTCGGTCGACTTGCCTCTCGAAGTGATCCGTGCCGCAGCCTTCGTCGACTATCGCTCGTAGACGTTCTCTCTGTGGCCAACGGACGGGAGGATGATCACTTTCTCAGCCTCTTCTATTGCGTAGATGACTCGATTTTTCTTTGCCCGGGCGATCGAGAAGTTGGAGGGTGAGGTTGCTCCTGATTCTTCTTTTCAAAGGAAGCATGGAGGAGAACCCTCGACGTAACCCATTCAGTCACTACTCTCAACGATTCTTCTCAACAGCTCGAACCATCGCAGCAGCCTAAGCTCTACGCGTCAGGTTGCCAAGCAAAAGCCAAAACTACTTCCCAGTTCTGACTGCTTCGGCAATGGGTCTCCCAAACTCTGAGGGCTCGTCCCGTCCTGGCCCGTCAAAGCCGATCTATCGGTATGTGAGGTTCTGGCTTGTCATCGTCGTTATCGCGGGTGTCATTATCGGCCCTGTCCTCGCCTACTACGAGATGAGCTTCAACTCGGTCAACGGAACAATACTAGAACTCAACACGGGCCGTCGGGGTTGCACTCCAAACGCATTCGACTCTTCAACCTACGACTCAGTAACCTTCTACTTAGAAGTCCATGTATGGTCCTATGCCACTTCCGTCACCACTCATTTGCAGGACCCGACCTTCATGTTAGGCGTCGACTCGTTCTCTCTTGGGTCCACTGACCAGGCGAGTGGAACGTTCGATCCCGGAGGGTCACAGGCGTATTTTCTGAGGTTCGACAACAAAGACCCCGGGGCGGCCACCGCGATCTGCCAGTCGAAGTCGAACTACCTCTTGCTCTCTATGAGCGCTGTCTTGGACGCGGGAATATTTCAGGAGCAGCTGTCCCGCTCAGGCTGGGCGTCTTGGAATTGGTCATAACCATCGCCGCGTGATCTTCGATTTGTCCCTCAGCCTGCCAATTCTTGTCGCGGCTCTCTGGGCCTTATCGACTGAAATGGTCGAGGACTCGCTTGTTGATCTGATCTACCTGCACATGTATGGCTGGAGAGCCCTCATCTACGCACTTATTGCCGCATCCATAATTCTCGTCACCGCTTCAACAATCGCCGTCTACTATGCTCTCTCTGTCCTCGTCCAAGACCTCAGCCTGGTCACGAAGATCTCGGCAATTCTCCTGGGATTGATCGGGCTCTTCTGGATAGTAACATCGCTCTTGGGAAGAGAGTCGGAAGTGGAGGAAGCAAAAGCAAAGCAAGCAAAACCTAGGACACAATTCCGGTCCTTCCTGGTTGTTCTGCAACTTGTTATCATCGAAGAACTCGAAATCCTGCTCATCGTTATTCCGCTCGTAGTAGCCTCTCACGAGCTCGAGGCTTCTCTTGCCGCGGCGACTGGTATTCTCATCAGCCTCTCAATAGCTCTATTTCTGAGAAAGAACTTCGAGAAAATGATCGCCGGAAAACTGAGATATCTGAAGCTGGCGTCAGGCACTTTTCTACTGGTTCTGGCGCTAGTGTTGTTTCTAGAACTCTGAAGAGTTCGGACTGCCGTTTGAAGCATCGGTCCAAACCATTCACCTCTCATGCAACTCTTATTCGCGAGGTATCGTGCCTGGCGAACCAAAATTAACTGATTATAGGCATGAACCTTAATTTACAAACCAGACATGTCTGGTACCCAGCCGTGCATACAACCACCCTTATCGTACGGAAGCAGAGGAGGGACTCGACCCGAGTCATCTACGAAATGCTCTCGGTGGTCTCTGATGGCGCTACGAAGACGCAGCTGATCTTCAAGGTCAACCTCAGCCACCAGCTTGCCGAGAGGTACATCCAGTTCCTCCTGAACAAAGGGCACATCGCAAAGAACCAAAGCCCCAGCGGCCAAATTGACTACTCGATTACCGAGAAGGGGTATCGCCTGTTACGGCTTTTGCGAGATGTGGAGCGTGAGCTGGATGTCCCTTCGATCATGATTCCCGCCTGAGCGATAATAGATCCGGGTCAATTCTGACCAACCGCGTTGTTCTGTCCCACTCGACTATCGCCTGCTCAAACAATGATTGAAGAACACTCTCGGTTCGTGCGACACTCCATCCAATTTGGGAAGATACTTGTTCGATAAAGTGCCATTCTCCGTCTTCGAGAAGTCGAAGCAGCGCTTCGATCGCTTCCAATGAGCCCCGTGCAACTACTAGTCTTCTTCCTCTTACTCGTAATGGAACTGTCTTCTAGAAGACTGTTCTAGAACTCAGCTCTAGAACTCAGTTTCTGTGGTCCCTATAGCAGATTAGCTAGCTACGTTGGGCGGAAGGGTACCTTGAATCACGCTTCGCACAGGTTTCCTTATGTTCGTGGCTTTTCGAAGAAAAAAATAGTTACGCTCGCTATACTCGCGATATTCCTTTGCGCAGTACCTGCGTTAGCCGCGAGTTCTGGCCGCGGGCTCGATCAACCGTCATCCCAGCTCGGAGCGAAAAAACCGAACCTCTCGACAGCAGCGCCCTTGGTGACCTCGCCCCAAAATGCCCCCACGCTGACCGATTTCTGGAACGGCAACGCATACTTTGAAAGAAGCCAATACGCGACCGCAAACAATAACGGGGCGGACTTTCAAGAGCTAGCACCACTCGTCAATCCAGACGGCAACCATCCAAACACCATCTACACCTACTATCGACTAAACGTAGGTACTCACGCGGGAATCGCGCTAGCCATCTCCACGGACGGAGGGGCCACATACACAACCTACAACGGCGGGAACCCTGTCCTTTGCTGGGGAACAGGAAAACCCAGCGCTACCGGCTGTTCGGCCTCGGACGATTGCGTTTGGGACGCGAACGGTTCCATCATGCCCAGTGTCGTGCGAGTCAATTCGGAATATTTCATGGTGTACGAAGGCGATTCAAACTTTGATGCCTCAAATTGGGCTTTGTGCACCGCTTTAGGACACTATCAGACTGTTGGAGATGTAGGCGTAGCGTTTTCGTGGGATGGAAAAACGTGGACTAAATTCAATGGCGGCCTCTTTCTGATGCACAATCAAAAGTCGAACTGGCAATGCAACAACATCGGCGGGCCCTCCGTCAACTACTTCGACGGACAGTTCTACGTTTTCTTCCACGGCAGCTGCGGTTCTCCAACATCCTCGCAAGCCCTAACCGGATGCCTCGCGCTCCTCCTCGCATCGCCATTTTGTGCGTTCGGAGTGACTGCGTGTCTCCCGAATTCTACCAACTGCCCGAAGGCTTTCAGGTTTGACGGACTACGCAACAAGCCAGGAATGGTACATGCATTAGGAACCGACCTAACATCGCTACAGAGCACTCTTCAAAGCTCCGTAAACAGTGCAAGCCCCATATTGGATGTCGGGGTTGGCGCTCAGAGCTGGGATAGCCGGGTCACCGCAAGGCCGAATGTGATCAAAGAGGGCGGATACTGTTACATGGTCTACGAGGGTGCCGAGTATGCCTTCCTCAACACGTACAACTACTACATTAAAGGGGTCAGCGAAGGAAACTGGGGTTGGGGAGTAGCTCGGACCCAGGACATTAACAATGGGCCTTGGCAAAAATATCCTTACAACCCGATAAGGCAGGAATTTCAAAATCCAGCCATTGATAGCGACAATGGAGTAAAACAACAACCGTACGCGTTCCAGATTAACGGCGTCACTTTCGTATACATGTGGTGGCCTGGTCACCACGGACAAAGCAATGTTCTGGTGTGGGGGACCGACCCCTACCTCCACCTATACCCGTCAGTGAACGGCGGCCAGGGCCAGTGTGAACTGTATCACAAGACAGGGTCGGTCGATAGTAGTCATAATGTCGCCACGGGGTGGGCCAAGAGTTCTGGCTTATTTGTCCTGCCCGACCGACTATGCTACGGCCCCTACCAGACTTTTGTTCCTTCTGGCCAATATTCGCAGGGAATCCCGGCTGGCAGCTACGCGGTAACCTTCGAGAACCTGATCGACTCAACCTTTGACATATGCGGAGGGTGCAATGCAATAATCTATCAGGACATCACATGGAATACTGGATCTAGCGGCGCCAGTGGAATGCAAATATATCGCCGCGACTTCCAGGCGGGCTGGTCCTATCAAGACTTCGAACAACAGTTCGCGCCAGTCGCCTATACCCAAGGGTCCTCGTACTCGTACGAGTGGCGCACTGCCTGGGACGCCAACGCCTACACCCGGCTCCGTTACGTTTTCCTCAGAGAGCTGGATGGGAAGTCCGACACCACGGCCCCCGCGGCGTCTCTCAATTCTCTCCCTCAGGACAGTTCTCAATCCTTTACGATTTCATGGGGGGGAAGCGATAGTCAAACCGGAGTTTGGTCCTACGACGTTCAAGTTCAAGACAACGGCGGTGCGTGGCAGCCAGTCCTTGACACTACTTCGGACCCCAACGGGGGCGTATGCTGTATGGGAACAATCGCCACATCCTTCACCTATGCCGGAGTATGCGGCCACCAGTACAACTTCGAGGTCCGTGCACGGGACTACGCGGGAAACCTCGCAAGTAGTTTCTCCTCGCCGGTAGGTACGACGGTCCCCTGCAATTTCTCAATGACAAACTCGCCCAACCAGTTCACTCAGCAGGCCGGCGGTGCTCCCGTAACTACAACCCTGACGATAACCCCTGGGAACACATTCTCTGGGAGCATGACGTTGTCGGCGTCACCCCCGGTAGGAATATCCGCCTCTTTCAACCCGCCGACGGTGACTCCCCAGAACGGCAACGCTGCCTCCTCCAATGTAACATTCATGGCCGCGTCGAGTGTTGCCGTTGGATCCTATGCCATCACAATTACGGCGACCATTGGGCAGTCTTCTCAGACGGTTCAGGCAACAGATAACGTGGTCCTCGGCGTTACATATTCAGGAGCATCCTTCGGCCAGGTTGGCGGAGCGTCCGGAAGGAACACTATTGTCCTAATTAACACACCAGTCTCTGTCTTCGCGTCAGTTAGCTCGATTGGGCCGATAAGCGGAACGCTGTCCGTGGACATACGAGAATACAACATTTGGCCCAACTCCGACAGTACACTGACGACTCTATCGGCACCCGTGGTGCTAAATGTTGGAACGAATACATTCCAAGTAGGATCATTTTCGCCTCCTTTCCCAACCAACAGTTGTCCCGGATGCCTCGCACAATACTATGTCAAGGCATATTGGAACGGAAATCTGATTTACAATCCCACCGATCCGAATTCTCGGGAAGGTGTTCAAGTGGTGAGCGCAGACTTTGCGCAGTCTTCGATCCCCGGTCCCATAACCATGACGGTCGGGTCCAGCATGACGACGACGATCAATCTGAGTAGTAGGAACAACTTCGCGGGAACTGTTGACCTAACTGCAACTGCAAACGGACCCGTCATGTTGCTCAGTCCGTCCAACCCTTCCGTCCAAGCCGGTGGCGCAACCACCTCAACCCTCACAATCACTGCTCCGACTTCTAGCGGCAACTACACAATAGTCGTTACGGGAACCAGCGGCACGCTCGTCCGCACCGTAACGATCGCTTTGCAGGTAACCGACTTTTCACAATCCTCTGTGCCGCCGACAATCAATGCCCAACAGGGTGCGTACGGTACCTCGGTAATCACTCTCGCATCCCTGAACGGCTTCTCTGGAACCGTGTCCCTGACCACCTCTTCCCCAGCAGGAATCAGTCTCACCCTGAACGCTACCAGCCTTAACTTGAGCGCAAACGCAATCCAGGGAGCCTATCTTTCTGTCTCGGTCGCTGCGTCGGTGAACATTGGAAACTACACCATCACAGTATTCGAGACGAGCGGCTCATTACAACATTCAACGACGATCATCGTCCAAGTAAGCAACTTCTCCGTCGCGCTAATACCCACAAGCGTTTCGACGCCAAGAGGCGGATCCTCCTCCGTAGTTTTCACACTGTCGAGCATTAACGGATACTCTGGACCCGTCTCGCTGAATGTTACTTCCATTCCCAGTTGCGTCAGCTATGGTTTCTCCATACAGGTAATGGAGATTCCTGCTTGGGGTACAAACTCCTCCACCCTCTCCCTAAATCCCATCTTGGGATGCGGTCTTTCCAGTAACACGATCACTGTTCAAAGTAGTTCAGGCGCCCAAATTCTAAGCACGAGTTTCACCCTCACCATCACGGACTTCACAATATCTTCTTCGCCCAACACTGTCAATGTGCCGCGTGGTGGAAGCGGGAGCACTACTGTCAACCTTGGAAGCCTCAACGGACTTGCTGGCAGCATTCATGTGTCAGCCAATAACCAGCCGTATTATGGGCCTCCACCAACCCTAGACGGGTGGGCCTCGGGCTTCTGCCATAGCACCGGAAGTACACAGTGTGTTGCAACGCTCTCAACGACGAAACCCGGCGACCTAATCATTGTCTTCGCCAGTTCGCCGACCACTCTTACGAACGGCTTCAGTATTGGAGACAGTGCAAATCTCACCTGGAGTTCTAGGATTTTCATCCAGGCCAACTACGGAAACCCGTTCCAGGATATTTCAGTGGGAGAATTTTTCGCGATCGTTCCTCCGGGACAAACCCTAGCTTTTGACACAATAACCATGACCACCCTAGACCCTCCGTTCTGCTGTCCGGGACACAACCTGGAGTTCGTAGCATTTGGTGTCTCGGGATCCAACTACCAGTTCGATTCAGCCGCGGGAAACATACAACCAACGGGGAATCCATCCGTCCAATTCCAAACCAATGGTCCGAATCGTATGGTTATAGGCTATGCAGTGGATGGCTCAAACGCTCTCACAGCCGGGCCAGGATTCATTTTCATAACAACATCAGGAAATAATGGAGCTGAATACCAACCGGTCACAGCTTCTACTAGTGGTACGGTCTCATTCGGGAACGCTCAGGGAGAATGGGCAATAATCGCGGATGCAATTCAGCCACTCCCAGGCTTTTCCTTCTGGTTCAACCCTCAAAATGTTCCCATAACAGCAGGAGGTACTGCTAGCTCCACCATCATCATCACATCGGCAAGTTTTGTTCCGGGCGGAAATTATACACTATACGTCACTGGAACAATACAATACTCGACCCACATTATTCCCGTTACCCTCAACGTAGCCAACTTCCTCATTTCGTCGAACCCTTCGACCATCGTAACGGGCATTGGCTCTAAGGGCAACGCAACTATTACGATCTCTACGTTTGGCGGGTTTAATGGCCCGGTTACTTTGAGTCAGAATAACAGCCAATGTTCGCTGAATCCCAGTACCCTAACCGGCGGTGGAAACTCGATACTGTCATGTACTTCCGCAAGTGTTGCAAGCTTCACGGTAACCGTCATCGGGACTAGCGGGTCAGAATCTCACACTGTAGGTGTCAGCTATACATTCCAAGACTTTACCCTCACGGCCAATCCCACCACGGTCACTTCTCTGAACGGCCAAACCCTCTCCTCAGCGATCAGTGTCAATGCGCTCAACGGTTTCACTGGAACAGTTTCGCTAAGCGATACAATATCACCCTCGAGTGGATTGAGTTGCTGGTTCAGCCCGAGTACCGAGACCCCCTCGAGCTGGGCATATCTCTACTGCAGTGGAACGCTAGGAACGTACACCGTGACGGTAACCGGAACATTGGGGGCGATAACCCACTCTACACCCGTAACTTGGACAGTGAGAGACTTCACGATCTCGGTCAACCCGAACTTCGCCGTAATTACCGACGGCAGGTCAGCAACATTCACAGTTCAGGCCACAAGCATTGGAGGATACACCGGAACGATCAACCTGACTTGGAGTAGTGCATCCGCGATATGCGGGACCGCGAGCTTCGGAAAAGCATCGTTGCAGCCCCCATCGGGAGGCACCGACTCAACAACCATAACAATAACCATGGGGGCAACCTGCTCCGGGATCCAATACGCAACCTATGTCGCAGGATCCGATAACTCATTCGGCGTTTCCCGTATCGCATTTCTGACGTTGAACGCCACGGACTTCACGATTGACGGCCAAGACGGTGTCCTGTTTGGGGTCCGCGGAGGGACGACATTGAACTACAACGTTACCTACTTTAACGAAAACAACTACCCCGGACGAATTCTCACCCAATCATATTCATGGGGTCCCGGCAACTGCTGCCTTAGTACCAGCATTCCGACAACCGTTACGATGACGAAGCCTGACGTGAATTCCGCGGCAGGGCTAGTCACCAACCTCAACGACCAATATCAGTCCTTTGGCGAGCCGTGGAACGGGCAAGGATTCTATGCGCAAGGGCGAGACTGGGTCTTCTTCATCTACTACGGCTCATGCTCGGGAACCTCGACAAACTGTCTCTACTATGCAACGAGCACCAACGGTGCGTTGTGGACAGTATACAACACTGGACTCGTAACCGGATCCTACCCCTCAGTCGTCACCAACGGCACCGCCGTATTCTACGTCCGATACAATGGCGTCGACACACAATCCGGGCAAGCGCTGATGCTAGGAATCGGAACGCTCCACACAGACGGTACAATCGCATGGCAATCGGAGAAGACAATCAAGCCTGCAACCTCGGGCTTCTTCTGGTACTCGTCCTCGATGAGGATCAGCACGACCGGCCAGGTCTTCGTCGCTTACAACAAGGTGCCCACAAACGGCCACGGGACTGGGTTAGCCTACGTCATCCACTCTAATGGAGTCGACTATGCTACTTGGCAGCAGGAGACTCAGTTGACAACTAGCAGTGATGATTGGCGGTTCTCGATGGTCCCTCTCCCTAATGGACAGATGTACATTCTCTACTGGCCGTTCTGGGGCGGACTAAACGGCGAACTCTGGAGCAACGGCTCATGGGGCAACCCGGAGATAGTTTCGTCTGGTGGTACGACGGTCCAGCAATCTGCGTTCGGGTTCGGTGTAGGCAACAGCACCGTTTACGCGATCTGGCAAGAAAGGACAAGTCAAAAGATACTGTTTGCCGTCCGCAACGGTTCGTGGGGTACTGCGCAGACCATCTTCACCGCAGACACTAACCTCAATCCTCGCTGGAGTGCGAGCTACGACTCTCTACACAACAAGTGGTACATCATCTACTACAGCTATTCCAGCAACCAGATCTGGGAGTACTCTGGAGACCCTGGAGCATGGAGCGGGAAGACCGTGCTCTACTCAACCAACGGGGCCACTTCCAACTCGGAGATCGGCACATTCTACAACACTGGGCAGGTCAACACGCGTAGCAACACTCTGGGTATTTTCTGGACACAGTACGACACGTCCAACAATCTGCAGCTAAAGTATGCAAACGCAACGATGTTCGCCGGAGGCAGCGTCACCGCAACATGGCCCATTACTGCTACCGGCTCAGGCACCGGCATGACGACTCTCACTGTCACCGCAAGCGATGGTTACTTTACACGTCAGATAATCCTCACGATAACCCCCAACGACTATCCGGTCGAACCTTCCAACGATCCCGTGTACATGAACGTAGCCGGCGGTAGTGCAGATTTCTTGCAAATCTTCCCCTACTTTGGAATACCACTCACGAATTCGACCTTCACCTTCCCGCCGACTTCAGACCCGGCCTGTCTAACAGTGAGCCAGGCCGTCGCCTTTCCGAAATACTTCAACATCGGACCAGTGATTCCTTATCAGTACCCCGCTGTAGCGTTGACAGCTACATCAACCTGCCTCAGCAACGAAGCTGTGACGGCATACGTAACCATAGCCGGTGCGACTAACCATGCATACGATAAGACAGTCAGCTTCGTAGTGATAACCGTCAGGAACGGAGGCGGCGGGGGAGGAGGAAGCGTTGCTGCCGGAACGCTAATCACTTTAGCAGACGGTAGTCAGGTTCCCGTCCAACAGCTACGGGTCGGCATGAAACTACTGTCCTACGACATGACCACTCACCAATACGTTGTGACCACCATCACCAAATTCGTCACGGTGACGACATTCAGCCAGATGGAGATTCACACTGCAAAAGGCAAGCCGTTGATTGTGGACCAGAACCCCGCGCAGAAGTTGTACGTTAAGCTCCCCGACGGGACGGTAACGCTGATGTCAGTGACAGATCTGAAAGTAGGGTACCAGCTGTTCGACGCCATGTCCCAAACATGGACTCCGATAATGTCCATCCAGTACCAGAATGGTGGACAGCACCTAATGTACGACATTTACACTGATGGTCCCGGCAACTATATCGCGAACGGTTACCTCGACCCGCTGAAGACGTAATGCAAACCGCGAAACCCGTCCCCTTTCTTCGGGAACGAACCGTTTGACAGGGTACCGTCCGCTCGAGGCCGATTATCCGGCTCTCGAGACGCCGCCTGATTGCATCATCTGGAAACAGCTAGAATCCGCTCAATTTTTCGCAATTTACCTAGGGGTTTGTGCTCGTGGCAGGGTCCGACGGTTCCCGCTAGAAAATAGAATTCTTTTCCTTCACGAGGGAGTTCACGAGGAGACCAGTCCAGCACAACCTCAAAAAATAAGAATTCTTTGACCACCATCACCCGCCATCGAAATTCCCGAGCCAGCCAACACGAGCAAGGGAAGGGCGGGGAGAGGCCGCAGTGAAAGTGGCCCTCCTCTTCCCGCAGAGAGTCCCCGCGAAAACTAATGGGGCCCACCCCCCTGCGCGAAAATCTCTACAGACAACCCGAACGAAAACAGTTACCAAACAGTAAGTCCCGGAAAAAGAAACAGGAATCATATCATGACGGAACAGGCGGTCCTCGGACGGGCCCTCCAGCGTAGAAGCACCCAGCAGAGCCATCGCCTGCCCATTCTTCCCATCCTCTACCTCGGTTTCGTCCTCCGCCTCGCGCTCACGTTCACTTCGAATGGCGGGGGCGACCTTCTCAACGCGGACATGGTCAAGCTGGGAATGCTACTCCAAGGCCAGAACCCGTACCTCGGAACGACCTATCTCTCTCCCTATCCCAGCCTCTACCTTCTAACCCTAGCCGGAATCATACTCGTCCCATCAATAATCCTCCAGACACAAAACTTCACTCTCGCAGTCTGGACGCTCCGGATCGCGCTCGTACTCGGGCACGTCCTCCTCGCCGGGCTCGTCTATCTCTACCTTAAACGGTCCAACAAACCCGAAACGATCAATCTCGTGATCCCCGCGACCATTCTCTTCTTGCCATCTTTCACGATCGTCGGCGAGATCTTCTTCCACGGCGACATCTTCGGAGTCCTCCTCTTAGCCTCAAGCCTCCTCGCCTACCAATCCAAGAAACAGGCCACGGGCAACTTTCTCCTAGCACTGTCCGCCAGCTTCAAACTCCAAACAATCCTCTGCCTCCCAATACTCACGATCTACCAGTACAAGCAAGGAACCCTCAACGCGCGCAACACACTCAGCCTCTACCTCCCATTCTTACTCCTAACCATCGTCCCGCTCGCCATCGTCCCCGGCTACTACAACACCGTCGTCGGGTTCAACCTCAACAACGACAACTACTGGGGCTACAGCATCCTCAACCTCCTCCGACACGTACCTGCAAGTTTGATCGGATTCCAAGTAACGAACGACACGATAAACCAGGTCTGGATCCCATTAGCTCTCATCAGCTTCACACTAGCTCTAACGTTCACCTGGAAACGAAGCAACAACCTACAACCAGCCGGCCTGGTCGTTCTCGGCGTCGGCGCATGGCTCCTCCCACTCCGACAATTACAACTCCATTACATGCTCTGGCTGATTATACCACTGCTCTTCACAGGAAAACTCCGACAGACAATCCCAATCCTAGCAATTTTCGAGGTTCTCAACGACTACACCGCCTACTTGTACACTCTCAACGGAGGCTGGAACACGCTAACAAACGACCTCTACTACTCATCCTCACTCGTTCTCGCCCAGATGCTCACAACACTAATCGTGGGATTATCAACCATCATGATTCTCAGAACATCGCACCGTGTGGACATCGAAATTCCAAGAATCGTCCATCACGGCGTTCCCATCCTAGACAGTCCACACTAGGGCACACTCCCCAATGACAGTCACCGAGAAAGGATTACTACACACCAATCCTGACTCAAGCTCTGGAATCGTACTAGTCCAAAGCAGTACAGACCAGAACATTCTCGTGTTCGTCGGATGGACTAACTCTACGAACAACCTCAACCTAAGCGGGGCCGTCAGCGGAGCAGTGAGCGGCTTCAACACCGGTGCTGGCGGAACAGGACTATCGACCGGGCCGCTGAGCTATGCAACAACTAAGGCCGGCTACACAGTCTACTATGAGACCTTCTCCGACACGGTCCAAGGAGCGCACCTCAACGGAGTCTGGTCAGTCTGGTACTCAACACACGGTCAGAGGCTGTACCAGTTAGGATTCGTCACGGACGGATCCAACGCTCAGTCCACGTTCAACACCTCCCTCTCATCCTTCACCGAGGCCTAGTCACACCCAACTTTTTCCCATCTGCCCGCAAGGTCGTACCGGACGGTTGGTAGGCAAGCTACAAGAGCACTCGAACATCTGTCTGATCAAGATAGGTTGCAAATGCAACACTGCTACCCGTCAAAGCGCCTACGCCTCTTAGCCGGCGCAGCCTGAAAAAGAGCATTGTGACTCTCGTATTTCTTTCTGCCCGGTCTCCCCTCTATCTCCAACTCTAGGCATCCAGTCGTTAGAGGGACGATGGTCGTCACGTGGGCGGCAAGCGCTCGGACCCAGTACTGGTGCTGGAGATGCAGGCGGTTCACCGAGCATCTGGTCAAAGGGAACTATCGAAACTCGCCATCCGAGCATCTCGTTGAATGCCTAAGATGCGGAAAGGTCAAGGAATCATAGCTTTCGGCTACATCTCGCGCCTTAGCGCCCGAGGAGTTCGAAACGCTTTTGTCCAGACGAAGTGGCCTAAACCCACCCTCTTCTCCGATACTCACGAAAGGATGGGCGTGAACTTGAAGCGCAAGAATCTTGCAATCCTCGGGCTCGTTGTCATAATTGCTCTATCGCTCGTGATCCCCTTCGCCCCCATCGTACCCGTGAGTTCAAGTAGTTTCACAGGGTTTGAGCTAAACTCCAGTCAGAGCACTTACGCTTCCGTCTCCTACGTCATATTCAAGTGCGGGGAGGTCCATGCAACCTTCAACATCGCCAACCAGAACGGCTACAGCTACAGTTCCAGCGACCAGTACAGGTGGGTCTGCGGGCAAGGCTAGGGCCCACGAGATTGCACCTAGAAATCACCCAACAAAATCCATTTGCAAAGGATACCTCGACCCTCTTCTCTTAGACCACGACCTGGCCAAGAGCAACCCAGCAAATCCTCCCACCGCTAAAGCCAACCCAAAGGCAAGAATCGGGCTCAAAAAGGGAGAACTAGATTGCGAAGAGGAATTTCCGATGGCCAACACTGTCCCAGCCAGCTCTGATACAGGAATCGTCCCGCAAACCCGTTGACCGTTGACGCCGACATTGGTTGCCGCATACCACGCCGACCCCGACCAGTATACCATGGATGTGGAAGAATCGACAGTTTGACTCGTAATACACACGACCGCGCTGCCATCAGTAATGCCGGCCACGAGAACATCGTAGTAGCTGACATCGTTCAGGTTCAACGTTCCGACACTGTTCTTGACTCCCGTCAGCCTTTGAGTCACAACGGCCACTCGCGTACCGTCCACAGCCGTCGAACCCGTAACAGTAACTGAGACTCTGGTTGCCGAAGTCTGGTCCGACACAAACGCGCCATTCGCAACCATCAAGGTGACACTGTCAAACCCAGCCGCGTTCACCGGCATCTCAACTATCAACTGTGCAGAGCCGGCAGTAGGATTGTTGCCCGAGTCCCCGGAATATTGTGCCTCAAGGGTCACTATCCCAGGCGAGACAACCCTCACCGAAGTCGAGCACATTCCGCTCACCAAAACGCACGAGCCGGGAAGCAAGAACCCATCGCCAGCACCCAGAAAAAACGCGACCGTTCCCGACGGCAAAGACCCCTCCACAATAGCCACACACTGCGACTCGCTTCCAACAGGCAGCGAATCGGGCGTACACGAAAGCATCAACAGGCTCGAGCTCCTTCTGGCCAAGATCGAAATGACCGAGGTACCGAGGCTCGAATCATGTGCCGAATCTCCCGAGTACGCTACCGCTATCGTCTGGTTGGTCCCGGCAGTTCCCGATGGAGAATAATTGACCTTGCACGTCTCAATGTTGGGTGCGACCGCGTGAAGCGAGCAAACCCCTGATGTGGGCGTAAACGAGCCGAGCCCGGTTGATGAGAATGTAGCATTTCCAGCGGGAGCTCCCGTACCCGAGATTGAGATCACTGTTGCAGTACAGGCGGTTGTTGAGCTTTCAGCGACGGATTGCGGGGAACACTTCACTCCCGCCAGGGTCTCTCTCGGATTGCTCAGGTCAACAACTAATTGAACTGACCGGGTCGTCGTCCCGTTCGTCGCGATGATGTTCACAGTGTAAATGTCAGGGTTTACATTGGACCCGGAACGAAAGCTAACGGTAATCGTAGAAGAGTTTGTCATGCCAGGTCCGCCTGCCGACAGCTTGACTCTCGCCGGAAGCCCCCGGACCACCAGCTGGCTCTGAGTATAACTGGCCGAGAGCTGAACCGTGCCCGCGAACTTGTTGACACTCGAAACCGTAACCTTCGAGCTCGCCGAGGTTGAGGGAGTGATTGCAAGCATGGTCGGACTCGCAGTCAGGTGGAAGTCAGGCCCCGAAAATGGCGGGATGGCGATCTGTGAATATAGTGTTCGGCCTGTGCTGTTCGGCCCCCACACTCCAATCGTGATCGTGTCTCCGGCGCAGATAGCCCATGCTTTCGAGCCTTTGCATCCCTGACTAGTTCTCTGTCCCGGGCCCAGAGAATGACTGCCGAACCCTCTGAGCACAATCTCAGTATCGGACCAGTTGCCCACGAACACTCCTATAGTGTTCCCGTTGTGTCCGGCCTGCCAGGACCAGCCCGAACTACAATTCATGTCGGCACAACCGTCCCAGACCGCGAGAGACGGAGTCACTCGGTCTTCTAGAGTGTCCACAGACCCATCCACGTTCAGCGACTTTTTGGGAGGCATGTCGCCGAACCCTTGTCCAACGATCGTTGTCGAAGCGTTCGTATCCGTCGTGATTTGAGAAACGGAGATTATCACAGGCAGATCTGCGACCCTCAATGTCAGGGTTGTTGAGCGTTTGATCGTTCCGTTCGTCGCGGCTAGAATAATCGGATACGACCCAAGAGGCGTGCCGACAGTTGTAGAGGCTGAGACAATGAATCTTGAGGAAGATCCCGCGACCAAGGTTTCTCGCAATTTTTCGGGGGCGAGGGTGAGATGCTGGGAGTCATATGTCAGAGTAACATTGACCGATCCCGCGAAGCCGTTCAAACTATCCAACGTAATGTTCCAAACGTGGGAACCTCCCGGCGGGACGGTAGCTGAATTAGGCCTCGCGCTGATCGTGAAACTAGCATTCGAGTTTGACATTTGAGCGAGTGCTGCTTTGACACCTACCGTTCTCGGGAGATCAGCCATTTTCGAATTAGTGCTGGTAATCATGGTTGATCCCAGAACTAGGAGGACGAGAACCAGCAAAGCCTTGCTCTTCGCGGTCATACGGGCGAGGGCATTCGATTCTCGATGGGCCATACTTCAGAGCGCGGTTTCAGGTTGGAGATTCTTAACAGTAACTGTTGCGTAGTTGCGCGAAAACTATCTGCTGTTCTGCCCGGCTCTACACCAAAGCTGTTTGTTGTGGATTGGAATGTGGTATACTTCAACGACTGATCTTGAGGATGTTTGAATGATTCTTTCACTTGCCGAAAGCCATTAGGGTACCTATTCTTCCGAAGCGTCCTCCCCCCGAGTGGAGAAGAGAGAAGTCTTCATTCGTGTCTTTGTTCTCACTGAGAGCGCTCAGTTTCAAGAAATTGGGATCAATGGATATCCATTACTAATGTGTGGATAAATAGCGCATTTCGGCTTATCCTGTCTCGAAGATCGACTCGATGGGACGTTCGGGACCAAACTGAACACTGTAACCTATGTCTCTCCACGTTATCTCCCGTACATCGGCGGAGTGGAGACTCACGTCTCAGAAATCGCGCGTAGGACACAATCCCACTACGGAAACGTCACGGTTCTTACTACAGACCCGTCCGGTCATCTTCCCAGCTTCGAGACAGAAGAGAATGGGCTGCAAGTCCATCGTGTGAGAGCCTACGCGCCGGGCGAGAACTATCACTTTCCCTCACCAAGCATCATGGAACATCTCCACGGAGACTGCCGGTCCAACATCCTCCACGTCAACAGCATCCACGACCTGCCAGGCCCCGTTGCGGGGCTTTTCAGTTCAGCGTCGAAAGTGATCGTCACACCACACTACAGTGGTACTTTCAACACTAGCCTCGGGCGGTCAGTCCTGCGTGCATACCGGCCCCTCCTCGGGCGTATGTTCAAGAAGGCTAACAGTGTGGTCTGCGTCTCAAGGTTCGAGTCCGAGAATCTAACGCAGCTCTTCCCTTCCATTCGCGACAAGATTCACATCATCCCGAACGGTGTCGACCCTGTCCTTCAGTCGAAGTTCCACTGGAAACCCCCTGACCCTCCCCGCCTGCTCTATGCCGGACGCCTCGAACACGCGAAGAACGTTGACAAGGTGGTCCAAGCGTTCGCTGCATTACGGAAAGAGTGGCCAACCCTCACAATGACCATTCACGGAAGGGGCCCACTCAGAGCTTTACTCGAACAGCTTGCCGCTCGGTTGGGTGTCAGTGAACAGATCGAGTGGTCTCCCAAGAAGGGCGTGTCCAGAGAAGAGTTGTACAGATGCTACGCGTCCAGCACCATGCTGATCTATCCCTCGAACTTCGAATGCTATGGAATCGTCCCTGCCGAAGCCTTGAGCCTGGGCACGCCGACGATCGTGACAAATTCAACAGCACTGAAAGACTTCGTTCGGGCTGGAATAGCCGAACCGGTCGAACCCCCAATCACCGTCGAGAAACTCGTTCAAAGCGCTTCCCCAATATTGAAAGACCCGGAAAAATACTCGAAGGGAAGAATGAACGGGTTGATCACATCTTGGGATCGCGTGGCTGAACGAACATGGAAGCTGTACGAGCCCCTGTGACAAGGAACTCTCATCTGCCAGACGGTTGTCTAGTGATTAGAGGCAACCCTCCTCGCATGGATCTCGAAAGTAGTCGACGGGTGATTCGGTCCCTCTAGCAAATCTAGCCTAATCTTCTGAAACAGTGCGATCGTCGAATGACCCTGGGTCGTAAACCAGCATTACTCCAGGTTCAGACATCTCAACTCGTCCGTCTAAGAGTCGGCCTAGCGCTGGGAACGGGCCGTGAACCCTGTGAAACGTCCGGTGTGGAATAACGAGTCCGTTGAAGGGTCGGATCTCCTCCATCTCGAAGTCATAGCAGTAGAATTTTCCTTCCTCTCCTAGAACCTTGTCGGAACCGCATATTGGGCACTTTAGCAAGATCGACTAGGCCGTGATGCACAGGTTAGTTGCATGGAACAGTAAGGCTTTTTGGACATTTTCCTGAGTCCACGAAATGGGAAGGAGGATGAAAGTCGCTGTATTCGCGGCTTGAACTGAGCGATTACTGTTAGGGCTCGTATTGTTTGTATGTTGCCATTGGCTTCCTTCCAAAAACTATCTCTCTAATGGCAATCCGAGCCTCGTTGCACCTTGCACAGAGGAGGAGATGGAATTCTGGACGGTAGCTCGTCTCAATATCTTCAGTGAGGCAGCGGGCACAAATCAAACGCTATCGATCTTCCTAGCCATTCTCATCAACAGATCAAAGTGAGGGTTGGTGCTGAGAAGTTTCTCGATCGCATCATGTTGCGTTAGGACCATGCAAAGAAGTAAGTTGAAAATTTCCTTCGAGTTCGTCAACTTTTGGGCTCTGTCTACTAGGTCGAGAAAGATTTTCCGGTCTCCGTCCGTCTTTAGGGCGTCCAAATAATCAACAATCCACTCGGCACCATTTGATTGAGTTGAGGCTGTTTCCAAAGGGGGCACGCTTGGAAACAGGTACCTATGTGCTTAGGTTTGAGTCAAGGGAAAAACTATTACCCCAACCAGGGGTCAGGCGCTCCATCGGTCCTGCATCCTCTGGACAATGTCCTGCTTCTGGCGTTCCAGTTCGTCTTGCCTTTTCTCTAGGTCGTGGACTGGTGTGCCTTTCGATTCGCGCTCGTTCATCTCACGAGTCAGCTTTTCCAGTTCAGCGTTGATCGATGCGAGCCGGGCTCTGAGACTCTCGGTGTGAGACAAAAACTTCAGCCCACTATTGCCTGAGGGCTGGTTTCTCATAAGGCTTGACGCTGGGAAAAATTGGTGCGGTCGGAAAGCCGGGGGAGCCCTAGTTCTGAACAGCTTATCGATTGTCATCCAGGGGCGTTTTTCGGTTCCTGAGGTGTGGTCTGAGAAAGCCTAATTGCGATACTAGAATTCCGAATGCTAACCCGGCAACTATGTAGAACGAGTATTCTGTGAGGAGGAACGAGGCCCAGGGAACGTTGTTTCCGATCCAGCCTTGCAGGAACACGTTAGATCTGTACTCGTTGACAATCCATCCGTACATCAGGACGACCAGGACTCCCTCGGCCAATGAAAGGATGTGCCATCTTGAGAGCCGATGCCTCGAAATGTTTTCGCGCAGTCGGTTGATGTCCAGCCCGACAGTAGGCGGTGAGTTCAACCGGGAGAGCTTGTGTTCGACTAGTAGTCCTTCCAATCGGTCGATCGCCGCTTCGATCTCGTCGTGTTCCTCAATGTTCCTTCTATTAGACAAGCTGTAGGCGTAGAACGCGACACCCACAGTAGTCAACTGAGTGGCAAGGAAAACGAACACCAGGCTGTTCACAACCGTCGAACCTTGAACGAAACCCTGAGCTTGCTCGGTCAACCTTTCCATAGGCCACACCCACAAAGCCACGCCCACGGCTACCAGAGAGACGCTCAGTATGTCGAGGATGCGACCCCTAACCTCTCCAGCGGAGCCAAGGGGTCCCAGCGGACGTTCCTTGGTTCGTTTCACGCTTCGGTCACCCATTGACCTAGGCTGTATATTCCCGGGACTGCCTCATCCTGGACGTGCAAACTCACGGTAATAACAGCGTTGCCTGGCTTCAATGTTACGGTTGAAGGATAAGAGACCTGCAAATCTCCCGGGTTGCCTCTCACTGGAGCCTCGATCACTGCAACATGCATGACTAGGCTGACTTGCTCGCCGAGTCCATTGTGAACGACGACTGTATAAGTCGTCTTTTCGCCGGCCCAAAGGTTTAGCGTGACTGAACGTTGGAGCAATTCCACGCTTCCATGTGTTCCAAGAGTCCAGGGCATCCCCAGGACCAAGCCAAACGCGACTATTGAGACTATTATCAAGGATGGCAGCTTACGCACGAGGCGCTCGTATCTCATGAGGAGCGCAGGAGGCCTCTTCAAGGCCTAGGCTGCCTTCGTGACCGTGTTTGTTATGGTGTAGGCGCCTGCGGCAGCCTGAGAACCTATGCTAACCGTAACCAAGACGGTCGTGCAACCACCACTCGGGTCGCTTGATGGCGGTACTGTGATCGGAGTTGGTAATGGAGTGGCCCCGTCTGCCTGAGTGAGCCTCAGGGAAATGTCAGAAGGGTTGCCTCCGGACGGGGCTGAGCTGACTTGGGCGGCAAAGGTGACCGGAATTGCGAAGTTGGCTTTGTTGCATATCTGAACTTGATATGGTTGAGACGATCCAGCGAATGCGTTGTTGATCGTCGTCGTGCTCGGGTTCACGGATATTGGCTCGACGACGTTAACCGTCACGACATTCTGGAATGACGTTATGGCATAGACCGAGCCTGCAGCCAAGACTATGGCGAGCATCGTGATGGGTACGAGGAGTTTCTTATCGAGCGGGATGCTAGGCTTCAAGACTTGTTCACCCTGGTAGCTGGCCCGAGGGGCCCCTATGCCTCAAGAAAAGTGTTAGGAAGGAAACGTTCGAATGATAAGTTCGAATCATCGAAGGAGAGCGCCGGGATAGGCTTGTGCCACTGCCTTTTCCGTTGCCACGTTCCGAATGATCCTTTCCATCTCACGGACGACTTCCGAGCCCCTCGTAGTAATCACGTAAACTCGTCCCGAAGACTGGTCGATCGCCTCTATCAAGCCTCTCTGCTGAAGGTGCGTGAGGTGACGCCTAGCCGATGAATGGTTGAGGTTTGCCCCATAAGTGACTCGTGTTATTGAAACTGGACCCGCGCTTGCGATGCGCAGAATGTCGAAGAGTATGAGGAGTGAATCCCTCTTTCCGTTCACGAGGGGT
>JACXTT010004623.1_pt1 | contig 20385 bp, 11 predicted proteins | sample 9270951 | NCBI WGS metagenome assembly JACXTT01 (sample SAMN15532306, study PRJNA645909) | rock metagenome | isolation source: weathered quartz diorite | place: Puerto Rico | collected 2017-06-21
GTGGCCGGCGCCGCCTGGCAGATCAGCCGTGGCCGGCCGCTGCAAGGCTGGAGGGCCGACCACTATGCGGGCATCGGCGAGCGCCGCGAGGTGGCGCTGCCCGATGGCACCCGCGTTACCCTCAACACCGGCAGCGCCATCGCCGTTCGCTATGGCGCGGCGGAGCGGCGCGTCGTGATGTTGTCCGGCGAAATCGCGATTGCCACGGCGACCGATCCCGCACCGCCGGCGGGCGGCCAGTCGCGCCCGTTTCGCGTCGAGACCGCGCAGGGCCTGCTGCGCGCGCTCGGCACCCGCTTCACCGTGCGCCAGCACGAAGGCCGCAGCGATGTCAGCGTGCAGGAAGGCGCGGTCGAGATCCACCCCGCCGATGCGGCCGCTCCCACGCTGACGCTGCACGCTGGCCAACGTGCAAGCTTCACACGCGCCGACGCCGGCCCCGCCGTCGCGGCCGATATCCTGGACACGGCGTGGCGACAAGGCATGCTGGTCGTGCACGACATGCCGCTGGCGGCGTTTCTGGACGAACTGTCGCGCTATCGCCGCGGCCGCCTGTCCTGTGCGTCCGCCGTCGCCGACCTGCGCGTCTCCGGCATCTTCCCGCTCGCCGACACCGACCAGGTCCTGGACACCCTGCCGCACCTGCTGCCCGTCACGGTGCGCCGCTTCACGCCGTACTGGGTCTCCGTGCGCGGGCAATAGGCGGTGGCGTACGGCCCGCTCCCAGGGGGCTATCGCCGGCCACACGTCATAGAAATGATTTCGCAAGAATCGTGAGGGGATTTTCCGTTTCGCGTGGCCTACGGGATGAACACCTCATCCTGATTGCGACGTTATGAAAAGAAATCCCGCCATGGACGCGTTGCCGCGTCTACATTCCGCGTCTTCCCTTCGCGCCAATTTGCGGCCCTGCCGGCTCGCCCTCGCCATTGGCTCCGCGCTGGCCGTCATGGCCACCACGCTCGCCGCGCCGGCCACGGTGCTCGCGGCGGATGCCCCGGCGCAGGCCGGCCAGCGCGTCTACGCCATCCCGGCCGGCCCGCTGCAGCCCGCACTGGCCCGCTTCGGCCTGGAAACGGGCGTGCTCATCTCCTATAACGCCGCCGAACTTGGCGCGCGCCGCACCGCCGGCCTCCAGGGCCCGCACGGCGCGGCGGACGGTCTTGCCACGCTGCTGCGCGGCACCGGGCTGCAGGCGGTGTCCGTGCCGAACGGCTTTGCGATCCGCGCCGTGGCGAGCGACGCCGACGCGTCCGGCGCGATCACGCTGCCCACGGTGACGGTCGCGGCCGCGCGGCACGACCCCGAAGCGCTGCCCGGCGCCTACGCGGGCGGCCAGGTCGCGCGCGGCGCGCGGCTTGGCCTGCTGGGCAACACGGACGCCATGGATTCCCCGTTCAGCAGCGCCGCCTACACCGCGCAGCTCATCGAAAACCAGCAGGCCAAGACCATCGCCGACGTGCTGGCCAACGACCCCACCGTGCGCTTCACGACGTCGGCCGGTCATCTCTACGAGAACTACACGGTGCGGGGCTTCGACGTGCAGTCGAACGACCTCGCGCTCAACGGCATGTACGGGCTGGCACCCTATGGCCAGGCGCCCGCCGAGTTCGTGGAGCGCGTGGAGGTGCTGCGCGGCCCGACGGCGCTGCTCACCGGCATGGCGCCCAGCGGCGCCATCGGCGGCGTGATCAACCTCGTGCCCAAACGCGCCACGGCCGCGCCGGTCACGCGCCTGACCGCCAACTACGTATCCGACGCCAACGTTGGCGCCAGCGTCGACCTGGGGCGGCGCTTCGGCGAGGACAAGGCCTTCGGCGTGCGCTTCAACGGCGCCTACGACGACGGCCGCACGGGTGTGGATGGCCAGTCCAAGCGCCGCACGCTGGCTGCCATCGCGCTGGATTACGCGGGCGACCGCGTGCGCTTGTCGCTGGACGCCTACGCCGACGAATCGCGGGTCAGCAACGGCAGCGCGTGGATGGCGTCGTTCGCCACGCCGGTCGTCGCCGAGCCGCCCCGCGCGGGCACCAACATCCTGCGCGGTACACATGGCCAGCTCGACAACAAGGCGATCGTCGCGCGCGGCGAGTTCGACATCACGGACAACTGGACCGCCTACGCCGGGCTGGGCGCGCTGCGCTACGGCTTCAGCGGCTTCATCAACGGCACACGCGCGAACAACATCCGCCCGTCGGGCAATTTCAACGGCGTGACCTACTTCCAGAAGGGCTTCACCGATACGCTCTCCGCCGAGGCCGGCGTGCGCGGCACGGTGCGCACCGGCCCCGTCGAGCACCGACTGGTGCTGGGCTTCACCACGCTCAACCTGCGCAGCGGCACCGTCAACAACGCCAGCCGCCCGTACATCTCCAACATCTACCAGCCCGTCACGCCGCTCCTGGCCACCGAGCCGGGCAACGCACCCAAGACCGCCGACAGCACGCTCACCAGCTTCGCGCTGGCCGATACGCTCGCGTTCGCCGAGGACCGGGTGCTGCTGACGCTGGGCGCGCGCCACCAGCGCGTGCAGTCGCAGAGCTTCAGCGCCGCCACCGGCGCGCGCACCGCGGACTATGACGAAAGCGCGCTGACGCCGTCCGTGGGGCTGGTCGTCAAGCCCTGGGGGCCTTCGCTCTCGCTCTACGGCAACTACATCGAGGGGCTGAGCCAGGGCGACACCGTGACTGACGTCACCGCCCGCAACTACCAGCAGGTCTTCGCGCCGTACAAGACCCGGCAGATGGAGGCCGGCGTCAAATGGGACACCGGTCGCATGACGCAAACCCTGAGCCTGTTCCAGATCACGCGGCCGACCCTGATCAAGGACGCAGCCACCAACACCTACAGTCCGGACGGCGAGCGCCGCCATCGCGGCGTGGAGTGGAACCTGTACGGCGAGGTCGCGCGCGGCACACGCATGCTCGGCGGCGTCACCTACACGCACGCCGAACTGACCCGCACCGCGAACGGCACCTACGACGGCAACACCCCCTTCGGCACCCCGAGCTGGGCCGCCAACCTGGGCGCCGAGTGGGACCTGCCGTGGATCGCCGGCCTGACCGTGACGGGCCGCGTGACCTACACCGGCTCGCAGTACGTCAATACCGCCAACACGCAGAAGATCGACAGCTGGACCCGCGTCGACCTCGGCGCGCGCTACGTGACAAAGGCTTTTGGCAAGCGCGTCGGCGTCTACGCCAGCGTCGAGAACGTGTTCAACAAGAGCTACTGGGCAGGCTCGTTCAACGACGGCTACGTCACGCTGAATGCGCCGCGTACATTCAAGTTGTCGACGACGGTGGACTTCTGATGCGCGCGCCGGCCCACCTCCGCATGCGGCAGGCGCTGTGCGCGGCCACCGCCCTGCTCTCTCTTGCCACCTTCGCCGCCCCGGCAATGCCGGCGGACGACGCCTTCCCACCGTTGCGGCCTGGTGAAACGCTGCGCGACACATGGCAGCCCGGCAAGCGGCTGTCCTACACGCTGACGCTGGCGGCGGGCGACCTGGTGCAAGGCCGGCTCGACGGTCCCGCCGCCACGTTGGACCTGGCCAACGCCGAGGGCAGGCACGTGCGCCGCCTGCTTGCGGCCAATACCTTGTCCCGCTCGTTCCTGTTCGTGGCACCGGCGGACGGCCGGTTTAGCCTGACGATCGATGGCACCGCCGCCGGCCTTGCGGGCACGACCCAAACCGGTGCCCCGGCGGCCTTCTCCCTGACGGTCGATCGCATCGTCCCGCGCGCCAGCCAGCACGTGCCCGCCGTCGAACCCGAAAGCCCTGCCATTCGCGCGCTGGCCAGGACGTTGCGCGATGGCGGCGACACCCGCGCGTTCTGGCAGGCGGTGGCCGCGCGTGGCACGCCGCTCATCGAGTCCGTGCCGCCCGCCGCCGATGCATCGCCTTCTCCGGCCGGCACGGCGCCGACGGAGCCAACGGTGCGGGTGACATTCCTGTGGCGCGGCGCGGCGCACGGCGTACGCCTGCTGGGCAGCCCGGCCGGCGATCACGATCCGCTTGAGCGGCTCGCCGATAGCGATGTCTGGTATCGCACGTATCGCGTGCCGGCCAGTACGCGCCTGAGCTACCAGTTGGCGCCGGACGTTCCGGCCCTGAACGCGCCGGCTCCCGAGCGCCGCCGGGCCATCCTGGCCACCGCTCAGCGCGATCCGTTGAATCCACACGCCTTCGCGCTTTCGCCGTCGGACGCCGGACTGGACGTCTTCCAGCAGAAGTCCGTGCTGGAGTTGCCCGCCGCGCCGCCCCAGCCCTGGATCGCGCGGCGCGCGGGCGTGCCCTCGGGCACGCTGGCGCATCACCGCATCGCCAGCCACCTGCTGGGCGAGGCGCGCGACATCTACCTCTACCGCCCCGCGCCCGGCCACACCGGGCAGTCAGGCAAGCCGCAAGACCTCGCCCTGCTGGTGCTGTTCGACGCGCACGCGTACCTGTCGGCGGTGCCGACACCGGTGATCCTGGATAACCTGATCCATGACGGTCTGCTGCCGCCAGTGGCGGCGTTGATCGTGGCCAACCCGAGTGCGCAGGCGCGCGCCGGCCAGTTGCCACCCAACCCGGCCTTCGCGGATTTCCTTGCCGACGAGCTGATGCCGTGGGCCGCGGCGCGCGGACTGGCGGCAAGCGCGGCGCGCACCGTGGTGGCCGGGTCCAGCTATGGCGGCATCGCCGCAGCCTACGCGGGCCTGCGGCACCCGGAGCGCTTCGGGCTGGTGTTGAGCCAGTCGGGCTCCTTCTGGTGGGCGCCGGCCGCGTCGCCGGACGCGCCGCCGCGCGAAGGCGGCTGGCTGATGCGCGAATATTCGGCGAGCCCCCGGCTGCCGTTGCGGTTCTACCTGGAGGCCGGGCGATTCGAGGACGGACGCGGCGCGGTCAATATCCTGACCACCACGCGCCACATGCGCGACGTTCTGCGCGCGAAGGGCTACCCGTTGCGGCACGCCGAGTTCGCCAGCGGCCATGACTATCTGCAGTGGCGCGGCACGCTGGCCTGCGGGCTGATGGCGCTGATCGGGACCGCGCGTGCGCAGGCGGCGATCGCCCCGGGCGGATCGCTGGCCGGCACCTGCCCGATGTCGGCCGCGACATCCGCCGCGGAATCGGCCAGGGACTGACCGCGCGACGCAGCGGTCGGCTACGCGTCTTCGGGTGCCGACGGTGGCGCCAAGTCCGGTGCCGGCAACAGGATCGTGAACGTCGCCCCCGCGCCGGCCTGGCTGTCGACCACGACTCGGCCGCCATGCCGCTCGGCGACGGTCTTGACGAACACCAGCCCCAGCCCGCTGCCGGCGGGGGCATCCGCCCCTTCGTTGTGCAGGCGGCTGAACGGCTGGAACAGGCGCGCCTGGTCTTCGGGTGCGATGCCGGGACCATGGTCCTTCACGCCGATGGCAAAGTGCGCGGCATCGTGCGAGAGACGCACCACGACCGGTTTGCCGCGCGGGCTGAACTTGATCGCGTTGCTGACCAGGTTGGCGATGGCGCGCACCAGCAGCGCCGGTTCGCCGTGCATGACGGCCGACTCGGCGACGATGTCCAGTTGCAGGTCCACGCCGCGCTGCTTGGCCAGTGCCCACAGCTCGTCGGTGGCGTCCAGCACCAGCCCGACCAGGTCGACCTCTTTCAGCGCCAGGAACTGCGATTCGGCGCGCGCCAGGCGGATGAAGTCCTCGGCGAGCGACATCGTGCGATAAGCATGGCCCCCGATGCGTGCCAGCAGTTCGGACTGCGGCAGCGCATGGGCGTCGCTGGCCTGCAGGTCGATCAGCGCCAGGATCGATGCCTGCGGCGAGCGCATGTCGTGCGACAGGAAGCGCAGCGTCTGCTCGCGCTGCCGCTCGGCCAGCCGCACGGCCGTGATGTCGATGACGCTGACAATCAGGCCGGCCAGACGCCCCTGCTCGCCGTGCAGCGGCGCCCCGTGCAGCAGGTAGCGGCGGTCGTCGCGCGCGGCCAGTTCCACGCCCGCGCTGTCCGGGGCGGCCGCACCGTGTGGATCGTCCACAAACGCCGCGGCCAGCGAGTCCCAATAGGCCAGGCCCGGGGCGGGCACGGCAAAGAGCGTCGAGATCACGGTGCGGATGTCGGGGCGCGCGCCGCTTTGCGCCAGGCCGGCGTCGCCAAGCACCGCTGGCGCCAGCGCCACGCTGCGGCGGTTGGCCAACAGCACGCCGCCGTTCAGGTCGCAGATGACGGTGGCTTCGGGCAGGCTTTCCAGGCCGTCGGACAGGAAGCGGCGCATGTCACGCAGCCGCGACGTCATCCGATAGACCGCATGCATGCGGCTGTCGAGCGTGGCGCCGACGCCGGCCGGCGCCGTCGGCATCCCCGGCTCCCGCTCCAGCCGGGCCAGCTCGTCGGACAGGAAGCGCAGCGCCGCCTCCTGCCGCCGCCAGCTCCACAGCGGATAGAACAGCAGGCAGCCGATCATGCCGGCAACCGGGGGAAACCACAGCCGCACCGCGCCGGCCAGCAGCAGGCTGACGCCCACCAGCCCCGCCAGCAGCAGCGCGGTTGCCACCAGCGCGCCGCGCGGCGTCAGCCGCAGCGCGCCCAGCGCCGCCAGCAACACCGGCGCCAGCGTACCGAGCCAGAACCAGGGCGGCGCCACCGCGACGATCGCATCGTCATCGCGCAGCGCGGCCAGCGTATTGGCGAGGATCTCCACGCCGCTCATGCCGCGGCCGTCGCGCGACACGGGTGTTGGAAAGACATCGCCCAACCCGCTCGCCATGGCGCCGATCAGCACCGACTTGCCGTGAAACACGGAGGGATCGACCTTGCCGGCCAGCACATCTTGCACCGACACGCGCGAGAAGGTGCCGGGCGGGCCGGCAAACGGAATGCGCAGCCGGTAGCGGCGTTCCCAACCGGTGTCATCGACACTGTGCGCGGCCTCGTGGCGATAGCTCGTCAGCGGGCGCCATGGCGCCCCGAAGCCGGCCATCGCGGCGGCAAAGTGAGGCAGCGCAGGCTCTCCCACCGGACCTTCCTGGAGGTACACCTGGCGTGCCACGCCGTCGATGTCCACCGCCATGTTGATGTGTCCCACGGCCGCGCCAAGGCCCGGCAACGGCCGGCGTACGATGAGGCCGCCGGGGGTCTGCTCCGCCACGACGGGCAGGATCACATTGCCGGCGCCGGCGAAACTGCGCATCAGCACCTGGTCATCTTGCGGATAGCGCAGGTCGGGCTCGGAGAAAATGACGTCGACGCCGATCACGCGCGGCCCGCCGGCGGCGATGCGGTCCACCAGCGCGGCCATCACCGCGCGACGCCACGGCCAGCGGCCCAGCGCCGTGATGCTGGCGTCGTCGATGCCCACGATGACGATATCCTGGCGGGCCGGATGGCCCTGGGCGGCGATGGCCACGTCGTAGACGGACAGGTCGGCGCGCCCGGTCCATCGCTGGGCGGCGATGAGCGTCACCAGCGCCAGCACGACAGCCGTCAGCAGACCCCATTCCGCCACCGTGCGACGGCGAAAGCGGGCGGCGGGCGTAGGGCCGCCGCCCGGCAAATCAGTCGGGGCGCTGAAGCCGAATGCCACCGGAACCCCCACCGCCGATGTTCACCGCCCCGCCCTGCGCATCGCGCAGGTACGACGCGATCTCGATGCGCTGCGGCAGCGAGAACGCGGCCTCGTCCACGGTGCCGTCCGGCCGCGCGCGGGCGATCCGGACGAAGTAAATGCCGGCCGGCGGCCGCTCCAGGCGGATCTCGTTGGCCGTCGTGCGTTCGTCGACCACGAGCGACGCGAAGGCGGCGTCGCTGGCCAGTTGCACGCGATAGCCGCCGGGCGCCATCTGCCCCGGGGCATCGCCGCTCCAGCGGATGCGCAGCGCGTCGCCAGCGTCATCCATGCCCGGCGTGGGCGGCGCGGGTTCCACGGCAAACGCGACCGGTTCGCTCCAGGGACCGGACCGACCCTTGCCGTCGACCGACCGCACGCGCCACCACCAGCGGCCAGGAGCCAGCTCGCGGCCAGCGCGGGGCTCGGTAACGCGCGCGCCATCAACGCCGCGCGTGAACCCGGCATCGGCGGCCACGGACAGCTCATACGCTGCGGCAGTGTCGACGGTCCCCCACTCAAAGCCGGTCGGCTGGCCGTAGCGCGTGCCGCCGTCGGTCGGCTGCAGCGTGAACGGCGCGGGCGGGTTCAGGCGAACCTCGAACGGCGCCACCGCGGCATGACCGGTGATCCGGTTGGCGGCGACGGCGCTGACGGCAAGGTACAGTTGCCCCTCCGGCAGCCCGGCCGGCGTCGCGGACGGACTGTCGGCATGGCCGGTCCAGACCAGTTCGGTCAGGGCCGCGTCGCGCGCGACAGCGACCTGGTAGCCGGCGGCGGCCGGCACCGGGCGCCATGCGACCGTCACGGAAGAACCGACCACCTCCTGCGGCAGCGGCTCCAATACCGGCGAGGGCAGCATGGCAATCGGCCGGGACAGCTTGCCATCCGCCGACGCCGCGACGCCAAAGCCCGCGGTCACGGTGGCGGCCGTCGTGGTGTTGCCGCGCCCGGCGCCCACCCCGACCTTGCCTTCCAGCACCTCGCTGCGGCTGCCGCTGGTATCGGCGCTGACGCGGTAGCGCGTGCCGCGCACGCCGGTCACCATCATCGGCGTGCGCATCTCGAAGCGGCCCACGCCACCACCGTGCGGTGCGACGCTGGAATCGGCGCCGCCGCGGTCGATGCCGATCACGGTATCGGTCAGCCCCGAGCCCGAGAACGCACGCAACCGGCGCACCTCCACGTTGGTCGAGGGCGGCAGCGTGACGCGGGTCCGGTCCGGCAACTCGAGCGTGACCGAGGCGTCCGCCCCGGTCTCGATGCGCGCGGCCTCGGCCAGCTTCGTGCCGGCCTGCAACGGCGCGCCGTTCGCGCGGACCTGTCCGCGGCTGTAGACGACGGTGGCCGTGGCGGCCTGTTCGGGAATCTGGCTGAGCGGGATACGGATGCGGGAACCCGGCTGCAAGTGGTAGGGATCCGGCACGTGGTTACGCTGCTGCAGCAGTCGCCAGCCCTCGGCGCTCGCCATGAAGCGCGTAGCCAGTCCGATCAGCGTGTCGCCCGGCTCGACCACGTAGATGAAATCACCGCCCACCGAGCCGGCTGGCCCGGCCAGGGCCACCGCGCCGCCGGCGCCCGTCAGCAGCACCACGCCCCAGGCGAACGCGGCGCGCGCCAGGGCCCTAGTTGCCGCTGTCGTCATCGTCCGGTCCGGCTGCCTCGAAGCGATAGCCATGCGAGTACACGGAGGTCAGCCGCACACCGTTCTCGGGGCGCAGCGCCAGCTTGATCCGCAGGCGGGACATGTGCGTATCCAGCGTGCGCGAGCCCGCGCCGATGCTGCGGCCCCAGACCGCCTGCTCCACGACGTCGCGCGACAGCAGGCGCCCCATGTTGCGGAACAGGAACAGCGCCAGATCGAACTCGCGCGGCGACACGTCGGCCGCGCTGCCGCCCACCATGACGGAGCGGCTGCGGGGATCGAGGACGTAGCTGCCGAAGGTGATGACCTCATCCTGCCTGGCGGTCTCGGGATAGGCGCGGCGCAAAAGCGCGCGCACGCGCGCGACGAGCTCCGCCTGCCGGATCGGCTTGACCATGTAGTCGTCGGCGCCAACGGCCAGGCCGGCGACGATGTCTTCCTCCTGGACCCGGCTGGTCAGGAACAGGATGGGCGGAAACCGCCCGGATTGCTGGCGCACCCAGCTCACGACCTCGTAGCCGCTGGTGTCCGGCAGTTGCCAGTCCACCACCAGCAGATCAAACGCCTGTTCGCGCAGCGCACGCAGGAATGCGGCACCGGTGCCAAAGCTGGTGCAGTCATAGCCGGCATCGCCAAGGATCTGGCGAATCAGTTCGGCCTGGCTCGGATCGTCCTCCACGGAGGCAATTTTCATACTTCCCTCTGCTTACTGCTGCCTCAATGCGGGCACGGCCGTGATGAAAATGCTGGAAGGCCTGGCCGGAGCCCCCCAAATATTGCCATGTTACCGAATCCGACTCCGCCCGGTCGAGTTCCATGGCGCGACGCGGACGGTGCCGGCTACTGAAGCATATAGGTTTCGTACTCCAGCCGGTCAAGCTTGCGGTCCAGCAGGTACAGCGCCAGCGCCACCACGAGCAGCAGCGACACCGCGAAACCATAGCCGTACCAGGCCGGCCCCAGAACCAGCGTCAGCCGCGTCAGCACGAAATTGAGCACGACGAACGTGCCCGTCAGCAACAATACCTCGCGCCGCCGGTCCAGGTAGAAATAGATGTTGAGCACGCCCAGCAGCACCACTTGCAGGCTGGCGCCGATCACGTCAACGTACAGCAGCGGCAGGTACAACTCGGAAATGCCGAGCAGCCCCAGCACCCACTTGCCCACCACGAACAGCAGCAGCGCGGCGATCGCCTGCACCTTTACGATTTCGTACAGTCCCAGCCGGATGGTCTGGACCATGGTGTTGCGCATGTCCTCGATGTGCTCCAGCGAACTGCCGCCGCGCACCGCGTCGTAGAAGGCATCGTAGTACTCCACGAAGTCCGTCTCGATGCGCACCAGGAACACCGCCATACCCGGGATGATGGACAGATAGGCCAGGAAGACCGGAATATCGTAGATGATCGACGCGTGAAGCGGACCAATCACCTGCTGGCCGGTCGACGGGGCATACCAGAACATGAACTTGTCCAGCCAGATGCCCAGGTTGTACAAAAGACCGATCGCGACCAGGCTGGGATAACCGTAACGGCGCTGGAACACCTCGAACGACATGAACCGATGGCTCGTGTAATTCCGATAGATCAGGGTCACCATGCCGGTCAGCAGGCATAGCTGCCCGCCCACGAAGCCTGAGAGCAGACCCTCCAGCCCCTGATTGCGCAGCGCCAGCGCCGCCGACACGGTGATCGCGTAGCCGACCAGAAAGATCCACACCACCGCCTTGTACTGCTTCATCCCCGACAGGAAGATCACGGCGATCCAGATGTTGCTCATCACCACGAAGCCGGCCACCATCAGCAACCGGTACAGCACCGACTGCTCGGGGAAGGCAAAGAGCGCGCAAACGAGGCCGATGGCGCCCGCCAGCACGGTCGCCAGCATCGCCACCGCGTGGTAGTTCGATAGCACCAGGTAGTCGCGCTTCTCGAACAACCGGTCCGAGGTGAAGCGCGTGAACGACAGCTGCAGCGGTCCGGTCAGTATCAGGCTGACCGCGATCAGGTAGGTCACCGAGACCTGGAACTGGGTGATGAGCGTGCCCGGCACCACGAAGGGCAGGCTCAGCATGCCGATCAGAAGAATACCGACGATCGACAGGATCCACGGCCCGGAACTGATGATGCCCGCATAGGCGTAGGCGCCCAAGAGGCCGGACAGGCTGTCCCGGCGCAACATCTTGCGCAGCTCGAATCCAATGCCGGCCATCTCAGTGTTCTCCTTGCCCGCGCGCGTGCACCGGGCAGCGCGCAGGATTGGCGGCGCCGGACCGCGACACGTGGCCGTCGCCATCGGGCTGCGCGATCAGCCGGTCGTAGAGCTCGCGGTAGCTGCCCACCATGCGCTCCTGCGTGTAGTAGCGCTCCACGCGCGCGATGCCGGCGGCCTGCGTGGCCTGCCAGCGTTGCGGATCGGTCAGCAGCTTGAGCGCTTCCTCGGCCAGCGCCGCCGGATCGGCGATGCGCACCACGCCGCCGGCCGCGCCCAACGCCGCATCCTCGCCGGGCAGCCCGAAGATCAGTTCGCGGCACGACCCCACATCGGTGGTCACGCACGGCACGCCGGCCGCGTAGCCTTCCAGCACCACCAGCGGCAACGCCTCGCTGATCGAACTGAGCACCAGCACACCCACCTTGGGCAGCAGCGCGTCGATGCGCTGAAAGCCCAGGAATTTCACCTTCTCGCCAAGGCCCAGGCTCTCGGCCAGGCTGCGGCACTCCTGTGCGTAGTCGGGATCCTCGTCCTCTGGTCCGGCGATCCAGCCCTCGGCGTCCGGATACTGGCGCACCACGGTCAGCATGGCGCGGATGAAGGTCTTGATGTCCTTGATCGGCACCACCCGCCCGATCAGGCACAGCACCGGCGGCACGCCCGGCGCGCGCAGGGCGCGCAGCGCCGACAGGCGCGGCAGGTCGATGCCATTGGGGATGCTGCGCGTGCGCTCGGCGGGCGCGCCGTCGATGACCTGGCGGCGGCGGTTGCCCTCGTAGAGCGCCACGATCTCGTCGCCGGCGTCGTAGCACACCCGCCCCAGCGTCTCGAAGAAGCGCACCCACAACTCGCGGAAATAACTGATCTGCGAGATGTCGCGCTCGAACACGTTGCGGTTGTCGCGAATCCACTGGCTCTGGAACAGGTCGATCTTGCGTTCCTTCGTATAGATGCCGTGCTCCGACACCAGCAGCGGGCGATGGTTACGATAGCGCAGCAGCGCGCCCAGGAAGCCCGCATAGCCGGTGGAGACCGTGTGGTACACACGCGCCGGAATCAGTCCGTCGGCGATGCGCACCAACTGCCACAGCGGCTTGTGCATGATGCGCACGGTCCAGAAGTAGTCGGTGAACGACGGGTCGGTGCAATAGCGGCGGTACTGGTCGGTGATCGTCTCCCAGGCGCGCCGGCTGTAGAGGAAGGCATCCTCGGACAGCGCGCCACCCTCGCGCAGCGCGGGCATCAGTTCGCGGATCATGTCGCCGGCCTGGGCCTCGTGGCCAGGCTCGCGCAACGTGTCGTGCAACTGCGCCGAGCGCGCGAAGGCGTCCTTGTCGCCGGGGCGGCCCTGCACCAGCGGCGGCGGCGGGAAGTCGTACAGGAAGTGCGTTTCCAAGTGGACGACGTTGTCGGGCAGCTTGTAGGCCATCTGGCCGTAGTCCTCCCGGCGGCTGCCGATGAAGACGATGGCAAAACGCAGCGCGGGGAACGCGCGGATCATCTGGTTGACCCAGCTCGACACGCCGCCGCTCACGTAGGGGAACGTGCCCTCCAGCAGCAGCGCGACGTCGGCCGAATCGCCCTTTCGCAAAATCTCGCTCATGATTGCCAGTAACGCAGCAGGGGCCGCACCAGGGGGAGCGGCGAAGGACTGTCGAATGCGGCCATCAGCCGGCGCACGGCGGCATAGTCTCGCTCCAGGTAGGCGGCCTCGGCCAAGAGCGGCAGCACGCGGTCGCGCGGAAAGCCGCGCGTCTGCGCCTCTTCCAGCCACGCGCGCGCCTGGCCAGGCTCGTTGCGCGCCAGCGCCAGGCGGCCGCGCATGTACCACAGCGGCGCGTTGCTGGCATCGATCTCCAGCGCCGCGCTTGCGTAGCGCTCCACCTGGCTGGCCGTGTAGCGATAGACATCGCCCTGCACCAGGTTCTGGTAGATCAGCTCCCAGTACAGATCGGCCAGCCGCTTGTTGATCTCGCCGCGCGCCTGCGGTGTTTCGGCGGTCTCCAGGCGCGGCAGCTCGGCCAGGATCTGCTGGGTGAGCTGCTTCTCGGCGCCGTCGAGCATGCCGTAGGCCAAGAGGCGGATGTCGTCCGTGCTGTCGGCCAGCAGTTCGCGCAGCACCGGGCTCGCGGTGCGCGCAGGCATCGACTGCATCGCCACCAGCGCCGTCAGGCGCTCCGGCAGCGGTGCGCGCTCGTTGCCCAGTTGGGCGCGCAAACGCGCGCCGCCGCCGTGCGTGACGCGCGAAATCAGGTGCGTGACGAACTGCGGCAGGCTGACCGTGGCGATCCCGCTGTGGTCCCGGCGCGACGGGAACAGCTTGGAGAACAGATAGCTGCCCAGGCAAACCAGCACGCCGCCCAGCGGCACGAAAAAGCAGAAGAGGGCCAGGTAGCCGTAGCTCCAGGCGAACGGCACGCGAAAGCGCCGCGGCAAGAGGCGCCACAGCACAAGCCCCAGCATGGCCGACGCCGCAGCCTGCATGCCGAGGAACGACAGCAGCAGCGCGGTGCTGGTGCCGGCCCGGAACAGCAGCACCAGCGCCGCGATCTGCGCGGAGATGCCGCCTAATGTCAGCTTACCCATGTGTCAGCTTACCCATGGCCGGCTCCCTGGTCGGATGCGCCCGCCGGCGGTGTCGTGTCGTGGCGCGCCTCGGGGGCGCCGGTATCGATGTCGCAACGGTGCAGCAGCCGCACCAGCGCCTCCTCCGAGCCAGTGGCCGGCACGGACAGGCTGTACACGCCGATCTGCGCCGCTGCGAAATTGGTGCCGAACTGGGCGCGCAGCATGTCTTCGATCCGCACCAGGTACGCCGAAACGGCCTGCGCGTCCGACAGCGGCATCAGCGTCAGCATGGCGCGGTGGTGGGGACTCGTCGCCGGCCAGGCCACGTCCAGCGCGCGCCGGCTGCGGATCACCTGCTCGAACAGCGCATCGCGCGCCTCGTCCAGGTCGAACACCAGCGCCACCACCGAGCTTTCGATGCCGGTCTCGCGGCGCAGACGCGACAGCCGCGCGAAGTCCAGTGCAAAGGCGTAGGGGCAGGCCGGCACCGCGGCCTGGATGCCGTGCGTGGCGCGGGCGTGCTCCACGCCGTCGGCGTAGTAGCCCATCAGCACCATCAGCAACTGCAGGTTCTCGTAGTTCAGCGACAGGAACGGCATGCGCTCCACCACCAGCACGCCGATCACATCGTCGGAGCCGGCCAGCACCGGCGCCACCGCCACGTAGCGGGTGCGCGCGTCGTGCTGCAGGCCCGCCGAGCGCAGGTGGGCAAGCTCGCGCGTCTCCAGGCAGTGGCGGATGAGCGGATCGTCCACGTCCAGGTCGAACTCCGGACCCGTGCGCGCGGCGGCCTGGGGCACCACCGCATCGCCACGGCACGGATAGAGCGCCGCCGCCTCCAGTTGGCAGGCCTGCGCCACCACCTGCAGCATCGGCTGCGCGCCGGCCAACTCGCCGCCGGAGAGCGCCGCGTCTTCCAGTGCCACGCCGCGCAGTTGCGACAGCGTGTCGCGCAGCGTGGTCGGCCGCGCGAGCAGGTCGTTTTCGAGCCGCGCGTGGGAGATGCGCAGCAGGTAGTGGTTCTTGGTCAGCGCGGCCAGACGCTCGTCCAGGTAGCGGTTCACCGCGCGGGCACGCGCCAGACGCGTACCCCAGACGTCGCCGAACTGCCCCGCCACCAGTACCAGCAGCAGCCCGCCCAGGAAGAACATGCGCGGAAAGGCGCCTTCCTGCGCGCCCAGTTCATGGAAGAAGAACCAGCCGCCCAACAGCATCAGCACACTGCCGACGCCGATCAGGGTGCCGTAGCGCAGCGCCAGCACCACCGGCAGCAGCCACGCCCACGGAAAGCCCAGGCCGAGCAGCAGCGGATTCTGCGGCAGCATCAGGTATGCCAGCCCCATCGCCAGTACCATGACGACCACCAGCTCCACCAGGGCCGCCGGCCCGCTCACCGCGGGTGCCAGCCAGCGCGCATAGCGCCCGCCCAGCCCGATGCCCTGTCCCTGCCGTGTCTTGCCCGCCCGTACCGGCGCTTCCGACGAATTGGCCACGCTTTGTCCCCTCGCCCGTCAACCCTGCATCAGCGGCGCCAGCAGCCGGCGCAGCAGCTTCTGCGCGGTGCCGGACAGGGACGCGCGGCTCCAGCCGCTGTCGCTGCCGGTGGCCGACCACACCACGTTGCCGCTCTGCACATCGATCAGCTGCAGCGAAATGCCGACGGCGGGCTCGCCGTCCACGCCGACCTTGTAGCGCCATTCCTGCACCGAGCCGGTCAGCGCGTAGCGCACCTTCTCGCCGCGCGCCCATTCGAGAGCCTTGCCCACCGCTTCGCGCTCGGCCGGCTCGAACAGCGTTTCCGGGTTCAGGTTCGCCGGGTAGCGCTTCAGATTGGCAATACCGCCGGTCTTGAGCAGGCTCTCCGCGATCGATTCGGCGCGCAGGCCGGCCTGCGGCGTCTCGGTGTAGTTGACGATCGGCAGCACCGCCACCGTGTCGCCGCTGGCCAGTTTCGGCGCGCGGCCCACGTCGGTCACCGCGCAGCCGGCCAGCCACAACGCGGCACCTACCGCCGCGCACCCTGCCAGAAACCGTCCCATCGCTTTGTTCATGTCCTTCCCCTTTTCCCTTTCCGCCACATCCTGTGGCTTGCCATCGGCGCCACCATACCGCCAGGCGCCGCCGTTCATCAATAGAGCCAGCGGTAGCGCAGGCCAACTTCCGTCAGTGGCGTGCCGCCGTTGCGCGCCGCGGTTTCGTGCCCGACGTAGAGCGACAGGTGATCGTTGCCGAACACCGAGCCGGCCACGCCGAGCTGCGCCCGCACGTTCTCGCGCGCACGGGTGTCGTACAACACGCCGACTTCCATGAAAGGCCGCCACTTGCGCGTGTAGTTGTCGACCAGGTCCGTGCCAAAGCCGAACAGCACGCCGGCCTGCGTAAAGCCCTGCGGCATATAGAAGGCCGGCGTGCCGCCTTCGCCGCCCGGCACCAGCGATGCCATGCGTGGCGTCAGCGTGCCGCCATTGGTGCTGTAGTTGGCGTGGGTGCCCACCACGCGCACCGTGTAGTCAGGATACGCGGTGCGGATGCGGTAGCCCGCCTCCACGTCGTACACGATGCCGTGGCCGAGCGCGCTGCGGTCCTGGCCGTAGAAGCGGCTGTACTCCACGCGCGCGCCGACGAATTCACGCAGGCTCAGGCGCCAGGTTGCGCCAAGGCCTGCCACGTCCTTCACGCCGCCCACGCGCAGCGCGGCGGATTCGTCGGCGGGCTGGTTGACGCCCAGCAGCGTGGTGAACGACAGCCGGCTCTCCTGGCGCCACTCGCCGAAGAAGCGCGCGGTAGTCACGCGCTCCAGGCCCTCGCGCTGGCCCACGCCGAGCCGCCAGCGCTGGTTCGTGTCACGGTAGCCCAGCGTCAGCTCGGCGCGGCGGTCCGATGACGGCACGTTGACCAGTTGCTCCGGGTCCGTGCTGCGCTGGTCGCGCCACACGCCGCGCAGGTTCAGGTCGTAGCCATCCCACAGGCGCACGCCGCCGGCGAGGCTGCCTTCGATGTATTCGAGCGGCTTCTGGCGCAGGTAGGACACGCGCGGCTCGATGGCCTGCGCGTTGAACAGCAGCAGGTCCTGCAGCGTCTGCTGCTCCGTGTCGTTGGTGCGCGCGCGCTCCATCACGTCGTAGGCCTGCGTCTGCGCCGCGCCCAGGCGGTCCAACTGGACGTTGGCCGCGACCTGCGTGGTCGCCGGCACGCGGCCGGTCTGCCTCTCCAGCACGCGGTCGAGCGCGCTCATGTCCTGCGCGTCGAGCGCCAGCGCGATCTCCGCGTAGGCCGGTCGCTGCAACTGGCGCGCGTAGTGCTTGGCCAGCCAGGCGCGCGCCAGGTCGTTGGACTCCGCGGACAGCGCCCACGCGAGCGCCACGTCGCGCCCGGCCGCCGACAGCACGGCCTCGCGGCGTGCCACGCTTCCCGTCACCGCCGGCGGCGGCGCCACCTGCAGTGGCGGCAGCCCCGGGATCTCGCCCAACTGGGAAGGCGCGCCGGCGTTCGGCGGCAGCAGCTTGCGGGCCGCCACCGCGGCACGGTCGGCGCGCAACATCTGGATCACCAGCGCGCGCGACACGTCGCCCGACGCGAAGACCTGCCCGAGCGCCACGGTCTGCCGCTGCAGGTCGCCGCGCGACGGCGCGCCCTGCTCGGTTTCCTCGTCTTCCTCGCCGGCGTTGTCCTCGTCCTCGCCGCGTAGCGCGGCCACGCGGGCGCTGCCGCCCCCCCAGGCGTGATGCAGGTCGACCCACGCCTGACGGCGGATACGCCACGCCGTATCGGTCTGGCCGATCACTTCATACGCGTCGGCCGTGAGACCGAGCCAGAGCGGATCGGCGCTCTTGCCGTCGGCCATCTTGTGCAGGTAGTGCAGCGCGGCGCGGCCGTCCTGGAAGCGCATGTTGCCGGCGGCGAACGCCCCCCACAGGTCGGGATTGCCTTCCGACTCGTCCTTCAGGCGCCGCATCACGCTGCGCACTTCGGTGTCCGTGCCCAGGTCGATCAGCGCCCACAACAGCCCGGCCAGCGCGTCGCTGCCAGCATCGGGCAAGGCGGCGGCGCGGCGCAGGTCGGCAAGCGCTTCCTCGCGCCGGCCCGTGACGCGCAGGTATTCGGCGCGGCGCATCAGGAAGCGGCTCGAAGCGGTGGCCTCGCGCCGCTGCTCCGGCGTCAGTGCATCCAGCAGCCGGCCGATGCGCACGTAGGCATGCGCCCGCGTGTAGTAGTAGATCGCCAGTTCCAGCGCCTGCGGCTTGCCGGTCTTGCGCCAGCTCGCCTCGGCGATGCGCCCGGCATCGATGGGCACCCGGTCGTAAAACGCGATCAGGTTCGAGAAATCGGCCTCCGCGATGTCGCGCGCCTCGGCCATGCAGTCGTTGCGCGCCGCGCCCGGCGGCAGCTTCTGGCAATGCTCGTCGTCCGACTGGCCGACCGCCAGCATCAGTTGCCGGTAGCCTTCCTTCAGCAGGTCGTCGCGCTGGTTCAGCTTGGCCAGCTCGGTGAAGGTGCGCCAGTAGAGGATGTCGGCAGCGCCCGCGTGCGGCATCGCCGGCAGCATGGCGTCCATCGCCTGCGTCAGTTGGCCGCGCACGTAGAGCAGGTTGGCCAGCTTCATCGAATAGGCCGGACGGGGTCCGAAGCGCTGTTGCAGCTGCTGGTACAGCGCGAAAGCACGGTCGTCCTTGCCCGCGCGCTCGGCCAGCGCCGCGTGGCGCTCCATGATCTCGCGCGCGGCGGAGCCATGGGAGATGCCTTGCAGGAAAGCCATCGCCTCTTCCGGCTCGCCCAGGCGCTCGTAGGCGGCCACCACGTCGTCCACGGTCTTCAGGTTGCCGCTGCCGGCGCGATGGCGCAGCGCGGCCAGGTACGCGCGGTCGTCCGACAGTCCGGGCGCGAGCCGCATCACCGCGTCCCAGGCACGCTCGTCGTTGGTCGCGCGCGCGTAGTCGAGCCAGCTTTGCAGCGCCACGGTCGGCTGGCGGTTCCACTCGGCGACCTGCGCGAGGCGCTCGCGCCAGATGGTCTCGCCCGGCAGCTTGCGCACGGCGGTCTCGGCCACGCGCTGGGCCTTGTCGAGCTTGCCGGCGGCAAGAAAGACGCGGTAGGCGAGATCGTAGTCGTCGGCATTGAACGGCGTGTCCGCATCGGCGGGCGCCGCTGCGGTCGGTGCCGATGCGTCGGCGGCCGGCTTCCTCCCGGTCTGCCCGGCTTGCGCCGCAATATGGCGCGGACCCAGTTCGCCCGCCGCGGCCATCGCCTCGCGCAGCGCCAGGCCACGCGGCCCGTCGAGGAAGACAAAGCCGCGCTGCACCCACGGCTGCTCGGCGGCAATGCGGCGCACCTGCGCCTGCCGTTGCGCCAGCCCGACACCGGGCACGAGCGCGCGCGAGCGCAGTTGCAGCAACCGTTCCACGTAGCGGCTCGCCAGTTCCGGCCGGTTGGCGGCCAGCGCCAGCTTGGTCAGGTAGCGCAGCACCTCGGGATCGTCGAGCAGCTTGCCGCCGTGCTGTTCGGCCGCCGCCAGCGCCTCGTCGAGCAGATTGCCCGACTGCAGCGTCTGCAAACCCTTGAGGAACAGGTTGCGCTGCTCCGCCATGGACGTCGCACGCTGCTGCGCCTCGAACAACGCGCGCGCGGCATCGCGGTAGTTGCCGCCGGCGAGCGCGATATCGGCCAACTGGCGGTTCCAGTAGTCCATGTTCGCGGGATCGGCCTTGGCAAGCTGCTGGTAGAAGCGCGCCGCGGCCTGCTGCGCGTTGACCTGCCGCGCCTGCACGGCGAGCGCCTCCAGTTCCTGCACGGTCCAGCGCCGCGTGGCGGCCTGGTCCAGCAGTTCGGCCACCTGCGCCAGATATTGCTTGCGCTCGGGGGTGTCGGGCAGTGCCGCGTAGGCACGCTGCTGGGCAATGTCGATGCGCGTGCGCAGGATCGGGCCGGCCAGGTTCTGGCCGGTGGCGCCCTGCACCGCCTGCATGCGGGCGAGCATGATCTCGGCCTCGTCGAGCCGGCCGGTCAGCGCATACTGCTCGGCCAGCACGCTCATGAAGCTTGCATCGTCGGGCGCCACGCGCGACCACGCCTCCAGGTACGCAACGGTCAGGCCATCGACCGTGCGGCCCTGGCCGAGCAGGCGTTCGCGCAGCGTCTCGCGCGGGAACATCAGCGCGAGACCAATCCCCACCATCGCGGTGAATGTGAGCACCAGCGCGGGCGGCAGCAGCCGCTCGCGCTCAGGCGGCGCAGCGAACTTCGACTTGTTGCTTGACATGATTCGGGTCGGTGACCGGCGCGGTGTCGACGCGCAGTCCATCGCGTTCGCGCACGCCCTGCACGGGCTTGCCGTCGATGCTCACGCGGCACTGGCCGGCGCCGACGAGACGA
>JACXTT010004624.1_pt1 | contig 20379 bp, 21 predicted proteins | sample 9270951 | NCBI WGS metagenome assembly JACXTT01 (sample SAMN15532306, study PRJNA645909) | rock metagenome | isolation source: weathered quartz diorite | place: Puerto Rico | collected 2017-06-21
AGGCTCTGGACTTGCTTCAGCAAATCCGCGTGTAGACAGAAACCGGAACCCGGGAATTACGCCAAGTGCCTGTCGCACAAGGGGATACTCGCCCAGGCGGCTGGGGAACTTCGGACTAGAACCAACCGGAGGAAACATCGTGAAACCGTCTTGCCCCGAACCGTCCTTGGCGGGCATGCCCCCGCTTGAGGAAGTGCTGCTGCGCAGTGACGACATGCCCTGGCGCGCCAAGTCGCTGCCCGGCCTCTTCGAGAAGATGCTGTGGCGCGACGAGGCCTCCGGCGCGTCCATCGCGCTGATCCGCTTCGACAAGGGCGTGTCGATCCCGGTGCCGCATTCGCATGCGTCGAACCAGTTCATGTTCTGCCTGCAGGGCCGCTATGAGTACACCAGCACGCAGGTGGTGCTGACGCCGGGGTCCTTCTACTGGAACCCGAAAGGGAATGTCCACGGGCCCACGCTCGCGCACGAGGAAACCATCGTGGTCGAGATCTACGACGGCCCGCACTATCCGCAGCAGCCGAGCTGGTACACGGATGAACGCGATGCCCACTGACCGGACCGGAACCGCGATGTCCGCGCCCGCAGCCGATTCCCGCCAGCGCAAGGTGGATGCGCACGCGCTGAGCATGACTGTGAGCGCCATCTTCGAACGCCTGGGCGTGGCCCAGTCGGACGCCGTGCGCGTGGCCGATGCGCTCGTCGATGCCGACATGGAAGGCATCCCGTCACATGGCGTCATGCTCGTGCCCATGTATGCGCAGCGCCTGCGCGGCGGCTCGGTGACGCCTGCTTCACAGGCCACCGTAGTCAGCGACCACGGCGCCTGCGTGGTGCTGGATGCGGCCAATATGCTGGGGCAGCTGTCGGCGTTCCAGGCCCTGGCGCTGGCCCGCGAACGCGCGGGCGCGCACGGCATAGGCGCCGTGTCGGTCCGCAATGCGTTCCATTTCGGCGCCGCCGGCCGCTATGCGCGGGCCCTCGCCAGCGATGGCTGCATCGGCATCGTGATGTCCAACACGCGTCCGCTCATGCCGGCGCCGGGCGGTGCGCAGAGCGTGGTGGGCAACAACCCGCTTGCCATCGCCTTGCCCGGCGCCGATGAGATCCCGGTGGAACTGGACATGGCCATGAGCGCGAGCGCCATGGGCAAGATCCGCCTCGCCGCGGCGGGCGGCCGCGAGATCCCCGCGGGTTGGGCCACCGATGCAAACGGGGTGCCCACCACCGACGCGGTGGCCGCGCTCGCCGGCATGCTGCTGCCGGCCGCTGGTCCCAAGGGCTTCAGCCTGGCATTCATGGTCGACATGCTGTGCGGCGGCCTGTCCGGCGGTGGCACGGGCGCGGCGGTCCGGCCACTGTATGGCGACAGCGCCGCGCCCTACAACTGCGCGCACTTCTTCCTGGCGCTTGACGTCGCGCACTTCGGCGATGCCCGCGCGTTCGCGCGCACTGTGAGCCAGGCCGCCACCGACGTGCGCAACTCAGGCCGCGCGCCGGGAACCGAACGCCTCTACAGCCCCGGCGAAATCGGCTGGGCCATACGCCGCGAACACGGCAGCGAATGCCCCGTCGACCGCGCGGTGCTCGCGGAGATCGCCGGCGTGGCGCGCTCGCTCTCGGCGCCGATTCCGTCATCGATTGCCAACCTCCAGGACCCATCACTATGAAGACCCAGATCCACTCCGACGCATTACGTCAGCCTAACGGCCATTTCTCGCAGGCCACCATGATCGAGGCTCGCGGCAAGCTCGTGTTCATCTCCGGCATGACGGCGCGTTGCCCCGACGGCTCGATCGCCGGCATCGGCGACATCGAAGCCCAGACACGGCAGGTGTGCGAGAACCTCAAGGCCGCGGTGGAAGCCGCCGGCGGCACGCTGGAAGACCTCTGCCGCGTCGATGTGTACGTGCGCAACATCGAGAACTTCGAGCGCATCCACAAGATCCGCCGCGAGTACTTCCACGTGCCGCTGCCGGCCTCGACCATGGTCGAAGTCAGCAAGCTGGTCTCGCCGGACTACCTGATCGAAATCAGCGCCATCGCGGTCCTGCCGGACGCGTGAGCCCGTCATCCCCTGTACTGGAATTTCAATCATGCGATTCGCAAGCTTTATCTGCGACGGCCAGGCTGGCATCGGCGTGGTCGAAGGCGAGAACGTGGCACTGCTGCCCATCGAGATGGGTGACCTGCGCGACGTGATCGCGGGCGGCGACGCCGCGCGGCAGGCCATTGCGGCCGCGCTGCGCGGCGGCAGGCTGCCCCGGCTCGCGCTCGACACGCTGCGCCTGCTGCCGCCTCTGCGCCGCCTGCGCCGCGACGTGCTCTGCGTCGGCTGGAACTACTGGGACCATTTCGCCGATGGCGAGGGCAAGCGCGAGGGGCAGGACGTGCCGCGTCCGGAGGCGCCGACCTTCTTCACCAAGAGCCCGCACACCGTGACCGGCCCGCGCGACGACATTGCCTTCGATGCCCGCATCTCGGCCAAATGGGACTACGAAGCCGAGCTGGCACTGGTCATCGGCAGCGACGGCCGCAGCATTCCGGCGGCGAGCGCCATGCAGCATGTATGGGGCTATTGCCTGGCCAACGACATCTCGCAACGGGACCTGCAGCGGCGCCACGGCGGCCAGTGGCTGAAGGGCAAGAGCATCGACGGCACCATGCCGCTGGGGCCGTTCCTGGTGACCGCCGACGAGATCGATCCGAACGAGGTGCGCCTGCAATGCGTGGTCAACGGCGAACTGATGCAGGACGCATCGGTGTCGCAGATGGCGTTCCCGATCCCCGAACTGATTGCCGAGCTTTCGTTCGGCATGACGCTGCAGGCGGGTGACCTCGTCATTACCGGCACGCCGGCAGGCGTCGGCAATGCGCGCGATCCGCAAGTGTTCCTGCGCGCCGGCGACGAGGTGATCGTGCGCGGCACAGGCCTGGGCGAACTGGTGAACCGGCTCGTCGACGCCGACCTGTATCAGCAGTCCAGCGTGATGGACATGAGGAGCCGGCCATGAAGGCGACCTTCGACGCGACTGGCGACGTGATCGTGGTCACGGGCGGTGCCAACGGCATCGGGGCGGCGCTTGCGCGAGCCTGTGCGCAGGCCGGGGCCACGGTGATCGTCTGCGATGTGGATGAACGCGCCGCGGCCGCGCTGCTGTCGGACGCGCCGGGCGTGCGGGGCGTGCATTTCCGCCGGCTCGATGTGAGCGACCGCGACGCGGTGATGCAGACCATGCAGGCCATCGAGGCCGAACACGGCCGCATCGACAGCCTGGTCTGCGGCGCGGCGGTGCAGCCGCGCAGGGCCGTGCACGAAACCGAGCCGCAGGCCTGGCAGAAGACCATGGGGATCAACCTGGACGGCGTGGTGTGGTGCTACCAGGCGGTGGTGCCGGGCATGATCCGGCGCCGGCGCGGCAGCGTGGTGGCGTTCTCGTCGGGGCTCGCGCACAGCGGCTGGCCGCAATCGGCCGCCTATGCCGCCAGCAAGGCGGCGCTGATCGCCTTTGTCAAAAGCGCGGCCAAGGAAGTCGCGCAGCACCGGGTGCGCGTCAACCTGATCGCGCCGGGCGTGATCGACACGCCGCAGTACCGCCACGCCAACGCGGGCAACGACGACGCGCACTGGGCTACCACGCTCGGCGTTGGCCAGCCGGAAGACGTGACGGGCCCGCTGATGTTCCTGCTGTCGGATGCCGCGACCATGACCGCATCGCTGCTGAGCCGGGACCATGCCTATGCAGCGTGCGAACCGGCCGGCGCCGCGCCATGAATTCCACCAGAGAGCAACAAGCATGCAACCTGTATTGATCGTGGGTGCGGGACCGGTCGGCCTGACCACCGCGCTCGGCCTTGCTCACTACGGCATCCCGTTCCTGATCTTCGAGGAAGACGGCAGCCTGTCGCTGGACACCAAGGCCGGCACCATCCTGACGCGTACGCTGGAGGCCTTTCGGCGCTACGGCGTGGCCGACGCCGTGCTCGAGCGTGCGCTGCGCGTGGAAGAGATCGGCGAGATCGAGCGTGAAACCAACGTCGCGCATGCTTCCGTGCGCACGGCGGTGCTGCGCGACGAAACCCGCTATCCGTTCGTCGTCAACCTGCCGCAGCATCACCTCGAGCCGATTCTGCGCGACGCCGTGGAGCAGGCGCCGCAGGGCCGCTTGCTGATGCAGCACCGGCTGGTTTCGTTCAGCTCCCAGGCCAATGGCGTGGTGGCGGAGTTCGAGACCCCCGACGGCATGCGGCGTTTCGAAGGCAGCTACCTGCTCGCCTGCGACGGCGGCCGCAGTACCGTGCGCGCGCAATGCGGCGTGCCGGTGGACGGCGTGTCGCTCGATGTGCGCTACATGCTGGTGGACCTGAAGATCGACCTCGACGTCGCCAATCCGCGCGACTACCCCTACCTCGCCTACTTCTCGGATGCGCAGGAGTGGATGATCCTGGTGCGGCAGCCGCACTGCTGGCGCTTCCTGTATCCGCTCGCCACCGACGCCGACGAACCGACCGATGAAGCACTGCGCAGCAAGGTGCTGCGCTTCATCGGCAACGTCGACAAGGTGGAACTGCTCGGACGGGTGACCTACCGCGTGCATCACCGCATCGCGCGCCAGTGGCGGCGCGACCGCGTGTTCCTGATGGGCGATGCGGCGCACCTGATCACGCCGATGTGGGCGCTCGGCCTGAACACCGGCGTGCTCGATGCCATCAACTTGCCATGGCGGCTGGCATGGGTGCTGCGTGGCTGGGCCGACAGCAGCCTGCTGGACGGCTACGAGCGCGAACAGCGCCCGGTCGCGGCCGAAGGCGCCGGCGAAATGGCAGAGGCCGCGCGCCACCACATGGCCATGCAGGGCGAGGCGAATCCCGCCGCGGCGCTGCAGGACTGGGGCAATGCCTATACGCGCACGCTGCTGGGCGTACGGCTGGACATCAGCGGCAGCGGCGACTGGTCGATGATCCGCACGGAAGCCGAGCCGCCGCCGCTGCAGGTGGGCGAGCGGATTCCGGACTTCGAGCTGCATGGCCCGGCCGGCCGTCCCCTCAGGGTCCATGACCTCGTCGACGGCAACTTCCTGGCGCTGTACTTCGCCGACGTGCGCCGTCAGCCGGAGATTCCACACAACACCTCGCCGGCACTGCGGCACTTCGTGGTGTCGCGCTGGGACGCGCCACTCGACTCCGGGCTGCGCGAGCGCGCGCTGCTCGACGTGGGCAACCACCTGCGCAATCGCCTTGGCGTGGCGGACGGCACGCTGGTGCTGGTCCGCCCCGATGACCACGTCGCCGCCATCGTGCCGATCGCACCGGGGCGAGCCGAAGACCTCTATACAGCCATCGTCGGCGCGAGCGTGCCGCAAGGGAGTTCCAAGTGATGACCGGACCCAGAGTGCTTGGCCTGAATGGCTTCGGCCTGGAAGTGCCAGACCTTGCCGCCGCGAAGGCGTTCTACGAGACCTTCGGCCTGGAAGCGACGCAGGTGCTGCCCGATGCAGTGCGGATGTGTTCGCCTGGCCGCACCAACGACGAGCTGGTGTTGTCGGCGGCGACGGGCAAGCGCCTGCATCACGTCTCGTTCTTCTTTGATGCGCTGGAGCGCGGCGCCTTCATCGACAAGCTGACGCGCGCCGGGCTCGCGGTCCAGGAGCAGGCGCCGCCGGGCGGCCACCGCGAGGGACTGTGGTTCCAGGACCCGTGGGGCACGTGGATCAACCTGACCCCGCATATCCCCGGGCCCGTCCGACAGCAGCCTGCTGGGCCGGACGATGCGGACTGGCGCACGCGCGTGGATGTCGCGGCATGGCAGGAGCTGGGCGGCGGGCGCCCGCCGCTGAAGCTGGGCCACGTGCTGATCTTCACGCCGGAACTGGCCAGCGCGGAGTGCTTCCTGTGCGAGACCCTCGGCATGCGCGTGGCCGACCGCGCCATCGGCAAGGTGACTTTCCTCGCCGCCGGCGAGGGTGTGATCGACCACCACTGCTTCGGCCTGATCGCGAGTACGCACCGGGGCTTCCAGCACGCCAGCTTCCAGGTGGGCGGCATCGACGACATCGGTTTTGGCGCGTGGCGCATGCAGCAGGCCGGCTATCGGGACAACTTCGGCCCGGGCCGCCACGCGCTCGCGTCGAACCTGTTCCAGTATGTGCGCGACCCGTGGGGGAGCTGGGTCGAGTACTACGCCGACATGGACAAGATCAGCGACCAGTGGATCAGCCGCGACTGGACCGTGCTGCCCTATGTCTGGGGGCCGGAATGGTCGCCGGAGTTCTGGGGTGGCGAGATGAACGCCAACCTCGAGGCGCGGTGATCCGCATGGACGATCAGGAGAGCAGGGAGGACGCCATGCCGGGTATCGCACTGGACGTGCATGCGCATCTTGTGCCGGTCGACACCGGACTGCAGCGCCTCAACGGCGTTGCATGGCGGCACGACAGCGGGGTGATGGAGATCGACGGCCAGCCACTGAACGTGCCCGACCTGTACCACCCGCAGCGCCTGCTCGCATGGATGGCGGCCAATGGCGTGCAGCGTGCGCTGGTCTCGGTGCCGCCGCCGCTGTACCGGCAGCACCTTGACGCGGCAGCGGCGGCGGCCTGGTCGCACTACCTGAACGACGGCCTGATGGCTATTGCCGCGCGCCACCCCGCGCAGCTGGGCGCGCTGCTGCACCTGCCGATGGAGCATGCCGCGCTGGCGCGGGACCTTGCCGGCGGATACGCAGAGGCGGCCTGCGCCGGCTTTGCGCTGGCAGCCGGCGGCACGGACGCGATTGACTACGGCGACCCGGCGCACCGGCCGCTATGGAAGCTGCTGGACCGTCGCGGTGCTTTCGTCTTCCTCCACCCGGGGCATTGCGGCGACGGCAGGCTGGCACGGTGCTACCTCGACAACCTGCTCGGCAATCCATACGAGACCGCCGTGGCGGCGTCGCAGCTCGTCATGGCTGACATACCGCGGCGCTACCCGGGTATCCGCTTTTGCCTTGCGCACGCCGGTGGCTTGTTCCCGGCTGCGTGCGGGCGCCTGCAGCGCGGCCTCGCGACCGGCCGCCCCGGCGTGCCGGCACAGATCGAGCCGCCGCTGCAGGCGGCAAAGCGGTTCTACGCCGACTGCATCGCGCACCAGCCTGCCGCGTTGCGCCTGGCCAATGAAGTGTTTGGCGCCTCGCACGTGTTGTTCGGGTCGGACTGGCCTTTCCCCATGGGAATTCCGTCTCCCGGCACCGACGACTCCGTGCGGGCGTGGCGGGGCGCCGCCGAATCGTAGTCCGACGCATTCACGACAGAACACACCTGAACAGAGAAGGGGGAGACAAAATGAGCATCGAAGAAGGACTGACCACTACCGGCATGCCCCGCGCTGCCGACGAGCAGCGCGTCACGCTGCGCAGGACCATCATTACGTCGATTGTCGGGCAGGCACTCGAATGGTATGACTTCTTCCTGTACGGAACGGCTGCGGCACTGATCTTTGGCAAGCTGTTCTTTCCGATCGGCACCGATCCGCTGGTCGGCACGCTCGCGGCGTTCGGCGGCTTTGCGGTCGGCTTCGTGGCCCGTCCGCTCGGCGGCGTGATCTGCGGCCACCTCGGCGATCGCTATGGCCGCAAGCTCGTGCTGGTCCTGACCCTGGTCGTGATGGGGCTGGCCACGTCGCTGATGGGACTGCTGCCCACCTATCAGCAGATCGGCATCTGGGCGCCGGTGCTGCTGGTGTCGCTGCGCTTCCTGCAAGGGCTGGCGGCCGGTGGCGAATGGAGCGGCAGCATCCTGATCATCAGCGAGAACGCGCCGCCCGAACGGCGCGGCTTCCTGTCGGCGTGGAGCCCGAGCGGCGCGACCATCGGCTTTGTGCTGTCTGCCGGCGCCTTCTGGCTTGCGCAGAAGCTGCCAGCCGAAGACTTCATGACGTGGGGATGGCGGGCGCCGTTCCTGGCCAGCGTCGTGCTGGTTGCCGTCGGCTCCTTCATCCGCAGCAGGATCCCGGAAAGCGCGGAGTTTGTCGCATCGAAGCGCAGCGGTCACGGCGCGCGCATGCCGGTGGTCGAAGTGCTGCGCCAGCAGCCGAAGGAGATCCTGATGGTGGTGGGGCTGCGCATGGCCGAGGGCGGTGCGTCGTACATCTTCTTCGCGTTCTCGCTCGCGTATGGCGCGTATGTCGGCATTCCGAACCAGGTCATGCTGGAAGGCCTGACCATTTCGATGATGCTCGTGACGGGTACGGCGCTCGCGTATGGCCACCTGTCGGACCGGATCGGCCGGCGCACCGTCTACATGGCGGGCGCCATCGGCCTGATGCTGGTGGCATTCCCGTTCTTCTGGCTGCTCGATACCCGCGAGCCGTCGCTGGTGCTGCTGGCTTACGTTCTTGCCGACACCGTGGTGCTGGCCGCGATGGTAGGCGTGCAGCCAAGCTATATGGCCGAGCTGTTCAAGACCGAGGTGCGCTACTCGGGCATGGGGGTCGGCCGCGAGCTGTCTTCGGTGATCGGCGGGGGCGTGGCGCCGATGATCGCAACCGCATTGCTGGCGAAGTACCACTCCGCAACGCCGGTGGCGATCTACCTGATCCTGCTGGGACTCATCACGGTGATCTCGCTGCTGTTCACGCCGGAAACGCTGCCGCGGGAAGCGCGGCGCGCGGGACGGGACTGAGAGAGCCGCATCCCATGACACCCATTTCTCCTACGCTGGCCAAGCCGCTGGCGCAGCGCCTGCAGTTCGATCCGGCTCGCGGCGAGGTGCGCGACCAGGATCGCCGTTACCTGATGATGCGCCCCGACGTGCTGATGGGCATGCTGAGACGGCTCGATGACCGCGCGCGCGATGTCGCCCTGGCGGCGTTCGCCGACTCCACGGCAGAGCATGGCAAACGCAGCATCATGGCCTATATGGAAAGCCTTGCCGGAGACCGTGGCGCGTTGCTGGACCTGATCTACCAGACCTCGCCGGCGCTCGGGTGGGGGCGCTGGGACTTCGAGCGGCTTGACGGCGGACTGGTGCTCAATGTCTTCAACAGTCCGTTCGCCGCGGGCTACGGCGTGGCCACCCGACCCGTGTGCGCGCCGATTGCCGGCATGTTCCGCACGGTCGCCGAGATTGTGCTGGAGCGCCCGGTGCTGGTGGAGGAAACCGCGTGTGCCGCCATGCAGCGGCATGCCACATGCCGCTTTGTCGCCCGGCCGGCAGTCGCCGGGGGCGCGGCGCAAGGAGCATCGACATGACATCCTACCGCGACGATGCCGGCGCGAATGATGCGATTCGCGCGCTGGTGCAGGATGACCGCATCCACCGCGATGTGTACCTGAGCGAGGAACTGTTCCAGCTCGAGCGCGAACGCCTGTTCCTGCGCAGCTGGAACTACGTCGGCCATGAAAGCCAGGTGCCCGGCCGGGGCGACTACTACACGACCGAGATCGCGGGGCAGCCGCTGATCATGGTGCGGCACGACGACGGCAGCGTGCGGGTGCTGATGAATCGCTGCGCCCACAAGGGTGCCAGGCTGGTGTGCCAGGTCCGGGGCAACACCGGCAGGTTCTTCCGCTGCCCATACCACGCCTGGTCGTACCGGACGGACGGAACGCTGCTGGCGATGCCGCTGAAGAACGGCTACGAGAACACGCGCATGCATGCGTGCGAGTCGGGCGCGGGGCTGGTGGCGCCGCGCGTTGCGGTGTACCGGGGCTTTGTCTTTGTCTGTCTGTCCGGCAGCGGGCCCGACTTCGCCGAGTACTTCGGTGGGGTACTGCCGGTGCTCGACAACCTCGCGGACCGCTCGCCGGAAGGGGAACTCCAGATTGCCGGCGGCTGCCTGCGCAGCGTGATGCGGTGCAACTGGAAGATGTACCTGGAGAACATCAACGATTCAGTGCATCCCGTGTCGACGCACGAGTCGGTGTCGGCAACCGCGAAATCGGTGCACGCCGCGCAGCCCGGCGAGGCGCCGGCATCGATGGCGCTCGAGCAGTTGATGCCGTTCGGTTCCGGCTATGAATTCTTCGCCGGGACCGGTGCGCGCGTCTATCCGAACGGACACAGCGTACTCGGCACCCATGCCAGCATTCATTCGGGATACACCATTCCGGACGACTACCGGCATGCGATGGAGCAGGCCCACGGCGTGGAGCGGACGCAGGAGATCCTCGGCTTTTCGCCGCAGAACGTCATCTTCTTCCCGTCGCTCGCGCTCAAGGGATCGCCGCAGACGCTGCGCGTGATCAAGCCGCTCGCGGTCGACCGCACCCTGGTAGAGATCTGGTGCCTGGCACCGAAGGGCGCGCCGCGCGAACTGGTTCAGCGCACGCTGACGTACAACCGCCTGACTTTTTCGCCGATGTCGGTCGTGGCGCACGACGACGTGCATATCTTCGAGGGCATCCAGACATCGCTGGCCGCGCAGGGCAACCCGTGGGTCAGCCTGCATCGCGAGTATCGCGACGACGAGCGGCTGGAGCCGGTGCAGGAGGTAAGCGGCACCAATGAACTGCTGATGCGCAACCAGTACCGCGCGTGGGCCGCGCAGATGACGGCGGACCGTGCTCAAAGCGCTTGCCCGGCGGCCGGCGCGACCAGCGGCACACAGGACGAATGCGGGGGCAAGGCATGACGATCGGGGAATCGACGCTCGAACTGGTGGTGGAGGACGTGGTCGCATTGACCGACACCATCACCGAGTTCCGCCTGCGGGATCCGGCCGGCAAGGCGCTGCCTGCCTTCGAGGCCGGCGCGCACTTGCGGGTGCAGGTGGCGCCTGGCGGCACCGTGGACTGGCGGCTTTACTCGCTTGTCAATGGCAATGCCGGGCCGGACGCCACCGCCGCGCCGGCTGCGTATCGCATCGCCGTGCGGCGCGACGATGCCGGCAAGGGCGGGTCGCAGTGGCTGCATGCGCATGTGCAAGCCGGCAGCCGGCTGGTCACCAGTGCGCCGGTCAACGCGTTTGCGGTCGATGTCAGTGCCGAAGATGCCGTGCTGATCGCCGGCGGCATCGGCGTGACACCAATCGTCTCCATGGCCGCCGCGCTCTCGGCCGCCGGTCGCCGCTACTGCGTGCACTACAGCGCGCGCGACCCGGACCAGCTCGCATTCGCCGACGAACTGGGCGCGCTCGCGGACCGCAACCTCACGCTCTACGCTGACCGCGGTTCGCTGCCGGCACTGGATCTTGCGGCGCTGTTCGCGGACCTGAAGCCGGGCCAGCCGATCTACGTATGCGGCCCGGCCGGCATGATCGACGCGGTGCTGGCACTGGCATCGCAACGCGGCTGGGCCCGCGAGGATATCCATTTTGAGCTGTTCTCGGCGCCGCCCGCGAACGCGTCCGACAGCGGCTTCGAAGTGGAACTGCGCCAGTCCGGCCGCGTGCTGGTGGTTCCCGCGGGGCAGACGATCCTGGACGCCATGCTGGCCGCCGGCCTTGATCCGCTCTACGACTGCAAACGTGGCGAGTGCGGCGTCTGCCGGACCACGGTGATCGCGGGGCAGGTCGATCACCGGGACTACTGCCTTTCCGAGGCGGAACGGCGGGACGGCCATGTCATGCAGATCTGCGTGTCGCGCGCCGGCTGCGGGCGGCTGGTGCTCGATGCTTGAACAAGGAACGGAAGAACATGGGTAAATACCGGGACAATCCAGACGCATTGCGCCGGCTGGTGCAGGACCAGCAGGTGCATCGCGACGTCTATATCGACGAGGAAGTGTTCGCGCTGGAAATGGAGCGACTCTGGTCGCGGGCGTGGGTGTATGTGGGGCACGACAGCCAGGTACCGGACACGGGCGATTTCATCACGGCGGAGATTGCGGGGCAGCCTGTCGTCATGGTGCGACAGCCCGACGGCACGGTGAAAGTGTTGCGCAACCGGTGCGCGCACAAGGGCGCGAAACTGGTGTCGCAGCCGAGCGGCAACGCCGGCCGCTTCTTCCGCTGTCCCTATCACGCGTGGACCTACAAGACCGATGGCGCACTGCTGTCGATTCCGCTCAGGCAGGGCTACGACGGTACCAGCCTGGATGCGTGTCCGGCCAGTCAGGGCATGGGCGCGTTGCGGCATGTGGAGAACTATCGCGGCTTTGTCTTCGCCCGGCTGTCCGACGACGGGCCCGCCTTCGAGGCCTACTTCGGCGCGTCGTTGTCCTCCATCGACAACATGGTCGACCGCTCGCCCGACGGAGAGCTTGAGATCGCGGGCGGCGTGCTGCGCTACACGCACGACTGCAACTGGAAGATGTTCGTCGAGAACCTGAATGACACCATGCATCCGATGGTGGCGCATGAGTCGTCGGCCGGTACCGCCAGGCAGCTCTGGGCAGGCATGCCGGAAGACGAGCCCAAGCCGATGGTGATCGAACAGCTCGTGCCGTTCACGTCGGGCTATGCGTTTTCCGACGAGATGGGGGTCCGGGTGTTCGCCAATGGCCATAGCTACACGGGCGTGGGGGACGTGTCGCTGCATGCCGACTATGCCGGCTTGCCCGAGTACGAGGCGCGCATGGAGGCGGCCTACGGCGCGGCACGCGCGGCGCAGATCCTGTCCACGGTGCGCCACAACACAATCTTCTATCCGGGCCTGACCATCAAGGGCGCGATCCAGGCGATTCGCGTGGTCCGCCCCGTCGCGGCAAACAAGACGGTAATCGAGTCATGGACGCTGCGGCCCAAAGGCGCGCCCGCCGACCTGCTGCGGCGCACGCTGGTGTACACGCGGCTGATCAACTCGCCGATGTCGGTGGTCGGCCATGACGACCTGCATGCGTATCGTGCGATGCAGGAAGGGCTGCGCGCCGGCGGCAACGAATGGGTGAGCCTGCACCGAAACTTCAATGCGGCCGAACTCGGCCACGACGACACCACGGCCAACGGCACCAGCGAAATTTCGATGCGCAACCAGTTCCGTGCGTGGGCGCGATACATGGCACCGGAATACAACACGGGAGAGACAGAATGAGCAAGCTGCCACAAACCACGCCGCCGGGTCGCGACGACCTGATCGCATTCGTCTACGAGGAGGCGCGGCTCATCGACGAGAAGCGCTTTGAGCAATGGCTCGCGCTGTTCGCGGACGACGGCTGCTACTGGATCCCGCTCGTGCCGGACCAGCAGGACGGCGTCGACCACGCGTCGCTGATGTATGAGGACCGCTTGCTGCTGCAGTTGCGCATCGAGCGCATGCGCAATCCGCGTGCCTTCTCGCTGCAGCCGGAAAGCCGTTGCCTGCATGTGCTGCAGTGCCCCGAGATCGTGTCGATGGGTGACGACGGGAACACGTACCTGACGCGCACGCGCTACATCTACGTGGAAACGCACGGCGACGAGCAGCAGATGTACGCCTGCACCGCGGAGCACACGCTGGTGCTGCAGGACGGCGTCCTCAGGATCCGCCAGAAGCGCGTGAACTTGCTGAACTGCGACGCGGCATTGCCTTCGATCCAGCTGTTCATGTAAGGGCCGCCGCGGCGGAAGGCGTCGTTTCCTGATCCGGGCACGCCGTCCGCTTCGCTCTCGCGCCATACCCGAATGTCGTAACTGAAGAGTGCTCGCGCGTCGGGCACGGGGCGCGCTCGCGCCTGCATTGTCCACGGGGCAGGCAGGCTGACTTCCGTGCAGAAAAAAAATATGGGGAGACAAGGTATGAGAGTCGGTACGAAAAGGGGGCTCGCGTTGCTGGTTGCGGGCGCAGCGCTGGGCCTGTGCGGGACGGTTCGCGCACAGGACGCGGTAACGTTGTACGGGCTGCTTTCCGTCGGCGTGGCCTACGTCAACAACGAGGGCGGGCACGCGTCCACGAAGATGGTGCCTGGCACGATGCAGAACAACCGCTGGGGCTTGCGCGGAACCGAGGACCTGGGCGGCGGTGCAAGAGGCATCTTCGTGCTCGAGAGCGGTTTTGCGCTCGACGACGGCAAATCGCAGCAGGGCGGCCGCCTGTTCGGCCGGCAGGCATTCGTGGGGCTTGGCCATGACACCTACGGCACGCTGACCCTGGGGCGCCAGTACGACGCGGTCTTCGACACGCTTAGCGGCATGTCGGCGCCAGTGGCGGCCGCGGGGCTGGCCACGCATATCGGTGACAACGACAACGTGTTCGGCAGCTTCCGGCACAACAACGCGATCAAGGTCATCTCGCCGGCCTGGGGCGGCTTGCGGATGGAAGCGAGCTATGCCATGTCGGACGCGAGCAATGCGGCCAACAATCGCTCGTTCAGTGTCGGCGCCACGTACGCGAGCGGCCCGCTGAAGCTGGCGGGGGCCTACATGCAGTTGGACCATCCGGGTCTGGCCGCGAGCGGCAATGCCGCCGGCGCGGTGACCGACGACTACGCGGGCGCACCGTTCGTCCTGTTCCACACCAGTCCGCTGTCGCCGGCGGTCGGCGTCGAGCGGCAACGCGTAGGCGGCCTGGCGGCCGGCTACCGTGTTGGCGCGGCCCAGGTCAATGCGATGGTCACCACGACTCGCTATCGATATCAGGACGGCACGGGACTGCGGCTGAACAACTACGACCTCAACGTCAGCTACAGCCTGACGCCGGCACTGGTGCTCGGGGCAGGCTATGTGTTTACCGACGGCGACTACAGCGGCGTGAACAGCCGGCCAAGATGGCATATGGGCCAGCTCAGCCTCGACTATGCCTTGTCGAAGCGGACGGATCTTTATATCTTCGGCGTCTACCAGCGTGCCCAGGCGGCAAAGGCGGATATCTATCTGTTTGCGCCGTCGGCCAACGAGCGGCAGATGGTTGTGGTCACGGGGATCCGGCACAAGTTCTGAGGAACCTGGCTGTCGAGGCGTATACCCCATGCCGGCCGGGCGTTAGCCGGCCGTCCGCAATGCCCGCCGGTATTGGATGGCCTCGCCCACGTGCGCCGTGGTCAGGACCTCGGCGCCTTCCAGGTCGGCGATCGTGCGGGCCACCTTGAGTACCCGGAAGTAGGAACGCGCCGACCAGGCCAGCCGGGCCATGGCCCCGCGCAGCAAGGCCTGGGCGGTCGGCTCGAGCGGGCAGTGGTGGTCGATCTCGCGGCCGGCGAGTTCGCTGTTGGGTTTGCCTTGCCGTGCAAGCTGACGCTCACGCGCGGCCAGCACGCGCGCGCGCACCACTTCGCTGGACTCGCCCGCGGGCCCGTCCAGCATTTCGCCTTGGTCCTGAGCCGGGACTTCGATCTGCAGGTCGATCCGGTCGAGCAGCGGCCCCGAGATTTTTGACTGGTAGCGTCGCACCTGGTCCGGCGTGCAGCGGCACGCGCGCTCCGGATGTCCCAGGTAGCCGCAGGGGCAAGGGTTCATGGCGGCCACGAACTGGAAGCACGCCGGAAACTCGGCATGGCCGGCGGCCCGGGCGATGGTGATGCGGCCCGATTCCAGCGGCTCACGCAGCACCTCCAGTACCTTGCGGTCGAACTCGGGCAACTCGTCGTAAATTATGTTTTGCGCAACGTTAGCCAACTCTCCCAAAACCCTGTAGTTACTGGGTTGTGAGTTGCGGCTACGGGCCAAAGCTTAGCTACAACTTCACAGAGGCCCAATGAGCCAAAGTTGTGGCTAATGCGCTTCCTACTCCCCCGGCCCCTCGCCCATCGAGGGGAGCGCTCGCGCCGGGCCGCTGGGCCCTCGGGGCAGTCGGCCCGGGACCCTTGGTCCCTAAACCGCCTGCCCGTCGGGCATAGGCTACTTGCCGTGCCTGCGACCATGGCAGGCCCCGTACTCACCCGTTCGGTGCTCGGCCCTTGGCCTGTGCTCCGCTGCGGCTTCCGTGCGGGGGGCTGGCTACGCCCAGCCCATTAACCCACGTCTAGCCCAGGTGCAGGACTCTGAAAATCGAAAAAATCCTTTAGCAATTGTGCGGATGATGCGGGCAATCACAGAGACGCCATTTCCGTCCCATAGGGGGCGCGAATTCGAAAATTAGCAAATGGAATCAATGCGATGGAGCTTATCTGGTGTGTTTTGTTGGTTTTTGGGGGCGGCTACGCTTGCTCGTAAATTTGCCGATTTAGATTAGCAAGTGAATTGGTTGTAAGTTATTGATTTTAATGGGAAACCATGTGGCGCGTGTTGTGTTTTGAAAATCTGGTTTGTTTTATTCTGATGGCGGGATGTTTCGTTAAGGCCTCGTAGCTTCCCTCTAGTGCGGACTTGCTCGCTTTGGTCGAGTGGGTTAATGGTCCTCCGGTTTTCTAACCCAGCTTGGGTGCCCTTATCGCACTGAGCCAAAACCACCGTGGTGGCTAGTGCCGCCAACATGTGAATTGAAGGAGCATCATGTCTGAAAAATTCATTCCTCCCTCCCTCGATGGCTTTAAGCAAAAGGTCCACTATCTCCGCTCTCTTGTCGGGAAAGAATCGCTTCCGGTAAGTCGGGCCTACGAGGTAGCGGCGCGCGCATGCGGGCATCGGAGTTGGAATGCATTGAGTCAACTGTTCAAGAGTCCGACGCCGCAACTCACAGTCTGGGATGAGGATTTGGATGAGTCGGAACTGATGTGGCGACGTGACGTTCAGGTGTCAATCCTCATGGAGGAAGCTGGAGTGGCCAAGCCCGTGGCAGAGCACATTGTCGATGTCGTTCGCATCTCCTCGAGGGGGCGAGGCGAGGTGGCGGCTCCCGAGGCGGACGCCCAGGTCGACACGCGGGTCGATGCCTTGAGGGACGAGCACGTTGAGCCGAAGATGCAGGCAGTGCCGTTGGTCACATACCGGAAACGACGGGCCTTGATGAGTGAAGCGGAATCATAGAAGGCACGGGTAAGCTGGGCTGCGCGGTCGGCGAAATTGGCATCCCACCCATGCGCCGGAGCGAGCACATCGGCCGGGAAACTTGGCAGAGGTCCCTACCGGCACGCCGAACGAAACTGTTGTTATTGACAAGCCAATCCTTGGCGCCCCAGCGATGGACGGCCGCTTGAATATTGAAATTTGCTTCGAGCGGGGTCCGCCGTTTCAACTAGGCTGCTCGTGCAGCAATTCAGCTGGCTCGACGTCTAGAACCATTGCGATTCTTTGCAGGTTGTCGAGCGTGATGTTTGTCACCGCACGTTCCACTTGGCTGATATAGGTCCGGTGAAAGCCGCACGCCGCGCCCAGAGCCTCTTGAGAAAATTCGCGCTGCAAACGCACCCGCCGAAGATTGTCGGCAAGTCGCTCGCGCAGCCACGGCTCGAAATCCTTCTTTTCAATTTCCATAGACGGAAGCGTCACCCGGCACGCCGTTTTCGTCTACCGGCCATCCATCTACCGTGTTTACATCTACTGTTTATACATCTACACTTGCGACGACAGACGAACAGCGGCCACTTTACAAATGTTTGTGCGGCACGAAGTTCGCGCAGTAACCCCCGGCCAGCAAGTCGATAGTTCCGATGTTTTCAAGCCGTATCCACGGTGTTCCGCCTTTGCATACCACGCGACATGATTAGGCCATGGATTCGATACTTTTCTTAGGTTTTGACGGTTGTCTCCACCCTGACGACGTTCATCCCGTCGACGGAATTCCCGCCCTGCCTACCAAAGGGGCTTGGTCCTTCAAACACTCTCGCCTCCTTGCTGACTTGGTGGCGCCCTATCCGGAACTTCGGATTGTTCTCACAGCATCGTCTAACAGCGCCGACGACTTCGGTCACGCAAAGGCGGCCTTGCAGGCATTGTTGCCGCGACGGGTTATCGGCTCCATACAGGACATTTGTGGTGATTTCCCCGGCTGGTCGGAGTTGTCGCGTTGGGAACAAATCCAACGCTACGCGAGTCGCTGACGAAGTTCGTCTGCCACCGCCCAACGGTTTAAGACTGCGAACCAGCGATGCTTTAACGTGTGACGGACAAGGTCCGTCTGCCATTTCGGCGAAAGATGCTGTCGCGAGTCTCTTTCTGCGGGGGCGACCCAATGAAGACGCTTTGACCCCAGCGCGGCGCGAGTAGTGTCTGCAAGCCTCAGAAAATTGGTGAATACCAACCGGTCCATCCCCTTATCAAGAGCACCCTGCCGATGGACGTCGGTGATGTCGGCAACGGACGCGACAACGCGAATAGCGGGACTGGTCGCCTCAACCGCGTCGAATACTCGCCACCAAGCACGGAGAGCCGTGAGATATTGGTCTACTGACTTTTCGGCTAGAGGGGTCAATGCATCTTGGATAGCTGGAGCTAACTCCGCAATCAGCGCTGGGCGTCCGGTAAAGTGACCAGCCGACAATCTACTCTTCCGTGCCTGCTGGCCCGTCCCATCTCTGAAGACGGTGAGGTCCACCAGACGAGGCTTGGTTGGGTGTGCCGTAAAAAAGCGCAGCGGGTCGCCGGTGCTCGGGGCGACTGGGGGCGACTCCACCAGGACCAAGGGCGAGTTGGTGCGCCTCGGGAGTTGATTCTTCCTGTTGTTGTTTGTGCGGATTCCCATTAATCTGCGTCTCCTTCTTCTTTTGTCTCTGCCAAGTCCTCCTCATCGACGTCGATTACTAGGGGAACTCCGAGCATATTCATCACCCAACCCAGATACAGCATGCTGGTCGAGTCCTGAGCGTGTCTAAGCTGTGGCTGGATTTGGAGCCTGATGATGCTCAGCGCAGTGCTCTCCAAAAGTGCGGTTGCTGTCTCATCGTTAAGCTGAGCGATGCCTTCGTGTTTCTTGAGTTCTCGCCAGAGAACGGAGCAAGCCCACCAGTGGCGGCCCTTGTGCGGGGACCATCCTTGAATGGGGAGCTCGACACCAACCCAGATGCTGTAAAGGTCGCCTGCTTTGAAACGAGCTCCATCCGATTTGCGTAAAAATAAATGAACTGATTCCTGTCCGCGTTTTATCCGAGCTGTACCCTTGAAGTCTTTCACCCAGCATGCAAACGCCTTATTGCGCGTGGTACGACGGTACTCATGCCAACGCAGCGCCAGAGTAAAAGGAATGAGGATGTCTTGTTCTGGACCAATCTTGTCCCCATGGTCCATGCCATAACATGGCCCCTTTGTGCCGAATTTCAGGGTAATTCGAACCTGCTGTTTGTCTTGCGGGGCCTGCGGATTAGCGATACGCCAATCCTTTGGGTTTTCCGGTAACGTGTTGGTCCGCAGGCATACTGCTTCTTCCCTCCGGATGCCCGTAAGCAGAATGCTTTCGCACAGCAATTCGGCGGTAGCTCCGAACTTGCTGTCGATGCGCGTAAGCCAAGCATGCACTGCTGCATCACTTGGCATATGCAGTGCTTCCAATTTCGCACGGACCTTGCCCTTTCGCGCTCGAACCGTCTTGCGAAGGTGACCAACGGAACTGACCGCTGAGCCGACCTTGATGGACTTGATGGAAAAAGGGACGGTGAAGGCCTCGCGTTTTCCCTTGTCAGCCATCCAGGTCAGGAAATCGCAAGCGGCTTGGACCCGAAGATTTACAGTCGCTGCCTTTAGGGTTTTGCCGGCTCGCGACCAGAGCCCTTTGAGCATTTCCGTCTGGTAACGACCGGCAACGTGTGTGGCGTAATCGCATTCTTCGAGAGCGATATTGCGCAACTCCGCCCATTCGAGAAAATTGGCTAGCCATTGTGCGTAGTTATGGATGGTCCTCGGCGCTGGAATTCGACCCTCCAGAACTTCGCCACGCAGTTCAGGTCCCCATAATCCTAAACCCCGGTCGATGAGGTAAGAATTTCCCAATCGGTGGTAGCCCGGGCGTGAATCAAGGATGAACGGAAGATGCTTAAGCGCTGGGTAGCGCTTTGAAAATCGGCCCGTAGGTGTATATGCGACTGCGTAACTACGCAGAACTCTTTGTCGCCTAGGTGCGGTCGAGGCAGCCTTGTTTGTAGTGTTATTCATATTCCCAAGCAAAATCGGATTTTGGTGTTCTATTCGAATCCGGGTGTAAAGAAATGCTTGGTGATGACTCTAGTTTGTGTGGTTTTTAAAGTAAATGATTTATAATGAAAAGTAGATTAGCAAGTGTAAAGTTCTGGGCGCGGAATTAACGCTTGCTAATCTATTTTTATGGTTCGCATTCTATTTGGGTGAGTCAAGGTGTCGGGTCGGCATGGAAAAAAGTCATGTCTGATGGGGGGGCGTCGAGCGAACGGCCTGATTTATAAGGCATTGATGGCGGCGGCGGGGCGTTCTTGTCGGTAACTGCTTCAGAAGCGGGTGCTTACTGTGGTAATGAAATTTTCTCTAACCATATCTAGGCAGCTATCGAGCTTTGACGAAAAAAAACTTTAGGACTAGTTGTTTTGGTGCAACAACATAACGAGGAACAGCACGCCGTGGTGCGCCAGCGAGATCTCGCCGGGGCGAGGGTTGCCGCCGCCGCCGACCATGGCCGGCCCTTACGCGGTGTTATGGGGCGACCGGCATGGCCCCACGCCCCAACGTGACGGCTTGAAACCCCCCTGCCGCAGGCTGAGCCCGGGCGCC
>JACXTT010004625.1_pt1 | contig 20379 bp, 20 predicted proteins | sample 9270951 | NCBI WGS metagenome assembly JACXTT01 (sample SAMN15532306, study PRJNA645909) | rock metagenome | isolation source: weathered quartz diorite | place: Puerto Rico | collected 2017-06-21
GTGCACGTATGGCCTGCAGCAAGACCAGCGTGGAAACTTCCTCGGGGTTCTTGAAGCCACCACCTTCGCTGCCCTCCACCACCAGGCCATCAATGCCTGCATCCACACACTTGAGTGCAGCATCCACCGTGGGCACGGCGTGGTAGACCGTGATGCCTGCATCATGCAGGGGGGCAATGAACTTGGCTGGGCTCCCGGCCGATGTGGTCACAAATTTGACGCCGCTGCTGCAGACAAACTTGAGCATGGCGTCATCGTTCAGAAAACGTATCGGCAGATTGACCCCAAACGGCAAGTCCAACGCCGCCATTGCGCGAATCTCGGCCTGGCAGTTGGCTGTTTCGCCCGACGATGTTTCGATGATGCCAAGACCACCGGCACGCGATACGGCGGAGGCCAGCGCGGTGCGGGCAATCCAGCCCATGGGTGCTTGAACAATAGGGTACTTGGCGCCGGTGTGGGCGAGAACGCGATTCATGGTACAGCGAGCATGGGTCGTAGTTGCAATGCCGCCAAGCGTATGCGCAAACCGATGCAGCAGCGGTCACCTAGGTGATTCACTTCAAAACGCTGTGCCGCTTTCACTCGGTAAACAAACGTAAACGCAGTCAACCTCCGTGTAAACCCTGCGTTGTATGAACAAGCCTGGTGAACAAGCCAGGTCGCTCGAGACGGTCGGAGCTTATGCGGCTGTTGTCAATTGAGTGAGAGTCAAACCATGTTGAATATCAAGACCCTGATCGCTGCCACTGTGTTGTCTGGTGTTGCCATTGCATCCTTTGCGCAGGCACCTGCTGGTGCTACCACTGCCGCTCCGGCAACAGCTACGGCTGTTGCACCAACAGCGACGCCAACCAATGCCGGCACAGCTGCAAAACCTGCAGCCAAGAAAGTCAAACACACGCATGCCAGTAAAAAGGCTGCTGCAAAGACTGCCGCTAAGCCAGCCGAAGCGACGACCAAGTAAGTGAGCTGTCCGCAACTATTGGTCGATTTGAGGGCGCCGGGGCAACCTGGTGTCCTTTTTCACGTGGCTTGCACAGGCGGCAGTGTTGCCACTGCTATTTTGTCAGCAGAGTTTTGAAATCTGCTCGCTTGTCTGCAACGGCCAGCGTCATATCCAGACTACGCTTGGTGTCGTGCGGGTCCGCAATGACGATGTGCAGACTCTCGGCCTTGTCATCGGCCAGGGCTTTGAGCACGGACTTGGCAATGCTGCTGGGCTTTTGCGTCATCTCTGACACTTCAAACATGAACACGCCGTCAGCCACATAGGAGCCGCTGGGTGAAGCCTTGTAGGCCAACGTGGGCTGCCCCAACCGGCTGATGCTCAAGCCCATCAGCGATTTGCCAATGGTCGGGGCGTCAGGCCCCTCAAAGTCATCGAATGAGAACGGCGCCAGTTTGTCCACGCCGCTGACGCGCAGATCAAAGCCAATGGCGCCATGCAAGATCTTGGTGTTCTCGTAACTGCAAAAGAACTGCAGCTCCACTGGCACCGATTTACCCATCAGAGGGGCCGCCCCCTTGAACGATAAGTTACGCGGGCCATGGTCGGATTGAACGCTGCCCCAGTTTCCAACGACTACCAAGTTGCTGGTAGCAGTTTGCGCCATGGCTTCAGGCAGGACCAAGCAGGTGCACAGTGACAGGGCCGCGACCAGCTTTTTTGTGGTGATTGAGAATGGACGCATGGGTTGGGAAAAATGAAATGAGTTTAGTACAAGCCGCAACGACGGCAAAAGACATTTGCGCGTTCGCTCCGCGTGGGGTAAGGAGATGATTTTGCAGCCGCTTCGTGTCGGCGTCATTTCGGACACGCATGATCTCGTGCGTCCCGGCGCACTCGCGTTCTTGCAAGGCTGCGATCACATTGTTCACGCTGGCGACATTTGCCACCAAACGGTGCTGGATCAGTTGGCTGGCGTGGCGCCAGTAACCGCCGTGCGTGGCAACAACGATGTGGGCACGTGGGCTGGAGCCTTGCGAGCGTCCGAGCTGGTTCAGTGGGCTGGCGTCAGCATCTATGTCATTCATGATCTGTCGCAGATGGACATAGATCCACAGGCGGCAGGGGTCCGTATCGTCATTTCGGGACATTCGCATGTGCCCGTACTGCAAGAAACGAATGGCGTGCTGTATTTGAACCCCGGTAGTGCAGGCCCGCGCCGATTCCGATTGCCCATCAGCATTGCCGACATCCGCATCGACAACGGTGCGGTTGCAGCATGCCTGCACGAACTAAGCTAGCAAACCTGCTATTGTCAACATCTGTACCTTGTCCAGCATCGCGTAAAAGGAATCGATTTGTGAAAAAGACCTTTGTAGTTTGGACGTTCGCGGCTTTGTGCGCGTCTGCCATGGCTCAGAGTACGACTACCCCGGCCCAGGCCAATGACTGGTCGTTCTGGATCGAACAGAACGGCACGGTGCAAAACGGCCCCATCTTTCGATTGGCCAAAGCACCTTTCACGTTCTACTTCAAGGGCTTGCCCGACAACGACTACGGCATCGCGGCCACATCCAACCTCGAAGAGTTGCCGGTTGACGTCAAATTGGACACCATCTTCCGTGTAGGCAATGGCCTGCTGGTTGACACACCCAACACCAAGATTGCGGTCAGCGACAGGGGCATCATCAAGAAGGGTTGGGGCTCGTGGAATATGTGGGCCTACCATGACGCATCGGAAGTCAAGTACATCTCCGGCTTTCAAAAAATGGCCATGAACGCTGATGGCTCACAAACGCTGGGTCGCGGCATTGACCAATTGTGTATAGACACAGGCGCCAACGATGTGTGCAAGCCGGTAGAAACACCCGTTTTCAACAAGATTTTCCTGATGGTGACGCGCATACCGCACCTGGCCAAAGGTGCGGCATTGCAAAGCACACGCTGGTTGGAACCCAAGTCTGTGACGATAGAGTTTGAATAGGCCGCAGCGCTGGCGCAGCGCAGCAGCACGACTGCGGGCTCTCGATGCAACTTAGTGGATAAGCCTGAATTGCAAGGCAAAGCCCAATCCCATCAAACCCACGGACAGGCCGGCCTGGAAAATGACACCCAGCCAGAAGCCAATCGGCCCGCGTTGTCGATCCGAGGCACCCGTTCCGCGCCCCCAGAACAGTCGCCCGGTGCGCACTGCGTCAACCACGAACAGCGCCCACGCACAGCCGAAGCTGGCTATGCAATACGGTAATGCCGCTCTGGTCAAGGGCCCCGTCGTACCCGGCGCAACCAGCCAATGCCAGCGCTCCAACGTGGCCATTGCGTACAAACTGGCCACAGTAGCAAGGTCGGTAAACAGAATGGCGGCACCAGTCAGAAAGACTGGCCCCGCGCTGATAGGCTTCATGGTGTTGTTGCTCATTCCTTGAATGGTCGTGCGTAGGTCACGCACGGTTCAATTCACTCAACGCGTGCGCCCCGACGCCGCAGTAAAAACTTTTTTTGAGTTAGCGTCAACCACCCGTAGAAACCCTGCGTTGTAGTAGCAAGCCCGGTGTAAACGCCGGGCCGCTCGAGATGGTCGGAGCTTATGCGACTGTTGAAAATGAGTGAGTTTTAAACCATGTTGAATATCAAGTCCCTGATCGCCGCTACCGTTCTGTCCGGCGTTGCCATTGCATCTTTCGCCCAAGCCTCGGCCCCCGCTGCCGCAGCCAAGCCAGCACCCGCACCTGCCGCTGCCACGGCCCCGGCCGCAGCAGCCCCCATGGCCGCTCCTGCTGATGCTGCTAAGCCCGCTGCAACCAAGAAGACCAAGAAGACACACCACAAGAAGGCCGCTGCCAAAACTGCAGCCAAGCCAGCTGACGCTGCTTCCGGCACGAAGTAAGCAAACCCATTTCAAACTGTTGGTCGGTTTGAGGGCGCCAGGGCAACCTGGTGCCCTTTTTCTTGCTTGTCTGAAAGACGATTCAAAACCTGCTGATAGCGCGCTCATCAGCCCATTGCCAAATCCTTTGCGTCACAGCGGCATCGCGCGCATGGAAGATGGCATGGTGCTCGTCAGAACCGCCACCGTAGATTTGGCCATAAGCCCACGGCGCGACAAGGCCCGCGCTTCTGATGATGTCGAATTGGCGACGCTCGGCTATGACCGACCGCAAACCTTCCAGGTCAGTACGCGCAGACAGCGTGGCATCTGCAATGCCCCATTCATGACTCGCCATCGACCACAGCTGCAAATAGGCTTCCAAGTCGCTGGCGCGATGCACTTGATAGTGTGTCTGCCCCACATCAAAGGCATCCATGCGCTCCAACTGTGCAAGCGGCTCCTCGTACCAGATGAAGTCTTCCCGACTGTCGGTTTCGCTATTCCAACGATAGTACATGTCGGCGCCATTCCCCTCCATACGTGTCAGCAAGAGCGGCAAACCCTCGTCCAAGGTAGAAGCTAGTTCATAGGCCAGCCATCCTGGCTCGCCATGGTCGTAGTAGGTCGCGTTGTTCAGCTTGTTGGCGAACGTTGGGCCTGAGACGCTTGACATGATGGCGCCTTGCGGCAACATCGCCACGATGCAGGAGCACAGCTCCGACTGTCGCGCGACAACCGTGTAAATGGCGTCATGGAAGCTTGTGAAGTAAGAAAAAACGCCCCAATCGAAATGCTCCAATAGCTTCGCGACTTGCAGGTCAAAGTCAATTGGCTTGAACTCCCGCATCACAAGTTCATCCACGCCAAGACTTGGTATTTCAGCCGGGTCCAGCCGCCCTCCAACAACCCACGGCAGGGAGCTCCAGTGTGGCCAATCTTGAACAACCCCGGCGATTTGATCGACGGCCGCGACGCGCATAGCCTTGCCCTTGTTGAGCACTACGGTTGATCGCGACCTCTGCATAAGCATACCGACAAGCCGGTGAATTTCGGCCCCCGGCAGACGAGAGTCCACAGAAAATACCGTGGCTACACCAGCTTGCACAATGCGAATCCCCCTGTCTTTCGTGGTATGCGGTCAGGCAGCGCGCCCATGACGCATGGCCTTTGAGATCATTGTCGCGCATCACAAGGAGGGCCATTGTCGGCCGGTGCAGGCCTACTTTGGGGCCGCCTTCATCTGATCCAGCTTGCCCTGCAAGTCCGCCAGCATCTTGTTTGCCCCTTCCTTGCGCCAAGGGTCGGTCAGCTTTTCCACCAGGGGTCGCATGGCCAGGATTTGTGCGGTCAACAGAGCTTGCTCTTGCGGCACGGCCACGTCGGGTGCGACGCCTGTGCCCTCCCAATTGGTCTTGGTGATGGGGTTGATCGCGCGCCCGGTGGGAATGAAGATGCCTACGTGCTCGGCCAGCTTGAACATGTCACCCGGATTGGCACCGCCACCGGTAGTAGCCCCCACGATGGTGGCCCGTTTCAAGGTTTTCAAGTTGTTGCTGAACTCTTCCGCTGCCGAAAAGGTGCGCTCGCTGGTCAAAACATAAACCGGCTTATCCAAACCAAAGCGCCGACCAGGCACCCAGGCATGGGTCCAGTACTGCTGGATCTGGTCACTCCAGCGGTAGTACAAATCGTTCAGGTGTACGGGTTCGCCATCAAACAGGTAGCTGCTGACCAGGGCCACTGTGGCCGGATCGCCGCCACCATTTCGCCGCAGATCGATGATCAGCGCGTCGCTATCGGCCACCAGGCTCATGGCTGCTGCCAATGACTCACCGCTGGTTTCCATATTGAAAAAGCCCCTCAGTTCCACATAGCCGATATTGCCGGGCAGGTGCTCAATTTTTTCGATGCCGTAGCCGCGCTGACGGACCATTGCCAAATCTTTTTCGCGCTCGGCAGCACTGGGTTTGAACTTCGCTTTGTCGGCTGAAGGTATATCGTCGGGCAGGCTGTCGGGCGAAAAATGCAGGCGTATGTGCTTGTCATGACTGACGCCCTGCAAGTCCGCAGTCAAATGCTCGTTCAGTGCATTGGCACTGCTGTCCGCAGCATAAGCGCCGCGCTTGTCGTTGGCCAGTACAGCGTTGGCCATCTTCTCCGCCATGTCCGGGAAGACATAATTGGCGCGCATTTTTTGCGCCAGGGTCGCGATGATCTGTGTGCGCTGGGCCTGATCCAGCGCCGCATCGGGGCGTGACGCTGTGTTGGGGCCTGGCGGGCTTTGCGCAAATGCACTCGCACCACACAGCAACACCATCGTGACGATTGGCACGAACCACTCAGAAGCAGAAAAACGCATAACGGACACCTTTATAGAAATGTGCAAACCCCTCACCAATCCATGCCTATCGGGGCCTTGAAAGCTACGCATTGTATGGAGTTAATCGCCTATTTTTCCGCGTTTAATTGGTATGATTTGTCACTTTTTCATGAGAATCATCGGTAATGGACAAAATTGACAGAGCAATCATCAACCTGCTGCGCAATGACGCCCGTCTGAGCTACCGCGAACTGGGTGAGCGCGTTTTTTTGAGTGCCAACACGGTAGCCGAACGTGTGCGCCGGCTTCTGGAAGACAGGGTTTTACAAGGGTTTGGCGCACGCGTCGATTTGGCAGCCTTGGGTTTGCCCTTGCAGGCCCTGATTGACGTCAAGTTGGCGCGTGAGACCTCGGCCGCCCAATTTGAAGAAGTGATACTCACGATTCCCGGCATCTTGGAGGCCACGCTGATGACCGGCCCGTACGACTATATGCTGCGCATCGCCTGCCGAGGCCAGGAAGATTTTGTACGTCTGGTGGAAGCCTTGCGCAGTCAGGCTGGCGTTCAAGACACCACCAGCCGGGTGATCATGCGCCAGGTAGAGGTGCAGTCGCAACTGCTCAGTGCGGTGACTTAACTTCCAAGTCCTCGCGCCACACAACCTTGTCGTCTACCGCATACAACTTGCAGGACTGGCCGCTGTGCTGGCAGTACCCCAACGCCCGTCCCGTTGCGTAATCACCCGTGGCGTAGCCCCACGCGCCGTTGTCGCCTATGGCAAAGGCGCGGGGCGGTTTGGACTCCAGGAATTTGGCATAGCCTGTGGCCCGAATCTGCGCGCTGACGGGAACCTTGCCGGCGTCGGCAATGTTGGCGTAGTCGGTTGCAGCCGGTTTGGCAATGATGGCGGGCTTGTCGAAACCCAACTGCGCCAAAAATGCATCAACCACCGGCAACCAGTGGTCCATGTCCAGTCGCATGCCGGCATGACCATCACTTCCAGACGACGCCATGGCCACAAAACGGGCCTGCGCCCCACCAGCCACCCATGCCTGGTACCACTGCTTGGGGTAGTCTTCGCCCCAGTATTTGTCATTCTTCCAATACAGCCATAGCATGGGCACTTTGGCAGATGGGGCCAGTGCGCCCCAATGGCTTCTTATGCTGTTGGGGCTGCATGGACTTCCTGGTTGCGTGTCAGGATTGCCACCAACGCCGCCAGAAAAATTGATGCCAGCCAGCAGTCCTGGCGGATTGCGCCCCACGGTCACCACGGTAGCAAGACCGCCTACCGACTGTCCGGCCACAATCCAGTGCGTCACATCCACGTAGGCCAAGGTTTTGGCGAACGCCACGGTTGCCAACACCTGTTCGGTTGCTGCGATGGACATGGGCTCCAGATGCGGTGTCTTGCAGTCTCCTGGATCCTCTGGGTCAAAGTTGCCATAGGTGTCGGCATAACCCACGCGGGTGGGCGCCATGACGACGAAACCCTTGGCCACGAAGTAGCGCGCCAGTTCCTCCGGCCGGTTGCGCCCCTGTGTGGCGCGCTTCACCTGCGCCGCACGGCCGTGGTTGAACACCACCAGCGGGAAAGGCCCCTCGCCCGCGGGGCGGTAAATGGTGACCGGGATTCTGAGCGTCTCTTGACGACCGTACATGTTTGTGACGCTGACCGGCACAAATACCACATCCTCATGCAAGTCTTTGGCGATACCGTCTTGCGCTGGCGTTGACTCAGGCACTGGTGGTGGTTGGGCGGCTGCCACAGCAATCCCTGCAGCAGCACACACTGCACCCACTGCGGCGCGGCGCAATAGTGTGTGCTCGGCCTTCATGATCACTACTCGATCGTGAGTTTGACTTTGTTACCCCTGGTTGAAAAGAACACCATCTTTTGGCCTTCCTCCTCCATAACGTAGACGCAATACGAGGTCCACTGCACTAACGCAAGGCACAACGCGCCATCACGCAGTTCATAGGTTCCCATGGACCCGCCAATATTGCTGGTCGCCTGCACCCCTCCTTCAGAAAACACCAGTTCAATAGTGCCATTCTTTTCAAAGTCTCTAGGATGCGGGTATCTCCACGTACGGTTGCGCACCATGTCCAGCGTAATTGGCACTGCATTGTCCGGCTTAAATGACCCCAGCACGGCTGGCTTCGCCACCTGGGGCCGAGAGACCTTGGTTTCGGGTGATGGTGCAGGTGACGCCGCGGTTGACAGTGTTGATTTGGCTTGGGCCATGGCCGCGACCAGGGGCTTGGATTCTTCGACACCCTTTTTTCCGGTCTCAGCATCTACCAGACTCAACTTGCTTTTGGCAGAACCGAATCCCAATTTTACTTCCTGCCAAACGTAGCTAACGGTTCCCGGCTGCGTCTCGATCTCAATCGTGTCGGTGTTTTCTGCAGTCGACGTAATCACATGTTTGCCGGGAGCCACCTCCTGGTACACATAGGTTTTGGCCGACGTCTGGCCAAGAACACTGCTGTCAATCTTGACCTCCATTTTTACAAAAGCCCCAAAAATCTCATTGCGGTACACATAGATGCCGGATCGATCACGCGGCAGGCCGCCGCCCTTGTTTACACCTGCTTTTTTGTCAGTGTTTGGGGCTGCAACGGGCGCGGCTACCGTCTGCGTTGGGCTTGGCGGACGGGCCGCAAGATCGGCCATAAACGCATCCGCAAGCTGCTCAAAGCTCTGATTCGTGTCACCCTGCGGCCCACGCAGGTAGTAGCTTCGCTCAAACGCGTTGGTTGGCATCACGGAGGTCGGTGCACCGTCTTTCATCATGTAGCGTAAGTCGACGTAGCGCACCTTCAGAAAAATGCTGAATTGGCCGTTGGACTTTTGTGAATCAATGCTCAGCAACACGGCCGCGTCGGCCTCATTTTTGGCGGCATGTAGGGCCAGCTTCTGGCCTGCCGAATACTTGCTTTCCTTGTCGTTGATGTTGATGGGCGTTTTGTTGGCAGTCAAGAGTTTAGGCTGCAATTGTGCGGAAAACGCTTGGGTAATGTCTTCGGTCAGCTTGTTAAAGCCAGCCGAGTCAGCCCCGGAATCAACATAGGTGGCGCTGAGAATAAGAATTCGGTTTGAGGCCCGCGCCACGGCTCCGTTGTCCAAGCCCTCATGGGAGGGGCTTGTGGCACTGGCCTGCCCCAGCGCAACGCCACCAGTGAGCAGACAGATGCCAGTCAGTGCCAAGGTACACAGCAGATTCTTCACAGGGTCCCCAAAGTGGGTTTTTGAAATGGTATCGGTAGCTAAATATTTTAGGCGAGTGCACGGCACTGACTTTTCGAGGGCTTACGTGCGTTAACGCACAGTAGTTCCAGGTATTTGCGTACATATTGGCCACCCCTTCACTCTATTTTTGGGCGCGCTGCCATGCTTCGCAGTTTGCAAGAGATCAAAACCTATGCCCTTGGTGCGACCGACGGTGAGTGTGGCCCAGTCAATGATCTGCTATTTGACGAACAGGACTGGGGCATTCGCTATTTTGTGACGCTGACTGGGCCGCGTCTGATGGGTCGCACGGCCATGATTTCGCCCCATTCGGTTGCAGCCACCGACTGGGAGCACAGGCGTGTGCCCCTAACCGTCACTCGGCAGCAAATTAAGAAAGGCCCGCAGATTGCAAACGGCAACACTCCAACACGCAGGCAGGAAATGTGCAATGCCGAGCATTTTGGCTACCCCTACTACTGGGCTGGCGATGCCTCTTTGGGTGACGGGCTGCGCGCGCATCTCGGCAGGCCGACAGACTACCTGACAGCCCGCGCACAGGCGGCGGCGTTGGCCGCCCACGACCCGCATCTGCACAGTTGCAAGGATGTGGTCGGTCTGCACCTGCATTCCAAAGACGGCGACCTGGGTCAGATTGGTGGAGTGTTGGTGGACGACGGCCTTTGGGTCATTCGATATCTGGTTGTGGACACCGGTCACTGGTGGCAGGGCAATCAGATACTGATTCCACCGGAATGGGTGCTCGGCGTGCACTGGGGCCAAGCCAGGGCGATCGTTGACGTGAGGCGCGAAACACTCACCGCCTGACGGTTCTTAGCTCTTCCCCACTGGCTTGCAGCGGCTCTTGCCATCTGCAATCACACAGCGCATGACGGCCTTGCCCATCTCGGTGTACTCGGTCAGCAGCCAATGCCCGTCGGCTTTGCCGCTTTGCCGCTCCAGGGTTGCAAAGCCAAATTCAGCGCGCGCCGCATAGTCCTGCACCTCGGCCCCAGGGTACAGCGATGTACCGGCTGGCAAGCTGGTGGGCACCCGCCCTTCATTGGCAGAGCCTGCATTGCCCAACACCAACGATGCGGGTTGTGCGCCTTTGAAACTGATGGACTCAAACAAGTGCACGTGGCCGTGCATGGCCAGCGTCACGCCATCAGGGAACAGACGCTCGGGATAGACCGTAGAAAACACCGACTGCAGGCCCTTGCTTCCCGCTGCCTTGAAGCCATCACCCTCCTTGGATGGAGACACCGCCTGCAGCGGGTGGTGGCTCAAGAAAATGCTGCGGGGTTTGTTCTTGCTCAAGCGCTCCACCGACTTCAATTCTTCGCTGTATTTTGCAAAGGCCAGTTCGCTGCTCTGGTAGGCCTTGCCGCTGGATTGGGATGAATCGAACACAATGAATTGCGAGTAGCTGTCCAGAGGAACCGCATAGGGTTCGGAAAAATCAGCGTCATCATCATGGGCTGTCTCATTGCAGGAGCGCTGCGCAGTCCATGCCTGTGCGTCAATAAAGCGGAACCAACCCTGGCCGGCGCGCGAGCAACTCTCGTGGTTGCCGCGCACAAACACCCAGGGCGCGGCGGCCAGCAGCGATTTGGCCGGGTTGAACAAGTCAGCCTGCCAGGCATCGACGCCATAGCCCCAGGGCGAATTGGCGCAGGCCACCACATCAGCCGGGCACGGGCTTTCGCGGTAGTGGATGTCGCCAATGTGGACCACCAAGTCCGGCTTCATGGCTGCCGCACTTTTGCTGACCTGCGCAAATGGCCACGACTTCACGTCCGTGCATGCCTGAAAGGCCTTCTCTGAACCCTTCATGCGGCAGCCGGTGTCCGCAATCAGCACAATGCGTTTGATCGCGGCACGGGGAGCCGGCACAGCGTGCTGCCCCACCCGTGCCGACGCAATGCCCTGCGGCCAGTTGGCCTCGCAGGTCAGCGCGTCAAACACGGCAGGCTTGCTGTCGCTTTGGGCCGAGTCGCCACGCACCGCAACGGTGGCCGGGCTTGCACGCAACGTCATGGCTTGCGTGTATTTGCCGTTCCAAACGATAGCGGGGCAACTGGCCGCGCGGGTCACAACCCGTGCGATGGACAGACCGCCTTCGGCCTGTACCGTGAAGACCGCGACCGTCTGGTCGTTGCTGTCAGCTGCCGTTTGGGCGCTGCTATGGGATTGCATCAGCAGCGGCACGGCTACCATGCACACAACGCGAAGAATGGAAAAGTTCAGCATGGTATCGTGCGACAAATGGTTGCCTGACGCTCAGAAGTCTATGGTGGCCGTGAATGACACGCTACGAGCAGGCGTAACCGTCAACAGATCAGCCGCCGCTGGCTTGATGCTGCTGCTGCCCGCCGTGGCAGAGGCAATGCCCACGATGGAATGCGTGTCCAACAGATTGTAGACACCCAACTGGAACTTCATTTGCTTGGCGAACGATTGCGGTGTCTTGATGGTGTAGTTGGCAAACAGATTGGCCACCGTCACGGGGTCAATCACGAAGGCTTCATGCGTGCCGTCCTTGGCATCGTTGTACATCTGGCCAACGCGGTTGGCTGACAGGCTGGCCGACCAGCCGCCATGGGCGTAGTTGATGGCGATGGACTCGGTATCCGCCGGAGCGCCAGCCACCCACTGGTTGTTACTGCTGTATTTCAGGCTGCCAGCGGTGGCATTCATGTACAAACTGAAACCGCTGCCCAGCACGAAGTTGGCTTCGGCTTCAATGCCCTGGTTGTTTTGCGTGCCGCTGGGCACATAAGCCACATTGCCGGCGCTGTCCGGTGGCAAGGCAGTGTAGGAACCTTCAAGACGGGTCTGGTAGATGTCGGCGGCCAAGGTCATGGCAGTGGTGCTCCACACCGTGCCGACTTGGGTGGTGGTCGCCTTGGTGGGGCTAGGCGCTGGTGACACCAACGCATTCTTCACATCAAACACACTGGTGCTGGGAATCTGGTCTCCCAACGCGTACTGGGCGAACAGTGTCCAGTTCGGGTTGATCATGTAATGCACGTCAATGGACGGCAGACTATCGGTGTAGGTAATGGAGTTCGACAGGCTGGGTGCGCCGCCCAGTGCGCCCACCGCACCACCGTTGTCGGCCAGATGGTTGAAGTCCTGCTTGTACGAAGCCCATTTGACTCCGGGCGTAATCTTCAGGTTGTCGCCAATCTTGAATTCATACTCCACATACGGCTGTATGGTCGTGGTGGTGTAGGTCTCGCTGAAGTTGGGCACTGCGACATCAACCCAGGTACGGGGGTCCGATGGAATCTGGTAGCGGTAGCTGTCGGCCTTTTCGGTCCACAAGCCCGTGCGCAAGGTGCCTGAATCAAAGTCCTTGCTGACGCGCAACAGATTACCGATGGTGGTGTAGGAGTTCAGCTTGTCGATGGCGCTGGTCGCATTAACGGCCGTGGCGCTGTTGTTGTAGTTTTGCTTGTTCCAGTAGCGGTAGGTGTAGACCTTGTCTTCCAGCTTCCAGCCGCCGTCCAGCGTGGTGGCAATGCCGCCATAGACAAAGTCGGTGGAGATGTCGTAGAAGTTGAAGCCATAGTAGTTGGGCTTCGTCGGGTCCGCGCTGAGCAGCGTGGTGTAGTCGCCCGCGTCAAACAGCGAACGCGCAACGCCCTTGATAGCCGGCGTGTTGTTCTTCAAGTTCAAATACGAGGCGAAGAAGGTGAAAACCGAACCACCGGTATTTTCCGTCTGAAACTTCAGCGAAGCCGCCTTGCGGTCCTGGATGTTGTAGGTTTGGTAGCCATCAGACTTCATCTCCTGCAGGTTGAACAGCAGCCTGGACTTGCCGTCCGTGCCGATCTGGCCCGTCTCATGTTCAACACCTACCAGGCGTGTATTCCATGTGCCGCTAGACAGTGTCAGGCTGGTACGGGGATCAACGTCCAGCACGCGCGACTTGAGATCAACACTGCCGCCAAAGGTGGCCTGGCCGACGGTGGATGCGCCACCTGGGCTGCGGTCCACTACCGCGCCACCCAGGAATTGCGTAGGAAAGAAGACCCAGGAATGGTGGCTGACGCCATTGGTGTCGTTGAACGGAATACCTTCAAAACTAAAGACCATATTGCTGTCCGACAGACCACGCACGGTTACCTTGGCGTCGCCCAAGCCAACGCCGTTGGACGACGTGCTGAACACACCGGGCGTCATGGTCAGGGCCTGGGTGTAGTCGGCCACCGGCGTGGTGTAGTCGCGAATGTATTTGTCACCCACCACGGACTGCGCGGAGCGCGCGTTCAGCGAGTTTTGCGAAGGCGCCGTCTCGTTGGAATACAAAGTGTCAGGCTTTGGGCTGACCACATTAACGGGACTCAAGCTGACCGGTGCCTGTGCTAACTGCACGGATTCTGTGGCGGTCTGTGCCAGCGCCGGTGCGGCCAAGCACAGGAGGGAAATGGCGCTGGAAATACTGCGTACGTTGGCTTTCAGGCGAGGCTGCTTCTGCAAATGTGTAGACATGGTCTGGAGTTGGTGGGGATAGAACCAAAGTTCAACTTTGGGGACGCAGGCGATGTTCTTGTAAGTCTGTGTCCGTGCGGTGACAAATCCATGACCAGCGACTTTTCAACCCCGTTTGTGGCAAATTTCAAACAGCCCTGAGCACGCAATAGCTGAACTGCAGGTTTGCACCCATCACCAGCGACCGTCAGGCCAGTTAACTTGGCCCTCAACTTCTCTTCAAAGCGTTTACCATGTCAGCATGACGTCTTGAAAACAGTCGGGGAGATGCCGATGGATGCCGTGCGAAGCCTGGTATGGAGCACTGGGATGCTGGCCGCTTGCTGCGCAGCCCAGGCACAAGCGTGCGTCAAGAGCGTGCGCTGGTACAGTGACGCACCCTATGCGTTTCGTGCTGCAGACGGTCATATACAGGGCCTTGACATTGATATTGCACGCACGGTACTGAAGCAAATCGGTTGTGAAGTCAATCTGGTTGAAATGCCATGGGCCAGAGCGCTCAACGAATTGGAGAAAGGTCGGCTCGACATACTGCCAGGCGCACTGCGCAAACCCGAACGTGAGGTTTTTGCCTACTTCTCCAGACCCACCAACCGCTCGCCGAATGTGCTGTTCATAGGCAAGACGGCGGCTGAGAAATACCCCATTCGCCAGTTGTCGGATTTGCTGGGAACCAATTTTCGGCTAGGCGCGCAAATCGATGTCTCGTATGGCGCCAGTTTTGACGCCTTGATCAAAAATCCGGAATTCAAGCCCCAATTGAACCCCCTGACCGCGCGGATGAGTGCCTGGAAGATGATTGAGCACGACCGCATTGACGGCTTGATCGCCGATGAGGTATCGGGCCTGCTGGAGTTACAGCAGCTTGGTTTGACTGAGGTAGTGGCCAAGACACGCGTGGTCGTCTCCGGTGAGCCCGCCATGTTTGCCTTTAGCAAGAAAACCAACACCGCGGAATTTGTCACCGCCTTCAACGCCGCATTTGCTGCCATGTTGGCCGACGGGCGCTACAAGGAGATGGCGCAGCGCTACCTGCCCTGCCCGGTTTCGGTGGACAAACTGGGGTGCAAATGAATCGCAGACCAGTCAATAGTACCGAAGGCACAACGGCCACAGCGGCCTGCTGTCACGCACCCAGCAGACTGCAGAACCGCGCCAAATCCACATTGCCACCGCTGAGCAACACGCCCACCCGCTTGCCACGCAACGCGGCCTGCATGTGCCTCACGGCAGCAAAACCCAGGCAACCGGTGGGCTCCACCAGCAGCTTCATGCGCTCGGCGATAAAGCCCATGCAAGTGACCAACTCTGCATCGGTGGCGGTCAGCACATCATCCACGTCGCGGCGAATGATCTCAAACGTGATGTTACCCAGGTGCTGCGTCTGCGCCCCATCGGCGATGGTATTGGGCGTATCGATGTGCACAATGGCGCCGCTGCGAAACGACTGTTGACCATCGTTGCCAGCGGCGGGTTCCACACCATAGATCTTGCAGTGCGGCGCCAGTGCGCGAGCCGACAAAGCGGAACCCGCCAGCAAGCCACCGCCGCCCAGCGGGGCAAAAAAAGCGTCCAGGGTACCCACTTCTTCAAACAATTCCTTGGCAGCCGTGCCCTGCCCGGCTATGACGTGTGCATGGTCGTAGGGGGGAACGAGTGTCATGCCATGCTGCTCGGCCAGCGCACGGCCGATCTGCTCACGGTCTTCGGTGTAGCGGTTGTACACCACCACATTGCCGCCATAGCCCTTGGTAGCGGCGACCTTCATGGCTGGGGCATCATGCGGCATCAGAATAGTAGCCGGTATCCCGAGGATCCGCGCCGCCAATGCAATGGCCTGTGCATGGTTGCCAGACGAAAACGCCACCACGCCGGCCTTGCGCTGCATAGCATCAAATTGTGACAGTGCATTGAAAGCACCTCGAAATTTGAACGCCCCCATGCGTTGCAGGTTTTCGCACTTGAAGAAAACCTCGGCCCCCAGTTCCGCATTGACGGTACGCGAGGTGATGACAGGCGTCTTGTTGGCCTGCGCCGTGATACGTGTGGCAGCCGCTACCACATCGGCATAAGTAGGGAGTGTGGTGTTGTTCATACGCAAATCAGTGTAATTGAAACGATTGGCGCTTTGTGGTTGAATAAATTGGCAGTCAGTGGCCTGGCCCACGTGCAAGCAGTCATCAATCAGTCACACATCATCCTAGGGAGTCCTTCTGAATGGAAGCGTTTATCGGAACAATCATGGCCGTCGGTTTCAACTATGCACCGCGAGGCTGGGCATTCTGCAACGGCCAACTATTGGCAATCGCGCAAAACTCTGCGCTGTTCGCGCTACTGGGCACCACCTATGGGGGCAACGGCACTACCAACTTCGCCCTACCCGATCTCAGGGGCCGTGTTGCCGTCGGATCGCAAGGCGCGGGGCCGGGACTCAGCCCCATCCAGCAAGGTGAAATCGCGGGTACCAACAACGTCACCGTCTTGGGCACCGGCACAACCGTGGTCAACCTGACAGCTGCCAACCTGCCTGCACACACCCATCCGGCAACCATGAGTTCGTCCGGCCTGACTGGTACCACCACGGTCACCGTTGGCACCGGAACCAATGGTGTTACCGCGGCGGCGGCCAACAATGGTGGCTTGACCAGCACCGGTGGGGGCGCTGCTGCTGCTGCCATTTATCTGCCTGCAGGTACTTCTCCTACCACCCCCGTCAACCTGGGTGGCGTCACCACGGCTATTGGAGGTGCGGGCAGCGTCACCGTCAACGCCAACACGGGCGGCGGCACCCCTTTGAACGCGCCTGTTTCAACGTCTGCCCAAGTGTCTGTGATGCAGCCATTTCTAGGGTTGAACTACATCATTTGCATGGAGGGTATCTTCCCGTCGCGCAACTGATCCCTCACGCAAACAACACTTGGTAGTAGCGAAGCGCTATGGCACCAGGCTCCTCCCCCGATGGAGCCTGGGCCGAGTGCGGCGGCAAGACTGGCACCATCATCCAGTGCCGCATGCCCATGCGAGGGTGCTCAATCGCGTAGGTTCCCTGCTCCAGCAGCCACGCTGCAGCAGTGGTAAAGATCAACGAAAGAGGCGTGCGAAATTCTGCAGGTAGGCCGCGTCGTGGTCGCTCCACCGCTTCGGTCAGCGTAAGCACGACAGGGCCTTGTTGGGTGTGTGCGGTAAAGAGCTCGCCGACAAGTGCTTGCGATTCTTGGTAGGACAGTGGCATCGGTTTTCCAGAAGGCTGATGGCGCTACGGTAGTAATACTTCATCGATAGGACGAAACGTTGCCGCATTCTAGCCAGCCCTGGTGCCGCACACAGCTTACCCTGAGTGGGGCTATCGCTTTGCGACCCACTGCCCCCACGGATCAAGCATTTCTTGACCATTTGTATGCCACCAGCCGCGGTGACTTGCAACAGTTTCCCGGCGATGCTGCGTTCATTGCGCAGCTGATTGGCATGCAGCAACGCATGCAAACCGCCGGGTTTCAACAGAATTTTCCGCGCGCACAGCATTATGTTGTTCAACAGCATGGCCAGGCCGTTGGGCGCCTAATCATTGACGTGGGAGACATGGACATTCGCCTGGTCGACCTTGTCCTGTTGCCAGAGACCCAGGGGCGTGGCATCGGTACAAAGCTGCTCCAGGCATTGCAAGACCTGGCGCTGCAGCAGGGCCTTGCGATCAGCCTGGCAGTCAGCCTGAGCAACGCCCCGGCAAAGCGCCTTTACGGCAACATGGGCTTTACCGTCGTTGCGTCCGATGGTTTGTTTGAGCAAATGCGATGGTTTGCCCACCCTGCAGCTTGCACGACCGAGGTGCAGCATGCAGCCTAGTCGCTACCTGTTGCTACCGTTTGTGTTCGACCTGCGGCATCTTCAAGAAGACTTACGGAAATTGCAGGCTGCCAATTGGATAACCCATTTCAACACCAATGCCTACGAGCGGGGTTGGAGTTGCTTGCCACTGCGCGCGGTGGGTGGCAATATGGACAGCATCATTCCCGTTGAAAATGGCAACTTTCAGGACACTGCGCATCTGAACGCATGCCGATACTTTCGCGAGGTGATTGACACGTTTGCCTGCGACAAGGCATCCATACGCCTCATGTCTCTGGCTCCTGGCTGCACCATACGAGAGCACCGCGACCCCAAAACCTCGACGGATGACGGAATCACGCGCCTGCACATCCCGATTCAAACCAAGCCAGACGTGGTGTTTCGCATTGACGGCGAATCGGTGCATTTCAGCGCAGCGAATACCTGGTATTTGAATGCCAGTTGCCTGCACAGCGTGATCAACCCAGGTACCGAGGCCAGGGTGCATCTGATGCTGGATTGCATCAACAACGCCTGGTTGGACAATGTATTGCGGCAAGCCGGCGCGATTGCAAGACCGGTTCATCCGTATCCTGACGCGAGCATCAACGACGACAACGTCGTTGCCGTCATCACCCAATTGCGCGCAGGTGGTCACCCTGCTGGCGTACAGCTCGCCGCAGAGTTGGAGAACATCCAGGCGCAACAACGCAACGCTCAGCTACTGCTGATGCAACACTAAAGGCTGCACATGGACCCGCACCCCGGATTTGCAGCAATGGAGCGCAATATGCGCAAGGGTCGCCGCGTGGAGCTGCAAGACTTGCACACGCCGACCCATTGGTTCCCGGTGGCTCTATCCGATGATTCTTGCACGCTGTGGTGGCGCAATCTACAAGGCATCCGATTCACAAAACCTTTCTTTCAGGACGACCTGCAGGCACAGCCACCCCATCAGCGCCTGGTGTTGCAATCGCCTTTGTCGACACTGGCCGAGTTTGCAGTGCCTGGCCGCAGTGTTGCGCCCACTGCTTTCATTTTCCATGTGTCACGATGTGGCTCCACGCTGTTGACGCAGATGCTGGCCACGTCAGAGCGCAGTATCGTGATGTCCGAGCCACCAGTAGTGGATGCCTTTTTCCGCTATGTCCACAGGCAGTCGCAATGGTCGCAGGCAAGCCATTTTTTCCGCCTGTTGATGGCCACATTGGGGCAACGCCGCAATAAGCTCGAACAGAACTTCTTCGTCAAGTTTGACAGCTGGCATGTGCCCTGGATACCGTTTGTACGCGAGGCATTTCCCGAGACACCGATCATCTTTTTGTACCGCGATCCTTCCGAGGTTTTGGCATCACACCAGCGCCAGCGCGGCCCGCAGATGGTGCCCGGGCTGCTGAACACCACGAGACTGCACGCCGTTGCCAGCGACGTCGCGGTGACAGACCTGGACACGTATTGCCTGCGTATGCTGGCATCCATGATGGAGCTGGCCCACGGCTACACGCAAACCGCAAACCTGATGCTGCTGAACTATCGCCAGCTACCCCACGTGGTGTGGACTGAGCTCATGGATCAGTTCAGCATGGCCTATTCTGTCGAGGACATGCAGGCGGTCCAAAGCCGCGCACGCTTTCATTCCAAGGAAAGTGCAAGGTCTTTCATCGGCGACGCCAAGTGCAATACGCCAGCCCCTACACCAGTGGTACAAGCTGCTCTGCAGGCGGCACAAAGGCATTACCAGGCGCTGGAAACCAAACAAACGCAAACCCTTGGTTTTGCATAAATTCGATATTGTCAGTACATTTATCCTAGATACCACTCTGCAAAAAACCATGGTACAGAAAAAAGTCCTTCACGCTGTCACACCTTTGACCAACATCCATCGCCCTCGCATAGCCCCTAAGCCCCATCACCAGCCCCAGTTGGGCTTCGTTGCGGCCTTGGTCAAGCGGTGGCGCCAGTATGCGTGGGCAGCCCTTCTTGCATTCTGTGCCATGCTCTGCTGCCTGCCGGCGCAGGCCGTAACTTCGGGGCAGCACCTGGATAGCAAGGCTGCCTGGCACGATGACAGTCGCGCGGCCCGGACCACAGGGGCAACGGAAATCCTGTTTATTGAAGACGATGTGCTGGACTGGCAATTGCTGGTCCATGGAGTTCGCCCCGGCATTGAGGTTGTTCGGCTGGACCGCCACAACAACGGCCTGCAGGCCATCGCGGCACACCTACAAGACCGGCGCAAACTGTCGGCCATCCATGTGATCTCTCACGGGGGGGCGGGCCAGCTGAACCTGGGTGAGCTGACCTTGACGGCCGCCAATGCAATGGAGCAAAAGCCGTTGCTGGAGCGCATCGGCAATAGCCTGCGGCCGGGGGGCGAATTGCTGCTTTATGGCTGCGAAGTGGCCAAAGGCGCGTCAGGCCAGAACTTTGTGCAGCAGGTCTCGCAGTTGACTGGTGCCCATGTTGCGGCATCTGACAATCTGACTGGGGCGAGCACACTCGGCGGCGATTGGATATTGGAATCAACGGTCGGCCCCATTCGCACCGCATCACTGCTCACCCCCCAAACCAAGGCGCTGTACAACCACATATTACCCACCACGCTGACGACACCAACCACGATTACTTTCACCGGTGCCAGCACAGGCAACACAACGTCAAGCCTTGATTTTGGGGGCGT
>JACXTT010004626.1_pt1 | contig 20375 bp, 17 predicted proteins | sample 9270951 | NCBI WGS metagenome assembly JACXTT01 (sample SAMN15532306, study PRJNA645909) | rock metagenome | isolation source: weathered quartz diorite | place: Puerto Rico | collected 2017-06-21
TGTGCGGCCAATTGTGTTTATCGCCGCGATATCCTGTTGCAATATCTGCCGGCCGTCGGCAGCGGCTATTGGGAAGCGGGGCTCAACCAGACGTTGCTGGCGCGCGGCGAGCGCTTCCTCTGCGAACCGGACCTCGTTGTCTATCACACCGGGCCGTTCGGCCTTCGCTACTATCTCTGGCAACGATTCCTCTTCAGCCGCGCCTTCGCTGGCATCCGCCGAGCTTACGTTTCACCGGCGGTCCGGCTCGTCTATCTCGTTCTCGCTCCGCTCCTGGTCCCGTTGCTTTTGGCCCGCACCGCCCAGCGAGTTTTCACCAAACGGCATCGGGTCGGCAAGTTCCTCCAAGTCCTGCCGCTGCTGATCCCGATTACCGTCACCTATGTTGTGGGCGAGTGGATCGGGTTCCTCACCGGCCCTGGCGACAGCTTGTCGAAGATCGAGTGATGCACCGAATGCTTCACCACAGGTGGGTCATGAGTTCCGCTCGCCGAAGGCGAATCGGCGAAGCATTGTACGAATTGCCGGAGAAGGCTTCGGAGCATTCCGCATGACCAATTCGCCTGACTTGTCGATTGTGATCGCGGTGATTGCCGGCGGGCGCGACACCATGACCGCGTGCCTCACCGCGCTCGAGCCGGGGGTTGCGGCGCATCGCTTGGAATGCATCGTGCCATATGACGCGCGGCTCGATGGGGTCGAGGAGCTCGCGAAGCGGTTTCCATGGGCCGAGTTCGTCGACGCGCGTGCGCAAGTCGATTCCGACCGGTTCGGCGATCTCAGTCGTGAGCATCACGACATCCTGCGTGCGATCGGGTTGCGGGAGGCCAGTGGCCGAATCGTGGCCTTGCTCGAAGATCACGCCCGGCCCTCGCCCGATTGGTGTGCCGCGGTAATCCAGGCCCACGCGGGTCCGGAAGCAGCGATCGGCGGTGCGGTCGAGAACGGCGTCGACCGGCTGCTCTGTTGGGCGGTCTACTTCTGCGACTTCGGCCGCTATCAGAACCCGGTGCCGGAAGGACCGTCGGAGTTCCTGAGCGACTGCAATGTGTCGTACAAGCGCACTGCGCTCGGCAGTGTGGAAGGGCAGTGGCGCGAGGCGTTTCACGAAACCGCGGTGAACTGGGAACTGCGCCGCCAGGGTCAGACGCTGCGCCTTGACCCGCGCATGGTCGTGTACCAGATGCGACGTGGGCTGCGCGTTCCCGCGGCGCTGCGCGAGCGATACGTGTGGGGACGATCGTTTGCGGCGACCCGTGTCGCCGGCGCGCCGTGGGCACGGCGGCTCACGTTCGCGCTGCTGGCGTTCCCGCTTCCACTGGTGCTGACATGGCGCATCGTGGCGCACGCACTGCGGACGCGGCGCCACCTCGGCCGGTTGGTGCTATCGCTGCCGCTGATTCTCGTGCTCGAGGCCCTTTGGTCGGCCGGCGAGTGCGTCGGCTACGTGACCGGACGGACCGACGCGCGCCGCTGATGGATATTGGGGATACACCGCCCAGGCGTCCGCTATCGATCGTGGTCGCCGTGATCGACGGTGGCGAAGGTCTGCGCCGGACTCTTGCGGCCGTGTGTGCGCAGATGCGTACCGCCGATGCCGAGGTGATCGTCCCGTATGACGAGTGGACGAAAGGGACCGGCGAGCTGGCGCGCGAATTTCGCGAGATGCGATTCCATTTCATTAGCGAGCCATTCAGTGGCGTTGCCTCGCCGCGTGAACATCGGCTGTATGATCGCCGGCGTGCCGTGGGACTCGTGCTCGCTGAGGGGGTGATCGTGGCGATGACCGACGACCGCTCGGTCCCGGCAGCGGACTGGTGCCAGCAGATCCTCGTCGCGCATGCGCAGCCGGCCGCCGTGATCGGCGGCGCGATCGACAACGGCATCGATCGCCCGCTGCACTGGGCGATGTATTACTGCGACTTCGGCCGCTACGGGCGTCCGCGCGCGCGAGGGCCAGCGGAATACGTGTCGGACGTGAACGTCACGTACCGGCGCGAGGCGCTCGACTCGATTCGTGACGTGTGGCGTGACGGCTATCACGAGACCACCGTACACTGGGCGCTGCGGCCACGCGGCGTGTTCTTCGACGATCGCCTGGTCGTGTACCAGCATCGGCCGAACATGACTCTTCGTCAGGCATGGTGGGAACGGGTCATGATCGCGGCCGACTTTGCCGCCACGCGGGTCGTCGCCGCGTCCGGATTGCGGCGCGTGGCCTTGGCGGCTCTGACGCCGTTCTTGCCCGCGGTGCTGCTCACTCGCATCATTCGGCACATGCGCCGACAGCGGCGCCCCTTGCCGCATCTGATGCAAATCGCACCGATCGCGTTGGCCCTGCTCACCGGCTCGGCGGTTGGCGAGTTGATCGGCTATGTGGGCCGCGGAGGAAAGTTCTGGCCGCATGAAACCTGAACCGGCAGGCCGTGCGCGCGCAACGAGATGCCGCGCGTCGCCACCGGAGAACAGTGCCTCGAGATGCCCGTCGTCAGAACGCCTCGTGCGCGACGCGAACGGCGTTGGCCATGAGCGTGAATGTCAGGTTCTTGGCTGGCAGGAACGGAAACCCGCTGCCGTCGATGACGAACAGGTTCTCGAAGTAGTTGCTCGAGCACACGCGAGACAGCGTGTGGGTCCCGCGAGCCGTTGACATGGGGAGGGTGCCGGCGTAGTGGACACTCGCTCCCATGGGTCGGATGTGACTCATCCCAGGCGGCACGACGGCTCCCAGGCGCCACAGCGCGCGGCGCATCGTCCGCATAGCCCGTTTGATCCGGGCCGGCTCGCCGGGATCGGGTTCGTAACCGATGACGAGAGTCGGCGGGTCTCCCTCTCCACCGGCTCGCAGCGTGACGAAGTTCGTATCGCGACGGTGATCGGCGAAGTTCAGGTTCACGAGGCCGAGGCCCCCCCGCAGGTTGCGGAACAGGAAGACGGCCGACCGCAGGTCGGCCGGGACGTTCTGGACGATGGGGTGCGCCAGCGCCGTTTTCAGCGTGGTGATCTGCGCGTGCACGTAGTCTGCCGCCGTCGCCCCTTCGATACCCATGGCGAGCTGATGATACTGGTAGCTGGCCGGCTCGTACGCCACGCCGATCCGGCGCAACGTGACGAAAGGCACGAGGATCTGGCGGTTGTCCATGAGCCCGCGCAGCGTCGGGATCTGTCCCGTCGCCTGCTGCACCGAGCGCACGTAGATCTGCGTCGAGCAGAGGGTACCCGCCGCGAGCACCACCACGTCGCCGCTCACCTCACACCGCGGCCCCCCATCCACCGGCTCCGCCGCCACTCCCGTCACGCGGCGCGTTGCGTCCACGAGGAGGTGGGTCACGTAATGCCCGGGCTGATAGGTGAAGCCCGCATAGCGCCGGCACCCCTCGAGCGTCAGGGAGGGCGTGTAGAGGGAGCCCGAGGGACAGCCCCACAGGCAGCGGCCCGTGTAGGTGCACGCCCTCCGGCCGTCAATGTCGGCGCTGAGGACCGCCACCCGCGAGCGCCCCATGAAGCATCGTAGCCGGCGGGTGAAATAGTCCTTGTCCCGCTCGTAGGCGGCGAGGAGCCCCTCAGAGTGGGCGTCGAGCCGGAGGGGCGGCTGTAGGCCGTCGTGGAAGGGCAGGAAGCGGCTGAGGTCGTCCTTCACCCCCGTGATTCCAATGCGCCGCGCAACCTCCTCGTAGTGGGGGCCGAGAGCCTGGTCGGAAAACGGAAAGCTGTGTAGCTCCTGAGGGGTGAGCGGGTAGCATCCCGCCGTCCACGCCTCGGCCAGCCCACCCTGGGCGAAGGAGAAGAGGGGAGCGAACCCGCGCGCCTCGACACGCAGCGCGCTCGGAGCAGAGAACACGTACGTCTTGCTCGGAGGGAAGCCGTAGTACTCGTGACCGGCTCCCGGGAACAGCACTGCCTCGTAATTCTCGCCGAGAAAGTATCGGGTCGGGTCGGGGAGCCGCTGCTTGAGTTCCGCGAAACTCGCACCGCCGCCGACGGCTGGCGACCGGCTGCGGCCCACGTCGAGCATCGTCACCATGTGCCCCTTTCCCAGCGCCGAGAGGGCGAAGTGCACGCCGCTCGCACCTGATCCGACGACGATGACTCGCTTCATCTGGCGGACGACTGTCGAATGCGGGTTCCGACCGTGCAGACGGCGTGCAGGGGCAGCATCGTCACAATGGAGAGGGCGAGAAAGGCCGTGTAGCCCGCCGCCATCCGGAGCGCGGACAACGCCAGCCGGGCCAGTGAGGGGTAATCCGGTTGATCGAAGTGGCTGGCAGTACTCCCCGTGGTCTCCAGCAGAGCGAGGAGCAGCACCCACTTCCGCCGAACGAGGGCACCCCGGGCGAAGACCGCAGTGTAGGTATCGGCCAGGCGTGCCAGTAGTGGATGGTAGACGGCAATGTTTACCAGGATTCGGTCAAAGGCCGAGCCGCTCTGAAGACGCGCCAACCGAGCATGCGCATCGCGGTACTTGTCCACCACGTAGGGAGGCGGCCCGTGCCCAGTGAGGTGCACCGTGAGCGCGCGGCACTCGCGCGCAAGTCTGGTCTCGGCCGCACCCGCCGCCCGGAAGCCCGACTCGTCCAGAATCACCTCCACGCCTTTAGCGGGAGCTTGGACGAGGCCGGCGGCGTGGGGAGCTGCGGTGCTATCGTAGCGGAAGGCGCTCATCTGGCCTGCGGTCACCGGCAGCAGCGGAAGCAGCAACGGCTCCAACCCGGCGAGCAAACCGATCAGAGGGCGGAGTGGCAGGTGAACCAGTCGTGGGTTCCTCGCTCCGCGGCGGCGACCGATGCCACGGAGCAGAGTCTCGACAGTCACCTGGTCGGGGCCACCGAGCTCGATGATCGTGTCGGAGGGTGGGAACCGCTCGACGAGATCGGCGACGCTGGCAGCCAGGTCGCCAACACCGATAGGTTGCATCACGGCGCGGCCGTCCCCGGGAACGATGATGACGGCGCCGCGGACGAGCGCGCTCAGGCCCTTCCAGGCAGGCGCGGCGGGGCCGAGGACGACCGTCGGCCGCACGATCACGTAATCCAGGCCGCTTGTCCGCACGGCGTCCTCGGCCCGTGCCTTGGACTCTGCGTACGGGTAGTGCTTGCGGTCGGGGAACGTCGCGGCAATCGTGCTCATGAAGAGAAATCGCCGGACACCCGCGGCCCGGCAGGCCTCGAGCAGGCGCGCGGTGCCGCCCGTGTTGACTCTGAAGTACTCGCTCGCGGGGCGTTTGCCGGTGGCGGCAGCCAGGTGGACGACGGTTGCGCACTCCGCGAGCGCATGCGCGTAGCGCTCGATGTGCCAGAGATCGGCCTCGATCGAGATGACGCCGTCCCCGAGAGATATCGCCGGCGAGTTCGGGCGGCGTAGGGCGAAGACGCGCCTCGACCGTGCCACCAAGTGGGGGAGCAGGTGGCGGCCTACGAAGCCGAACGCGCCGGTGACGAAGACGGCCCCGTCCATCAGTCTCGCTTCGGGCTCGTCCACGGCGCCGAAACTGATCGCCTTGGGGACGGGACGTTTGTTCATGGTTATCCTTTTCCGAGCCGCGGAGTCCAGATACCGAAGATCACCGCCGCCGTCAGCGCGAACAGAGGGAGTGGCGACACTCCCTGGGCGAAGTAGTCCCCGTACTGGCCGCCCATCCGCGCGAGGACGTTCAGGGCGGGGAGCTGGAACCCCCCGAAGAGCACGCGAAGGACGGGCTCGAGCACGCCGAGACCGCGCTCGACGTCCCGGTACATCGCGAGCGCCCAGGACTGGAAGACGGAAAGCACCGCCACGAAGTATATGGCTCGGCGGGGGAGGCGGGCGAGCACCACGGCCGTGGGCAGGAACAGGAACGGCAAGATCGGCGCCAGGTATCGGAGCCCCGTGTTGAACTGAAGCCGCGTGTAGTGCACACCACTGAAGAAGAACCATAGCGCGAGCGTGCAGCCCAGCACGAAGACCGTCTCCACCACGGGGAGGCGGCGTCCGGGCCCGTTATCGACGAAGGGCGCGAGTAGCCCGAGAAGCATCAGGGGGCTCGTGACGAAGAGCCCGAACCGGTAGTCGAAGGCCAGCGCCACCAGCAAATCGAGCTGCGGCCCCGTCACGCCCTGATACCCGAGCTGGATCCATTCCACGGGCGGCATCCAGTGCTGGCCCGGGTAGAACGGGTGGCCGAAGCTGCGCCACTGGTAGAGCCAGAGGAGGAGGATCGGCCCGGCGCTGCCGGCCACGTAAAAGGCGGCATTACGAGCCAGGCCGTGGACTCTGGTCCGGAACATTGCCTGCACGATGCCGTAGAGGAGCAGGCCGACCGTAAGGATGGCGCCGCTGTAGTCGAAGAGGATGGCGAGTCCTCCCGCGAGCCCGGCAACGACGTGGCGAGTCGTCTCGCTCGGCCGCGGCGCTCGCGAGGGGTTCCACAGGACCAGGAATCCGAGGAACACGATGTGCCCGAGCATGAGATTGTGGTTGAGATACCCGGTCCGGAAGAAGACCGGTGTGCCGAACGCGTACAACAGGGCCAGCCACAGGGCCGTTCGGTCGGAGACGAAGACCTGCCGCAAGGCGTAGAACATCGCCACGACGCCCAGCGCGGTGCTCGGCGCCATCGCCAGGAACTGCATGACGAAGGCGGCAAGCCCAAGCTTCACGTCTAAGCCGCGGCGCCAGGCCTCCGCATAGAAGGAGCGTGCCATCGGCCACGGCGACTGGTAGCCCGGGGGTTCCGCGGGCCCACTCGCCGCGCGCTGGCGATTGACGCGCTCGACGATGCGGTCGATGACGGGCCGCGCGAGGGCGTAGGGCAGGGCGGCCACCATCGAGCCGCCGGGGTTGGCGCCGATGTGCCAGCCGTAGCCGGGCTTCTCGAACAGATCCGGGTGCATGTTCGCGTACTCGTCGACCCGAAACGAGAAGTGGTCGCCGATGGCGAGGGCCAGAAAGATCTCCCGGATCGTGTTCGTGGCGAAGTGGAGCCCGAACACCAGCCAGCACGTCAGAAAGAGGCGCACCGCGATCCCGCGCGGCGTCAGCCGCCAGGGGGCGGGGCTGGACCTGAGCGGCGTCACTCCCGCGTCTTGCATCCCGGCTGTCTGGCGGGTTGGTGCATCATCGGGGCCGGGGCTCCTCCGCCCACAGCCTGACCACTGCGCGCCGACCACCGAAGACGAGCAGCGCGCCGATATAGATGGCGAGGCCGAGGGTCACTCGCGCCGGCCACGGCAGCAGCGGGGTGACGACCATGATTAGCGCCATGAGCGCGCCGGCGCCGACCGGCCGCATCAAGATCCGCCACATGTGCACCGCCAGGACGTGGCGCCCGAACGCGCGGGTGGCCGCTAGCAGCCACACGACCTCGGACACCAGGGTTGCAACGGCGGCGCCCATGAAACCCCAGACGGGAATCACCGCCAGGTTGAGCAGGACGTTGAGCCCAGTGGCGAGTCCCGCACACCGGAGATCGACCAGGGAGCAGCCGGCGGCGTTCAGGCCCTGGCGAAACGTCCCTCTGAGTATGACGAGAACGGCTGACCATGCCAGAATCTGCATGGCCGGCGCGGCCGCCGCGTAGCGGGCGCCGAAAAGCAGATCGAGCACCGGCGCGGCCACGAAGGTGGCTCCCACACCGACGGGCAAGGCGAAGGTCGCGGCGAGCCGCAGCGAGCGCTGGACCACCGCGTCGAACGCTGCCGGGCCGTCCGCCCAGCTCCGCGAAAGCACCGGAAACAAGCCCACGAAGTACGTGACCGGCACGGCGAGCAGGACCGTGACCGGCTTGTAGGCTGCGCTGTACAGGCCCACAGCTGCCGGCCCCTGCAGCATCCCGAGGAGCAACGAGTCGAAGTTGAAGCTCATGAGGGCGAGGGCCTGGGCGGCGCCGAGCGGCAGAGCCGCCCGGACGGCGGCGTCGGCTCCCCGGAGCGTGAAGCGAAAGCGCAAACCCCCGTAGAGCCCGGAGAAACGGCGCAAGAGCCAGCCGACGGCCGCGAGCTCGGCCACCAAGTGGACGACGGGCACCGCGAACAGGTCGGCCGGGGCGCGGACGGCCAGCAGCGCCCCCGCCAGGAACAGGCTCTGCGCGAGGACGAGCGCCAGCGCGACCTGGCGCATCTGCTGCGTACCCATGAAGGCCCAGCGCAGGCTCGCGGCCTGGGGTACGAGCGCCGCGGCGAAGATCAGGAGGAGCGTCTTCACGCGGCCCGGCGCAGGGAGGATGGCGAGGAGGACGAAGAGGGCGAGGAAGGTCGCACATCCGAGGACGGCGCGGAGCGGAATGACGCGACCCGCCAGCGTCGCCAGGTCCGCGTCGCGAGCCGCCTGCCGCGTCGCCCACAGCTCCAGCCCACCGTCGCCGAACAGCAACACGTAGACCATCGCCGCCCGCGCGAATTCGAGCGCCCCGTAGTCCTCGACGCCAAGCACCCGCGCCAGGTACACGAAGGCCAGGAAGCCGAAGACCTTGGCCAGCAGGTCGCCGATCGACAGCCGGAGGATGTTGCCGAATGGGTTCACGCACGGTTCTGGGCGACCGCCTGGAGCGCGGGGCCAATCCACCGCAGCAGGCTCCAGCTGATCGGAACACGCTTCGTAGCCCGGGGCGGGGCCAGCGGCTCCAGCGCCTGGCGCTTGGAGGAGACGTTGCAGTCCGCGAGATAAGGCGACGGGTCCTCCACGATCGGGCTCATGTCGCCGGCGACGACGGTGAGACCGGCGTGTCGCTCGTCGTGCCCATGCCGTCAGGCTCCCCGCTGCCGCCACGCGACGATCGCATAGCCCGTGCACGCAGTCACCAGTGCCGTGAGGGCGATGGCGATGAGGATAGCCTTGCGGATGGCCGGCTCACGGACGACGAGGTCGAGCGGATCGAACGCGTGAAACGCGGCCACGGCGCCCATGGCCCGGCTCCACCGGGTTGTCGACCGAACGGAGCCGTCCTCGGCGCCCACGTACACCACGGTGGCCCAGGAATCGTCGAAGGTTACGCGGTGCGCCGGCAGGCTTCCCCAGAGATACGTCAGGTCTTGGCGGCGTCGGGACAGGAGGTCCGTCTGGACAACTTGGGCGCCGGCCGGCGCGCGGGCAGCCGCGATGCTGCGCGCCAGTCCGGCGTCCACGGTGATCAGCTGCCCGCTGCGGGCGTCGACGAGCTGTGGTCCCCGGCCCTCGACCGCGATCTCGTAGGCGAGCACGTCACCGAGCGGGTGCAGGCGTATCGACCTGACGGCCGAAGCGACCCCTGCCCCGGTCAGCGCCCGGACCGCCTCAGCCGGCGTGACGGCGATCTGGGCGAGGTCGACCGTCTGAGAGCGGCTCGGGCGGGGGGCCGGCGCAGGCACCATGCCGACCACCCCGGTGATGATCCATCCCACGATGAATACGCCGGTCGGGATCGCGATCCAGCGATGGATCCGGTGGAGGTGTCGCAGCGTCATGCCGATCGCCCTTCATGGAGGACGGCGACGCCATAGCGACCGAGTGCCACGAAGCCAGTGCCTTGCGCGAACGCGTCGCTGTCGATCTTACACACCGGCGCGCGCCAGTCGGCGACGGAGGTGACGCCGTGGCGCGCGGGCACCTTGGCCCCGAAGACCGCCGATTCTGGTGCATCCGATGCGTGCGACTCGACGCATGCGACTCAATCCTCCACGACGTGGCTGTCGAAGACGCGGCGGTACGCGTGCCATCGCGTGCGGTCGAAGCCACCCTCGTCGCCCAGACACGTTGCAGCTGCGTAGGCCATGGCGAGCGCGTGATGCGTGTTGTCGTGCGCGAAGAGGCCTTGGCGGCCGAGCGTCAGGGCGTTGACGAACCCGTCGATGTAGCTGTCCAGCGCGCGAAAGTGCGACTCGAACCCGCGCCGGTAGATCGGGTAGGCGTGGGGAAGCCGCCGGATCACGATCTCCTTGACGGGTGCGGAGACGCGCACGCCCGCCCGCTCCAGGTCATCGACAACGAGCTGGCCGAGCTCGGCGTCCCCAAGACGCCATTCACCGTCGGTCGGAGCACATGGCAGCTCCGCGCACAGCACGGTCCGGCCCGCGGGACCGACCGTACTGTAGTTTTTCGGTTCCGAGAGCCTCGCGATGCGGATGTCCGGCTCCGGGAAGTAGTGGGCGTCGTACTCCGAGAACCGGTCCTGTTCGAGTACCAGGTACACGAGGATCATCGCCCGAAACTTGAGCGCGGACGCGGACTCGAGAATCGCGGCTGGCGGAGCGGGATCGAGCACGCGGACGAGCACTGTCAGAGGCAGCGTCGACCAGACGTGGTCGGCCTCAACCGTATGCAGGACCCCATCGTGCTCATAGCGGACGGCGAGCGCGCGGCCGGACGCGTGCTGGACGGCACGCACGGTGGCCCCTAAGTGCACTGCGGCCCCGCCCGAGACCGCGGCGTGGTACAGAGACTCGGAGATCTGCCCGTATCCCTTCCGTGGGTAGTAAAAGATTCCGGCGCCCTCTGGCCGGAGCCACGGAATGGCGGCCGCCACCTTGCGGGCGAGCTTTGCGAATGAACTGGCACCGACCCGGCGTCGCGCCTGAGTGGCGGCCAGCTCGCTTGGCGCACAGCCCCAGACCTTGCGGGCGTACGGAAAATAAAAGTCGCGGCAGATCGTTCGGCCCAGGCCTGCCTGCAACACGTCGGCAAAGGTAGCGTCTTCGCCAGTGGGGACATCCTGGCGCCACAGCTTCACGAAGGCGTCGCGACCGACACCCGCCAGAAAGTCGGGCGGGATCCGCAGGGCCAGGTCTACTGGCTTGAGCGGGAAGTGGATCCACCGTCTCCGCAGGCGGATGCGGCCGTGGCGGGGCCGGGCCTGAAGGTCGTCGCCGAGCAGCGCCCGAAGGTCACCGAGGACGGCGGGGTCACACGCCGGATGCAGGCGATGGCTGCCGTAGTCGACGCGCTGACCGGCCAGGTCGAAGCTCCCGGCGTTGCCGCCCACAACGCCGGCTTGCTCGCACACCGTCACGGCGGCCCGCCGGCTGCGCGTGAGCTGGTACGCCGTCCCCAGACCCGCCGGCCCTGCGCCGAGGACGACAACCCGCGGTGCCGTCATACGACGAACGGGATGAAGCGCTTCGTCTCCGTGCAGTAGTGGGCATAGGACGCAAACGTGCGCGACAGGAGCGTCTCCTCGGCCACGACCTGCTTGACGATGAATAGCGCGAGCGGAACGGCGGCCAGCACGAGCCAGGAGTTGAGCGCGAGCTCGAGCCCCGTCAACAGGAACACATCCCCGGTGTAGATGGGATGGCGCACGTAGCGGTAGATCCCACGGTTGACGATCGTCTGCCCGGGCCGGACGGCGAAGCTCTCGAGGTCCAGCCAGTTGCGTCCGAGTTGCACGCGAGCCGTGATGGCGGCCCCGAGCCCCAGGAGGTAGAGGGCGCCTCCCAGGAGCTGAAGCCGCGCGGGCGAGGCCAAGATGGGCAGGAGGTCCAGGAAGAGTGTCTGGGCGAGCAGGAACGCCAATGCCAGGACCTTGAGCGCTTTGACGAGCCGCAGGCGAAGCGGCAACGTGGCGCGGCGCGGAGGCCGGTGGGGGAGCTTGAGGATCTCCCAGACCGCCTTGTGGAGGACCAGCCCGAGGAATAGCAGCAAGCGGACGAGATCGGGCAGCTGCACGCCCCCGCTCATTCGTTCATTCCGGCCGGGACCTGAGGCCGCGGCTCCGCGGCGGGGATCGCCTCTCGCACCCAGATCGCGCGCGAGGGCACGAGCGGGAGATTCCGCTGAGCGATGCGCCGGAGCACGCCGTCGGCGACCATGCCGATCAGGAACATCTGGACACCGAGGAGGAGGAGGAGGATCGCCGATGTCGACAGGACCGGTTGGTAGATGAGCGAGGGCTCGAGCACGGGCGCCCGCCGAAAGAGCGCGACGATGTCGAAGGCGAACTTGAGGAGGCCGACACCGATGAAGGTGCTGCCCACGGGAACGAAGACCTTCAGCGGCTGGAAGAGCATCGCCGTCCGGAGGACGAGGATCATGAAGTCCATGAAGTGCCGCGACTTGATCTTCGACTTCCCGAGCCGGCGATAGTACTCGATGGGATGATAGACGACGCGATAGTCGTCGGCCAGCAGGGCGAGTGTCACCGTCGTCGTGAACGAGAAGCGGTTCGAGAGGATGGAGAAGTACTGGCGTACGCACGCGCTCCGAAAGGCGCGGAGCCCCGAGTTGAGGTCTGGGATTCGGCGCCCCGCGATACGGTTCGCTAACCAGCCGAGGATCCACTTACCCGGTCGCCTCGCCCACGGGATGTGGACATTGCGCAAGGTCCGGGCGCCCACGACCATGTCGGCTTCCTCCAGCAGGTCGAGGAGGACGGGGATCTGATCAGTCGGATACGTGCCGTCGGCGTCGATGATCACGATGGCGGTATGGCGGGCGGCCTCGATTCCGGCCTTGATTGCCGCTCCGTATCCTCGGTTCTCGGGGTGGCGCAGCACGCGGGCGCCGGCCGCCAGGGCGCGTTGCGATGTCGCGTCGGTGGAGCCGTCGTCGACCACGATGATCTCGTGCTCGATGCGGTGTCGCGTGAGGACGGCGCGCACGGCGCAAACCTGATCGCCCACCGCGATCTCCTCGTTGAACGACGGCAGGATGACCGTGACCCCCGGTGCTTCGCCTGGCCTCTCGGGCACCCCGACGTGGTTCACAGTCGCTGCTCCCCGTCGCGGCGGGAGGGGCCGGCATCGGTCCGACACACCACGAGCACCCCCCCGTTCAGTGTGCCGGAGAAGCGCTTCACGACGGAGAAGTCGCGCTCGAGGACGGTCATGATGTCAGGATGCTCGAATCGAAGATGGAGCGGGATCGTGTAGACAACCCAGGTTCGCCTCGCCCGCGCACGAATCTGGCCTAACTGCTCGGCCGATTCGGCGGCGTCCCAGTTGACCTTGAAGAGACTGCGGTAGGGGAAGGTGGCCAGCCCGACGGTGACGACGGCGTCACCCGGCTCCTTGGCGCCCTCTACGAAGGTCAGCGCACCCTGGTAGTCCTGCTTGGGCGCGTACGCGGCGGGCACCGAGGCCGCTGACAGAAGGATGAGTCCGATCGTCATCGCCATTCCGAGCCGAGGGCGGAGGGCTGGCCGCACATCGAAGTAGCTGCCGAGGGCGTTCCCCACGACGGCGACACCCCGGACGACCACCAAAAGTACGAAGCCGAAGGCGAAGAAGAAGAAACGAGGCCACAGCGGATGCCCCATGCTGAGGACGAGGGCGGCGCCGAGAGCGGGGGGACCGACGAGTAGTGCGACGACTACGGGTGCATGCCGCGCGAAACTCACCAGCCCAACCAGAACGACCAGTCCCCCGATGACAGCGGCGGCGCCTCCAGCAACCCCCACTCGCATCCCCCGGGCCAACCCGAGGACCGTCCACCAAGGGCTCTGCCAGTCGACGACGCCCGTGCGCTGCCCGATCGTTCCCACGAACTGCGTTAGCGCCAGGGCATATAGCTCGAAGGTGAGGAGTCCAGCCACCCCGAAGGCGGCCAGCATCGAAACGGCAAGCGCCGGGTCGGTGTGCCGCCGGACCACCGTGATCACGGCCACTGCGAAATGAACGGCGACGACGAAGAGGATCGTTGCATGGGTGTACGCGCCCAGCGCGGCGGCGACAGCGTACCAGAGCCACGGCGAGAGCCGGGGGCTGTCGAGCGCGCGGAGGAGCAACCAAGTTGACATTAGCGTGAAGAACAGCAGACCGGAGTAGCCACGGGCATTCTGGCTGAACCAGACGTGGTGGTAGGAGAAGGTCATGAGAGTCGCCGCCAGCAGCGCCTCGCGTACACTGGCCACGCGCCGGCCGAAGAGGTAGAGGGCGAGGATGCTGCCGACACCGAACAGCACGGCGGGCAACCGCACGGCCGAGGCACTCTCCCCGAGCACGGCCACCGCCGCGTGCGCCAAGATGTTGAACAGGAAATGCTGGCTCTCGGACGTGTAGGTGGACACCAGCTGACCGAACGGCATTCGCGCGTAATTGACGTAGGCGACGATCTCGTCGTACCACAGCCCGGCGTCCAGGCGATACAGGCGCAGCAGTGAGGCCGCCACCAGCACCACGGCGAGACCGGCCACCGTCGTCCACGACTCCGGCAGCGGACGTTCGTTGCGCTGTGAAGCCGAGGCGGATAGACGTCGGTGCCACCAGCCCAGCGCGGCGACCGTGACGCCGAGCGCCACCAGGCCCAGCTTGAATAGCAGAGCGCCGGTAAGCCGCGCCGGGGTGGCCGGGACGTCGAGACCGGCGACGATCCAGGTGGCGGGGACGACCGCGCCGGCGACGACGAGCCCGAGGGCGAGAAGCAGGGCCGGCGTCATCGGCGAGTCTCGCCGCGCCGCTCTCTCGCCCCCGCGGCGACATTGTAGACGACGGCGACGACGTAGCCGACGGCGAAGCCGACCGCGCAACCGTAGGCGAATCCCACCAGGCTGCCAACGAAGCTCACCCTGTAACCGATGAAGAACTGGTTGAGCAACGACAGGTGCGGCCCGACGACGCGGCCTCCCTTCAGCACGAGCCAGTTCGTCGCGAGGAAGATGACCAACCCGGTCAGCAGGCCCACCACGGCGCCCTGCACGACCGCGTTGAGTCGTATCACCCGCGTGAAGACGACCTCTTCGAACTTGTCGTCGGCAGCCATCACCACTTCGCCTCCGCCTCTAGAAATACTCGAGGAGGCGCTTGAGGATTCGGCGTTCCGCCCGATGTTGGCTAACAGCAAGATACAGGAAGAGCGCAGTGTTTCGCAGCCCGGCAAATAACCAGCCTCCGACGAAGCCCACAGCGAACCCGTACAAGAGGCCGACGGCGGCCCCCTCAGGGGTGACACTGTAGCCGGGGAAGTACTGGCTAAGCAGGCCCAAGCGGGGACCGACTACGTCGCCCGCCTTCAGCACGAGGACGAGCGTGGCGAGAAAGAGCAGGATGCCCGCGGTAACGCCGATGGAGAGCCCCAGCGCCACGCGGTCGAGCTTGGCGAAGGCCTGACGCACGACCGTCTGCACGAGCTCATCGAGGTCGTGACGTTCCACGCCCATCTCTGTGCTGAGTTCCTCGTGATACTCCTGATCGGTGTTGACGCTCCACAAGTCGTTCTTCTCGGCCAGGACTGCGTTTCGCACGGCCAGAATGCCCGTGAGCATGGCATGGTCCTGGTTGTTGTACCGATGCAGACCATTGCGGCCGATGGTCTGAAAATTCACGAAATCGTCAACGTAGGCCCGGAGGCGTTCGAGATGCTCGCGGTAGTCGGAGTCGTACACGGGGTACGCCTTGTCCACCCGAACAACGCACCCGTCCTCCACGTCAGCCTGGGACGCAAGGCCGATGCGCTCGACCTCCCGCTTGCCGAGCGCGATGAGGTCGGCGTCCGGCATGTTCCACACTTCGTCGCCCTCGGTACAGAAGTACTCGAGGCCGAGGCTGGACTTGGCGGGATCCGGCACCATCTCCGGGCTCCAGCTTTTGAAGTTCTGGATGCGTCCGACCTTGACGTCCGGCGAGTGGACGTAGATCCAGTTGTCGGGAAACGGGTCAGACTGGTTGACGACCAGGCAGACCGTCAGGAAATCGCGGTAGGTCAGACGCGATGCCGACTGGAGGATCTCGGGCGGTGGTGGCGGGTCGAGCTTCCTGATGAATTCAGTGATCGGCATACTGGAGATGACGTCGGTGGCCGCCACCGTCAGCTCTGTCCCATCGCACCGGACCACAAGACTATCGATACGGTTACCCGTGCGGTGGATCCGGAGCACGTCAGTGCGGAGGTGGACGCGGCCGCTCCGGCGCTCGACCTCCTGCTTGACGGCGTTCCACATCATGCCGGGACCCAACCGGGGATAGTCGAACTCCTCGATGAGCGTCTTGATGGTGCGCCTCGGCTTGAAGAACATGCTCATGACGGCCGATTTCAGCGAGAGATCCTTGATTCGCTGCGCCGCCCACTCCGCCTTGAGTGTCGAGCAGGGGATCCCCCACACTTTCTCAGTGTAGGTCTTGAAAAAGGTGAGAAACAGGCGACGCCCGAAGCGGTTCGTCACCCATTGCTCGAAAGTGTCCTCGTGGCGGTACGGAAAGAGCTGCCAGCGCACGTAGCTGAGGACGACCAGGATGCTCTGAAGCAGGCCGAGCCCGCTCAGCGTGTTGAACGGCTTGAGCGGGTAGTTAAAGAACTTTCCGCGATAGTAGATCCTGGACAGGCGTGGGCGCCGCAGGAGATCCTCGCCGAGGACCTCGTGCCACATTTTCTGAACTTCGGGCACCTTGGTGAAGAAACGGTGGCCGCCCATGTCGAAATGGAAGCCCTTGTAGTTGGCCGTCCGCGCCAACCCGCCCACCGTGTCGAGTTTCTCGAAAACAATCGGCCGGTGCCCGAGCTTGGTCAGCTCGTAAGCAGCGGTAAGACCGGCTGGCCCGCCCCCCACGACGACGAACTGTCGCTCGCCCTGGTGATTCTCAGTCATCGATAGCCACCTCGACCTCCGCCACAACGCACGCCGTGTTCGTTTGCGCGTGGGTACCAACGCGCGAGTTCGAGGCGCGGCGCAGGCCAGACGGCGAGCCAGGCGGGGGCTCCGATTGCGTCGCTACTGGAACGGCTCGAACACGCAGTTCTCAGTTGGCTATCTCCGGCCTAAGGGTCTGTAGGGTCTGAATTACGCAGGATACACCGAGCAAATACAGTACCAAGATATTCGGATCGCCATGCGGCCGAGTTTAATGGCTTTCGATACAACACCTCCTGTGGTCTATGCAGTGAACTATCAGCTTCCCGTGTGTAGCGCCCGAATCATGTGAAAACCTCTGCATATCCGCAATTTTCACAATTCTTCAAGCTGAGTTGGGTATGGTCCCCCTTCTCGGAAGAGCGGGGCTTTGCGGAACTGCTGATGAAAGAGACTGTGGGTAATACCGCGGTCCTTGGTCAATGGCTACTCGTCGGCGAGACGATTTCCACTAGCAGGGCCTCGGGGTCCGCGCCCCAGCGCCAGGGGAGTCCGACGGCTCCCAATCCGCGCGACACAACCATCAGTGACGATCGGAACGCATAGATTCCTTCATCGAGGCAAAATCGACTGTGTCGGATAATCGGGGGCCCATTGGGTAGGCGAATCTGTCCACCATGAGTGTGCCCAGACAGAGTGAGCGGAATCCCGCGAGCTTCAGCCTCGTAGAAATGGTCCGGGTTGTGCGCCAGCAAGAGATGAGGCGAACCGTGTCGCGCCGTCAGGGCTACCCAGTCCGGCTGACCCATGATCAAGTCGTCAATACCACCAAGCACGACGCTGCTCCCGCCATGGCTCAGCTTCACCGATTCATTTTTGAGGATCGTGAGGCCGAAGGCATCGAGTCTTTTTCGCATTCGTTCGGGATCGCCTCCGAAGTAATCGTGATTCCCCATGCAGCACCAGGCGCCCAGCGGTGCGCTCGCTAACGGGGCCAGAGAATCGAGGAATGGATCGAGCTCGCTCGTGTGACCGGTGACCAGATCGCCTGCTACTGCGACAAGGTCCGGGTGAAGCTCCATGAGCGATGTGACAATTGCCGATAAGGTCTCCGGCTTGAGGAAGATGCCCGCGTGAACGTCTGATATCAGCAGCACTCTGAGGCGACGACAGCCCGCCGGCCACCCTGACGGCGCGACTTCAGCTTCGCCAAGGCTAAAGCGCCTCTCGAGCTGCCAACTGTACGGATTCCAGACCCGGGTGAGATGCGGATAGAGCAGCCGCGAGACGAGAATATCAAGCTTCCGCTCGACTACCTTGATAACGCCCGTGTTCGGATTGAACCAGCGCCGCTCTCGGCCCGTCATCAGCCTTGACGCCTGAAGTCGCCGCCGTCTCAGGTTCGTAGGATCAGATCTCCGTGTCGTCGGAGGGCCGCGACGATCGTGATAAGTCTCATCGGCGTGGAAAGGTGAACTTGACCACGAAAGCGTCCAAGCCGCCGCCGTGGCTGCGCTGGGCGGCGTTCCTGAGGGGCCAGTTCCGGGCATGGGTCTCGCCGATGAGGTGGAAGCTTCCTTGAGCGTCCACGGCCGCGCCCCGACCCGACTGATCGCCGTCGCCGCCCAGCAAGGTCGAGAAGAGGAGCCGGCTGAAATCCGCCGCGAGAACGACCGCCACGGCGTTGCGGCTTCCCCGTCGGCGAGACTGAACGGCGTCCGCGGTCAGCGGGAAATTGCTCGATGCGGTCACACCGGTAAAGTGGACATTGCCGAAGACGTCGACGGCGACTCCTTCTGCACGGTCCTCCTTATCGCCCCCAATGAACGTGCTGGCGACCAGCCGCGAGCCGTCCGCAGACAGCTTGGCGACGAAGATGTCGTGCACACCGCCGAACTTGCGCTGGAAGGCCCCCGGGGTGGTGGGAAACGACGGAGATTTTGTCGGGGCGGCGATGTAAACGTTCCCCGACGCGTCGACGGCGAGCTCGTGCGTTTCCGTCGACTCGTTCTGGGGCCCGCCCAGGTAGGTCGCCCACACCAGGGCCCCGCGGTCCGGCGTGAGCTTGGCCACGTAGAGGTCCTCGTCGCCGCCGAGCGTACGCTGGTAGGCACCAGGCGTCGTCTCCGCGTCGGTGGAGGCCGTCGTGATGAGCAGGTATGGGTTGCCGGCCGCGTCGAGCCGGATCGAGTTCTGGTTGCTTTCCTCCCCGGAGCCCCCCAGATAGGTCGCCCACAGCACGCCGGAGCCGTCACTTTTGAGTTTAGCTACCACTGCGTCCCGGCCGCCGTGCGGCCGGTTGTTGAAGGCCCGGGCGATCGGAGCCGGGAACGCGCCGGACGAGTAGGCCGACGCGATGTAGATGTCACCGTGCTGGTCGACGGCGAGGTCGCGAATGATACTGGAGTCCGACGTCCCGAAGTACGAGCAGAACACGACGGCGCCCCCGTTGGGCGTCAGCTTGCAGACGAAGCCGTCCTGCTCACCATAGAGGGAGGCCGGCTGGCCGCCCATGAACTCCGTCTGTAGGGCGCCCGGGGTGACCGGAAAACTCCGGCCAGCTCGGCCGGCGACGTAGACGTAGCCGTCGGCGCCGATGGTGATCGCGTAGGCGCGATCGTGGTTGGGCCCGCCAATCAGTGTCGACCAGACGATGGCCCCATTCGGCGAGAGCTTTGTCACAAAGACGTCGCTCGGCTGAACGTGAGACGAGTCTGGGGCGCCGGGGTTGAACTTCGTCTGGTAGGCGCCGGCGGTCACCGGAAAGTCACCCGATGAGGTTCCGCCCGTGACGTATACGTAGCCCTGTCGGTCGACGGCCACGTCGCGGGCGGCGTCGTCGCGTGCGCCGCCCAGGTAGGTGGAAAAGACCAGCGGTCCGTCGGGGCCCTGGTTTCGGATCTCCACAGGCTCGTCAGTCGACCTCCAGCAACCAGCGGCGGCGAGCACGGCGAGCAGGGCAACCGCCAGGCACCACGTCGAGCCACGGGCGAAGGCACGAGGGCGCCAGAACGAATGGTCATCCACCGCGTGCGGGGGCCACCTCCAAGGCCCTGAATCGGCGCGCTGCGGGCGAGGACTCTTGAGAGCCATCATGCCCAGCGCCGGTGTGGTTGTCCTTCGGTAGATCTGCTCACCGCCAAAGATTGCTGACTACTGGATGAACCTTCTCGCTCTCGGACTGCGGTCGAAGGCGCTGAGCGAGCGCCCTGCGGAGCCGGACCATCTCACTTTGCATAGCCGGTTGGTGCGCAAGGTTGTGCAGCGCTGCCGGGTCATTGCGCCAATCATAAAGTTCAGCGTCCCGGTTTTCGGGGGCGACGTATTGCCATGGGAGGGTCACCAGCGACTTTATACCACCTCGAGAGGCTGGTGCCGCTTTCGGTTGCCAGGGGATCTCTTCGACTTCGGCGATCGGGTCAGGCCAGTCGCGCGCTCGCGGTGTTTTCCAGGCCAGAGCGAGTGACGGGCCGGAGAACCGAGGTCGATCGGCCACACCGATGAGATCCATAACAGTCGCCGGTAGCGCCGAGTTTGTCACAGGCTGTTCAAAGCGCGCGCCGGCGGGGATTCGCCCCCGCCACGAGAAAATCAACGGAACCTGAATCTCATTGCGATAGAGCGAGTTGGCGTGGAGATACAACCCATGCTCACCAAGAGATTCACCGTGATCAGAGGTGATAACGACGAGCGTATTACCGAGCAGGTCCCGCCTGTCAAGCTCCGCCATCAACTGACCGATTGATTCATCAACGTAAGAAATAGAGCCGTCATAGGCGTCGATCTCGCCTTGAAACTCCGCCGGTGCCATCTTTGGGTTACTGAGGCCAACCCCCCAATTGATTATTCCGCCGGGTTTTCACGCGACGAAAAACCGACCGCGAACGCGTCGGTGGAGCAAAGTAGGGACGTTTGTAACTCTTTAATT
>JACXTT010004627.1_pt1 | contig 20375 bp, 20 predicted proteins | sample 9270951 | NCBI WGS metagenome assembly JACXTT01 (sample SAMN15532306, study PRJNA645909) | rock metagenome | isolation source: weathered quartz diorite | place: Puerto Rico | collected 2017-06-21
GATTCCGCCAATTGGCTCAGTGCGCGTTGAACGGTGCGCGCGCTGGCGCCAAGGGCGATTGCCAGCGCCGAAGTGGACCAGGCTTCGCCGTCTGCCAGCAAGCCCAGCACTTCCCCGTGTTGCTCGTCCGGCGGCGCCAGCACCACCACCATGCGGTCGCCATGGGGAATCAGTACAAAGCCGTCCGCGCTGGCTTCGATCGCGCCAATTTGAACGATCTCTTTGCGCAGCCGGCCAATTTCTACACGCAGCCTGGCGCGGTAGGATTCATCGGCCTCCTTGCCGCGGAAAGTGCCTGCTACCAGTGCCCGCCGCGATACATGACCGGGCCAGCTTTCTGCCAGCATGCGGGCCAGCGTGAAGAGGACGGGGCGCGTCTTGAGTGACACCACCGCGTCTTTGATCCGCAGCGCATGGCGGCACGCGTCCACCACCAGCATGTCCGATGCGAACAGGTCTTCGACCTCGCCCAACAACAGGGTGCGCTGGCTGTCCCGTGTATGCAGGCGGGCCGCCGGTGTCGCTAGCGTGCGCGCCACTCCGGCCACCTCGGCTGCCAGCGCCGGAATACCGGCAGCCCGCGATGCTTGTTCTGCACGCTGCAAGGCAATCTGCGCGGCGCGGACCTGTATGCGTCGAATCGCAATCCCAGCAAGCGCCATTTCGTACCCAGTGCGCAATGGCGGTGGCAGTGCGTCGGGCGCCTGCTTGGCGAGGAGGACCTGGGCTTCATCGAGCCAGCCAATCAGAAGCAGGCGCCGCACTTCAATATGCAGGGCATGTGCCGCATTGAGCCGGTCACCGTGCGCTTCAAGTGTTGCGTGCGCTGCGGAGAGCAACTTGCTTGGCCAGCCTAAGTCGCGCGATACCAAGGCGATCTCGGCTTCGGCCACTACGCAGCGGGCACGCGCCACCGCTTCGCGTGGTCCGAACGCGGCAGCGGCGCGCTTGAGCAGGGATTTGGCACGCACCAGGTCGCCGAGCTGCGCCATGGCGATGCCGCGCAGCGCCAGTGCGGGTGCATCATCGCGCAAGGCGACACGCTTCAATGCACCCAGCAAGTCACCGGTCGCGAGCATACGCGCCGCGGCGGCAATCATCGCGTCCATCGCAACCCCGTCAAGTTTGTCACTCCCGCTCCTTCTCGGTACCGTCCTAGCATGTCAACACCTGCCGGCGTGACTACGCCCGGATGGTACACCAACCCAACAAAAGGAGAATGATGATGACGATGCAAAAAACCGGCACACGTGAAGAATGGCTTGCTGCCCGCCTCGACCTGCTCGATGCGGAGAAAGAATTGACGCGATTGAGCGACGCGCTGGCAAAGCGGCGCCAGCAATTGCCATGGGTCAGGCTCGACAAGGACTACCGCTTTGACACCGTGAATGGCAGTGCCAGCCTGGTGGACCTGTTCAAGGGGCGCTCCCAGTTATTGGTCTACCACTTCATGTTCGGACCCGACTACACAGCGGGTTGCCCGTCCTGCTCCTCGATCGCAGACGGCTTCAACGGCGTTACCGTGCACTTGGAAAACCACGACGTTGCCTTTACGGCGGTGTCGCGCGCACCGCTGAGTAAACTCAATGCGTTCAAGGAGCGCATGGGCTGGGATTTCGACTGGGCGTCCTCGAACGGCAGCGATTTCAACAGCGACTTCAGCGTCTTTTTTAGCGAGCAGCAGCAGCGTGACGGCAGCATTGAGTACAACTATCGGCGCGAACCAGCGATGCAGGGCATGGACCGCGGGCAAACGGTGGCCGAATGGCGCGAAGAGGGTACCGCCAGCCCGATGGAGCAGATTGCCGCGTCGACTGGCACCGATATCGCCACCTACACGCGCGACCGCCCCGGCATCAGCGCCTTCATGTTGGAAAACGGCAAGGTCTACCACACGTACTCGAGCTACTCGCGCGGCGTGGATGGCACCTGGGCCATGTACCAATGGCTTGACCGCGCTCCCAAAGGCCGCAATGAGCAGGGGATCTGGTGGCGCCGCCACGACGAATACGCGAAGGCGGCGTAATCATGGCCGCGTATTCGCTGCCGGCAAGGGCGATGCGGGGCAAAGTGGCGGGAAAAGCAGCCAGGCTGGCCAATCTGCTGTGCCTGGCGTCTGCACCCAGTTTCGCACTGATGGCCTTGCTCAGTGCGATCAGCGGCAGCGGGGATCCGATCTGTGCTGCCAGCGGCCCCGGTATTCATGCTGGCAGCATGGGGGTGATGTACCTGTTGATGAGTGCATTCCACCTGCCGCCTTGGTTGCGCAAGCTGCAGAACTGGTAGCAACGCCGCCCAAACGAAAAAAGGACTTACATCGCTGTAAGTCCTTTTTTTCCTGTTCTTGGTGGCCCGGGGCGGAATCGAACCACCGACACAAGGATTTTCAGTCCTCTGCTCTACCAACTGAGCTACCAGGCCAAGAGGCGCTATTATAGACAGGCCCATGCGAAAATGCAAGTGAACTTCCCGAAATAGCCCAAAACACAGGGCAAAACCCCTCAATTTCCCTCTGTGTGTAGCGGCTATAATACTTGCCATGACCACAGTACCTACCCCCGCATCGACCGTGAAAAGCGATGTTTGCATCGTCGGCAATGGTTCTATTGCCAAAACGGCAGCGCTTGGCCTGGCCCAGGCTGGCCACAGCGTCACCCTGCTGTGCCCGCCGGCGCCAAGTGCGGCAAACAAGCCCGCGCCAACCGCGGACCAGCCCTGGGACGTGCGTGTCTACGCACTCAACCACACCGCTCACGACCTATTGGCATCGCTCAAAGTCTGGGGCGCGCTCGACATGGGCCGCGTGGCGCCGATCGACACCATGGCCATCCATGGCGACGGCGTCCAACCAGGTGACCTGGCCTTTGACGCTTTTGGCGCCCATGTGGGCTCGCTGGCCTGGATCGTGGAAGACAGCAACTTGAACCAGGCGCTCGACGCTGCGCTCAAGTTCGCCCCCAACGTCAATACTGTCGTGGGCAATGCCACCCGCCTGGAAACGCGCGACAACGACGCCACCGTCCACCTGGCCAACGGCGTCACCATCACCTGCAGCCTGGTTGTTGGCGCAGATGGCGCCCAGTCCTGGGTGCGCAACCAGTGCGATATCGGTTTCGACTATCGCTCTTACAACCAGCGCGCCATTGTCACCAATTTCGCCTGCGCCAAACCGCACCACGGCGTCGCTTACCAATGGTTCACTGGCGCTGAAGGCATCGTGGCGCTGTTGCCATTGCCTGGCGACCGCGTGTCGCTGGTCTGGTCCGCACCGGACGACATGGCCAGCACCATCATGGCCGAAAGCGCCACCCAGCTGGCATTGCGGCTGGCGCAGCTGGCGCAAGAGAACCTGGGCGCGCTGACGCCACTGCAGCCTGAACAGGTACGCGACTTCCCGCTGGCCCTGATCAAGCCGCACACTGTGGTTGCCCCGCGCGTGGCGCTGATCGGCGACGCCGCCCACGTGATCCACCCGCTGGCCGGCCACGGCATGAACCTGGGCTTTGGCGACATTGCCGACCTGCTTAAAGTATTGGCAGAACGGGAAGACCAGCGCAACATTGGCGATGCGCGCGTGCTGGCCCGCTATGCCCGTGCCCGTAAGGAAGACGTGCTATTAATGCAACTTGCAACGGATGGCCTGGCCCGCCTGTTTGGCACCGATTTTGAGCCCTTGCGCATGGTGCGTAATTTGGGATTAAACTTGCTGAATAAATTACCAATGGTCAAACGGAAACTGATCTCCCAGGCGCTCGGTAAATAGTTGCCTGCTGTCAGCATTCCTTCAGCTTGCCCGACTACAATCTGGGCATCCGCCCCTTGGTATTCATAGAGAGAAGAACATGTTCAAACTTAGCAAAATTGCCTTGTTGGCCCTGTCCGCGCTGATGGCGTCCTGCGTTAATGCAGAAAACGCCGTTGAGGCAAACATCAAAAAAATCATCGAGCCGCGCCTGGGTGAAGGCGTGAAGGTCGACTCCGTGAAAGAAACGCCATACAGCGGCCTGTACGAAATCAAGGCCGGCGGCGAGATCCTTTACACCGACAAAACGGCGCAATACTTGTTCGTCGGTTCGATCTACAATTCGGCCACGTCGCACAACATCACCAAAGAGCGCATCGACGAGATCAACAAGATCAAGTTCAGCGACCTGCCGCTGGAAGCAGCCGTCAAAATGGTGAAGGGTGACGGCAAGCGCGTGATCGCGATTTTTGAAGATCCTAACTGCGGCTACTGCAAGCGCTTCCGCCAGACCACGCTGAAGGAAATCGACAACGTCACCGTCTACACCTTCATGTACAACATCCTGGCGGAAGACTCCTTCGTCAAATCCAAAAACATCTGGTGCGCGCCGGACCGCAACAAGGCCTGGGACGACTGGATGGTGAGCGGTAAAGTGGCGCCGACTGCGCCAGCCAATTGCATTACGCCGAACGATCAAATTTCAGCACTGGGCCGCAAACTGCGCATCAACGGCACACCAGCTATCTTCTTCGCCGACGGCACCCGGATCCCCGGCGCCATTGACGTAAAAGGACTGGAAGCCAAGTTCTCGACCCTCAAGTAAGCCAAGTAGCATAAGCGCCCGCCACCAGCGGGCGCTGTCATTTTGTCGGTACGATTTTCGCCTATCACTCGCAGTGCAAAGGAGCATTGAATGATTACTTTGAATATCAACGGCAAAGACATGCAGGTCGACGCCGATCCATCGACGCCTGTCCTGTGGGCCTTGCGCGACAACCTCAATATGACGGGCACCAAGTTTGGCTGCGGCGCGGCCCTGTGCGGCGCCTGCACGGTGCACATGAATGGCGCAGCCATTCGCTCCTGCGTGACGCCCATTTCGGCCGCAGCGGGCCAAAAGATCACCACCATCGAGGCGATGGAAAACGATAAGGTCGGCAAGGCGGTGCAAGACGCATGGGTCAAGCACGATGTGCCGCAGTGCGGCTACTGCCAAAGCGGCCAGGTGATGAGCGCAACGGCGCTCCTGCGCACCAACAAACACCCGAGCGATGCGGACATTGACGGCGCCATGAGCGGCAATATCTGCCGCTGCGGCACCTACCAACGCATCCGCGCCGCCATCAAAGACGCAGCCAAGTCCCTCGCCTAAGGAGATCACCATGCGCAAAGAATGGATGAATGAAGGCGGGATGATGCGGCCCCAGGCTGGTGGCGTGTCGCGTCGTAGCTTCCTCAAAACGGGTGCGGTGGCTGGTAGCGGCCTGGTGCTCGGTTTCTTTATTGCGGAGTCCAACAAGTTCGCCCGCGCGGCCGATGCCAAAAAGCCGGATGCGCCCAATGCCTTCCTGCGCATTGCGCCGGACAATTCGGTTACCGTCATGGTCAATCGGCTGGAATTTGGCCAGGGCGTGCAAACCAGTTTGCCCATGCTGATCGCGGAAGAACTGGACGCCGACTGGTCGCAAATGCGCGGCGAGCTGGCTCCCGCTGCGCCTGCATATAACGACCCAGGCTTTGGCATGCAAATGACGGGTGGGTCCAACACCATCAAGAACTCCTTCATGCAGTACCGCGAGATTGGGGCCCGTGCGCGCGCCATGCTCGTTGCGGCCGCGGCAGAGCAGTGGAAGGTCAAGCCTGAGGACTGCAAAGTGGTCAAAGGCGTGGTGATGGGGCCGGCCGGACAGAAGGCCAATTTTGGCGCACTGGCCGATGCGGCGATGAAGCAGCCGATTCCGGCCACCGTCAAACTGAAGGACGCCAAGGACTTCAAGATCGTTGGCAAGCCAACCCGCCGACTGGATGCGCGCGCCAAGTCCACTGGCAAACAGCAGTTTGGCCTGGACTTCAAACTGCCAGATACCAAGGTGGCCGTGGTGGCCCGCCCGCCCGTGTTTGGCGCCAAGTTGGCCAAGTTTGATGGCAGCAAGGCGCTGGCCATCAAGGGCGTGGTGGCCGTGTTTGAAGTGCCAACAGACCGGGGCGGTAGCGGCGTGGCTGTGGTGGGCGATGGCTACTGGCCGGCCAAGCAAGGGCGCGAGGCACTTGCCATTGAATGGGATATGGGCGCGTTAGAAAAAGTCTCCTCGGCCAAGCAGATGGAAGACTTCAAGGCCCTGTCCAAAACGGCTGGCGCACAGGTGAAAAAGGCGGACATGTCCAAACTGGCTGGCGCGCCCAAAAAGCTGTCGGCAGTCTACGAGTTCCCTTACCTGGCGCATGCGCCGATGGAGCCGCTTAACTGCGTGGTCGACCTGAAGGCTGATAGCTGCACAGTGTGGGCCGGCTCCCAGTTCCAAACCTTTGACCACCTGGCCATAGCACGCACAGCGGGCCTCAAGCCGGAGCAGTGCGCGCTCAATACCATGGTGGCAGGTGGGGGCTTTGGCCGCCGTGCCGTGCCAACGTCGGACTATATTGTGGAGGCAGTCAATGTCGCCAAGGCCTACAAGGCTGCTGGCAAGGGCGGGCCCGTCAAGGTCATGTGGAGCCGTGAGGACGATATCAAGGGCGGCTACTATCGTCCGTCCCACATCCACCGCGCCGAGATCGGCATGGACGATGCGGGTAAGGTCGTCGCCTGGGACCATACCATCGTCGGCCAGTCCATTATTTCGGGCACGCCATTTGAGGCCTTTATGGTCAAGAACGGTGTCGATGCCACCATGGTAGAAGGCATGGGCGAACCCTACGAAGTGCCGATGAACCTGACTGCCCATATGGCCAAGGCCAATGTGCCTGTGCTGTGGTGGCGCTCGGTGGGTTCAACCCATACCGCATTCGTCATGGAGACCTTGATCGATGAGCTGGCCCACGCCGCCAAGCAAGATCCTGTCGCCTACCGCAAAGCGCTAATGGGCGAGAAGCACAAGCGCCACCTGGCCGCGCTGGAGCTGGCCGTGGCCAAGTCCGGCTACGGCAAGAAGGCGCTGCCAAAGGGCCGTGCCTGGGGCGTGGCGATGCATGAATCCTTCAACACCTGCGTGGCCTATGTGGTGCAAGCCTCGGTGAACAAAGGCGTGCCAAAGCTGCACAGCGTTACGGCGGGCATCCACTGCAATATGGCCGTCAACCCAATGACGATTGAGGCGCAAGCGCAGGGCGCCATCCTGATGGCGTTGGGGATGACGCTGCCCGGCGCAGCCATCACGCTCAAGGACGGCATGGTCGAACAGCAGAACTTCAGCGACTACGTGGTAGCCCGCATGCCGGACATGCCGCAAGTGGACGTGCACATCTGTTCTTCCGGCGACGCACCAACCGGCATGGGCGAACCTGGCCTGCCGCCGCTAGCGCCAGCCTTTGCCAACGCCATCTTCAAGTTGACCGGCAAGCGCCTGCGCAAACTGCCGTTTGACTTGACCTCTGCCTGACGGGGCCGTGCGATGAACCTTGTCGGTATTTTGCTCTGTGCCGGCAAGGGGCGCCGCTTTGACCCCACCGGCATCAGCAACAAGCTGCTGCAAACGCTGGACACGGGCGACGCCGTTGTGGTCGCCAGTGCTAGCTATCTCCTCGCCGAGCTCTCCCACGTTGTAGCCGTTGTCTCTCCGGGGGGCGACCATGTCGCCACGGAGCTACGTGACCTTGGTTGCGAAGTGGTTGTCTGCCCGGAGGCAGTAATGGGTATGGCGGCTTCGCTCGTGGCGGGCATCCACCATTCGCGCGAGGCCGATGGCTGGATCATCGCACTGGGCGATATGCCGTTTGTGCATTCGTCAACGATTGCTGCCTTGGCCGGTGCACTGGAAGGTGGGGCGACCATTGCGGTGCCCACGTATGTCGGCTTGCGTGGCAACCCGGTTGGTTTCAGCTCGGCGCATTTGTCTGCTTTGCTGGCGTTACAGGGCGACCATGGCGCACGCAGTATACTGGCGCACAACGTTGTACAAGAGGTTGAAGTGGGCGATGCAGGCATCCTGCGCGATATCGACACGCCTGCCGACCTGGACCACTCAGCATCTTCTTATCCATGAAAAAATCGCAAAGCGCACTCCGTTACACCCTCGAACCCAAAGACCTCTCTGGCCACCTTTACCATGTGACGCTGACCGTCGCCGCGCCAGACCCCGCCGGCCAGGTGCTGGCGCTGCCTGCCTGGATCCCCGGCAGTTACATGATCCGCGAGTTTTCCAAGAATATTGTGCAGATCCGCGCGGCGTGCAAAGGCGAAGCCCTGGAACTGACCAAACTGGACAAGCATTCCTGGCGCGCTGCGCCGTGCAAAGGGCCGCTGGTCGTCAGCTATGAAGTGTATGCCTGGGATATGTCGGTGCGCACGGCGCACCTGGACCAGACCCATGGCTTCTTCAACGGCACCAGCGTCTACCTGCGCGTGCTGGGGCAGGAAGCGTCGAAGCATGAAGTGGAACTCATTCGCCCGCAGGATGCCGCTGCCAAGAACTGGCGCGTCGCCACCGCCCTGCCTGAACTCAAGGCCAAGCGCTACGGCTTTGGCACCTACGTGGCATCCAACTACGACGAGTTGATCGACCATCCGGTGGAGATGGGCGACTTTGAGCTGGCCAGCTTTAAGGCGCATGGCGTCCCGCATGACATCGTCATTACCGGTCGCGTGCCCAACTTGGACATGGAGCGCCTGCAAAAGGACCTGAAGGCCATTTGTGAATCCCAGATCGCTTTCTTTGAGCCGAAGACCAAGAAAGCGCCGATGAACCGCTATGTCTTTATGACCTACGCGGTAGGCGATGGCTACGGCGGTTTGGAGCATCGCGCATCCACCGCCCTGATTTGTGCCCGCAATGACCTGCCATCGACGTCGGGGCCGCGCAGTGGTGAGCCTAGTGACGGCTACCTCAAGTTCCTGGGCCTGTGCAGCCACGAGTACTTCCACACTTGGAACGTCAAGCGCATCAAGCCGGCTGTGTTTGCGCCGTATGACCTGCAAGTGGAAAACTACACACCCCTGCTTTGGCTGTTTGAAGGCTTTACCAGCTATTACGATGACTTGCTCTTGGTCCGCGCTGGCATCTGCAGCGAGGCGGCTTACCTCAAGCTGCAGGCCAAGACCATCAATAGCGTCCTGCGTGGCAGTGGCCGCACCAAGCAAAGTGTGGCCGATTCCAGCTTTGACGCCTGGGGCAAGTACTACCGCCAGGATGAAAATGCGCCCAATGCCATCGTCAGCTACTACACCAAAGGCTCGCTGATCGCGCTGGTGTTTGACCTGACCATTCGCGAAAAGACCAAAGGCAAGAAGTCGCTGGACGATGTGATGCTGGCGCTGTGGGACCGCTATGGCCGCGATTTCTACAACGGCAAAGGCCGCGGCGTGACAGAGGCAGAAGTGGAGGCGCTGTTTGATGAGGTCGGCGGCCTGAAACTGAAGCCCCTGTTCAATCGCTTCATTCGCGGCACTGAAGAACTGCCCTTGGCCAAGCTGTATGCGGGCTTTGGCGTCAAGCTGGCCGATGACCGTAAGTCCAGCAAGCCCTCGCTGGACGCTTCCTTTGGTCGTGACGGCAATGACTGGAAGCTGAGCCAGGTGCATGAAGGCGGCGCCGCCCATGCGGCTGGTTTGTCAGCCGGCGACATCTTGATGGCGATCGACGGCTTGCGCGTCAACGCATCCCCGGACGGTATGCTGGCCCGTTACAGCGTGGGCGATGCGGTGGTGGTGCACGCCTTCCGTCGCGATGAACTCATGTCATTCAATGTGGAGCTGATGGGTGACCGCACTCCGGCTGTCACATTGACCGTGGAAGACAAAGGGCGCAAAGGCCCGAAACGTCCGAGTGCCTGATTGCAGCACGAGGTGGTGGGCACGGAGTGCCCACCCTACGTTACTAGATGCACGGACAACCCTCTCACCGCAGGGTGGGAACTCTGTGCCCACCATTTCCAGCAGTAAGGTAGGGTGGGTAACTTGTTACCCACCATGTTCTACAGATAGGACTTGAGATCCTGTTCACCCGATATCGAGCGCAGCCTGAATTGATAGTCTTTGTTGAACAGGAAAGTCTCTGAGAATTCCAGCGGTCCACGGCGCCCATTCATCAAATTCATTGGTTTTGGCAGCGGGCCAGCCTGCTTGATGGCTGCCAGCGCAATGGCGGATGCCTCACCATCGCGGGAACGCTGCACAGCAACCCTGGTCACCAGGCCATCTTTGTCCACACTGATATTAACTACAACAACTGCAGGCAGCATTGGCGGCAGCGGATAGCTAAAGGTGCGCTTGGGGTTGGTGCGCACGATATGCTGCGCCACGTCGACCTTGTAAGCGTCGATATTGTCGTACTGGTAACGTTGGCCAGGCACTGGCGCAATGGCAACGGCAGGTGGGGCAGGGCGCGCGGCAACAGGCGCAGGAGGCGGCTTTGGTGGTGGTGTGGTACTGCAAGCTGAAACAAGCACCAGCAGGCTTACTGGTGCGGTGTAGCGAATGGCGCGTAGCAAAGTCATGTAAATAGGCGGTGTAATTCTGCGCCGGGGTCGGGTGCACGCATAAAGGCCTCGCCCACCAGGAAGGCGTGGACATTTGCTTCGCGCATGCGCCGGACGTCGTCACCATTGAGGATGCCAGACTCGGTCACGACCAGCTTTTCCGGCGGAATGCGGGGCAGCAGGTCGATCGTCGTCTGTAACGATGTTTCAAAGGTACGCAGATTGCGGTTGTTAATCCCTACCAGTGCTGTCTTCAGTTTCAGCGCAGCGGTCAACTCTTCACCGTCATGTACTTCGACCAGTACGCTCATGCCGAGTTCATGGGCGCAAGCTTCCAGTTCTGCCATCAGGCCGTGGTCCAGTGCCGAGACGATGAGCAGGATCGCATCCGCACCCATCGCGCGGGCTTCATAGACCTGGTACATATCGATCATGAAGTCCTTGCGCAACACGGGAATGGCGCATGCAGAACGCGCCTGCTGCAGGTATTCCACAGAACCCTGGAAGAACTGCACATCCGTCAGCACTGAAAGGCAGGCCGCTCCATGCGATGCATAGCTGGCAGCGATCTCGCCCGGGCGGAAATCTGCCCGCAGGATGCCTTTGGACGGCGACGCCTTCTTGACTTCGGCAATCACGCCAGCCTTGCCGGCGCCGATGTGCTGGCGCAAGCTCGCTTCGAAACCGCGCAAGCTGGCATGGGCGGCACTGTCGGCTTCGACATCGCTGCGCAGGCTGGCCAGGCTGCGGTATTTCTTGGCGGCCGATACTTCTTCGGCTTTGACGGCGAGGATCTTATTGAGAATGTCAGACATAGTAGGGTCTTGGCTTAATTTCAAACAGCCGCTTCAATGCTAGCGGACTTGGCAGGAACCCGGCGCACGATTGCGTACCGGGAGGCAACTATTGGATCATCCTAATTGCTGAGTCACCTGGATGAACTGGTCCATCTTGGCTTTGGCGGCACCGGATTGGATCACTTTGCGCGCCATTTCCAGGCCATCTCCAATGGATTTGGCCACGCCGGCGGCGAACAGTGCTGTGCCGGCATTGAGGGCGACAATGTCATAGGCCGGGCCGGGCTCGCCATTCAGGGCTTCCATCATCTTTTGTTTGGACTCGGTCGCATCAGCCACTTTCAAATTACGGCTGGCGATCATTTGCAAGCCAAAGTCTTCTGGATGGATTTCGTATTCGTGGATTTCACCGTTCACCAGCTCGCCCACCATGGTGGCAGCGCCCAGCGAAACTTCGTCCATATTGTCGCGGCCCCAGACGACGACAGCGTGCTGCGCACCAAGGCGCTGCAATACGCGCACCTGGATACCAACGAGGTCGGGGTGGAATACGCCCATCAGGATATTGGGTGCGGCGGCGGGATTGGTCAGTGGTCCGAGGATATTGAAGATTGTGCGCACGCCCATTTCACGGCGCACCGGTGCGGCATGCTTCATTGCCGCGTGATGGTTTGGTGCGAACATGAAGCCGATACCGGTTTGCGCAATCGACTGCGCAATCTGTTCTGGCTTGAGGTTGATATTAGCACCCAAGGATTCCAATACGTCCGCGCTGCCTGACGAAGACGACACGCTGCGTCCGCCATGCTTGGCCACGCGCGCACCGGCAGCGGCGGCCACAAACATCGCTGTTGTCGAGATATTAAAGGTATGGGAACCGTCACCACCCGTGCCAACAATATCGAGCAGATTGGTGGTGTCCGCCATTGGCACCTTGGTGGAGAACTCGCGCATGACCTGGGCTGCAGCGGCGATTTCACCGATGGTTTCTTTCTTTACGCGCAGGCCCATGGTTAAGGCCGCAATCATGGTTGGCGACATTTCGCCCGACATAATCTGGCGGAACAGGTGCAGCATCTCATCGTGGAAGATTTCACGATGTTCAATACAACGCAATAGTGCTTCTTGTGGAGTGATGGCCATGACGATTCCTAAATAAGTGGAAACAAGGGGTTCAATCGAGCGCAAAGGCCAGGCTTAATGCCCGGGCCGAATTAGCGGACGAGGAAGTTCTTCAGCAGGGCGTGGCCGTGCTCGGACAGGATCGATTCGGGGTGGAACTGCACGCCCTCAATATCAAATTCCTTGTGCCGTACGCCCATGATTTCGCCGTCGTCAGTCCATGCCGTCACTTCCAGGCAGGATGGCAGTGAGCTGCGTTCAATGGCCAGCGAGTGGTAGCGGATCACCGTAAATGGGCTGGGCAGGCCTTTGAACACACCCACGCCCGTATGTGCAATCAGCGAGGTCTTGCCATGCATGACCTGTTTGGCGCGGATCACTTTGCCGCCAAAGGCAGCGCCGATGGCCTGGTGGCCGAGGCAAACGCCAAGGATGGGCAGTTTGCCTTTGAAATGGGTGAGGATCTCGAGCGAGATGCCTGCTTCCGTTGGTGTCTTGGGGCCGGGGGAAATGCAGATCCGCTCCGGCTTCATCGCTTCAATGTCGGCGATGGTGATTTCGTCATTGCGCACCGTGCGCACTTCTTCGCCAAGTTCGCCAAAGTACTGGACGATGTTATAGGTGAAGGAGTCGTAGTTATCAATCATCAGTAACATATCAGAGCTCCCCATCCAGGCCGTCTTGCACTTGTTCGGCGGCGCGCAGCACAGCGCGCGCTTTATTCTCCGTTTCCTGCCATTCCATTTCCGGTATTGAGTCGGCCACAATGCCGGCTGCCGCCTGCACATACAGCATGCCGTCTTTAATTACGCCGGTGCGGATAGCAATTGCCACGTCCATTTCGCCGCCAAAGGACAGGTAGCCGCAGGCGCCGCCATAAATGCCGCGCTTGGTCAATTCCAGCTCGTCGATGATTTCCATCGCGCGCACTTTGGGCGCGCCGGTCAGCGTACCAGCAGGGAAGGTGGCGCGCAGTACGTCCAGGTTGGACATGCCATCTTTGAGCTTGCCTTCCACATTGGAGACGATGTGCTGCACGTGGGAATACTTTTCGATCACCATGCGGTCGGTGACTTGCACGCTGCCCGTTTCGGAAATGCGGCCCAGGTCATTGCGCGCCAGATCGATCAGCATCACATGTTCTGCGATTTCTTTTGGATCGGACAGCAGCTCTTTGGCCAATTCGGTATCGCGTTCTATGGTAGAACCGCGTGGGCGGGTGCCAGCAATTGGGCGCAGCGTGACCTTTTTGCCGCCATCCGGCAGGGACTCATTGCGCACCAGGATTTCGGGCGAGGCGCCGACAATCTGCATATCGCCGAAATTGTAGTAGTACATATACGGCGAGGGATTCAGCGAGCGAAGTGCGCGGTACAGCGTCAGCGGCGAATCCACATAGGGCTTGCGGATGCGCTGGCCAATTTGCACCTGCATCAGGTCGCCGGCCATCACGTATTCGTGGGCGCGTTCAACGGCCTTCAGGTAATCGGCTTTTGGGAAGTCGCGGATGGTTTCGGTGCGTACGGAGGCGGAGGTGACGGGTGCATCCACGCCGCGGCGCAGCATCATGCGTAGGTCTTTCAGGCGCTGGCGGGCTTTGGAATAGCTTTCTGGCTGGGCGGTGTCGGCATACACGATCAAATAGAGTTTGCCGGACAGGTTGTCGATCACGGCCAATTCTTCCGTCACCATCAGCTGGATGTCGGGCAGGCCCAGGTCGTCCTTAGGTTGGGACTCGGCCAGCTTTTTCTCGATATGGCGGACCGTGTCATACCCAAAATAGCCCGCCAGGCCACCGCAGAAACGGGGCAGGCCAGGGCGCAGCGCCACTTTGAAGCGTGACTGGTATTGCTCGATGAATTCCAGCGGGTTGCCGGTATGGGTCTCGATGACTTCGCCGTTCTTGATGATCTCGGTGCGGTTGCCATGGTTGCGCAGCACGGTCGATGCGGGCAGGCCGATAAAGGAATAGCGGCCGAAGCGCTCGCCACCGACGACGGATTCAAGCAGGAAGGTGTTTTTGCCGGCAAACTGGGTCTGGGCCAGTTTAAGGTAAAGCGTCAGCGGGGTTTCCAGATCGGCGAAGGCTTCCGCGATCAATGGAATACGGTTATAGCCTTCCGCGGCCAGCGATTTGAATTCGAGTTCGGTCATGCTTTTCTCCAGAGCGCCGTGCGTCAGGGACGGCGTTGGGTTCAAAAAACCTGTCGGGCGAGCGTGCGCAGCCGACAGCAATCAAAGGGTTACTTAGCCCAGGATTGCCAGCGTCGCCATAGCCAGGCCTCAAGCGCGCCTGTTTGGTTGACATTGAGTTTTTTGATAAAAAACATGCGTATTTGGTTCAGTTTGCTTTGGTGTTGTGCAGACGAATCAGCGTTGCTGCGTCGAGCAACGAGCTTACTATACCATCGGAATCCGTTTCGTGTATAGCTTGCCCGTGATTGTAGCCATAGGGCACTGTTAGCACGTAACACCCAGCAGCTCTGGCGGCCTCGGCGTCATTGGAAGAATCGCCGATTGCCACAACTTGGGCTGGATCCAGATCAAAATCTTTGCAAACTTGCAGTAAAGGCAAAGGATCGGGCTTCTTGCGGGGCAAGGAATCGCCCCCATAGACCACCTCGAAGTAGCCATCCAGGCCCTTTTGGGCCAGCAGGGGCGTGGTGAAGGCGATCGGCTTGTTGGTCACGCAGGCAAGGCGCAGGCCGCTGGCCTTCATGGCATCGAGGCCGGCAAGAACCCCGGGAAATAAGGCGCTGTTCTGGCCATTGATAGCCAGGTAATGTCGCTGGTAACTGGTCATCGCCTCTTCGAAGTGCGCTTCGACGGAGGTAGCATCCATGTCCAGCGCGAGTACACTGCGGATCAAATTCTCAGAGCCCTTGCCGACCATATCTTTGATCGTATCGGCAGCGATAGGTTTCAGGCCCAGCTCGGCGCGCATCGCATTGATGGCAATGTGGAAGTCGGGCACGGTGTCGAGCATCGTGCCGTCCAGGTCAATGATGGCGCCAAGAATGGCGCCTGCACCCGCTTGCATTACTGGTTCACCTGCACTTGCAGAAGCAGAGAGCTTACTTGGCAACCGTCGCCAACTGCTCGCGCATGGCGTCGATCACGGCCTTGTAGTCTGGCTTGCCGAAGATGGCCGAGCCCGCCACAAAGGTGTCTGCGCCCGCCGCTGCGGCTGCAGCAATGTTGTCGATCTTGATGCCGCCGTCGACCTCGAGCAGGATGTCGCGACCCGACTCATCAATCATGCGGCGCGCCATTGCAATTTTTTTCAGTGCTTCAGGAATGAAGGACTGGCCGCCAAAGCCCGGGTTGACGGACATGATGAGGATCATGTCGATCTTGTCCATGACGTGGTCCAAGTAGGACAGGGGCGTCGCCGGGTTGAACACCAGACCGGCCTTGCAGCCATGGTCACGGATCAGTTGCAGGGAACGGTCAATGTGCTCCGACGCTTCCGGGTGGAAGGTGATGATATTGGCGCCCGCCTTGGCAAAGTCCGGGATGATGCGGTCGACCGGCTTGACCATCAGATGCACATCAATAGGCACCTGTACGTGTGGGCGGATCGCCTCGCAAACGAGGGGGCCGATGGTCAGGTTGGGAACGTAATGGTTATCCATCACGTCAAAATGGATGATGTCGGCCCCGCTTGCCACGACGTTGCGCACTTCCTCGCCCAGGCGGGCAAAGTCGGCGGAAAGAATGCTGGGGGCGATGCGGAAAGTGGTCATGATAGAGGCCGAGCAAATGAAAGATGCGTTATTTTACCAGCGCGGCGCGACGAGTTTGCCGGGGCGGGTTATCATCCTGATCACGTAAGAAGAATCGCCAACAGAGGAATTTCAATGAGCGCCTACGACTTTACCGTCACCGTCCGGACCCAGTACCTGCCCGAACAGTCAGACCCGGACCGCACCACCTTCGTGTTTACGTACTCGATTACCATCAAAAACACGGGCAAAGTGGGGGCGCAGCTCATTTCCCGCCACTGGGTCATTACCGACGCCAACAACCATGTCGAGGAGGTGCGCGGCCTGGGCGTGGTGGGCCATCAGCCCCTGTTGCAGCCGGGCGAGCAGTTTGAATACACCAGTGGCACCCAGCTGTCCACTCCGCAAGGGTCCATGGTTGGCGAATACTTCTGCGTGGCTGAAGATGGCCACCAGTTTGAAGTCAAGATTCCGGAGTTCGTGCTGTCGCTGCCGCGCACGCTGCACTAAGCACTAGTCCTTTTTCTCGATTTTCTTTTGCTCGTCCGGGTCCTTGGGTTTGGGCGCGTACATCGTCCACCACACAATAAACACCAGCAAAAACAGAGCCACAAGCGCTTCAATCATTAATAGCCACATACAGAATTCCCCATGTCTTTAATTCGCACTAGTTTACTCGCTTCCGCGCTGTTGGCGTTGGCAGCCTGCACCACCACACCCGTTCAGCCCCCGATTCCGCCTGTGCCAGGTGTGCCGCCCACGACTGGCACGCCCACCACGCCGGCCAAGCCACCGGAACCGAAGACACCGCTTTTCACGCCAACGACCTTTGCTGCACTTCCCAACTGGGGCAAGGATGATGTGCGCGAGGCATGGCCGGCATTCATGTCATCGTGCAATGTACTGGCCAAGCAGGCAAATTGGTCCGCCGTCTGTGCGGCCGCCAAATTGGTCGACCCCAAAGATGGCAGCGCTATTCGGGCCTACTTTGAAGACAATTTCATTCCCAACCTGGTGCGTGCCGCCGATGGCGCCGATACGGGCCTGATTACCGGCTATTACGAACCGCTGTTGCGCGGTTCGCGCACCCGTGGTGGCGTTTATCAGACTCCTTTATTCAAAGTACCTGATGACTTGATCACAGTTGACCTGGCTAGCCTATATCCTGAACAACTAAAGGGCATGCGCTTGCGTGGCAAGTTGGTTGGCAATAAAGTTGTACCGTATTCCAGCCGGGCAGAAATTGAGGCCGCTGAGGCCAATGGCAACGCATTATTGTGGGTGGATGACCCCGTTGAAGCATTCTTCCTGCAGGTGCAGGGCTCCGGTCGCGTGCAATTGGATGATGGCCGCGAGACCGTCCGCGTTGCCTATGCCGACCAAAATGGCCACCCCTATAAATCCATCGGCCGCTGGCTGGTGGACAAGGGCGAGCTGACACTGGCGCAGGCGAGTGCACAAGGCATCAAATCATGGATCGCTGCCAATCCGGCCCGCCAGCAGGAACTGTTTAACGCGAATCCCAGCTATGTGTTCTTCAAGGAGGAGCGTTTGCCAGATCCTTCCGTTGGTCCAAAGGGCGCACAAGGCGTGCCTTTGACGCCCGGCCGTTCCGTTGCCATTGATGCTCAATTCCTGCCTTTGGGCGCGCCAATCTTCTTGTCGACGACGGAAGCGAATAGTGAAGTGCCAATGCAGCGCCTTGTCATCGGTCAAGACACGGGTGGTGCCATTCGCGGCGCTATTCGCGCGGACTTCTTCTTTGGTTTTGGTGGGCAAGCTGCCGAGAATGCGGGCCGGATGAAGCAAAAAGGCACGATCTGGGTGCTGTTCCCAAAGGCTGCAGGTGCCCGCTAATCCGGCTATTTTCTGACCCGGTCAGCGGTCAACTCGCTTACCTCCGCTTTCGCTAGAGCGCTACACCGTAGGCTTGTTGATGCGCGCCTTGCGCAGCGTTGTTGTGAACAATAGCTGCGCGAGCACAACCAGCATTGCGCCGGCCACACAAGCAAGGCCGGTCCGCACTCCATATCGATTGCCTAGATAGCCAGCGATGAGCGCACCCAGTGGGGCAGGCGCAATCACCATAAAGCGCATTGTCGCAATCATTCGACCCAACATTTCGTCGGGCGTCACATTCTGGCGCAAAGGCGATAGGGGCATCATGAATAGCATGGCGCCGCAATCAAATACAAAGGTCAATGCTGCATAAGCGGCGGCAGTCGCCATGCCGTTGCCAAATAAGGTCCGCGGCAGCATTGGCATCATCGTCAATGCAATTCCCGCACAAGCCAGGCCAATAAGGATGGTGGGCCCTTCGCCGAACTGGCGCGTCAGCGGCTTCAATGTCGCAGCGCTCACCATCACGCCGATCGCCCCCAGCATTTGTGCCGTGCCGATCATCCCGGGGCTCATTCCTAATTCCCGAGTCGCAAAGATAAGGCTTAGGGCGAAATACCCGTAAAACAAAATATGCCAGGCGGCGGCAGTCCAGGCCAATACGCGCAGTAAGGGTTGCTCCCAAACGAAGGCGAGCCCGTCTTTGAGGTCTCGCAAGGGATGTTTGCCAGATGGGACGGGAGGCGTCTCGCTCGCCTTTAGCTGTGACATATTCCACAGTGACATCATGTTGGAAATGCCATTGACCAGTACTGCAAACGGCGCAGACAGCCATTGCACCATCAAGCCCGCAATGCCAGGGCCGATCAGGCGCCCGACGGAATCTGTCGCCATCAACTTGGCCTGGACATCCACCAGCTTCTCGCGGCCTACCAGGAAAGTCAGGAAAACCTGTTGCGCACCACCGCTGGCAACCAGTGCAAGGCCATAGACGAAATTCACGGCATACATCCAAGGCATCGTCAGGATACCCAACCAATAGGCCACCGGAATGCTGGCGAGGGATAGCCCGAATACCAGTTCACAGCCCAGGATGACGGGTAATTTGGTCCTACGGTCCAGCCATACGCCGACTGGCAAGCCAAATATAAGGAAGGGCATGGCACTGATTGCGGTGAGCATGCCCATTTGTGCTGGAGTGGCATGCAGAAGGACCAGCGCGCAAAGGGGCAGGGCCAGTCCACCAATATGGCCCCCAAACAGGTTGATCACGCTACTCAGCCAATAGCGCCGGAAATCTGCATTCGCCAGCAGATCGTCATTGCTCAAAATTTGGGCAATGCTGTTGCGCAGGGAAGTAAGAATGGCAGGCCCAATCCAAGAATGTTGCGATTAGATAAATGATACCAGTGCCCGGGAGCGATACAATCTCGGTTTCTGATCCGTTTAATAAAGGGTGTCCCATGCAATACTCAGACTTGCTGATCGAGATCCACGACAAAGTCGCTGTGATCCGCTTGAACCGTCCGAAGGCAATGAATGCCCTGAACGACAATATGATGAACGAACTGGGCGACGCCCTGTACAAGTTCGACGCCGACCAGAATATTGGCTGCATCATTTTGACGGGTAGCGAGCGCGCCTTTGCTGCTGGCGCCGATATTGCCCAGATGGCCAATTACAATTATCAGGACACCTACAACGGCAATTACATCAGCCGTAACTGGGAACATATCCTCAATGTGCGCAAGCCGGTGGTCGGTGTTGTGCAAGGCTTTTGCCTGGGCGGCGGCTGCGAACTGGCGATGATGTGCGATTTCCTGATCGCTTCCGACACCGCCAAATTCGGCCAGCCTGAAATCACCGTTGGCGTCACGCCAGGTGCAGGCGGTACCCAGCGCCTGCCACAAGCAATTGGCAAAGCCAAGGCCATGGACCTGCTGCTTACGGCACGCATGATCGATGCCGCAGAAGCTGAGCGCACCGGCCTGGTATCGCGCGTTATTGCCAACGACAAAGTCATGGAAGAAGCACTCGCCGCAGCCAAGACCATCGCGTCGAAGCCTCTGTCGGTCGCCATGATGATTAAGGACTGCGTGAACCGTTCCTTTGAGCTGCCATTAATGGAAGGTGTGCGCTATGAGCGTCGTCTGTTCCACGCAGCATTCGGCACGCCTGCTCAAAAAGAAGGCATGTCCGCCTTCCTCGAAAAGCGCCCACCGAATTTCGAAGGCCTCTGATTTCCAAAAAAGGGCCTCTGTTCTTGGGATCAGACGGCCCAATAGTTGAAAATTGGGGTTGACGAGGTTTTGATAGTCCTGCATAATCTCGCCTCTCTGCTGCTGAACACAACGATTCAGACAACAGCAAGTCAGGTGCAGCGCTCGGCGCGTGCCCCGCAAGTTCTTTAAAAATTAACAGTCGATAAGTGTGGGCGTTTGATGAAGGTGCCAAGACTTCGGTCTTGAATACTTAAAATATCAAATGTTCACAAGAATTAAATATGAACGGCACTTC
>JACXTT010004628.1_pt1 | contig 20372 bp, 18 predicted proteins | sample 9270951 | NCBI WGS metagenome assembly JACXTT01 (sample SAMN15532306, study PRJNA645909) | rock metagenome | isolation source: weathered quartz diorite | place: Puerto Rico | collected 2017-06-21
TCGAAAGTCGGGGGCGGCCGACCAGTCCGATCGTCTTGCCGACTTCGACGGGCTCGCCAGCGCGCACGAACATCCGCGAAAGATGCAGATACATCGTCTCGTACCCGTTAAAGTGCGCGATGTGTACCAGGTTGCCTTCGCCGCCTTTGCGTCCGGCGAAGATGACGCGGCCGGAACCGATTGTCTGCACCGGCGTTCCTACCGGTGCGCCGTAATCCGTTCCCATGTGCGGGCGGTAGATTTTCAAAATCGGATGAAAGCGGGAACCGCTGAAATGCGAAGTAACCGGAGTGCCGAATTTCAGCGGGGAGCGCAGAAACGCTTTTTGTAGAGATTTTCCGTCCGCCGCATAATAACCGGGCTGGCCCGCGGGATCGTGGAAAAGAAGGGCTTGATATTTTCTGCCGCCGTTGTCGTATTCGGCGGCGAGAATTTTGCCGTAACCTGCGAACTGCCCGTTGGAATATTTTTTCTTTTCGAGCACGATGCGGAATTTATCTCCCTTGCGCGGATCGGTATAGAAATCGAGGTCATAGCCGAAGATTTGCGCGAGGCGCATGGCCAGTTCAGCGGATTCGCCCGCGTCTTCGATGGCGTTGAAAAGCGAATCCTCCACTCCGCCGGTCACAGCGGCAACTTCGGTCTTCGAAGGGATTTCGCGAATTTGCGCTGAGAAACCCTTGTCTTGCGGAATAATTTTTAGCACGCGATCCGGATCGATCTTGTAATCAATCTCGCGCAGCGCGCCTTCGACGGAACGCCCAACAGTTATGGTGTTCCCAGCGCGGACTTGCCGCAAGTTGAATGCATGCTGGGCTGCCGCGGCCGCGTTCGCGGCTTCCGCGCTGGTGAGGCCAAATTTCTCGAGCGCGGCCGTAAAATTTTGGCCCGCAGGAACTTTCTCTTCGGTGGAAAGAATCATTTCCGCGCGGAGGCGCGCCGATTCCGCCCGGGCGAGTTGCACTTCGCGGTCTAGATTCTCGGATGCCGTCAAACGCAAACGAAAAATATAACCGAGCGTGAATGCACCCGCACTGAAAAGAAAAAGCAAAATAAATGCGAATCGACGATTCAATGAATCCCCCAAATGACTTCACACCCGGTGATACCGGCTCTTGCCGCAGCGGCGCCCCACATGACGCGCGCAGGGGCCGTTGGCAGCTTACCGCATTTCTATTCCTTAGCCCCAATCGGAATCCGCCACAAATCTGAATTTTTTCTGCTGCGCCCAAAGATCCAACAGTCCGCTCTCTTGAAGCGTTCAGCTTCGCGTGTTGCTGCTGGTGCGGAACGTGACAATCGTGTAGAAGAATAAGAAATAATCCCATGTTCAAGAAGAGGTGGATTCGCTGGCTAACGGCCTTTTCGGTCTGGACCGGCCTGGCGCTGTTTTTTGCCAGCCAGACCTATCTTCTCTACAAGTACTCGGGCGGGCAGGCGCACTGGGGCCTCGTGCTGAAGATGAATTTCATAGATTGGTATGTATGGGGTTTACTGGCCCCCGGAATTATCTGGCTCGCGCGGCGCGTCCCCCTGGAGCGGGGAAATTGGGCACGCAGCGCAAGCATCCATCTGACGGCAAGCGTGGGAGTGGCGCTTTTGAAATGGGCGATGAATAATTTTCTGCGTCATCATCTTCTGCGTTTTCCGCAAAATCTCTCGTTAGTCTATAGCTTCCACCAAAACCTGCTTACGTATTGGATCGTCGCCGGCGCCACGCAGGGCTATGTTTTTTATTCAAGGTACCGCGAAGGAGAACTCCACACGGCGCAACTATCTGCACAACTGGCCCAGGCGCAATTACAAGCCCTGCGGACGCAGCTTCATCCTCATTTCTTATTCAACACGCTGAACGCGATCTCTACGCTGGTGCACAAAGACCCGGAAGTGGCGGACCAGATGATTGCGCGCCTGAGCGATTTGCTCCGGCTAACCCTCGCGAATACGGGAGTCCAGGAAGTGCGGCTGGCCGAAGAACTGGATTTCCTGCAGCGTTATCTCGATATCGAACGCCTGCGATTCGCTGACCGGCTCGAAGTGCGCATGGAGATAGCGCCGGAAACGCTGGACGCCCGGACGCCATACCTGATTCTTCAGCCGCTGGTTGAAAATGCCATACGTCACGGGATAGCGCCGCGCGCCGCGCCGGGCCGGGTGGAAGTGCGCGCCGAGCGGCAAGACAGCATGCTGGTTCTGGAAGTGAAGGATGACGGGCCAGGACTCGGCGCGAAATCCAAAGGAAAAGATGGGGTAGGAATCTCCAGTACGCGGGCGCGACTGGAAAGGCTCTACGGTGCAGCCCATCAATTCGAATTGAAAAACAACGCCAATGGCGGATTTGTTGTAAGGCTCGTTTTTCCCTTTTATCCGATGATAGAAGATGCGAGCAGGAAAAAAAACGGCGGAGAGCGAGCATGAAGATCCGCACGCTGATCGTGGATGATGAGCCGCTGGGGCGAGAGAGGATTCGAACCCTGCTCGCAGGCGATCCGGAGGTCGAGATAGCCGGAGAATGTCCTGATGGTAAACTGGCCGTTCTAGCTATTGAGCAAACGAGGCCCGATCTGGTTTTTCTGGACGTGCAGATGCCGGAAGTAGATGGCTTTGGCGTGGTGGACGCGCTGGCGGGCGAAAAAATGCCAGTGATTATTTTTGTGACCGCCTACGATCGGTACGCGGTGCAAGCGTTTGAGGTGCACGCGCTCGACTATTTGCTGAAGTCCTTCGACCGCGAACGCTTCCAAGCTTCGTTGCAGCGAGCCAAAGAGGAGATCCACCGTGCGCGGGCCGGCGCGATCAATGAGCGACTTGCGGGATTGCTCGAAGACCTACAAGCGAAACGAAAATATTTAACGCGATTGGTGGTTAAGACGGCGGGCCGAATCGTCTTCCTTCGTGTAGAAGAGATCGATTGGGTGGAGGCAGCCGACAATTACGTGAAAGTCCACGCAGGCCGGGATACCCACCTGATCCGGGAGACGCTGCAATCACTGGCAGGCCGCCTGGATCCGGCAAAATTCCTGCGCATCCATCGGTCGACGCTGGTAAATCTGGACCGCGTCCGCGAACTGCAGCCCATTTTTCACGGAGATTACCTGGTGAAGCTGAGCGATGGAACAGAATTGACACTCAGCCGGAATTATCGCGAAAAGCTGCTAGAACCTCTGGGTCAGTTTCTCTGACAAAACGCGATTCGGGCTCTCCGCGGCTTCCCGGAGCGGATCCCTCGTCGGAGTTCATTGACGCAAGCGTTTCAAGAGCGATGGTGATTACGTCAACTGTCAAGCCGGAACCTAACTGCTGCAGGGAGGCCGGTTCCATGTGCCGCACCTACGGAGCTTGCGATTCTACTCGCTAGCGTTCCCAGCCCTTGCGGGCTGGGTTAATCTGTGGCGCACCTCCAGCGCTATGTTGCGAAGAGTTGCTGGGCTCTCCCCGCAAGGAACGCGGGAAGTCCCCACAAACCCGCGCAAGCACCGGTGTCACATGGCGGCGAAATCACCGATCTGAAAACCGGCCACTACAACAGCAGCCTGCATAGAGGAATTTGTCGTCAGAAATCCGGACCTAGAAGGCCCGCTTTGCCCCACCTTTGGAGCGGCTCGCCCCAAATCCATTGCAATGAGTTCCGCCGACGCATACAAGAAGCTGACGAATAGCGTTCTCTTCGAGTGCACCAGGCTGCGTCGAAGCGAGTGCTTGACTTGCAAGTGGAGACTCCGCCAAGAGGAGACCAACATGATTGGCAAAGTCCTGAGAAGGTTCGCAGTCATAATCACGCTGGCGGTTTTGGTTGCTTGCACTGTCCACGGACAAGAGCAGTGGTCGTGGCCGGAAAAACCTTCGAACCTTCAGGTATTGCCGAAGGATTGGCCGGCCTCGAGGTTGAAACCCGTGATGATTGGATTCACGAGAGCGCTTGGCGTGCGCTGCTCTAACTGCCATAAGGGTGAGGAAGGCAAGCCCCTCAGCACATACGATTTTGCTTCCGACGAAAATCCCAACAAAAACCGGGCGCGCGAAATGCTGCGCATGCTGGGAGATATAGACGATCATTTGAAGAAGATCGAGCCGAGTGGAGACAAGCGAGTGAACATGTGGTGCCATACGTGCCACCATGGCCAGCCGCGGCCGATGACGCTGGAAGAAGCGCTCGATGAACAATACCGGGCAAAAGGAATCCAGGGCGTCCTCGAGAAATACGTCGACCTGAAAAAGAGATTTTATGGCCGGGGCGGATATGACTTCGGCGAAAACTCGCTGAATGGCTATGGCTATGCCCTTCTTGAGCAGAAAGATGCGGCAGGGGCGATCCAGGTATTTCAGTTGAATGCCGGGGAGTATCCGCAGTCCGGGAATGTGTGGGATAGCCTGGCGGAAGCCTACCTGAAGGCGGGCGACAAGAAGAAGGCCCAAGAAAATTATGCGAAGGCAGTGGCGTTGGGTCCGAAAAATGAAAATGCAAAAGAAAAATTAAAGAAACTCAGAGAGTCCAAGGACAACTGATCCTGAATTCCGAAGTTGAAGAGAGATTTCTCCGCTGCGGGACGGCAAAAGCGGCCGTCCCTCCGGTCGAAATGACAGTGTTGCCTGGGGCGGAGAGGAGACAAATTCCAAGTTCTGCGAAGGTGGAACTTCACATGATAAGGAGCCGAAAAGAAAGCAGCTTGTGGCTCTTGTTGACTCTCCAATTTCGGAATTCAGGTTGAGTTGTCTATGCAAAAATGTGCGGAGGAATGGAGCGGCTCAGTGAAACTGTTTTTGGTCGGGTTCTTGAGTGGAATTGCTGTTCTTCTATTAGGAGTGATGGGGTACCTCAGAGTGGGTCTGGCGGAAGTGCGCGGCAACATCGGCCCTTCCAGGTGGGAAAGCCGGCTGATGTACTCGGCCGTGCATGCCTCCGTCCGAAGGCACGCTCCCGAGCAGCCGAACCCAATCCCGCCGACAAACGAGAACTTGATCGCGGGCGGAAAACTTTACACAGACAATTGCGCGGGCTGCCACGGCACGCCGGGAAAACCACCGAAAGACTACAGCGATAGCTTGTATCCTCCCATTCCCCAATTGCCGAAGGCTGGCACAGAATACTCGGAAGCACAAATATTCTGGATTGCAAAACACGGTATCCGGAGAACCGGAATGTTCGCCAACGGAAAGTGGATCGCGGATAAAGAGCTGTGGACTGTTGCGGCGTTTATCAAGCGAATCAAGGAATTGCCTCCATCGGTGCGGACCTCTCTGGAGGAGAAAAAACAGAGCCCAGCAAACTAACTACCTTTCGCAGCCTAAAGACTTCCATCCGAACATGCGGGCCATTCGTTGCGGAAATACTTGCGCAAATGAGCCGGAACGGCACTAAAATCGCGGCGAAATGGCCGCGGCCGAACAGTTGCGATTCGGAGTGGAGAATGGGGGCGAGGTGTCGGCACTGCTGTCGCGGCCGGCGAAGGCGCGGTGGCTCCTGGTGCTGGCGCATGGAGCTGGGGCGGGGATGAGTCACCCATTCATGGAAATGCTGGCAGGCGAATTTGCGGGAGTCGGCGTGGCGACGTTGCGGTACCAGTTTCCGTACATGGAGGAAAGGCGGCGGGTTCCTGACGCGCCCGCAGTGCTGACGGCGACCGTCGCGGCCGCGGCGCGAGCGGCCGTGGAGGCAGCTTCCGGGCTGCCGCTGCTGGCGGGAGGCAAGTCCATGGGAGGACGAATGACTTCGCAGGCAGCGGCACAGTGGCCGCTGGATGGGGTGCGAGGACTGGTGTTCTTTGGCTTTCCGCTGCACCCGCCCAAACAGCCGGGAACGAAACGCGCGGACCACCTTGTGAAGGTTACGATGCCGATGCTGTTCCTGCAGGGAACGCGGGATACGTTTGCCGATCTCAAGTTGTTGCGTCCGGTCTGCGCAAAGTTGGGGTCGCGAGCGACGCTGCACGTCATTGAGACGGCAGATCATTCGTTTCATGTGCTCAAGAGCTCGGGAAGGAGCGACGGAGAAGTGTTGCGAGAACTAGCGGAAACGACGGTGTCCTGGGCGGAGGGAATTTAAGAAAGGCAATCAGCGATCGCAGGTGCTCATCGAGCGTGGCGAATAACCGCACTACAAAATTAGGAGGAATGTTTTTAGCCTCAATTCCGAAGTTGAAGAGAGATTTCTCCGCAAAGGGACGGAAAAACTCCGTCCCCCCGGCCGAAATGTCAGATCCGTTTGGGGCGGTGGGAAAAGAAATTCCAAACTAGGAAGGCGGAGTCGAGCGGCCTTTCGACAGCACTCAGGGTAAACCACACTCGTAAAGTAGGCGGGGCGTGCTTAGTTGCCGGAGCTAAGAGTGGTGAGATTGGCGGGGCCGGCGGCGCTGGCGAAATAATTGAGTTCGCGGAGCCGGCGATACATGTGGCCGGCGACCTGCGCGGCGGTCGGACCTTTTACGCGGCGCGTATTCCCGCGCAGAAGCACGGCCAGGGCGATTTTCGGATGGGCTTCATCGGCATAAGTAACAAACCAGCCGATATGAGAAGGCGTAGTGTGATCGTCGCAGGTGCCGGTCTTTCCAAGCGGCATCTCATCGCCGCCCCGGTCGAAACTGGACTTGCCTGTGCCGTAGAGAACCGCGGCGAGCATACCTTCGCGAATGTCGGGAAGAATGGGGCCGATGTTGAGCTCGCGTTTTATACGAGGAGTGAAATTGTCTTTTTCTTCCTGGGTGCGGGGATACTGCAAATAATAAAGAGTGCCGCCGTTTGCAAAAGCGGCGGCAAGGGAAGCGAGCTGGAACGGCGTAATCTGAATGCCTTCACCATAACTGGACATGCGGGCCACGCCGCCAAAGGCCGGAGGCACGGAGGGAAACGCGCCCGGATGCTCTTCCGGAAGATTGTAGCCGGCGAGTTCGCCAAGGCCGAGGAGGCGAGCGTACTTGGAAACGGTTTCAAAACCCATGCGGCGGCCGAGCTGTTCGAAAAATACGTTGTTGGAATGAGCCATGGCCTCGGTGAGGTTCATGTACTTGCGACGGCTGACCTTGAGCATGGTCTCACGGGAAATGACGTTTTCCTCGAGTGCGGCAATAGCGATGGTCGGCTTGATGGTGGAGCAAGGAATGTAGCCGTCACCGAAAGCAATTCTCTGATTGACCACGGTAAGGATGCGGCCGGTGTTGGGATCCACGGCAACGACAGCGCCGTTGTAACGGCCAAGCGCTTCGACGGCAGCCTCGCGCACGACGGGATCGTCATAGGTGGTGACGTCGTCGCTCGAGGAATCGGCGAATGTCGGTACGCCGCGATAGCGAGAGGCGGAAGATCGGCGAGTGGCGCGCGAGGCGGATTTTGCCGCGGCAGCAGGCGCGGGAACAGCCATGATCGACGCGAGAAACAGCGCGAGCACGGACTTGCATAGTTGCTTGAAAGAAAAAGCAACCGGAGTGAATGTCCGTCCTGTTGCGAGCGGCGCTGCTTTTGCGAATACTTTCACTTATTCCACCCTTGCCTCTACGACCGCGATGCGGTCAAAAAAACTGGACTATCCCACGCCCTGAAGTCAGGGGCGTGATTCTTACTCGAAGTGACCCGCGGGGTCAACAAACTTATTGCGGGTGACTGCGGAGCGGTTAACCTGCCCCTCGCTTCTTTGCCGCGAGCCAGCAACTGCGCTGGCCAGCGCGATGAACGTTGCACCCTTCTGACCAAATTAGTGGTCGTTCATTCGATGCGACTTAGCACTTCTTGGCTGAGTCGCGGCTGTACCGGAGAGACACAGACTCTCTCAGGATGAGACATATTTTGGGGTCTAAGAGAGGAGTACGCAATAGCGGAGAAGGACTGGTACGAGGTTATGTGCTTTGTTTTGAACAGCTGACCGGGAGGGCAGGGAGATTTTGTTACCCTGACCCTGTGGGCGGCAAGGATTGCAGTGAGGGCAAGTGGATAAGGAGAAAAGTCGCAGGTTGAAACGGCAGGAGGGAGGAAATCAAAACTAACACATAGAGCACAAAGGGCGGAGCACAGAGATCACAGAGAAGAGAGCTAGGGCTGAGACTGTTCCGTAATGAGTTTGCCTGCGGCAGGCAAGCACAACGGAATGAGAAGAAAAGGCGCGAACTATCGTGCCCTACGGAGGCGCTAGAGTGCGCGAAATGAAGGCGGGGGTCGTTTAACGCGCGGAGCGCGGCTTGACGGCGTCGGAGGCGGACGCGGAGGCAGCAGCGGCTTTCACCGGTGGTTTGTCAGCGTGCCCAGAAGCTGCTGCGTGACCGTTGGGTCCGGGTGCAGCAGCAGCGTTCGAATTGCCGGGCTGAGCGATTTCGAGCTTTTTTCGAAGCGCGTTTTCCAGCTTGTCGCGGATGTCCTTATTTTCCTTGAGGAAGACGCGGGCGTTTTCGCGGCCCTGGCCCATGCGTTCGCCGCCGAAGCTGAGCCACGCGCCGCTCTTTTCGATGATGCCCTTTTCGACGCCGAGGTCGAGCAGGTCGCCTTCACGGGAGATGCCTTCACCGTAAAGGATGTCGAATTCGGCCTCGCGGAACGGCGCGGCGACTTTGTTCTTGACGACTTTGGCGCGGGTGCGTGAGCCGACGACCCGGTCACCTTCCTTGATAGCCTGAACGCGGCGGATGTCCACACGCATGGACGCGTAGAACTTGAGAGCGCGGCCGCCGGTGGTGGTTTCGGGATTGCCGAACATGACGCCGATTTTCTCGCGAATCTGGTTGATGAAGATGAGACAGGTGCGGGACTTGGAAACGATGCCGGTGAGCTTGCGCAGCGCCTGCGACATGAGGCGCGCCTGGAGACCCATTTGGGGATCGCCCATATCTCCTTCGAGTTCGGCCTTGGGGACGAGCGCGGCCACGGAGTCCACGACGACGATGTCAACAGCGTTTGAGCGGATCAACTCTTGCGCGATTTCGAGCGCCTGCTCGCCGTTGTCGGGCTGGGAAACGAGGAGATTGTCAACGTCAACGCCGAGTTTGCGCGCGTAGACAGGGTCGAGCGCGTGTTCAGCGTCGATGAAAGCTGCCTGCCCACCGAGCTTCTGCGCTTCGGCGATGACATGCAGTGTCATGGTGGTCTTGCCGCCGGATTCCGGGCCGTAGATTTCGATGACGCGGCCGCGGGGGAATCCGCCGACGCCCAGGGCAGCGTCGATGGAGAGGCACCCGCTGGGAATCACACTGACGGGCACCAGAATGTCGCGGCTGCCAAGGCGCATGATGGAGCCTTTGCCGTAGGACTTTTCGATTTGCGCGATTGCCGCGTCCAGCATTCTTGATCTATCGTCTGCCATGTCGCACCTCGGTGGAGAAATCGGGAAATTGGGTACAGCAGGGCCGGGGAACAGGACGTCTGCAAATATAGTAACAGTTGAATATTATCACTTGATTTATCGCTGCGCCATGTTTTTTTGTTTCTAGCCTGTTTCAACAAGTCGAGCCGCAGAGAGCATCCAGATTCCCTCAGGCGTTGCCCGGGCAGGAATCCCCAGCTACCTTTGCTGGCAGCCGTGTTCGGCCACGTGCTCCTTGACGCGAGCGATCGCCATGGCTACCTGCTCCGCCAGCCGCTTCTCTTCCGCCCGCGTCAGCTGCCGGAGCCGCGCTAGCCCCCGGAACCGGTCACGAGCCTCCAGGAACTCGCTTTCGAGCCTAGCATGCTCAGGGCAGCTTATCGCAAGGGTCGAGAGAGAGAACATGGAGCACCTGTTGAAACAGCGAGAGGCAAAATAACATGGAGGCGAAGAAAAAGCAAATACTATTTGTCCCAACTTAGCCCGAACGGTGCACATCATCCGTAGGGCCAGGAACCGGAGCGACCGACGATTTAGAATTTGGAAGCGCCAGTCGGTTGTGAGTTCGACGCCCCGGAAAGACGATCCAGCCGTTAGGGTCCGTAGTTCCAGAATCAGCCCCAATAATTCCATCTTCGATGGGGTCGATGCACTCTTCGGTCGCTTGTACCCCAACCACCGTTAGCCTGCCATGATCAATTACTTGGACCCGCCATTCGGGGCACATTCTCAGATGGATACGGGCACCAGAGGACAGCGAAGACAAGCACGATCGCGCCCAGACAAATCAGCACAAATTTTAGCGTTCAGTACATCGCCCGATCCTAAAGAGGAAGTCATCTCTCATAAGAATAGAAACCGCGAGAAGATTTGCGGCCGAGGTAGCCGGCGGCGACGTATTTTTTGAGCAGCGGGCAGGCGCGGTATTTGGGGTCGCCGAAGCCTTCATGGAGGACATGCATGATGTCCACGCAAACGTCGAGGCCGATGAAGTCGGCGAGCTCGAGCGGGCCCATGGGATGATTCATGCCGAGCTTCATCACGGCGTCGACAGCTTCGGGTGTGGCGACCCCTTCCATCACGCAGTAGGCGGCTTCGTTGATGAGCGGCATGAGGACGCGGTTGGAGACGAAGCCGGGAGCGTCGTTGACGGCGACGGGTGTTTTGCCGAGCCGCTTGGCGAGTTCCATGGTGGCGGTGAAAGTCACATCGCTCGTTTGGAGAGCGCGAATGACTTCAACCAAGACCATCACTGGGACGGGGTTCATGAAATGCATGCCCACGAAGCAATCGGGCCGCTTGGTGAGAGCGGCGAGTGCGGTCATGGAAATCGAAGAAGTGTTGCTGGCGATGATGACCTCGGGACGGAGAATGCGGTCGGCTTCGGTCAGGACAGCACGCTTCATTTCGATTTTTTCGGGAACGGCTTCGACGACGTAGTCAGCGGCGGTAATGGCGGTCATGTCCGTGACGGGTGTGAGGCGAGCGAGAACAGTTCCCTTCTCCGTTTCGGCAAGTTTGCCTTTCTTCACTTCGCGATCGAGATTCTTGCCGATCGTGTCCATAGCGCGGTCGAGGAAGCGCTGGTCGATATCGCGCAAGATGACCGCGAAGCCGGCGCGAGCGAAGACGTGGGCGATGCCGTTGCCCATGGTGCCTGCGCCGAGAACGGCGACGGTTTCAATTTGTTCGATGGTCAAATTCGTTATACCTCCACTGTCAAAGCGCTAGATCACTTGCAATGGCACTACCCGAGCGAGCCAAAAAGATGCCCGCGAAGGTCCGCGGCCGCTACATTTGCCTTAACGTTACTCCGGCGGAGTAGCTTCGACAATTTCGCGGACAATTTCGCGCGTACGGGTTTCGTCGCCGGGCAAAACGAAGAGGGCGCACTTCCCTTCCGTGCATTCGAGCCGTGAGTAAATCTGGTTTTCCTTTAAGGAAGCGACGATCAATTCGCCCAATTCGGGTTGGTCACCGGACCAGACCTCGACGGTGGCGTCTTCGGGATACCAGTGATCAGGATCCCAAGCATGGTCGGAAGCCACCGAGGTTCGCTCCCAAGATGGTTCTTCATGAAGCGAAGTGGTGGCCGACTCAAAAGACGAATCGGGGTGTGCGCGGAGGGAGCGAAGCCGGTTATCAAGCCACGCCAAGCCTTTGTAGGTCCCGGGCTGGTGGTCGGTTCCCGGTGGAAGGAGACGCGAAGCGGCCTGGCTCTCTTCCTCGGTGCCATAGGCTTCCTTGACGGCGGCCTCGGCCTTCTCGAAAGACGAGAATGGAATCCCTATCTGGAAGGGACTCTGCGAATTCAGATTGAAAAGATGGTCCTGGCGGCGAATTGTTTTGTGAGGGATGCCCTGCTCGTCGAGGAGTTGGCAGAGTTCAGCGTGGATGCGCGGGTCATCACCACTCCAGAAAGAGCACAAGGGATCATCGGCGGGCCCTGGGGCCTGGCCTGAAGATTCTGCCTCGTCAGCCGCACCAGGTGAAGCAGGAAGTTGCCAAACCAGAGGCACATCGCAATCAGCGCAAACGGTAAAGCCCTGACGATACTCCGCTTTGCACTGGGGGCAGAACATGGCGATAGGGGAGTTTACTATACGCGGTTGAGAAGATGGCATTGTCGGAGAATGCGCCCACCTAAGGTTGGGCGGCACGAAGGAGAGCTGTAGCTTGAAGGGCGAGAAAAGATGCCCGCGAAGGTCCGCGGCCTCTACAGGTGCATGCACAACACGTGTCGATGACGGAGGGGGTTGAGGCGCTGAAAAGACGGCGCTGCGCACCTGAGGAGCCTGGGCCAAATCGCAGGAGCCCGGGCTGCCATGCGTCTTTTTGGGGGGCTGAGGCGTATACCCTTCAGAATGAACATAGCCATGTCCAATTCGACTCCCACCCCTGGCCGTGGGTTGGTGCTTTGTCTGTCGCCGCACGGGGCTGGGTTAACGCTACAATTCTCCGCACTGATGGCGAACGAGGTAAAGGAAATCGCGCGCGGGCTGAAGCAACGCGACCCGGAATTGTTGGACCGGTTAATCGAACAGTATCAATACCGGCTGTTTCGTTATTTGGTTTACCTAACGGCGAGTCGCGAGCGCGCCGAGGACATTTTTCAAGAGACGTGGATCCGCGTGCTAGAGCGCGGGCATCAGTACGACGGCAAATCGAAATTCGAAGCCTGGTTGTTTGCGATTGCGCGGCACCTAGTCATCGATTGGCAGCGGCAGAAAAAAGTGCAAAGCCTGGACGCCATGAAGGACCCGGAAGAAGGCGCGCCCTTTGAGATTGCCGACGAGAGTGAGCCATCGCCGCTACGACTCGTGCTGACTCGGGAGCAGGAAGAAAACGTGCAGGCATCGCTGGGACAGGTGCCGGCGATTTACCGCGAAGTGCTGCTCCTGAGGTTCCAGGAAGAGTTGAAACTCGAGGAGATCGCAGCGGTGCTGGAGACGCCGATTTCCACGGTGAAATCGCGGCTGTACCGCGGGCTCGAGTCAATGAAGGGCATGCTTAAGGGAGGCGCGGCATGAGCGCGAATATTCACGCCCGGGCCGGAAAACTGATCGCGCAGGAGCGCGTGGAAGGGATCTCCACGGCCGAACGGTCTTGGCTCGAGCAGCATTTGGCGGAGTGCGAACATTGCGCGGAGCAGGCGCGCGCGACGGAGGAAGCGATTCGCGCGCTGCGCGGGGTCGCGATTCCCTTGCCACGGGCGCTGGCGAGCCGCGCGCAAATGCGCGTGCGCCTGCGTGCGCAGGAATTAAGAGAGCGCGAGCCGCGTCAGCGGCTGCTGTGGGTCACGTGCGGGATGTCGTGGGCGCTGGGTATAGCGAGCGCGCCTTATGTTTGGCGCCTGTTCGAATGGCTCGGGAAACACACGGGAACGCCAAAACTTGTTCTGGAGATGGGATTTGGCCTGTGGTGGGCTATCCCCGCGTTGTTTGCGGCGGCAATCGTGTTGATGGAAAGCACGCGACAAGCAAACGAAGGCGATTGGGCCGAGCAGCAAAAGTAGAGACAGAGATTCGAGCGAGGAAAGCGTATGACGGATTATCAACAAAAGATGAGCGACTCCTTCAGCGAGCGCAAGCGGCTCATCCAGCTGAGGAAAAAGAAGGAGAAGCTGCGCTTCTGGGATGAATTTCGGATCATTCCGCGCTGGCTGATCGTGATGGTTATCCTGCTTTTTCTCGCGGCACAAGTTATCGCTCTCCTCGTCAACCTGATGGTCGACAAGGACCAGATTTTTCCGCCCGAATTGCAAAGTGAACCTGTTCTAGCATCTCTAGCGCTCGCGGGAATCATCACCGGGGTGTCGCTGGTCCTGGCCACCCTTATCCTTCTGGTCGCGTATGTGAATCGCGACGCCAAACGCCGGGGCATGAATTCAGTTCTGTGGACGCTGCTCGTCATCATCCTCCTGCCCGCCTGGACCTTTATCGGGTTCTTAATCTATTTCCTGATGCGCGAACCTTTGCCGTATAACTGCCCGCAGTGCGGCGCGACGGTGGGTGCGCGGTTCAATTTTTGCCCGAACTGCAAGTGCAACCTGCATCCCGCATGCCCGCAGTGCAGACACGAGGTTGCGGAGACGGATAAGTATTGTCCGTATTGCGCCTGCGAGTTGGGAGCGGCAAAGCAGCCTTTGGAAAAAGAACCGCCTAGCTTGCAAGCGTAAGCCAGGCAGCGAGGGCGGCAACTTTTTCGTCTTGAGTCCACGGCGGACCAAAGGACTTGCCAAATTCCGCGATGCGACGCTTGAGCGCGCCAGCGCTGATGCCTAGCGTTTTCGACGCTATCTCGAAAAGTTGCTTCTCCCTGACAACCTCCAATGGCAAGCGGCATCGAACGCTGGCAGTGCGCAAAGCATTGCGGAAGAGTTCGCCATCAGCCGTGTGGATGAGAGCGTGAGAGGCGAGGATCTGTTCGAGTTGCGGAAGTGCGCGGCCCGAGGCCAGGAGAAGGGCGCAGCGGATGATTTTGTAATCCTGTTCCGCCAAATCGTTTTGCACCGAACGGAGTGAAGACAGCGCCAGCCGCGCGGCTTCCGTGCGGACGCGTGAAATGAATCCTGTAGCGTCTCTCCTCGGCATTTTTTCGGCCGTGTGGTAGGGCTGGCGGAAGGTGTAGGTAAACGTCTTGACGAGTTGGATGCGCCGACGGTCGATCACGAGAGGAGAATCCAACGATCCGCAAAGGACAACGGCAACGGCCCAGCCGGAATGCACGCGCAAACCGAGAGTCGCACTTTTCATCGTGCCCTCCGTAGCAAGAATTCCAGGAAAAGGTGCAGCAGGTTAGTAGCGTTCAACGGCGAGGGCGACGGCGTTGCCGCCGCCGAGGCAGAGGGCGGCAATGCCGCGCTTCAAGTTGCGGCGCTGCAATTCGTAGAGCAACGTGACGAGTATGCGCGCGCCTGATGCGCCGATGGGATGGCCGAGAGCGACCGCGCCGCCGTTGACATTGACCTTTTCGGGATTGAGCCTGAGCTGACGCGTCACCGCGATGGCCGCAACCGCGGAGGCTTCGTTGAGTTCGACGAGATCAACGTCTTTGTCGCGGTCCCAGCCCGTCTTCGTCAGGAGCTTTTCGACGGCATCCACCGGCGCCATCATCACCCACTTGGGTTCGACGCCGCTGACCGCCTGGGCGACGATTCGCGCGATGGGTTGCTTACCGATCATCTGCGCTTTGCGCTCACTGGTGACAATCAAGGCAGCGGCGCCGTCGTTGGTGCCGGGCGCGTTGCCGGCGGTCACGGTGCCTTCTTTCTTGAAGGCCGGCTTCAGCTTGGCGAGGGCTTCCATGCTGGTGTCTTCGCGCGGCGATTCGTCGTATTTAATGACGAGGGGATCGCCCTTTTTCTGCGGAACTTCCAGGGGAAGAATCTGCGCTTCGAAGAAACACGATTTGCGCGCGCGCACGGCTTTCTGGTGGCTTTCGACGGAGAAGCGGTCCTGCTCCTCACGAGTAATCTTGTATTTCTCGGCGACCAGCTCGCCGGTCATGCCCATGTGAAAATTTTCGTAAGCGTCCCACAGGCCGTCGTTGATCATGGAGTCGACAAGTTTGCCGTCCCCGAGGCGATAGCCGGTGCGCGCTTGCGGGAGAAGATACGGGCAATTGGACATGGACTCCATGCCGCCAGCCACGACGATCTCGGATTCGCCGAGCTGCACGGCTTGCGCGGCAAGCGCAACAGCCTTCAGTCCGGAGCCGCAGACTTTGTTGATGGTCATGGCGGCGACGCGAGCGTCACAGCCGCCCTTCAATGCTGCCTGGCGCGCGGGATTCTGCCCGAGTCCGGCCTGTACGACGTTGCCAAGGATGGCTTCATCGATCTGTCGGGGTTCGAGGCCGGAGCGGCGAATAGCTTCGGCGACAATCTTGCTGCCGAGCTCGGGCGCAGAGAAGCCTGCGAGACCGCCTTGAAATCTTCCGATGGGAGTCCGCACGGCGGACAGTATGACGGGAGTGTCCATGGGAGTACCTCCGAGCAAGCCAAGATCTCAATTATATGAGATGCGCGGGGAGAAAGCACGGTACAGGTCGTGCGGAGACTTTTGAAGGCGAAGCCATTCGAATGCCCCTGCGACCACTGCGGCTGGTTCCGCGCTGAATAAAAAACTTAGGCCGATGCACCAGAGCTCGCCTGGCCTTCGTCGGCGCTTGGGCCATAGAGCGCGGGAACGGGAATATTCAAGAGGCGGAAATAGACGGTGAGCTGCGCGCGATGGTGAATCATGTGGTTTAAGATCATGCCCCGGACACATGCCACGCGCGGCATGGTGAAAATCGTTTTGCCACCGGCGAACAGTGTCCAGCCCTTCATCATGTCGGCGTCGCTAGCGCCGGCCAGGGCCGCCCGCGCCTCGGTGAGGTTTTTGTCGAAAATGGCCAGGGCATCCTGCCTGTTCTCAATTTTGGGAAGCTGAAAAGTAGGGCCATCCACGGGAGCGTAATCAAGCTGTTCGGTTTGAAGCGTTACGGTTGTCCACCCGGCCAAGTTGGCAATGTGGGCGGCAAGCCAGCCGACCGTGCCAGACTTCTCGTGAGGTTTCCAACCCCATTTGTCGTCGGGAACACGCTCCAGAGTCGTGCGCGTGTTCCGCATTTCCTGATCAAACTCTCCTAACATCGATTGGGCGATAGTCATGATCTCCTCCAGTGCGGTAGTCGCAGGGTGAGAATAGTAGGCGAATAAAAAGCGAATTGTCAAGTACGATTTTTAGGTGCCCGCCAGTTCACATCCTACCTCCATGGCAAGAGAGAAACTTTGCGACTGCTATGCCGCGCAGTTGACAGCCGAACGAGATTCGGCAGAATAGCAGCATGGCACAACAAGCGACGACTTCCTATTTGAAGGACTCCATCGGACTCTTTCACTACTACAAGAAGCTGGGCGAGCGCGCGATGGCGCAGTGTCCGGATGAAGGTTTATTTTTGACATTGGACGCGGAGTCTAATTCGATTGCCATTCTTGTGAAACACCTGGCCGGAAATATGCGCTCGCGATTCACGGATTTTCTTACCAGCGACGGGGAAAAACCGGATCGCTATCGCGACACGGAATTTGAAGATCCGCCCAAGACGCGAGCGGAGCTAATGACCGCGTGGGACCGAGGTTGGAAATGCGTCTTCGACGCCCTCGAACCACTGACGGATGCGGATATGGACAGAACTGTGACAATTCGCAAGGAGCCGCATACCGTCATGCAGGCCATCAGCCGGCAGCTTGCTCACTACGCGCATCACGTCGGACAAATACTTTTCCTGGCAAAACATTTGACCGTGCAGGCAACGGGAAAATGGCAGTCATTGAGCGTTCCGCGGGGAAAATCGGCAGAGATTAATGCCAAAGTTGCCGCGGGCGATGTTTCACAACGTGGCATGCTCTTCGCAACCGATAAGGACCCAAGTCCGCGCGCCCGGTAGAAAATCACCACGATTGGGTGGCGTTTCCTGTTCCGCCTGAAATCCGCTACCCTGAATCCATCATGGCAACGTTGTTCGAGATGGAACCGCTCGGGGAAAGCGGCCTGAAATTCAATGAAGCGCAGCGCCGCGCGATCACCCACGGCGAAGGACCGCTCCTTGTCATCGCGGGCGCGGGAACCGGCAAGACGCGCGTCATCACCGAGCGCATCCGCCACCTTCTGCAAACCGACGCTTCGCTCTCCGGCGAAAATATTCTCGGACTGACATTCACCAAGAAAGCCGCGGGCGAGATGAAAGCGCGCGTGGTGAAGGCCACGGGAGAACGCGGCAAGAAGGTGACGCTGGCGACGTTTCATTCGTTCTGTGAATCCCTGCTCAAGGAAGTCGAGCCCAAACGGCTGGCGCTCGAACAAGTGGATCACTGGATCCTGCTACGGCGCAACATGAAGAGGCTGGGCCTGGAAAAATACCGGCGGCTGGCAGAGCCGGGACAGTTTCTGAGCGATTTCATCGCGTTTTTTTCGCGCTGCCAAGATGAGCTGGTCTCGAGCGAAGACTACCAGCGTTACGCGGACGAACTTGCCGCGCAGCTCGATTCCGAGCGCTCGGCGCTGAACGAAGACACCTACAAAGAGCGCGCCGAGCAGGTTTCGCAAGAGCAGGAGATCGCGCGGGCGTATCGCGCCAGCGAGGAGTTGTTGCACGAAAAAAACGCGGTGGCGCTGAATGGATTGATCGCGGAAGCGGTCGAGCTGCTTCGAAAGAATGACAAATTGCGTGAAGGCTTGCGCCAGCGATACCGCCACATCCTGGTGGACGAATTTCAAGACACGAACATCGCGCAACTGGAGCTGCTGCATCTGCTGGTGCCCGAGCCGCGAAACGTCGTCGTGGTGGGCGACAACGACCAGGCCATTTACCGTTTTCGCGGCGCCTCGTTCGGGAGCTTCAAACTTTTTCTCGAGCGTTTCGCGGGCTGGAAGGCTGGGCAGAACTCCATGCCTTACCGCGTGGTCTTGACGGAAAATTACCGTTCGACGCCGAATATACTTCGTGTCGCGACTCAAGTGATTGCGCAAAACGAGGTGAGCGCGGATTTCCCCAAGAAGGTGCTGCAACCGACAAAAAAAGAAGGCGAACGCATTCGCATCGCGGAATTGGCCGACCCGGAACAGGAAGCTCGGTGGGTGGCAAGCGAGCTGGAGCGCCTACACCGAACCGGGCATGCCTGGCGCGATTTCGCCGTCCTTTACCGGCAGCACGCACACCGCAACCATCTCGTGGGGCAGTTGTCTCGCAGAAAAATCCCCTTTGTCATTACCAAGCTTTCTATTCTTGAGCATCCGTTGGTGCGGGATGTATTGGCCTACCTGCGGCTGATGGCCAGTCCGTACGACGACATCGCCTGCGCCCGAGTGCTCTCGGCGCCCGCCTGGCACCTGGAAGCCGCCGATTTGGTGCGGCTTTCAGAACGAGCCGCGAAGAAGCGCGGCACGGCGCTCTACGATGTGCTCCAAGCGGCGCAATCGGAATTGCCGTTCGATGCGTCACAAGGGGCGCTCGGCGAACTTCTTGAGTTCCTGATGGGGCAGAGAAAAACCCTCAAGCGCCGGACGGCGCGCGAAATTCTATCCGACTTGATCGAGTGGCTTGAAATTCCGCAACGCGCCAGCGCACGGGACGAGAAATATGTAAGGCGGCTCGGCGAATTCGCCAAGGAGTGGGAACCCAAGAGCGACACCCGCGGCCTCGCGGAATTCCTCGAATATCTTGATTATTTCGAACAGGCGGGCGGAACGCTCAGCCTGGAAGACGATGCGCCGGGAGATGCCGTGCAACTGATGACCGTGCACGGCGCGAAAGGCCTGGAATTTCCCCACGTATTTCTCCTGCGTTTGAATCAGGGCGCATTCCCCGCGCGCGAGCGTTCGCCGCTTTTTGAATTCCCCGTAACGCTGATGAAGGAGGAATTGCCCTCGGGACAGTTTCACATCCAGGAAGAGAGGCGCCTTTTCTACGTCGCCCTGACGCGAGCGGAACGCCGCCTGACGATCACCACATTGACGGAGGAAAAAGGAAAAGTGCCCACGTTTGTCGAGGACATGGTGATGGACCCGAGGGTGAAACGAAGGGACGTGCTGCAGATCGCACCGAAGGTAGGGGTTCCGGATGACGGCACAGCAATTGGCGCCGCGAACGAACGCGCAGAGGCTTCGCTCTTCCGGGCTTCTTCCGTGCCACCGAAGATTTTCGCACGGGTGGCGCGCTGGGCCGAAGAGTTTCATCCGCCTTCACCTGAACCTCTGAAGCTGAGTGCTTCGGCGGTGGAGAATTACCGCAAGTGCCCGCAACAATATTTGTTCGGGTACCTGTGGTCGCTGAAGAAGGGACCGCGCGCGACGCTGACTTTCGGGAGCGTCATGCACACGACCGTAAAGCGGTTCATAGAACAATTTCGCAAGGGGGTGAAGCTTCCGTTCGAAGAGGTCGCGCAAATTTTCGAGACCGAGTGGAGCTCGGCTGGGTTTGAGGACGAATACCAGGAAGCGGAATACAAGAAGGACGGCCTCGAACAACTTCATGCATTCCACGCAGGGTTGATTCCCTCGACGCCGCAGGTCCGCGAGCAGGAAAAAGGCTTCGAATTACCGCTCGAAAACAACGTCATCATCGCCGGCAGGATCGACCAGATCAATTCGCTGGGGCGCAATGACGTAGAGATCGTGGATTACAAGACCGGCAAGCCAAGAAAAGAGGCCGACGCACGAAGGGACTTACAGTTAAGTCTGTATGCGCTCGCGACCAAGGAAATTCTGGACTTGAATCCCGTGCGCCTCGTATTTCATTATCTGCAGAACGGCCAAATCCAGGTCACCACGCGCGATGCCAAGCAACTTGACGAGGCGCAGAAAATCGTGCAGGGAGCCGCTGCGGATATTCGTGCCGGGGAATTCCCGCCAAAGCCGGGATTTGTATGCCGCGGCTGCGCGTACAGGCCTATCTGCCCCGCGCACGAAGAAGCCCTAACCTGACTCCCGCGGTCGAAAGTCAATTTTCCGCTTTTTGAGCAGACAAGTTCTCTCGTTTCAACAAAAGCTTGCGCAAAGTCATAAATAGTGACGAATTCTAATGATATTTCCCTTTACATAACTGG
>JACXTT010004629.1_pt1 | contig 20372 bp, 15 predicted proteins | sample 9270951 | NCBI WGS metagenome assembly JACXTT01 (sample SAMN15532306, study PRJNA645909) | rock metagenome | isolation source: weathered quartz diorite | place: Puerto Rico | collected 2017-06-21
CCAAGCGCAAGCGGCCCGCCGCCGAGCCCCAGCGGTCCCGCGCGGCGAAGGCCACCCGGAGCCGCTCCAAGCGACGGCCATGACGAGTCGGGGCGCGCGCGCCACCACGCTCGCGTTGTTCGCGGCCGCGATGGGATGGCTCGAGGCGGTCGTGGTGGTCTATCTCCGCGCTCTGCTCGGCCTGGCGCACGGCGTCTCGATGCCGAGCGCGGCCGAGGTCATGCGCCGCATCCATCTCGTTCCCTGGCTGCTGTCGATCGAGCAGGGCCGCGAGGTCGCGACCATGGTGATGCTCGCCGCCGTGGCCTGGCTCGGCGGCGACGGCGCGCGATCGCGGCTCGGCGCCTTCCTGATGATCTTCGGAGTCTGGGACCTGGTCTACTACCTCGGGCTCGCGGCGATGGTGACGTGGCCGCGGAGTCTGTTCGACATGGATCTGCTGTTCCTGATCCCCGTGCACTCGTGGTGGTATCAGCCGGTGTGGATTCCGGCCTCGATCTCGTGCGCGTGGATCGTGATCGGATTCGGCCTCATGGCGCCGCGGCCACGGCGCGGCTGAGCCCCCCGATCAGGCCGCGCGCGCCAGGGGCCCCGGTTCGCCGCTCCGGTCCCCGTCGTGGCCCTTGCGGGTGCGCTCCCCCCAGTGCCGGGCACGAGTCAGCGCGCGCCACAGCCCCTCGATGCGCCACCACGCCGTGAGCTGGCGATAGCCGCAGCTCTCGATCAGACCGTAGGCGAGCAGCCAGGCCAGATCGCGCGCGCGCTGATCGCGTGGACAGACCAGGCTCTCCAGCACCAGCCCGAGGAACGAGTTGGTGGCCCCGCCGAAGACCCACAACGAGCCGTACAGGATCGAGAACGGCACGTCGGCCCGTCCCGCCACCAGCAGGCCGATGAAGACCGCGAACCCGATCGCTTCGATCAGCGGCCCCAGCAGCTCGACCAGCACCTGCGACGTGAAGGCCACCGCGCGACCGACGGTGAAGCTGTCGCGCGTCAGCAGGCCGCGATTGAGCCACAGCGATTCCGCCAACCCCTGATGCCAGCGCGCGCGCTGCCGGGCCAGCGCGCCCAGCGTCTCCGGGACCTCGGTCCAGGCCACCGCGGAGGACACGAAGCGCACCGCGCGACGGCGAGCCTTGCGCTGCGCCCAGCGCTGCAGCCGCATCACGAGCTCCATGTCCTCGCCCAGGGTGTCGGTGCGATAGCCGCCCACCGCCATCACCGCTTCGCGCGCGAACAGGCCGAGCGCGCCCGAAACGATGAACAGGCTGTCCATGCGGTTCCAGCCCATGCGCCCCGCCAGCATGCCGCGCACGTACTCGACCACCTGGAAGCGCGCCAGGTGACTGCCCGGGATGCGAGTCGAGACCACGCGCCCGCCGCTGATCACGCTGCCGTTCGCAGGCCGCACGACGCCGCCGGTCACGATCACGCGCGGATCCCGGAAGAACGGCAGCGCCAGCCGGAGCAGGGTGTCGCGCTCCAGCACCGAGTCGGCGTCGATGGCGCAGAACAGGGGATGGCGCGAGAAGGCGAGCGCCAGGTTGAGGGCGCGCGCCTTGCCGCCGTTCACGACGTCGAGCACGACCAGATAAGGGTGATCGGGCGAGGAGTACACGCCGCGCACCCGCTCGCGCGGAATCCGGGCGCGCAGCGTGCGCGAGCTCGGGCGCAAACCGAAGGCGACGCGCAGCCGCTCCAGCGTGTCGTCGCGAGAGCCATCGTTGACGACGATGATCTCGGTGCTCGGATACTGGAGCTGCATCAGCGAGGTGACGCTGGCGACGATGGTCGGCCCCTCGTTGTAAGCCGGCACCAGGATGCTGATCGGTGGCGCGAGATCGGCTTCGAACAGATTGAGGCGATCGGCGAGCCGCTGGGAGCGCACCTCGCGCAACGCATCGGCCAGCGCGAACAGGTGCAGGATCAGGTAATGCCCGACGACGGCCAGCGAGTAGGCCAGGAGGGCGCGCCCCAGCCAGCCATCGGCGGCCCGCGCCAGCGCTTCAGCCCACACGGCCGAGACCTCCTGGGCTCTGCTGCTCCCACTCGAGGGCCTGGAGCGTCTCGATCGCCATCTCGCGCGCGTAGCGGTCCGTGCCCGCGCCGGCAATGCGGTGGAGCGCCGCCGTCCCGGGCGCACCGAGCTCGGCCAGCGCGTAGCTGGCGTTGCGACGCACCCACCACGCCATGTCGGTGGTGGCGCGCTCCAGCCGCGGCACCGCGCTGCCTTCCTGGAGTCGCCCGAGGGCGCGCGACGCCTGAGCCCTCACCTGCCAGGCCGGATCATCGAGAGCTGCGATCAGGCCCGGGGCGGCGCGGCGCGAGCCCAGGTTGCCGAGCGCGCGCGCCGCGGCGACGCGTTCTTCGAGTCCTCCGCCGCCGAGGCGCTGCTCGATCGACGCACGAGCTTCGTCGAAGCCCCAGAAGCCCAGCACCTCGACCGCCGCCACCACCAAGGCGCCGTGAGCGGCGGGGTCCGCCACCAGGGCGCGCAGGCGAGGCGCGAACTCGGGGCCGAAGCGCTTGAGCGTGGCCAGGACGATCGACGGCGCCACGCCCTCGACCATCGCGGGATGTTGGAGCAGCCAGTCGAGGCCGGTCGGGTCGCTCTGGCGCGCCAGAGAGAGCAGGGCGCGCAGGCGCACCTCGGCCCAGGGCTGATCGAGAGCCGCCCTCAGCGCCACGCGTGCCGCCGGCTCGTCGACCATGCCGAGGCGCCGCGCCGCCATCTCGCGCCGCCACGGCTTGCTGGTCTCGAGCTGCTCGCGCTCGTGACGAAGGTGGTGGAGGCCGGTGAGCTGTCGCGACAACCACAACCACTCGTCTCCACCGATGTTGTCGGCGAAGCGTTGGATCGCGCCCCAGAACGCCTCGGTCGGGGCAGCGCTGGACGCCGCGCGTAGCGGCTCGGTGGCGACGTCGCCGGTGAGATAACGCGCGAAGCAGCCCGCCAGCTCCTGGATCTGATGCTCCAGCCGCTGGGCGCGCCAGCGCATGGCGCCGTGAAACGCCACCGTGACGGCGGCCATGCTCACGGTCACCAGTCCGCTCGCGAGCGCCGTGCGGGCCGCGATGGAAAGACTGGGCTCCATGCTCGCCTCGAACCTGGAAGGACGACCCGGCGCATCCAATTATCGGCTGGCGACGGGCGAGGCTGAAGGGCGGGCAAGAAAACGTCGGCAAGAACGACCGTCCTTGCCGACGCGGGGGCCGAGCGGGCTAGAACACGAGGCCGAAGGTCACCGGGACCACCTGGATCTGGTTGCTCTGGATCAGGCCCTTGTCGCTGTACACGTTGTCGATGCGGCCTTCGGCGTAGAGGCTGACCAGGCTGCCGAGCTTGATCACCAATCCCCCTCCACCGTTCACGCCGAAGCGGGTGTTGGACACGGACTGGGCAGAATAGGCGCCGCCGGCGTCGGTCTCGGTCTTCACGTTGTAGGCGCCGACGCCGGCCACGATGTAGGGACGGACCGGGCCGCCGTGGATCAGGTAGAACTGCACGTTGGCGAGTCCAGCCAGCACTTGACCGGTTCCGGTCGTCCCGACCTTGGCGTCGTCGAGATTGAACTTCGAGAAGGTGAAGTCGACGCGCGGGGCGACCGGCAGGAAGCGCAGGTTGAGGCGCACGAAGCCCTGGCCGTTGAAGCCGTTCTTGAACGAATCCTTGGCATCGCTCACCGGCACGCTCACGCCGCCGCCGACGCCGAAGCTGACGATGCGATTCGAAGAGAGGTCATCGTGCATCTGGGCGGAAGCGGCCCCCGCGAGGCACGACGAGGCGACGAGCAGAGCGAGGCTGAGAATGAGCTTACTCATGAACGACCTCCGGAAGGGGCCGGCGGCGCCGCTCGAGATCCAACTCGACGGGCGGCCGACGGCGGGGGTGGCGAAGGGTTCGTGGGCGAGGAACACGTCAGGGCCGAGCGATCATGAGACCTTCTCGGCCACGCTCTTGGCCTGTAGGAAGAGCAGGAGGTAGTCGCGGCCGCCGGCCTTGGAGTCGGTGCCGCTCATGTTGAAGCCCCCGAAAGGATGGACGCCGACCAGCGCGCCGGTGCACTTGCGGTTGATGTAGAGGTTGCCGACGAAGAACTCGCGCTTGGCGCGCTCGATCTTCTCGGGGTTCTTGGTGTAGACGGCGCCGGTGAGGCCATAGTCGGTGCCGTTGGCGATGGTCAGGGCTTCGTCGTAGCTCCGCGCCGGGATCACGGCCAGGACGGGTCCGAAGATCTCCTCCTGCGCGATGCGCGCGCCGGGCTTGACGTCGGCGATCACCGTGGGCTGCACGAACCAGCCCTCGCGGCCGGCCACGGGGCCGCCGCCGCTGATCAGCCGCCCCTCGCGCTTTCCGATCTCGATGTACTCGAGAATCTTCTTCTGCGCCGCGGCGCTCGACACGGGCCCCAGCGAGACGCCCGCCTGCTCGGGCTCGCCCACGACGAGCCTTTCGACCTGGGCCTTGAGCTTGTCGAGGAACGCGTCGTAGACCCGCTCGCTCACGATCGCGCGCGAGCAGGCCGAGCATTTCTGCCCCTGGAATCCGAAGGCCGAGGCGCTCACGCCCTGGGCGGCCGCGTCGAGGTCGGCCTCCTCGTCGACGATGATGGCGTCCTTGCCTCCCATCTCGGCGACCACGCGCTTGAGCCAGATCTGCCCGGACTGCACTGCGGCGGCCAGCTGGTTGATGCCGATGCCGACCTCGCGCGATCCAGTGAAGGAGACGAAGCGGGTCTTGGGATGGCGCACGATCGCGTCGCCCACGACGCCGCCCGAGCCGGTGACGAAGTTGAAGACGCCGGGCGGCAACCCGACGTCCTCCATCAGCTGATGGAACTGCCACGCGATCGCGGGCGTGTCACTGGCCGGCTTCACCACGACCGTGTTGCCTGTGACGATGGCGGCGGTGGTCATCCCGACGGTGATGGCGAGCGGGAAGTTCCAGGGCGGGATGACGGCGCCCACGCCGAGCGGAACGTAGACCAGGCTGTCGCGCTCGCCGGCCAGCTGCGTCACCGGCTGCGGCGCGTCGTAGCGCAGCATCTCGCGCGCGTAGAACTCCATGAAGTCGATCGCCTCGGCGGTGTCGGCATCGGCTTCGGGCCAGCTCTTTCCGACCTCGAGCACCATCCAGGCCGAATACCAGTGACGCCGCTCGCGCATGCGCCGGGCGGCCTCGATCAGATATGCGGCCCGCTCCGGCGCGGGCACCCGCGACCACTCGAGGAAAGCGCGCTGGGCCGCCTCGATCGCCTGCACCGCCTGAGTTTGGCTGGCGGACTGGAAGCGGCCCAGCACCTCGGAGGGCCGCGCCGGGTTGCGCGACTCGAAGGTCTTGTCGGCCTTCGAGCGCTGGCCCCCGATCACCAGCGGATGCTCCTGGCCCATCGCGGCGCGCACCTCGGCCAGCGCCTTCTCGAAAGCCGCCTGGTGCTCGGGGCGCGAGAAGTCGACGTAGGTGGTCGGGGCGTACGTCGGCAGTGCCTTGGGATCGACGGGTGCGATCCCGCGCGTCGTGGTCGGGTTCATGAACTCCTCCGAGGGGTCGGCGCTCGAAGTCCGTGAAAGCCAGGGAGTCTATCAGTCGGGCCACGGACCGACCAGCGCGACGCACCGATCAGGCCGTGACCTTGGCTCCCAGCGCTGCGATCAAGGCGCGGCAGAAGTCCGGCAGGTCGGCCGGAGTGCGGCTCGAGATCAGGTGCCCGTCCACCACCACGCTCTGATCGACGAACGTCGCGCCGGCGTTCTCGAGATCGTCCTTGATCGCGGAGACGCCGGTGACCTTGCGACCCTTGAGGATGCGGGCGCTGATCGGCACCCATCCGGCGTGGCAGATCATCGCGATCGGCTTCGCATCGCGATCGAAGGCGCGCACCAGCTCGAGCACGCGGGCGCTGCGGCGCAGGCGATCGGGCGCCCAGCCTCCCGGGATCACCAACGCGTCGAAGTCCTCGGCGCGCACTTCGTCGAAGGTGCGGTCGGGCTTGCACGGGTAGCCGTTCTTCCCGGGATAGACCGTCTTCTCCGGCCCCGCCACGACCACCTCCATCCCTTCCTCGATCAGCCGCAGCTTTGGATACCACAGCTCGAGATCTTCATAGTGGTGCTCGACCAGGATCAGCACGCGGCGATTGGCCCTAAGCGTCATCACGCCACCTCCTTCGAAGTCGGGACTCGAGGACTGTGCGCGCGAACCCGCGACCGGTCAAGGCGCCCGCTCACTCCAGCGCCTCGAATCGCCTCACGCGAATGCCCTGTAGCAGGACCGCGTGGAGGATGGCGAGCGCCACCAGCTCGATGCCGAAGAACCACCAGAACCAGCCCTTGGCGATCCCGGCCAACGCCACGCCCGAGAGCGAGGCGGCCCCGATCGAGCCGAGCAGCATGTAGCCAATGTTGTTGAAGGCTTGGCGCCCGGCGGTGGTCGGCATCGAGAGCGGGAGGTACTCACCCACCAAGCCGTTGATCAGGGACAGTGTGGGCATTGCGACCAGCACCGGCAGGATCGCCAGCAGCAGCTCGTGCCGGCGGATCGTGAACCAGAGGATCGGGCACACCAGGGCGAAGGCCGGGAGCACGAAGCCCACGATCACCGCCTTGCGCACGCCGTGGAACAGCGGCGCCGTGCCGGTGAGTGGGGCGTAGCGAAACACGTCGGCGGCGGCGTACTGCGGACTCATCTTGAGCGTCGACATCGCGGTGTTGGTCAGCATCCCGATGAAGGTCAGGACCAGCACCGGGCCCGATCGGCTCGCCATGCTGCGGTCGATCAACGGCAGCACCGCGAAGACGACGATCGTGGCGAGCGAAGGATAGAGTCGCATGCGCACGTCGCGATCGCGCGTCATGTAGGCGCGCGCCAGCTGATAGACGCCGCGCTCGACCGGATCGCGCAGCCAGGCCTTGAGCAGGCCGTTCATCTTGCGCGGCGCGCGCGTGTCGACGCGCGCGGCCGGCCGGCTCTCCACGCCCGGCGTCTCCCCCAGCGCCGACAAGGTGCGAGCGTAGGAGCCGGAGAGGCGGGCCACCGCGCCCCACGCCAGCCCCACCGTGAGCAAGATCGCCAGCGCGGCCATGATCGCCAGCCGCGGCGTCGCGGGCTCCCCCAGCGCCAGCGTCTCGAGCGCCGCGAACCAGGCCGGCGGCAACAGCGGCAGCCAGGGCAGCTCGTGATCGAAGCGGAAGCCGTGGACGCGATCGATCAGCCGCGGCACGACCTGGTAGCCGAGCAGCATGACCACGGTGGCCGCGACCTGCGCCCACGACGCGAAGACGTCGAAGCGCTCGCGTCCGACCAGTCGCGTCAGCAGCGCGTAGACGAACACCACCGAGGCCGCGGCGAACAGCGCGGTGAGCAGCGTGACCCCGAGGTGAACGAACGGAAACCACATCGGGTGCGGCGCGATCTTGGTCCCCATCCAGAGCGCCGCGAGGTTGAGCGCGAGCGTGAGCAGGGCGCTGAGCAGGAACAGGCTCAGGGACTTGGCGAACAGCAGCGTGCGCGGGTGGATGGGACGATGACCGAGGACGTCGGCTTCGCGGGCGTCGAACAGCACCTGGCTCGATTCCGAGACCACCATGGTGCCGCCCAGGAAGAAGCTCAGGCCGAACAGCAGGATGGCGTAGGTGAAGACGTCGACGTGGATGAAGGCCAGCATGCCGGTGAAGACGCCCATCAGGGCGTAGAGCGCACTCAGCAGGATCAATCCACGCGGCTTGCCGGAGCGCCCGAGCCGCACCCCGCCCCCGACGCGAACGCGCATCCGTAGCGTGGTGGCGACCAGCGCTCGTGCCTGCGCGAGGTCGAGGCCCGACGCTGGCGCGCGGCGCGCGCTCATTGCGAGAGGGCGCGCGCGAATTCCTCGGCGCGCGCCAAAAGGTTCTCGGTACCGGTGAGGCGATTGAAGACGCGTTCGAGCGACGCTTCGCCGGTCTGGGCCTTGAGCGCGTCGGCGGTGCCGTCGGCCACGATCCGGCCCTGATGGATGATGATCACGCGGTCGCACACTCGCTCCACCACGTCCAGGATGTGCGAGCAGTAGATGATGGTCTTGCCCTCGCGCGCCAGGGTCGTGATCAGGGTCTTGAACGAGAGCGCCGCGTTGGCATCCAGGCCGTTGAGCGGCTCGTCGAAGAGCACTACCTTGGGGTTGTGGAGCAGCGCCGAGGTGATGACCACTTTCTGGCGCATCCCTTTCGAGTAGCTCGACAGCGTCTTCTTCAGCGTCGGCTCGTCGAGCTCGAAGAACTGCGCGAAGCGCCCGATGCGCGCATCGGCCTCGGGCTCCGGGATACCGTAGAGCGAGGCGACGAAGCGCAGGTATCCGCGCCCGGTCAGCGCCTCGAAGACCGCCCCCGACTCGGGCACGTAACCCACCACGCGCTTGACCGCGAGCGGGTCCTCCACCACGTCCGCGCCTTCGATCTCGGCGGTGCCCGAGGTCGGCGCGAGCATCCCGGTCAGCATGCGGATGGTGGTGGTCTTGCCGGCGCCGTTGGGCCCGAGCAGGCCCACCAGCTGGCCGTCGGGGATCTCCAGGCTGATTCCGCGCACGGCCGGTTGCTTGCCGTAGTCCTTGACCAGCTCCTTCAAGCGAATCATGGCGTCTCCTGTCTCGCCTCCGCGCGAGGAGTCGCGGAGGATAGCCAATGCCGGCCCCCCGATCCATCCAGGTCGTCGGTCTGGATCCTGGACCGTTCCCGATCGCAACGACCGGCCATCAAGAGTCGCCGGCCCGGGCCGAAGCTCAAGAGATGGAGCTTCGAGTTCTCGTCGAGGGTAGGTGCGGGAGACGACCGTGGACCAGAGACCGATCTCTGCCATCTGTCCTCCCGAGGAGCTGTTGAAGGCGATCCTCGATCGCTCGAGCGACGCCATCATTCTGCTGGACTCGGAAGGCAGGATTCGCGAGTGGAGCGCGAGCGCGGCACGCCTCTGGGGCCGGCGCCGTGACGACGTATTGGGTCGCGACGCGGGCTCGATCCTCGGCGCGTCCGAGGAAGTGGTGATCGAGGACCTTCCCGGCGGATCCACGACGCAAGAGTTTCAGCGCTCGGATGGAGCCACGTTCCGGGGCGCGGTCGAGACTCATCCCCTGTATGCCCATCGTGACGTCGTCACCGGCACGCTGTTGCGCGTCCAAGACCTCAGCGAGACCGATCGGGCCCACCAGCTGATCCAGGACCGCGAGCGGTCGCTGCACGAGACGCTCAAGGCACTGCGTCGGTCGCACGAGAGCCTGAAGAGCACCCAGCTCCAGCTGATCCAGGCCGCCAAACTGGAGTCGATCGGTCGCCTCGCGGCCGGAGTCGCGCACGAGGTCAAGAACCCGCTGGCGATCCTGCTGACCGGGGTCCAGCTCTTGGCGCGCCGGCTGGCCTCGGCCGATGCGGAGACCCGCGAGGTGCTGGCCGACCTCGAGGTGGCCGTGAAGCGCGCGAACCACGTGATTCGAGGACTGCTGGACTTCGCCGCCGCGACCGAGCTGCAGCTCGAGGCGATCGATCCCGGCGAGATCGTGAAGGGAGCGGTGGCGTTGCTCCAGCACGAGATGCGGTCCCGTCACGTGCGGCTCGACCAGCAGTTGCAGGCCGCCGTTCCAGCCTTGAGCCTCGATCGGACCAAGATCGAGCAGATCGTGGTCAACCTGATGATCAACGCCATGGATGCCATGCCCGAGGGCGGCGTGCTCACGGTCCGCGCCTCGGTCCGCGCGCTGAGCCAGTCGGGTCACGGCGTTGGATTTCGCCGCACCGACCTGCTGCGCGTCGGGCAGACCGTGGTCGCCATCGAGATCGAGGACACGGGAACCGGAATCGCTCCTGAGACGCTGGCGCGAGCGTTCGTTCCCTTCTTCACCACCAAGGCGGCGGGCAAGGGCACGGGGCTCGGACTCGCCGTCTGTCGTTCGATTGCGGAGCTTCACCGAGGCGTCGTTTGGCTGGAGAACAAACCTGACGGCGGGACGCGCGCGACGCTGTGCCTTCCTGCCGGCGAATCGGAGAGGAGAGCGGCATGAATCCCCATCGCATTCTGCTGATCGACGACGAGCCCGCCTTCACGCGAGTGATGCGGACCTACTTGCAGGAGACGGGACGCTTCGAGGTTCGCATGGAGAACGATCCAAGACGGGCGCTGGTCGCGGCGCGCGAATTCGCGCCCGACCTGATCCTGATGGACGTCATCATGCCCGACGTGGACGGGGGCGAGCTCGCGTCCGCCTTCAAGGCTGACGCGCGCTTGTCGCACGTCCCCATCATCTTCCTGACTGCGATCGTCTCGAAGGAGTTCGTGTCGAGCCACCACGACATGATCGGGGGGCGGCCGTTCCTGGCCAAGCCGGTCGATGCGAAGGAGCTGGTGCGCGCCGTCGACCTGGCGCTCAAGGCTGTGGCCTGAGGTCGAGAGCGGCTCGGGTGCGAGGTCCGCGGCGGGCGGCGAAAGCCGCGCAGGCTAAGCGGCCTTCATCGCCTCGAGCGCGGTCGCCTCGTCGCGATCGATCACCAGGAGCTTGTCGAGCGAAACCAATCGGATCACCGATTGGGCCGCCTCCGAGGGCTCCGCGATGCGTACTTCCCCGGCCTGCTCCTGGAATTCCTCGTGCAGCGACAGCAAGGCCCCGAGCCCGCTCGACCCCATGAAGGTGACCCCGCTCAGGTTGAGCACCAGGTTGCGTCCTTCGGCGGCGACCTCGGCGCCCCGCGTACGCAGCTCGGGCGCGGTCTTGATGTCGAGCCGACCCGCGACGCGCAACACCGCCACGCGACCATAGGTCGCCGTGCGCTCGATCACGATCGATTCACTCATGCCGCTTCTCCCTCCGTCAGGGGCCAGGGGCGCTGGCCGTCGAACGAGACCACCAGGACGTTGCCGAGCGCCGTGCCAGGATGGCGAGCCAGCCTCGCCCCGGCGCGGCGCACCAGATCCATCCCGAAGCCGCGGCCGCGCCGGCGAACCTTGGGATCGCCGTAGTCCGGCACCTCGATGTTATCGGCCGCGAAGGCCGGCGCCTGATCCAGAACGACGAAGTGGCCCGCGCCCGGCGGCCCCGCTTCGAGGGCGGGGACCCACCACACCTGGATCGGCGCCGCCGGCCCTTCATGGAACCCGTGCTCGACGATGTTGCTGAGCAGCTCGTGGAGTACGAACACCCGACGCGCCCGCTCGGCCGAGGGCAAGGCCGCCAGCCCGGGCACTCGCTCGACCCAGTCCTCGAGCCGCACCAGGGCTTCGATCGTCGCGGGCAGCTTCAAAGCGGTGCCGCGAGCCCGGGCCTCGGCCACGCGGTCGGCCGGGCTCCAGCGCGGCTGATCGTGCAGCACGACGTCGAGCGACTCCCAGCTCAGGGCCACCAGCGTCTCGTCGTCCTGAGGCGCCGCGCCGGCGCGCCAGCGCTCGATCGCCTCGGAGAGCCCATCCAGCACCGCCTCGGCGCCCTGCACGGCGTGCGCGGCGACCATGGCGGCGACGCGATCGAACCCGAACGCCTCGCTCGCGGCCCCGCCCTCGGTCTCATGGATGCCATCCGTGGTCTGGAGGACGAGGTCTCCGGGCGCCAAGCCAATCACGCGGTCCGGGCGCGCCGCGCACCTGCGCTCGCCGCGTTCCACCGCGAGCGGCATGCCTTCGACCGTCAGCCACTCCTGACGCCCGTCGGCGTGAGCCAGCAGCGCCGGGTGGTGCCCGGCGGAGGCGTAGGTCAGGATCCCGGTGCGCGGATCGAGGAACGCGACGAACATCGTCACGAACACGCCGCGCTCCAGCCGGCGCGAGAGGCTGTGATCCAGGGCAGCCAGCAGCTCCGAAGGCGTCTTGCAGCCGTCCCGCAGCGCGACCAACAGCGCCGCCACCATCGAGGTCACCAGGCACCCGGCCAGACCTTTGCCCGCCACGTCCGCCACCGCCAGACCGACGCGCCCATCGGCGAGTCGGAACACGTCGTAGAAGTCTCCTCCCACTTCGGCGGCGGGACGTTGACGTCCCGAGATCACGAAGGCGCCCTCGCTCAGGGACTCGGGCGGCAGCAAGGAACGTTGGATGTGCTGGGCGAGCGCGATCTCGTGAGCCAGGCGCTCGCGCTCGATGGCCTGGGTCTGCGCGAGCTGGAGGTCGGCGGTCATGCGGTTCACCGTCGCCGCGAGCCGGCCGAATTCGGAGCGCCGATCGAGGTCGAGGCGAGTCTTCAGATCGCCGCGCCCGATGCGCTCCAGGCCCTCACGCAGCGCATCCATGGGTTTGAGGAGCGTGGAGCTGAGCAGAAACGAGGCAGCCGCGCCGATCAAGAGCAGCCCGGCGAACACCACCAGTGCGGGACCGCGGGCGCGCGCGATGGCGCGGTCGAGATGGCTGCGCGGCAGCGCGACGTAGGCCGTGCCGAGCACGCGGCCGTTGGGATGGAGCACCGGTGCCGAAGCGAGGAGCAAGTGGGACGTCTCGGCCACCGAGACGCCTTGCATCGGGCTGGCGCGCGCGCGCGTCACCGGCTCCGGGAGTTGGAAGCGCTTCCCCAGCCGGCGGGGATCCGCGTCGCCCAGGATCGTTCCGGATCCGTCGCAGACGATGCCGAGCGCCAGCTCGCGCTCTCGCTCGCGCATGTTGAGCAGGTAGGGATGGAGCGTCAGCTCCGGATAGGGCGTCAGCATCGCCGCCGCGCTGGTCAGGGCCAAGTGGTCGGCCTGAACGCACAAGCGGCTGATCAGCTCCTCGGTGAGCGCCCGGCGCGCATTGCGCTCGAGCACGACGCCGACGCTGAGCACCACCAGCGTGGTGAGGACCACGGAGGCCATCGAGACCTGCCAGCGAATCGAGTGCGCGAGGACGCCCGGTTCGCGCCTAGCGCCCACCCGTGAGCTCCTGCGTGCGCTGGATCTGGGTGCGCGCTCGCTCGAGATAGGCGCGCGACCTGGCGTCGCTGGGATCGAGCTCGAGCAAACGCGACCACGCGGCCTCGGCTTCCGCGAAGCGCCCGCGGCCGAACGCTGCCATCCCGCGCATCAGGTATTCGCGCTCGAGTGCCGCGCGCGCGCGGGCGTGACCGGAGTCGAGCGACAGGGCCAGCTCCCAATAGCGCACGGCCGCGTCGCTCTGTTGCGCGGCCGCCAGCCGCGTCCCGCGCTCGAAGCAGCGCTCCGCCTCGCCCCGCTCGGCCTCCGTGGGCTCGTGCGGTCGCGGGCTGGCTGCCGGTCCCGTGGCATGAGGCTCGCCGACGCGGCGCCGCTCGACCTGGAGGGCGCTGCGCAATTGCCCGAGATCGGATTCCTTGGCGCCCAGCGCTCGCGCTTCCTCCAGGCCGCGCTCGACGTCGTCGAGCCGGCCTTCGCCCAGGTCGCGCTGCGCTCGCGCCAAGCGCTCCGCGACGCGCTGCGCCAGCATGTGGTCGACGCGTGCCAGCATGGAGGCACTGCTGGTGTCGCCGCTGGCGGCGACGCGCAGCAGCGCGGTCCGAGCGCCGACCAGGTCGCCCGTCCCGAAGAGACGATAGGCCTCGTCGATCTGACCGGCGTGTCGGGAGCGCTCGGCGAGACGCCTGAGCGCCGCTTCCGCGCGCCGCCGGCCGGCCGCCGCCAGGCTGTCCCCGGCCCAGGCTTCGAGCGCGCGAGCATAGGAGAGCGACGCCCCCGCCAGGTCTCCGGCACGCTCCAGCCGCTGGCCCTCGTCGGTCAGGACCGCGGCCTCGATCTGGGCCGGGCGTGCATCCTCGGGCGCCAGAGCGCGCGCGACGGCGACCGCCTCGAGCGCGTCCTCGGCTCGCCCTGCCCCGCGCGACGCCTCGGCCCGCGCCAGGAAGCTCGCGACCTGCTCGCGGCGGCGGTCTTCGTAGGCTCGATCCAGTCGCTGCGCCAGGTCGCGCTCCTGGGTGCGCTGTGCCGCGCTGCGGCTCTCCGCCGTCGTGGGTCCGATGGACTTGGAGATGCCGAAGCGCTGCGCCGCACCGAGGTCGCGATCCAGATAGGCATAGTCGATCGAGAACCCTTGCCACAGGACGCTGGTGCCGAAAGCCAGCGCGCCGTCGTCGAGCCCGGTGCGCAAGGCGAGGCGCGCGCCCAGCACCAGCTCGGCCCCGGCGTGCGGCCGCGCCGCCGCCCCTCCCCCGTGCTCGAGATCGGCTCCGATTTTCAGCGCGGCGGAAGAGGAGACGTCGTGGGACCAGGCCAGTCCCCAACGCAGGACGCGCGGATCGGGCACGGCCTCCACGTCGAGGGTCTGGACCGGCTCGACCGCGTTGCGAAGCGCGACGCCGAGGGAGAAGGGCGAGGCCCAGGCCAGGGGTCCCTGGGCCCACGGAGCGGCATCGACCACGATGCCGAAATCCGCGCCGAAGCCGGTGGCCGAGGCTGGCCCGATCTCCAGACTCTGAAGCTTGAGCGCCAGGCCCGCGGTCGCGCCGCGGAACAACGCGCGCCCGTAGCCCAGCGCCATCTCGGTCTCGCCGCCGCTCGTCACGCCGAGCCCTTGATTGCGGTCGTCGCGTTGATCGACGCCGCCCGTTTGTAGATGACGAACCGTGAATCCGGCGACGCCCCAGCGCCAGCTGGGCGCGGCCACACCCACGAACTGCTCGGCGCTTCCGGTCTCCTCGAAGCTCGCGTAGTCGGCCTCCAACGACAGGCGCTCGAGCCGTGCCAGGCCGCCCGGGTTCCAGATCAGCGCGCTGGCATCGTCGGCGATCGCCACGAACGCCCCGCCCATGCCGAGGCCGCGGCTGCCCGCGCCGCGGGCGAACGGGGATTCGGTCCCGGCGTCCTCACCGGCCCGGGCGCGAGCCGCGAGCAGTAACCCGGCCGCGAGCCCGGCGCGGATCAGCCGACCCAGGCGGCGTCCGCGGGGCGGGCTCATCGCACCACCGCCACTTTCCGCAGCACTCGCTCGCGATGGCCGTCCCCGAACTCGGCGGTGAGCTCGGCCACGTAGACGCCGTTGCGAACCACGCGGCCGACCCCGTTCACGCCGTCCCAGAGATCACCTTCGTGCATGCCCGGGCCGCGCGGCGCGTTCTCGATCGCGGTGCGAACCAGGTCGCCGGACAACGTGGCCACGCGCAGTGTGACGCGCGCGTCGGCGGGCAGGTAGTAGGCGAAGTGGGTGACTTGCCGGCCCGCGGCGAAGGGGTTCGGGAAATTCGAGACGCTGGAGGCGAAGCTCGTGACGCCGAATGCTCCGGCTTCGGTCCACAGCGGGAACGTCAGCCCGGGCTCCGGGACGACGTCGATGTGGAGCAGCGCGCTGGCCGGCTGGCGCAGGACCACTCCGGCCGAGTCGAGGCCGATCCTCGCGTCGGGCGGCGGACGCGCGGCGACCGTTCGGAAGTGCAATTCGATCTCCACGACTTGACCGGCCGCGATCGCGAGCGGCGCCGCGCTCGTCAGCTTGGCGGTCGTGGAATCGGGCGTGAGAATTCCGCTCGACGCCCACGGCCCTCCCTTGACCCAGGCCTCGAGCGCCGTCACGGCCGAGCCCAGGGCCAAGGCCGCGCGCCCACGGGTCGCGGCGCGCAGCACCAAGCCGTCCGCGATCAGCGTGTCCCCTCCGATCGCCGCCGGATTGCGCAGTCGCAGCACACCTGCGACCACGTCGCGGCCGTCGGGCGCCAAGGCTGCAGGCATGCGGCTCTCCAGCGCGGCCCGCAACTCGCGCGCCGGGGGCTCGAGATGAGTGAGTCCGGAGAGCCACGGCAGCTCGAAGCCGGGATCGGCCGCCACCGCCACGGCAGTGCTGAGATTGGCGTCCGCGCCAGCGATGCCCGTCGCGGCGATGGAAAGCTCCAGGAAGCTCTCCGGGGCGTTGGCGTCGACGTCGACCAGGATCTCGACCCGCGCGCTGTCGCCGCTCTCGATCAGCGCGGCCGGCAGCGCAATCGCGGTCCGTCCTCCCGCGGTCGGAAGCCCGGTCGCGCTCGCCACCTCGACCCCCGACCAACGCACCGCGATGCGATCCATCACGCTCGCGGGAGCGACGTCGAGATGTCGTTCGTCGCGACTCAGCACGATCAGCGAATCGACGCGGATCCTCCCCACCACCGGCGGCCCTGGATGTCGCAGCGTTCCGACCAACGCGAGTCGGTCGTGATCGCCGATGCGCGTGCGCGGCGGGAAGCCCCCGCTGCCGCGGACGGCCAACGACTCGGCCCGGGCTTCGATGCGGATCACCGGCCCGGCCAAGGGCGTGACGCCGAAGTGGGCGGCCACCGCGTCGCCGGAATTGGCGTCGCGCGCATCGACCGAACGCGAGTCCGGCAGCTCGGCGCGAAAGCGCGTCGGGGGAGCATCGGGGCTGAAGTCGCCGTGAATCGCCAGGTCGATCGGGGTGTTGACCGGCAGGTTGAGAGGAGCGCTCAACACCAGCACCAACGTCGAGTCGTCGGTCGGGTACACGGTCCGAGCGCCCAGCAGTCGGCCGCCCGAGGTCGCGCGCAAGCTCGTGAGCCGATCCGCGAGTCGCGGGAGGGTGACGCCATTGGTGTCGGCGCAACGGAACGGAACCGACAGCAGTCGAACGTCGGAGGTGAGCCCGGTGATGCCGGGGTTGGTGAGCGTCAAGGCCATCAGCGGCACGTCGCTCTGACCCCGTCCAGCTCGGACCTCGCCGGCGCCGCTAGCGACGAGGTCGAGGCGGGTCGCGGCGTCCACCAGGTGGGCGAGCGCGGTGCGGAACGGATACGTCGTGTCCTGGATCCGCACCGGGATCGCGCGACCGGTCGACAGCTCGGCCGCCGCGCAGGCGGCGGAGTCCTGGAGCACGATCCGGAAGCTGGGAACGGTGGTCGAGTCCGCAACGTCCACGCGCAGCACCAGGCCGACGGACGCGCCGGGATCGACCCGCAGTGGGGCCGGCAGCGCCAGCGCGATCGTCGCGCCGGCGGCCTCCAGCGTGTCGCGAGCCGCCTGCGTGACTCCGCCCGATTCGAGCGCGACGCGCGCCAGCAGCGTGTTCGGGACGATGCCCACGCCGTTGCCGTCCTCGATCCGCACGATCACACGTTGAACCAGTACAGGAGCGTCGCCGGCTGCGCCCGGATGATGGAACGTGACGGTCAGTGGAGCGAGACCGGCCTGACCGCGAGCGACGGCCGATGGCATGGACTGCGACGCGCGCACCTCGAGCGCGTTGGCCGGCGCGTCGATCGCGAGCGTGTTCGAGGCACTCTGCAGCGAGCCGGCGCTGGAGCCGCTCGTCGCCCCGACCCCGGATGCCCGCCCGGCCAGCTGCACCGAGCCCGCGCTGTTCGCGCTCAGGGTCCAATGAAAGGTGTCGCTCGCCGCCGGAGAGAGCGCGAAGGTGGCCGGCGTCGGCCCGCTGACGAGCGTCAGGCCGCCCGCGCCCGCGGGCGTCAACGCAGAGGGAGTGATGCCGTTCACGGCCTCCGCGCTTCGATTCCGCACCGCGAGGCGAGCGCTGACCACCTGGCCGACGACGCACTCCTGCGGAGTGGCCTCGAGTGAGCCGAGCAGCGGCGCGTTGCTCACCAGCAGAGTGGCGCTGCCATTCACCGCTTGATCGAGGGGCCCATCGTTGCCCGAGGCCACCCTGACCCCCGCGATCGGCACGCCGAGTCGAATCGTCACCGAATCGGGAGGCGCCGCGGCCACCGTGATCGCGACCCAGATGCGCACTCCGGCCAGCGGAATCGGCGTCGACAGCGAGCAGGTCTGCCACGTGGCTCCGTTCCAGGTCAGCGGCCCCAGGTCGACGTCGTCGCCACCGCCGGCCTGGAAGATCTGGTCGCCGCCGTCGCGCCAGGCGCGTACCGCGGCCAGATCGCCGGCGGCGGCGGTGCCAAGATCGACCACGCTCAGGCGCTGCAGCGTGTCGGCGCGGTAGGCGTTCGAAGGAACGACGAGAGCCATCGCCAGTGCGGGCCCCTCGCCCGGCCCGAGGGTGACCGAGGGCACGGCGCCGAGCGCGAGCTGAGCCGCGACCATGCCGTCGACGCCGACGCGGGCGCCGGAGTCCAAGGGCCAGTGCGCGGCGATCGTGGTCGACTCCGCGAAGGCGACGTCCAGCAACCCGCCGATCACGGTCGCCAGCGAATCGCCATCCGCGGCGTGAGCCATTGAGACGTCGGCGACCACGAAGGCGTGGCGCGTCGAGCCGGGCGGCAGAGTCCAGGTGAATCCCGTCAGGTCCGCGCGGCCCGACGTCGGAACGGCCGATGCGACCTCTGGATCCTCGGCCAACGTTCCGAGCACGCCGTCGTCGTTGCCATCGAGTCGCAACGAGACCCGGTCGAGCTCCTGGTCCAGGTCCGCTTGCGAGCCCGTGCCTTGTGTCGCATCCGTCACCCTCAGCCGCGTCAACGTGCGCGTGGCGCCGTAGCGGTTGTTGGCGGTCAGGTGCGCGAGCACGACTCCGGTTGCGCCCGGAGGGCGGGACCCCGAGGCCACCGGCGACGCCGCAAGCGTGACGCGATTGGCCGTGGAGATGGACAGGTCGAAGGGCTGCGCCACGGCTTGATCGACGGGGCCGTCGTTGTCGCTCGCCATCGCCGCGCCCGGATCGGGCTGGGTCGGCAAAGCGAACCGCAGCGTGCGTCCTTCGGTGGCGAAGAGGTCGAGATCGGCCGAGACGTAGAGTCGGACGCCGGCGACCGGAACCGGAAGCGCCAGCCCCGAGAGCACCCAGTGCCCCCCGCCAATCGGGGTCAGGACGCCGAGCGCGGCATCCCGGTCGGGTTCGAAGACTCCGTCCCCGTCGTCGACGCGCAGGTGGAGCGCGCGAATGTCTTCGGGTTGGGCGGTGCCCAGGTTCACGATCTCGAGGCGCTGGAGCACGTCGCTCTGGTAGCCATTCGCGGGCACCGTGACGTCGAGGACCGGATTCTCGTCCGTCCCGGCCAGCAGCGCGGCCGCGGGAATCGCGTGGAGCCCGAGCTGCGCGGCGCTCATGCCGTCGACTGTGAAGACGCCGGCGGGCCGGATCGGGAAAGTGCCGCCGATGGTGACTGCGATCGCCATGCCGACGTCGCCACTGGCCTCGATGGAGAGGTCGAGGGCGTCGCCGTCGCGAGCCACCAATGGAACGTCCGAGGTCAGGAAGAAGCGCGCGCTGCCGAGCGCCGGGACCGAAGCATGCAGGTTGGTGAATCGTACCTGCCCACTCGACGCCGTCGCCGTGCCCACGAGCGCGTCCTGCGCCGGCTCGAGCACCCCGTCGCCGTCGTCCTTGCGCAACCGCAGAGTCCCGAGGTCGAGATCGCGCTCGACCGGATTCCCTGCGCCGGTAGTCTGGTTGGTGAACGTGAGCGAGCGCAGCGTGTCCGCCAGCACGCCGCTGTTGCTGAGCACCAGCTCGAACACCGAGACCGCGGTCTCGCCGGGGCGCACGACGCGCGGCGACTGAGACCCGGAGGCGCTCACCACGAACGCGGCGGCCACGCCGGGGACCGCGGGGAGCGCAAATGCCGCGAGGGCGGCAAGGGTGCGAAGGCGCTGCAGCGCTCGGCGGCCCGGGCCGAGAATCCCGCCTGGATTCGGGCCGGTCTTCATACTACTAATGCTCGGAGGGTGCGCCGGCCGCTTGAGCCAAATCGCTCCCGAGGCGCCGGTTGGACGCGCCTTTCCGGAAGAGTTTTCCGCCTGAAAGGACTCTTGGCATGGACCGGCCGAAGCGAATCCTGATTCTGGACGACGACGTCAGCTTCACTCGACTCATGAAGATGAACCTCGAGGCCAACGGCGCCTACGAGGTCCACGTCGAGAACTCCCCCGCCCGCGCCTTGGTGGCCGCCGGGGCCGCACGGCCCGATCTGATCCTGCTCGACGTCTTGATGCCCGAGCCGGAGGGTCCAAAGATCGCCGCGGCCATCCGCCAGAACCCCCAGCTGCAGTCGATCCCCATCGTCTTCCTCACCGCCGTGATCTCCCGGAATCGGACGATCGCATCGCAGCGGGGCGCTCCGCCGCAGGAGTTCCTCTCCAAGCCGATCTCGGTCGAGGACCTCATTGGGACGATCGAGAGGCTCATTCCTTAGCTTCCCCGACGGCGGGCGGGCGTCCCTTCATCGTTTCTTCACAGCCTTCCCCGAGGATGTCTGCGACCATGCCCAAGCCGCTCGTGCTGGTGGTCGACGACGACGAGAAGACCGTGGCCGCGGTGATGCTCTACCTCGAGCGCGCCGGGTTCGCGGTGGCCAGCGCGGCCGACGGGCTGACGGCGCTGGCGCGGGCGCGCGGCGCGCCCGCCCCCGATCTCGTGGTCCTCGATCTCATGCTGCCCAAGCTCGACGGCATGGAGGTGTGCCGGCGGCTGCGCGAGGAGTCGAGCGTTCCGATCATCATGCTCACCGCGCGCCCCTCCGAAGAGGAACCGCCTGAAGGGCCGCACCGGGGCCCGGAAGACTAAGTTGTGTATGCCTTCACACCCCCCC
>JACXTT010004630.1_pt1 | contig 20363 bp, 15 predicted proteins | sample 9270951 | NCBI WGS metagenome assembly JACXTT01 (sample SAMN15532306, study PRJNA645909) | rock metagenome | isolation source: weathered quartz diorite | place: Puerto Rico | collected 2017-06-21
ACAGCATATTCATTTTCAAATTTTCGAAAAGCAGCAATAACTTTTGCGGGAAGGGCGTTTTTAAACATACAACAATTGGCTGTTTGGCGGCATCATTAATGCAGATGCCTATAAGTTATGGCAAAATACCCATTCGAAAGAAGATGCAGGGTTTAAAGCATTCCAGCAGAGCCGGGTGTTTAAGATTCCTGCCGGTCAGTATTATATGATGCGGTAGTACAATAGGAGCGGGTATTTTAATTCAGCTTTTTTATATGTGCTGTTTTGCTTAATTTACTCCTGGCTGTTTTAAATGCCGATGATTGCCATGACCGTGAAAAGACTATTTGATTGTTTGGACTACCAGTTGCAGCATTTTCCTAAAAAAGACATGCTGGCGGCGAAAGAGAATGGTGTGTGGGTGTCTTACGGTACGGCGGAAGTGGCTGCCATTGTAAACAGGTTCAGTGCAGGATTACGGCAATTAGGTGTGAGTGGTAATGACATGACACCTGAAAACAGTGATAAAATTGCGATCATCAGCAGCAACAGGCCTGAATGGATTTTTACCGATCTTGCTGTGCAGCAATTAGGCGCCATACTGGTGCCGGTGTATCCTACCACCAATCCCGCGGAGCTTGAATTTATACTGAATGATGCGGCCGTAAAATATATTTTTGTTGGCAGCCATGAATTACTTGAGAAAGCAAAATCGGTTGCCGACAAGGTTCCTTCCATAAAAAACATTTATACATTTGACCGGATTGCAGGAGCCGAGCACTGGAGTTCCGTTACCCAACTGGCAGATGATGTAACGTTGGCAGCGGTGGAAAAGATCAAAAAAGCCATACCCGTTACACAGCTAGTAACCATTATTTATACTTCAGGAACAACCGGCACTCCCAAGGGTGTCATGTTAAGCCATCGGAATATTTATTCCAACCTGTATTATTCCAAAGAAAGTTTTCCTTTTGAAGATGCGCCGCAATACAAAGTATTAAGTTTCCTCCCGCTCAATCATATTTTCGAAAAAACGGTCACTTATATTTACCTGTATAGTGGCATCAGCATTTATTATGCAGAAAGTATGGAAACCATTGGCGATAACCTGCGCGAAGTGCAACCCAACGGCTTTACAACGGTGCCGCGGCTGCTTGAAAAAGTATTCGAACGGATCATGAACAAGGGCAACGAGTTGTCGGGTATTAAACGGAAATTGTTTTTCTGGGCAGTAGACCTGGCATCACGGTATGATAATATTAAAAGCGGCGGAACCTGGTATAACCTACAGCTGGCGGTCGCTAATAAACTCATTTTCAGTAAATGGCGTGAAGCTTTAGGCGGTAATGTTGCTTTTATAGTAACAGGTGGTGCCGCCTGCCAGGTAAAATTATTGCGCATTTTCAATGCAGCAGGTGTGCCTGTATACGAAGGGTATGGGCCAACAGAGAACAGTCCTGTGATCTGTGTGAACCGCAAAGCGAAAGGAGGAACGAAATTCGGAACAGTAGGGCCCGTAATAGAAGGTGTTAACCTTAAACTGGAAGAAGACGGAGAAATATGTGTAAGTGGCCCGAGTGTTATGGAAGGGTATTACAAACGTCCCGATCTTACTGCTGAAACAGTTATAGACGGGTGGTTGCATACCGGTGACATAGGTGTCATGGAAGACGGCAAATACCTCAGGATCACCGACCGGAAAAAAGAACTTTTCAAAACAAGCGGGGGCAAATATGTGGCACCGCAGCCGATTGAAAACAAATTCAAAGAAAGCCGCTTTATAGAACAGGTGATGGTTGTGGGCTCCGAAAGAAAATTTGTAGGGGCCCTGGTCGTACCCAATTTCACCACGTTAAAAGAGTGGATGCGCAACAACAATCTTCCGTTTACTACCAACAGGGACGCCATTGAAAATTCACAGGTAATAGAAATGTACAAGCAATTGGTAGAACACTACAATACGAACTTTAATCATGTTGAGCAGATCAAGAAGTTTGAGTTATTACCGCAGGAGTGGACCATTGAAACAGGTGAGATGACCCCAAAGCTAAGCCTGAAGCGGAAAGTAGTGATGGAGAAATTTAAGAACACTATCGAAAATATTTACCGTTAAGCAGCAAATACAGCCGCAGATATTAAAAAAGGCTAATGCTTGATGAGCGGTAAACCAGCGATAGGAGTGCAGGATAATTTTGCCCCTCATTTACTAAACCTGAAAATAACACTGTATGAAAAAACTTGGCAAAGCATTGCTGTTTATAGCAGCGATGTTAATTGTACTGGTAGGCCTGGCGGCGGGTTATGTTTATTTTTACCTGCCCAATGTTGGCAAAGCCACCGACCTTAAAGTTGAACGCACCCCTGAACGCATTGAAAGAGGAAAATACCTCGCCACCAGCGTGGCGGTTTGCATCGATTGTCACTCTACCCGCGACTGGTCGCAGTTTGCAGGTCCGTTGGTAACAGGAACGGAAGGCAAAGGAGGAGAATATTTTGGCAAGGAGATGGGCTTCCCCGGAACTTTTTATTCACGAAACATCACACCGTATGGATTAAAGAATTGGACGGATGGCGAAATCTTCCGTGCTGTTACAAGCGGCGTAACCAAAGAAGGGAAAGCCTTGTTCCCGCTAATGCCTTATTCACATTATGGTAAAGTGGATAAAGAAGATGTGTACAGCATCATTGCTTATATCCGCTCACTGCCGGAAATAAAAAACGAGACGCCTGTATCAAAAGCAGACTTTCCTGTTAACCTGCTGATGAACCTGGCGCCTGCCAAACCGGCTTTTATTACCAAGCCAGCACCGACGGATTCAGTGCGTTACGGCGAATACCTTGTTACCATGGCGAGCTGTGTAATATGTCATTCCAAAGAAGACAAAGGAGAGCTTATCAAAGGAACAGAGTTTGGAGGAGGAAGAGAATTTGCATTGCCTGGCGGGACAGTCAGGTCGTCCAATATTACCACGCACAGCACTGGCCTGGCTACGATGACAAGGGAGCAGTTCATCCAGCGATTCAAAATGTACCAGGACAGCAGCTATCGTTCTCCCAAATTGCAGCCAACAGATTTTAATACGCCGATGCCCTGGCTGATGTATTCAAAAATGACGGAAACCGATCTCGCATCCATCTATCAATACCTGCAAACGGTTAAACAACAAAACAACCAGGTGCAGAAATTCTCACCCAGGAAAAGATAATTTACGATGATACAACACAAAGGGCCCGCTATGCAGCGGGCCCTTTGTGTTGAAACTAATCTTGGACAGTTTCCAAATCTTGTCGAAATTGTGATGTGGCCAATTCTGCTGTATGGAAAAAAACACCGTCTCTTCTTCCGGCAATATTCAGGAGCTTCGATTCAGAATGCTGGTTGAAAACAGCACTGATATTATCATTCATGCCAACGCACAACGGGAGATCACCTATATCAGTCCCGCTCTTAAAAAGATCATGGGCTTTGAAGTAGAAGAAGCCATCGGTAAAGGCTGCGTGATTTTATATATGAAGAAGACATACCAAGACTATTGGGTGAATTTGAAGAAATACTCGCTTCACCCGGCATCAGTTTCCAAAAAGAATACAGGGTAAAAAGAAAACAGGGTGGTTTTATCTGGGTAGAAGGTACGGTTACCAACCTGTTGCAAATGGAAGGGGTGGAAGGCATACTCATCAACCAGCGTGATATCACGGAAAAAAAACGCAGGGAAGAAGAGCTGTTTAAAAGCCATGAGCGTTTTTTATACGTAGCAAAGGCAACCAATGACGCCATCTGGGACTGGGACCTGGAAGCGGATATCATGATGCGGACGGGCCATGGTTTAAAAACCAATTTCGGATATGATCCCGTGGAGGCATCCAAAGACAGGGATTTCTGGATTAAAAAAGTACACCCGGAAGACCTGCCGGCCATGATCCGGAACCGTACGCTGGCGCTGGAAGACCCCACACGACTGTATTGGGATGAGGAGTACCGCATCATCAAAGCAGACGGCAGTTTTGCTTATATTTATGACAAGGGTTCTATTATTAGAAACAAAGAAGGCAAAGCCATCCGCATGATCGGGGCTACACAGGATCTTACAAGAAGGAAATCTGCGGAGGCCCTGCTGGTAGAATTAAATACCCGTCTCAAACGGCGTGCTGCGGAACTGGCCGCATCGAATATAGAACTGGAACGCTTTGCTTATGTGGCGTCGCACGATCTGCAGGAGCCATTACGCATGGTGAGTAGTTTCCTGCAGTTGTTCAAGAAAAAATACAAAGGACAAATTGATGAAACGGCCGACCAGTATATACATTACGCGGTGGATGGCGCAGATCGGATGAAAAAACTGATCCTGGACCTGCTTACCTATTCACGGGTGGGGTCGGATAAAAGCGGTTATGAACAGGTAAACATGAACAAACTGCTTGCCGAAGTCTGTGATTTATTCGGGAAAGAAATAAAAGAAACAGGCGCATTGGTTGATGTGTCTTCATTGCCGGAGATCAATGCCAACAAAACGCAAATGTTCCAGTTGTTTCAGAACCTGCTGGGTAATGCATTGAAATATAAAAGTGATGAAGTGCCCGAGATAAGCATAAGCTGTAAGGAAACCGCAGACCAGTATCTGTTCAGTATGAAAGACAATGGAATTGGTGTTGCGCCGTCCAATTATGAGAAAATATTCCAGCTATTCCAGCGGCTGCATAGCAAGGTTCAGTATAGTGGAACAGGTATCGGGCTGGCCATCTGTAAAAAGATCGTGGAACGTCATGGGGGCAGTATCTGGGTTGAATCGGGGAAAGAAAAAGGAAGCCGCTTCTATCTTACAATCAGTAAGTCGGCATAGGAGAAAGGTGAAATTGAAAGAAAAACATGGAACAGAGCAATAGTTTATGTTTTTTTGTAATCATATTTAATACACTATGTGTAGCGTCCGCCAATATCTAAACCATAAGTATGCCTGATACCCTGCAACCATTGACCATACTTATTGTTGAAGACAATCCCGGAGACCTTTTCCTGCTGGAAGAGTTGCTCAATACAAGTTCATTGCCTGTTGCGAAATTATTCAAGGTTACCAATACGGCGCAGGCTATTACGGTACTGCAACTGCAAAAGGTAAATGTTGTACTGCTTGACCTCACCCTGCCCGATAGCGATGGGCTGCAATCCTATAAGATCATCAACCAGCATGCGGTTTCAATACCGATCATCGTATTAACAGGATTGATAGATATGCACATTGCCCTGAAAACCATGGCCAATGGCGCACAGGATTATCTTGTGAAGGGGGAGTTCGATGAGAAATTACTCTCCAAATCCATTCAATACAGTATAGAAAGAAAACGCAACCTGGAAAACCTTCGCGAGAGCAATGAACGGTATGAATTTGTTGCGAAAGCAACCAATGATGTGGTGTGGGACTGGAATCTTGATACCAATGATGTTTATTGGGCGGGAGAAAATATGAACCGCTTGTTCGGGTATACGCATTCCGCTATGAACAGTAACGTTAATTTCTGGGAGCAGTGCATACATCCTGACGACAGGAAGCGGGTAATGGAAGGGTTGTTTAATGCGATAAGTACCAATACCCAATCAATATGGCAGGATGAGTTCAGGTTCAAAAAAGCAGACGGCACTTATGCCTATATCGTGGACAAGGGATACCTGCTTTTCCAGGGGCAGACGCCTAAACGCATGATTGGCGCTATGCAAGATATTACCGACCGTAAGCTTGCAGAGATCAATGTGAGCAATAGCGAAAAAAGATTCCGTTCATTGGTGCAAAACGGGTCAGACATGATCAAGATACTGGACAAGGAAGGCTTTTTCACTTTTTCCAGTCCAACTGTAGAGAAAGTATTGGGTTATGCTGCGGCATCGCTGATCGGCAAAAATGCATTTGATTTCATACACCCCGATGACCTGTCTTTTATTGGAAAACAATTCGGGTTGATCAGTCAGCAACGGACACTTGAAATACCATCTTTCCGTTTCAAGAATGCTGCAGGTGAATGGCGCTGGCTGGAAACAAAGCTAACCAATCTTACAGAGGATCCCTCCATCAAAGGAATCGTTTCCAACTCAAGGGATGTAACGGAAAAGAAAAAAATGGAAAAGAAGTTGCAGGATGAGCGACAACTGAAACAAAAAGAAATTACGGAAGCAGTCATACGTGAACAGGAAAAAGAACGGTACGAGATCAGCAAAGAGCTGCACGATAATGTAAACCAGCAACTGACTGTTGCCATGATGTACCTGGCAACAGCGTTAAAAGGAAGCGACAATCACCAGGAACTCTTAAAACAATCATCCGGATTCATTTTTAACGCCATTGAGGAAATACGCAAACTCTCAAAAGCGCTGGTGACGCCGCTGATCAAGGATTTTGGCCTGGCTAAAGCGATAGATGGACTGGTTGAGGATATTTTAGTAGCCAACCAAATGAGCATTGACTTCTTCTATGAATCTTTTTACGAAGAAGACATCAACTACGAATTCAAGCTGAATATTTTCAGGATTGTTCAGGAGCAAATCAATAATATTATCAAACACGCCGATGCGCAACACGTAACGATCGAGTTGTACAGGGACGAGTTGATAAGGTTATCAATAATCGACAATGGAAGGGGGTTCGATCTTGCAGAAAAAAGAAAGGGCATTGGGTTGAATAATATTTTCAGCCGTGTGGAATTGTACAATGGCAACGTAGAATTAAAAAGCATGCCCGGCAACGGCTGCCGTCTTCATATAGTGTTTCCTGCCACCCAGGAAATACTGATAGAATCTTCCCCTATTGTCTGATCAGTTTTTCCGTAACGCATTGAGGTATTTTTGCCGTATCACATCCTGTACGGGTTTGCGGTTGATCTTGCTCTCCAGCCATGAAATGATATCGAGATACATGAAAGCGCGGCTTTCCAGCCTGTTTTTTTCCAATGGTTTTAAAGAGAGGAGCAGGGCTTCAAACTGAGGTTTTAACTGGCGGGGACTGAGGCGGAATGATTTTCTTAGAAACACGAATATTTCTTCTTCTACGGTGCTCAGGTTTTCCATCTTCGCCATGAACCGGTAAACGGACTTTAATAAATACTCCAACAGGTCGAAGTTGCCGAGCTCATAATGGGCGATGAGGTGTAACAGGCGCGCATAACATTGCAGGTCCGTACGCAGGTCAACTTTAAGGTTGATGATCTTATTGAGGTAATCGATGCTCTTATCGTGGTCGCCGCTTCCGAAATAAAGGGATGCCATTTTATAGTAGAACACCAGTATCCTGTGCCGGTCGAGGTATAACTCGTATTCTTTGATCTTTTCTTCTATGTAAGGGACGAGTGAAAGGCCTTCCGTAAATGTGCCTTCCATAAAATGCTTGTTCAGCTTGGCTGTTACGAGGTAGATAAAGGTCTGGATGAGGTTATTCTGGTTCTCCTGTATCACAGGCATTTGGGTAAATTGCTCAAACGCCTCGATCGTATCATTGAATTTCTGGTAATTGCGCAGGTCAAAATGTGCGCTCATAAGGTTGTGCATGCCCTTGATGTAGTGGGCTGTTTCGATCTCTATCATTTTCGGATCGGCGTCGAAAAGATCAACCCATTTCTGGCAGTAACGGTAGTACATGAGAAAATCCTGCGTGATAAATGCGTACCAGCAATAACACTGGTAAAGATAGAGCCGTTCGTAAAACCCTTTGCATTCCTGTGCCTGCTGGAGGATATCTTGTTTTAGAAAAACATCCAGCGCAGCAGTATCTTTCTCATTGCGGGCATGTCCGTTCCGGATATACCAGCTGTATAATTGCAGAGAAAGGTTCGAGAGTTTGCCAATGACAGAAAGACGCTTGTTCACTTCTTCCACTTCCATGCTTAAACGATCGGCCCGGTCCTGCATGCTGCGGGTAATGTGCAAGGACTCAATCTTTTTTTCCAGGAACAAAACCTGGAGGATATAAGTAACCTGGTTATTCGCCCTGGCAAGATCCTTGATGCGGTCGAGTATCTTCAGGCTTTGCAGGTATAACCCCTTATTGTATAACAGGCGTGCAAAGTCCAACTGCTCGTGCAATTGCAGGTCGATGTTTTCGGTTTGTTTTAACAAGCGAAGGCTGGCCAGTACTTCGTGGTACAAATGTGCTTTGAGGTTGGAAAGCTGTTGTTTCTGGATAGAAGGATTTTTCTTCAGCAGTGATTCCTCATCGTATTGCTTCATCTTATCCAGGGCATCGAAAAGCTGCACGATTTTAAGATCGCCGCCCCCCCCGGCCGAGATCCGGTTCATATAAAGCTTGAAATTGCGCTTTTCAGACCTTTCCAGCGACTGAACCAGTTGAAAAAGCGAATCTGCAGAACGGTTGGGCATCGTAATTGATTTATACTAAAATCCAATACCAGTAAGCATTGCAGGGTACCGGACACGGTTTACAGGGTGTAAATTAACGCCAATTTTGAACGCATAACCATGAGATACGGAACTAAATTCGAAATAAAAAGAGAGATTCATGGCTGATAAGGTGTTTATTTTCGATACAACGCTTCGTGATGGAGAACAGGTTCCCGGTTGCAAACTCAATACCAAAGAGAAACTGGAACTGGCGCTGAAACTGGAGGCGTTGGGTGTGGATATCATTGAGGCTGGTTTTCCCATATCCAGCCCGGGTGATTTTGAATCGGTAGAACAAATTTCAAAAGTAATTACGAATGCTACGGTTTGCGGACTCAGCCGCGCCGTGCCGAAAGACATTGAAGTGGCTGCGCAGGCGCTGAAATACGCCAAAAGGTCAAGGATACATACCGGTATCGGCACTTCCGATTATCATATCAGGTCAAAATTCAATGCCACACAGGATGAGATCATCGAAAGAGCGATCACAGCCGTGAAATGTGCCCGGAATTTTACAGACGATGTGGAGTTTTATGCAGAGGATGCTGGCCGTACAGATAATGTATACCTGGCCAGGGTTATTGAAGCCGTGATCAAGGCAGGGGCCACCGTGGTAAATATCCCGGATACGACGGGTTATTGCCTGCCGCACCAGTATGGTGAAAAGATCGCCTTCCTCAGGAACAATGTGCCTAACATAGATAAAGCGGTGATATCATGCCATTGCCACAACGACCTCGGGCTGGCTACTGCCAATTCAATCGCTGGCATTATCAATGGTGCCCGCCAGATCGAATGTACCATTAACGGCCTGGGTGAACGTGCAGGGAATACATCACTGGAAGAAGTGGTGATGATCATCAAACAACACAAAGACCTTGGTTTTTATACAAGTGTGCAATCACAGCAGCTGAACCCTATGAGCCGCGAAGTATCGGATACCATGCGCATGCCGGTTCAACCGAATAAAGCGATTGTAGGCGCCAACGCTTTTTCACATTCTTCAGGAATACACCAGGATGGTTTCCTGAAAGACGCGCAAACTTACGAGATCATCAATCCCGATGAAGTGGGCGCAGATGGCAGTAAAATTGTACTCACGGCACGCAGTGGCCGTAGTGCACTGGCGCATCGCTTTCAAAAATTGGGATACCAATACAACCGTAACGATATAGACGTTTTATACCAGTCATTTTTGAAAGTGGCTGACACGAAAAAAGAAGTGGTGGAAGAGGATCTTCATCAACTGGCAGGTGCCTATAAACCTGAGCCAGCTATAGCCTAGGATTTTCTCATATGTATAGTTTTAGTTAGTTCGCGTGGCACGTTCTCGTGCCACGCCTTAATTCAAGATCATGGCAAAAACATTATTCGATAAGATTTGGGAAAAGCATATTGTTAAAGAAGTGGCAGGCGGCCCTTCGGTTCTTTATATTGATAAACATTTCATTCATGAAGTAACCAGTCCGCAGGCATTCAAAGGACTTGAAAAAAGGAATATCGCTCTTTTTCGCCCGCAACAGATTGTGGCAACGGCGGATCACAACGTCCCCACGCTTAACCAGCACCTGCCCATCAAAGACGAATTGTCCAGGATGCAGGTGCAACAACTGATTGAAAACTGCGCCAGGTATGGTGTTGAGTTATATGGACTGGGACATCCCTACCAGGGCATTGTACATGTTATTGGCCCGGAATTGGGTATTACGCAGCCTGGTATGACCATTGTATGCGGTGATAGCCATACTTCAACACATGGTGCATTTGGTGCGATAGCTTTTGGTATTGGAACCAGCGAGGTTGAAATGGTGTTTGCGTCACAGTGTTTGATGCAAAGCAAACCGAAACTGATGCGCATCAATATTGAAGGAGAATTGAACAAAGGTGTTGTTTCAAAAGACATCATTCTTTACATCATTGCAAAAATATCGGCAAGCGGCGCTACGGGCTATTTTGTTGAATATGCAGGCTCTGCGATCCGTTCACTCTCCATGGAAGCAAGAATGACCATCTGCAATATGAGTATTGAAATGGGCGCGCGCGGCGGAATGATTGCACCCGATGAGACAACTTTTGCTTATATCAAAGGACGCGAACTTGCGCCGGCAGGAGAAGCGTGGGATAAAAAACTGGCAGAATGGAAAGAATTATACAGCGATGAATCTGCTGTTTTTGATACAGAGATCAATATCGATGCAGCATCCATCGAGCCAATGATCACTTATGGTACCAATCCGGGCTTGGGCATTGCAATAAATGGCCAGGTGCCGGCCAATGACGACAGCATCAGCAAAGCCTTACAGTACATGGGTCTCGCAGCCGGCCAGCAATTGCTGGGTATGCCGGTGCAACACGTATTCATAGGCAGTTGCACCAACTCAAGGATCGAAGACCTGCGCCTGGTAGCTTCCCTGGTAAAGGGCAAACAGAAAAGTGATAAAGTGCAGGTGATGATTGTACCTGGTTCGCAACAGGTATCCAGGCAGGTAAAAGCAGAAGGATTGGATAAAATATTCGAAGCCGCAGGTTTCGAGGTACGGCAGGCCGGGTGTAGCGCCTGCCTGGGAATGAATGAAGATAAGATACCGTCAGGTGAATACTGTATCAGTACGAGCAACAGGAATTTTGAAGGACGCCAGGGTGCCGGGGCAAGAACCCTGCTGGCCAGTCCGCTAACGGCTGCTGCTGCTGCTATTACAGGAGTTGTGACTGATGTGAGGGACCTGCTGCCTGCGTAAAGCAGGGCGGGCAGGGGAAGAGCGTATAACGCAATTAATAAACGAATTAAAAATAGCCCCCAGGGCTTGGGTATGCAAGCACTCAATACAATACAAAACAGGTTTGTTCCCTTACAGGAAGAAAATGTAGACACGGACCAGATCATCCCGGCACGCTTTTTAAAAGCAACTACCAGGGATGGTTTTGGAAAAAATCTTTTTCGCGACTGGCGGTATGAAAATGATGATGAAACAAAACCCAAAACGGATTTTGTGCTCAACCAACCGAAATACCAAGGAGAGATACTGGTAGCCGGTAAAAATTTCGGATGCGGCTCCTCGCGTGAACACGCGGCATGGGCTATAAAGGATTACGGATTCAAAGCGGTCGTGTCCAGTTTTTTTGCAGACATTTTTAAAAACAATGCGTTGAACAATGGCCTGTTGCCTGTAACGGTAAGTGAAAATTTTCTGCAGCAATTATTTGCGCAGAATGAAACTGCTACAGTAACCATCAGCCTCGAACAACAAACCATCACGATCGATGCTACGGTCGATCAGGAGCATTTTGAGATCAATTCCTATAAAAAAACATGCCTGCTTAACGGGTACGATGATATTGATTTCCTTTTGAGCATTAAGGAAGATATAGAAGCTTACGAATTAAAACGATGAAAACAGTTTCCTTACAGGTAGAGGCATTAACGGTTCAGTTATCGGGCAAAACGATACTGAAGGATGTTTCTTTTGCTGTAAGTGAAGGAGAAGTATTGGCGATTACAGGCGCTTCAGGAACGGGGAAAACAAGCCTGATCCGGGCATTATCCGGAAAATATTTCAGCGGAGGCAAAGTGATTTTCACCAGCAGGAACAACCATGAACCGGTGGTGGTCACTATCGCCCAGCAACACCAGTTTAAGAACCGCTCAAATATTTCATCGTTTTACTATCAGCAACGTTTTAATTCCTGCGATGCGGAAGACAGTTTGCTGGTGAATGACGTGTTAGAACAAGTAACGAAAGAACAGGCTGCCATTGAGGAAGTGCTTGCCTGGCTTGCTATTGCACATGTCCGGTATACGCATTTGCTGCAGTTATCGAATGGTGAGCAAAAAAAATTGCAGCTGGCCAAAGCCTTACTGCAGGAGGCCGACTGGCTTTTGTTTGACAATCCTTATGTAGGACTCGATACTGCATCGAGACTTTCCCTGGATACGATCATCAAACGCCTTTCCGAAAGAGGGGTCGGCGTTTTACTGGTAACAACAGCTACGGCAATACCTTCAGCCGTTACACATGTAGCGATGCTTGAAAACGGACAAGTTTCCCCGGTGATCAGTCGTGTTGAATTTGAACGTACACACATGGCAAAACCGGCTGATAGAAAAAAAATAACTGTTGCAGGCACTGATATTCCTGCCGTGTATGACCATGATGATTTTACTGTTGCAATCAGGATGGTGGACACCTGTGTTATTTATGGAGAGAAAAAAATACTTGACAATATCAATTGGGAGGTGAAGCGGGGAGAATGCTGGCGGGTCGCCGGGCATAACGGTTCCGGTAAATCAACATTGCTTAGCCTGGTGAACGGAGATAACCCGCAGGCTTTTGCGAATGAAATTTACCTGTTCGATAAAAAAAAGGGCAGCGGTGAAACGATCTGGGATCTTAAACAAAAGATTGGGTATGTTTCTCCTGAACTGCACCAGCATTTCGACCGGAGCGCTACTTGTTTTGAAGTGATTGCGTCCGGGTTGTTTGATACCATTGGTCTGTTCAGGCAATTGAATAAACAACAGGCAGAAGCTGCGGATTATTGGATGAAGCTCCTGCACATAGGAGCTTTCCGGGGCAAACGGCTGGCGCAATTGTCAAACGGTGAACAAAGACTTGTATTACTTGCGAGGGCGTTGGTAAAGAACCCACCTCTGCTCATATTGGATGAACCATGCCAGGGACTGGATATGGATACGGCAGAACACTTTATCGTGCTTGTGAATGATATCTGTACAAGCTTGAAAAAAACACTGGTATACGTAAGCCATTATAATGAAGAAGTGCCTGCCTGTGTCACCAGGACTTTAGAACTTCAATCGGGAAAAATAGCAGCCTAACACTAAACTAAATATTATACAGAATGGAAAAGAAGATAGCCGTCATATTAGGAGATGGCATTGGTCCGGAAGTAACGCAGCAATCCATCAAAATACTGAATGCGATTGCACAGCGTTTCGGGCATTCATTTGAATACAGCTATGGCATCATGGGTGCCGATGCCATTGATAAAACAGGCAACCCGTTGCCCGATGAAACCATTGACACCTGTTTGAAAAGCGATGCCATTCTTTTCGGTGCTATCGGGCATCCGAAATATGATAACGATCCGTCTGCCAAAGTAAGACCAGAGCAGGGATTGCTGAAATTGCGCAAAGCGCTTCAGTTGTATGCAAACATCCGGCCGGTTACCACGTACCGCGCCTTACAGCATTTATCGCCCCTTAAGGCAAAACAAATGGAAGGCGTTGATTTCATCGTATTCCGTGAGTTGACAGGTGGTATTTATTTCGGCAAAAAAGAATTGAGCGAAGACCAATCGACGGCTGTTGATGAATGTACTTACACCAAAGCTGAAATAGAAAGGGTATCACACCTGGCTTTTAAATATGCACAGGGCAGAAAGAAAAAACTGACACTGGTAGATAAAGCCAATGTTCTTGAAACTTCTCGTCTGTGGCGTAAGGTGGTGCAGGGCATTGCACAGGAATATACAGATGTGACAGTTGACTATATGTTTGTAGACAATGCGGCCATGCAGATTATCCTGAATCCTGCCCAGTTCGATGTAATCCTTACAGAGAATATGTTCGGCGATATCATCAGCGATGAGGCGAGTGTGTTAAGCGGTTCGCTGGGCTTGCTGCCTTCCGCATCTGTTGGCAATACAATGGCTTTGTTTGAACCGATACACGGCTCCTACCCGCAGGCTGCGGGAAAAGATATTGCAAACCCATTAGGGTCTATCCTTTCCGCTGCCATGTTGCTTGATCATTTTCAACTGGCCGAAGAAGCAGCGGCGATAAGGGAAGCGGTGGAATGGACCCTGGCCAATGGTTTTGTATCGAAAGATATTGATGCTGTGAATAATTATTCAACAACAGCGATCGGAGACCTGATCACGGATCATATTGAAAGGCACGCGGATGCTGACAGGCGCAGCAGTAATGCAACGCTGAACCGTTCGACCATCATATAAGCGGGAATGGTTATTCAAACGGCAGGATGAGATTTTTTTAAAAAGTTCTTTGTTTTTTCAACAGGCGGGAGTACTTTCGTACCAACGGAATCCTCTATGTTCAAAGGCATCAAACATAATGTCAGCATCATCAACACGATAATTATTATTGTGGTTGTCATTATTATACCTGCACTGAACGGAGGAGGAACCCTTATATAAACAGAAACACTGAATATAAGCCCCGCCTCCACAAAGGCGGGGCTTTTTTATTTCCGGTTCAGCCGGAACAAAAACAGATTATGGCACTAAATAAATATTCGAAGACAATTACACAGGATGTAACACAGCCGGCGGCCCAGGCAATGCTGTATGGCATTGGCTTAACGGAAGAAGACCTGAAGAAAGCACAGGTGGGTGTCGTGAGCATGGGCTACGATGGCAATACCTGCAATATGCATTTGAACGACCTCGCCAAACTGGTGAAACAGGGTGTGTGGGACAACGACCTCGTGGGATTGATATTCAATACCATTGGTGTGAGTGATGGCATCAGTAACGGAACCGACGGAATGCGTTATTCATTGGTGAGCCGCGACATCATTGCCGATTCCATTGAAGCAGTATGTGGTGCACAATACTATGATGCAGTGATTGCGTTACCCGGCTGCGATAAGAATATGCCGGGATCTGTGATTGCAATGGGAAGATTGAACCGACCCGCCATCATGGTTTATGGCGGAACCATCGCTCCCGGTCATTATAAAGGACAGGATCTGAACATCGTTTCGGCTTTCGAAGCGCTTGGGCAAAAAATAGCAGGACAACTGGATGAAGCTGATTTTAAAGGAATCGTTCAACACTCATGTCCAGGTGCCGGTGCATGCGGAGGTATGTACACAGCAAATACAATGGCTTCTGCCATTGAAGCATTGGGCATGAGCCTGCCTTATTCTTCATCGAACCCCGCCCTGAGTGAAGAAAAAAAACAGGAATGTCTCGCAGCGGGAAAAGCCATACGGAAGCTGATGGAGCAGGATCTCAAACCCAAGGATATCATGACCCGCAAAGCATTCGAGAATGCGATGACCGTAGTAATGGTATTGGGCGGAAGCACCAATGCAGTATTACACCTCATTGCAATGGCCAAAAGCGTGGACGTGGTTTTAACGCAGGATGATTTCCAGGTGATCAGTGATAAAGTGCCCGTACTGGCGGACTTTAAGCCAAGCGGAAAATACCTCATGCAGGACCTGCACCAATACGGAGGTGTGCCTGCCGTAATGAAATACCTTTTAAGCAAAGGAATGTTGCACGGCGATTGCCTGACGGTAACAGGACAAACACTTGCCGAGAATTTAGCGACAGTGCCCGACCTGGATTTTAACCAGCAGAAAATCATCCTTCCATTAGAGCACCCGATCAAAGCAACAGGCCATCTGCAAATACTCTACGGCAATCTTGCCGAAGGTGGTAGTGTTGCAAAAATCAGCGGCAAGGAAGGAGAACGTTTCGAAGGACCTGCACGGGTATTCGATGGGGAACATGAATTGATCAACGGGATCAACAGCGGGAAAATACAACCGGGAGATGTAGTGGTGATCAGGTATGTAGGACCTAAGGGTGGTCCGGGAATGCAGGAGATGTTGAAACCCACTTCTGCTATTATTGGCGCCGGACTTGGTAAAAGTGTGGCACTTATTACAGATGGGAGATTCAGCGGCGGCACGCATGGGTTTGTCGTCGGACACATCACGCCTGAGGCCTACAATGGCGGATTGATAGCACTGGTGGAAGACAATGATGTGATTGAACTGAATGTGGCCACCAAATCAATGACGCTGAAAGTGGCTGAAGACGTGATTGCCAAAAGAAGGGCCGCTTGGAAACGCCCGCAACTGAAAGCAGAAAAAGGAGTTTTATTCAAATACGCACAATGTGTTAAAGACGCTTCACAAGGCTGTGTAACAGATGAAGCATAACCATTATAATAATAACTGAACAATGGAAGCGATAGATACGATGACAGAAAAAAAACCTGCAATCGCAAAAAAAACGGTTGAACTTTCGGGTTCACAGGCGGTGCTTGAAGCATTTATTGCAGAAGGTGTTGATACCGTCTTCGGGTATCCGGGCGGCGCTATCATGCCGATCTACGATGCCTTGTACGACTATCATGACAAACTGAAACACATCCTTGTAAGACATGAGCAGGGCGGTATTCACGCCGGGCAGGGTTATGCGCGTTCTTCCGGTAAGGTAGGCGTTGTATTCCCTACCAGCGGACCTGGCGCAACCAACCTGGTTACAGGCCTGGCAGACGCGATGATCGATAGCACACCCCTTGTATGTGTTACCGGCCAGGTGTATGCACACCTCCTGGGCACCGATGCTTTCCAGGAAACAGACGTCATCAACATCACTGCACCGGTTACCAAATGGAATTACCAGGTAACAGATGCAACAGAACTGCCAGCGGTAATGGCCAAGGCTTTTTACATTGCCAGGAGCGGAAGACCCGGGCCAGTATTGATTGATATTACCAAGAATGCGCAACTGCAGCAATTCAACTACGAAGGATATGAAAAATGCAACCATATCCGGAGTTACAGACCGAAGCCGATTGTACGCAAAGAATATGTAGAAGAAGCGGCGAAACTTATCAATGAAGCGCAAAAGCCCTTTATCGTTTTCGGACAGGGTGTAATACTGGGTAAAGCGGAGAAAGAATTCAAGGCCTTCGTGGAAAAAACAGGCATTCCTGCTGCATGGACGATCCTCGGGTTAAGCGCTTTGCCAACAGAACATCCGTTGAACGTTGGTATGCTGGGTATGCATGGCAATTACGGACCCAATGTATTAACCAATGAATGTGATGTGCTCATCGCAATCGGAATGCGATTCGATGATCGTGTAACAGGCAGGCTGGATAAATATGCCAAACAGGCGAAAGTGATTCACCTGGATATTGATCCTGCAGAAATAGACAAAAACGTAAAAGCAACAGTAGGCGTTTGGGGCGATTGCAAAGAAACATTACCGATGCTGACTAAACTGGTAGAAGCAAAAGTTTACCCCCAATGGCTTGAAAAATTCAAAACCTACCAGCAGGAAGAAAATACGGAAGTCATTTTTGATGAGCTGAATCCTGTCAGCGAACAGCTTACAATGGGAGAAGTGTTAAGGAATCTTAATGAACTTACTTCGGGTGATGCTATTATTGTAACCGATGTAGGACAACACCAGATGGTAGCCTGCCGTTATGCAAAATTCAACCAGACAAGAAGCAATATCACATCGGGCGGATTGGGAACAATGGGCTTTGCTTTACCCGCGGCCATCGGTGCGAAATTCGGCGCACAGGAAAGAACGGTAGTAGCCATTATTGGCGACGGCGGGGTGCAGATGACCATCCAGGAATTGGGAACCATTATGCAAACAGGGATCAATGTAAAGATAATGATCCTTAACAACCAGTTCCTGGGCATGGTAAGACAGTGGCAACAGTTGTTCCATGACAAGCGGTACTCTTTCGTTGACATTGCCAGTCCCGATTATGTTACTGTAGCGAAAGGATATGGTATCAGCGGGCAGCGGGTTACAAACAGGGAGAACCTGAAAGATGCCATAACAACCATGCTCAATCACAAAGACTCTTACCTGCTTGAAGTAATGGTAGGTAAGGAAAACAATGTGTTCCCCATGGTTCCGCAGGGATGTAGTGTAAGTGAAATACGTTTAAAATAACAGGTATGAACAAACAGGAATTTACCATAACAGTATATACAGAGAACCGCATTGGTTTACTGAGTCGTATTGCGATCATGTTTTCAAGGCGGAAGATCAATATCGAAAGCCTGAATACGTCCCCGTCTGAAGTGGAAGGCATTCACCGTTTTACAATTGTTATTGAAGAGACGGAAGACGTGGTGCGGAAACTGGTACGCCAGATAGAAAAACAAGTGGAAGTGCTGAAGGCTTATTATAATACGAATGATGAAATCGTATGGCAGGAGCTCGCATTGTATAAAGTGCCGACCGATGAGATTGCTGAAAAAGTAAAAGTGGAAAGATTGTTGCGCGAATACGGTGCGCGCGCAGTATTGATCAGGAAAGACTTTACCATTTTCGAAACAAGCGGGCACCGGGAAGAAACGGATCGCCTGATCTCGGTATTGGAACCATTCGGCCTGATCGAATTCGTACGCAGCGCAAGGGTAGCCATCATTAAAAAGAGCAATGGCTTTCACGAAAAAATAAAAGAGTTTGAAAAAAGAGAACCGGGAGAAGACATTGTGGAGAACGAATTCTTAGACAAACAGGAAGAAGTATTCAGCATGTAAAACAATAAACAAACAACAAATCATTAAAAACCAGAACAATGGCAAAATTAAATTTCGGTGGTGTAGAAGAAAATGTAGTGACTCGTGATGAGTTCCCTTTGGCTAAAGCACAGGACGTGCTGAAGAATGAAGTAGTGGCAGTGATCGGTTATGGCGTACAAGGCCCCGGCCAGGCATTAAACCAGAAAGAAAATGGCATCAATGTAATCGTTGGTCAGCGTAAAAATTCTAAAAGCTGGGATAAAGCGGTTCGCGACGGGTTTGTTCCGGGTGAAACATTGTTCGAAATTGAAGAGGCATTACAACGCGGTACCATCATCTGTTACCTGTTAAGCGATGCTGCGCAGATTAATATGTGGCCTACGGTAAAAAAACACCTGACACCCGGCAAAGCGCTGTATTTCTCCCATGGCTTCGGCGTTACTTATAAAGAGCAGACAGGTATCGTGCCTCCTGCCGATGTAGATGTATTCCTTGTTGCACCGAAAGGTTCGGGCACTTCCCTGCGCAGGATGTTCCTGCAGGGCCGCGGACTGAACAGCAGTTATGCTATTTTCCAGGATGCAACCGGTCGTGCTTTTGAAAGGGTAGTGGCCCTCGGTATTGCTATCGGAAGCGGTTACCTGTTTGAAACTGATTTCAAAAAAGAGGTATACAGCGATCTTACCGGCGAACGCGGAACCCTGATGGGCGCTATCCAGGGGATCTTCGCTGCACAGTATGAGGTATTGCGTTCGAAAGGACACACACCTTCAGAAGCATTCAACGAAACAGTGGAAGAACTCACTCAATCATTAATGCCGTTGGTGGCAGAGAACGGAATGGACTGGATGTATGCCAACTGTTCAACAACTGCACAGCGCGGAGCCCTGGATTGGTGGAAAAAATTCCGCGATGCTACCCTCCCTGTATTCAAAGACCTTTATGAAAGTGTGGCTACAGGCAAAGAGGCGGCGAAATCAATCGAAAGCAATAGCAAGGCAGACTACCGCGAGAAACTGGAAGAAGAACTGAAAGAACTGCGCGAGAGCGAAATATGGCAGGCGGGTAAAACAGTAAGAAGTCTGCGCCCTGAGAACCAGAAAGCAGCAACAGAAGCATAAACAGACCATACGGGGATTTTTGGGAAGCGCGTCGTTTCTCAGAAATCCCTCGTTATAAAACACAGGCATGCAAACCGGAACAATTTATAAACTAAACTACCAGGCAGCAGCAGCGCGGTTAAAACCGGTGGTGAACAGAACACCGCTGACGTACAACCATACCCTGTCTCGCAAGTATGGCTGTGATGTTTTCCTGAAAAGAGAAGACCTCCAGGTAGTCCGTTCTTATAAATTGCGCGGCGCCTATAACATGATGAGCAGCCTTGCAGCTGCGGAACTGGAACGGGGCGTTGTGTGTGCAAGTGCAGGCAACCATGCGCAAGGTTTTGCCTATAGTTGTAAAAAACTGAATGTCAAAGGCGTTGTGTTTATGCCCATCATTACGCCCAACCAGAAAGTAAGCCAGACTAAAATGTTTGGCGATGGGTTTGTTGAAATAAAACTGGTAGGTGATACATTTGATGATTGTGCGTTAGCCGCGAAAAAATACACAGAAGATCATCAGATGATCTTTATTCCTCCGTTCGATGATATCAGGATCATTGAAGGACAGGCTACCGTTGGCCTGGAAATACTGGAAGACCAGTCAAATATAGACTACCTGTT
>JACXTT010004631.1_pt1 | contig 20359 bp, 19 predicted proteins | sample 9270951 | NCBI WGS metagenome assembly JACXTT01 (sample SAMN15532306, study PRJNA645909) | rock metagenome | isolation source: weathered quartz diorite | place: Puerto Rico | collected 2017-06-21
CCGCCGGCCCGCGAGGCGAGCTCCGCGTAGCGTGCGTGCTGCCCGTGGAGAACCTCATCCACTTCTTCCGGGTCGACGACGCGCGCCTCGAGGGGAGCGACCGTGAGCCGGCAGGACACCACGGTGAGCTGCCGGCGCTCCCCCTCGGGGAGCCGTTCCGGCCGCAACGCGCCGGCTTCCGCGGGCGCATCGCCCAGCTGGATCGACGCCAGCGCGCCGAGCAGCCCCTCGATGGTGACGTCACGCTTCTCCACCTGCTTCGACGTGACGATTTGAAGCAGCCGCCCGAGCCGTTGCTTCCTGAGCCACGGCGGGATGGGGACCGGGTCGGGTCCGAGCTGCTTCAGGATCACGTCGGGTCCCGACGCGCCACTGATCGCCAGCTCGCCCGTCAGGCATTCGAGGAAGATCAGGCCCCACGAGTAGAGGTCCGAGCGCGTGGTGGGCGGCTCGCCGCGGAGCTGCTCGGGCGCGGCGTAGCACGGCGTCCCCATGATCTCGTGGGTCGCCGTGATGCGCGGCAGCGCCCAGCTCTCCGCCTCCTGGGTGAAGCCGCCGAGGCCGAAGTCGAGCACCAGGGCGTGCCGGCGTGCCCCCGTTCTCGAGATCATGATGTTGTCGGGCTTGAGGTCTCGGTGCACGACCCCGCGCGCGTGGGCGCACGCGAGAGCGTCCAGCACCTCGCTCATCAGGTGGAGGGCCTCGGGGGGCGCCAGCTGCCCTTCCGTGGTCAACACCTGGCGCAGCGTCGTCCCCGGCGCGTACTCGAAGACGGCGTAGAGCATGCCGTCCTTCGCCTCGCCGGAATCGATGAGGCGCACGATGTTGGGATGCGACATGCCGGCGCAGAGCCGCATCTCGCGCCGGAAACGGGCACGCTGATTCTCGATGTCCGCGGCGGTGTCCTCGGGCAGGATGCGCAGGATCTTGATCGCCACGTCCTGCCCGGTCGAAAGCTGGCGCGCCTTGTAGACCCAGCCGAAGCGGCCGGCCCCGAGGCGGGACAGGACCTCGTATCCGCCCTGGAAGACCGTTCCGATGGCCAGCGCCGGTTCGCCCGCGTCGTTCATCCCGACTGCCCGGCGCGAGCTTGCGCTAGATGGGCGCGGGGTGGCAAGCGCGACGAGAAACCCCCGCGTCCGCGGGGGAAACGCTCACTGCCGGAACCACCCCTGCATCGCGGTCGCGATCATCATGTCCCCCTGGAGCTTGAGCTTCCCGGTCATGAACGCCTGCACCGGAGGAAGCTTGCCCGCGACCACGCGGAGGAAGTCCGGCAAGGCGAGCGTCAGGGTGACGCGGGCCGCGTCGGAGCGCCCCTTGGCGATCGCGCATCGCCCGTCGGCGATCTTCAGATGATAGCTGTGGGGCTGGCCCGCCACGGTGACGTCGTACTGCACGACGGCGCTCTGCGCGCCCGCCTTCTCGGGCAGGAAGGCCTCCGCCATGCCCGCGAAGACGCCATCGAGGACGCCGTCCACGCCGCGTTCCTCGACCCCGCGCGTGATCTCCTCGTCCGAGCGCCCGTCGATGAGCGTGGCGAGTTCGGCCCGGCGTGCGTCGAGCGACTGGTCCGTCATGGGGCGTTCCCTTGCCGGGTCGCGTTGCGCGCGTCAAGCCGGGGGCAGAGGGCCTAGAGCCAGCCGGTCAGCGGGACGATGATGGTGCCCTGCTTCGGGTCGTTGGTCTTCACCGTGACGCGCCCGTTCACGCGGCCGCGACCCGCCTTGCCGGTGTACTTGACCGCCAGGTCGTACTCCCGGCCGGCCGCCAGCGCGGTGGTGCTCGGGGTGAAGTCCGGGTCGCTCGACTCGAGGCCCAGGATCTTGAGCTTCGTCCCCTTCGCCTTCGCGATCTTCACGTGCGCCGTCGGGCCCTCGGTGCCCGCTTTCACGACGAGCTGCGGCGGCTCGACGTGCACGAGTCCCATCACCGAGAGGATGGCGCGGATCGTCACCGTCTCGGCCCTGGCGCGGTTCGTGGTGAGGGTCACGTTGGCGATCCTCGAGCCGACCGCCGCGTCCTTGGTCGGCGTGATGGCCAGCAGGTAACGATTGCTCCCGGCGGCGACCGGTCGAGGACCGGGGGCCCGCTTCGCCGGGTGGCGCGCCACGGGCGCCCCGGGAGCCCGCCGGATCGTTGCCCTGAGTGCCGGATCCGCCTTCAGCGTGAGCACGTCGAAGGGTTGCCCGTCGGTCGTCGACACCGTGAGCTCCTTCGTCGTGGTCTCCCCGACCGTCGTGCGCAGGGTCGGGGTGTCGCTCGGGGCGACGTCGATCACGGTGATGACCTCCGCCTTGAGCAGCAGGACCAGCGGATGCGTCCTGGTCTCGCGCGTGGAGACCATCACGCTCTTGGTGATCACGCCCTTGTAGTGGGACGTGTCGAGGCTCGCGGTGACCTTTCCCTCCCCACCGGGGGGGATGACCTTGTCGAACTCGGTCACCGTGCAGCCTCAACCGGGCTTCGCGTCGATCGCGAGCTCGGTCGGGCCGGTGTTCTTGAGGACGAACGTGTGCTTGACGGGGACGCCGCGCTCGACTTTGCCGGCGTCGTAGGTGGTCTCCGTCGGCTCGAGCTTGATGACCGGCGCAGGGGGCGACGTCGTCGTGGTAGGCACGTCCTCGGCGCGCCCGGCGGCCGCGAGCGAGAGGAGGAGCAGGAGGGTGAAGGTCTTCTTCATCGCGCCACGTCGGTGCGGGCCCCGGGCCCGCGAGTTTCTGAGAGCGGGTGACCGGGGTCGAACCGGCGACCTTGTGCTTGGCAAGCACACGCTCTAGCCAACTGAGCTACACCCGCAAGAGCGACAACGGCTTGTAGCCGCTGGCGTTTCGGGCGTCAATCAGGCTTGCCGGCTCGTCGGCTCCATCCCGGTAGCCCAGGCCGGGCGGCGACGGCGCGAGATGCTATTCACCGCCCGCCAGGGTTGGCGGCCGCCTACACCCTCTCGACGCGGCAACCCTGCCGCCCTCAGGGGATGATAGTCGTCGTGGTTGTACTCGTCGTCGTCGTCGTGGAGGTGGCGAGCGCCTCACACAGACACTGGTCGTCGCAGAACGTCGGGATGGTCGCAACCGGGCATCCGGTCGGATCGGCCAGCGGGTCGCACTGTTCACCTGTCTCGATGACGCCATCGGGGTTGCAGGTGCCATTTCTCACCAGACGGAGCCGCAGCTTGGCCGCGAGTCCGATGACCGCTTGAAGATCAGTCCTGACCTCACCGCATGCGTCGCATGACGCGGTCATGCCCATGAGGGCCTCCGCCGTCCCGATCCCCTTGCTCAGATTGCTCAATTCCTGTCGCGGATTGCCGCTGGAATTGGCGGCCTGCGCAGCCTCGAAAGACACCCGCATCTGCTTCAGCACGGTTTGCGAACCGGGGGGCAGACTGGTGAGCGCAGCAATTGCGATGATCGCGATGAGGGCGAGGATGAGGGCATACTCCGTCAGGCCAGCCAGAACCTTGACGGGCACCAACACCGCAAGGCACCCGATGGCGATCAGGATTCGCTTCCATCGAGGCCGCCGTGGGCTTTTCTTCTCGCCCCATGGAACCTCCGCGAAGAATGGGGCCAGGCGACGGCGAGGTAGGTGGGGGGTCATCTTTTGGTCCTCCTTTGGCCGCGTCCCCCCCGGTCGCGAGCGGATGGATGTTTCGCTGAGACCTCAGCGGAAGTCAAGGAAGAAAGTCGTCTGAGGATCCGAGATAGCAAAACCGTCTGACCGGCGGGCAGCGGCCAACCTGGGTCCAGACTTCGGCCAGGTGAACCGGAGGAGTCGCTATCACCTCCGCCCGCGGTGCTGCCGGAAGAAGTCCAGCATGCTCTGCGTCCACATCGTCGGCCAGCGGGTGTGGTTCTGCGATCCCTCGGTGAAGCCGCGCGGGTTGTCGAGCGGGCTCAGGTCGGCGTCGGGGTTCGTCCCGCAGCCGGGATCGCACATCAGTACCTGGTTCTGGTTGCCGTCGATGATCACGTCCGTGAAGCGGGCGCGGATGCGCTGCAGCTGCGAGATCAGGAACTCGCCGTTCGGGCAGATGCCGGCGATGTCGCACGCGTTGTGCACGTGGTAGATCGGCACGCGTCGATTGGAGACCCGGATCTCGGAATTGCTCTGCGCCTTCCGGCTCACGGGCTGCTGGGGGCAGGGATCGTTGAACGCCTCGAAGGGGTTGGGGCCGGTGTACACGGCCGCGGCCGCGATGCGGCGGCGGTTCAGGGCGTAGAGGAACCCCATCGCCGAGCCGTTCGACCAGCCGGTGACGTAGATGCGCCGGGTGTCCACCTTCCCGGTCGCGACCTCCTCGTCGATGAAGTGGTCGATGGTGGCGGCGTCGACGTTCTGTCCGTAGGTCACCCCGTTCACGGTGACCGAGCCGCCGCGCCGATCGAGCTGGCGGTACCAGTTGTCCCAGCCGGTGCCCTGGTCGTCGGGCGACGGATAGAAGTGCTGCGTCGCCCGCCCCTCCGGGGCCACGACGATGAAGCCGGGCCGCGTGGGGTCGCCGTTCAGGTCCGCCGTATTCTGGAAGCTGAGAATGTTCGTCACCACCGAGATCGTGTCGGCGGTGAAGAGCGAGGGATGGATGTAGACGACCAGCGGCAGCGGCGCCGACGGCGACGCGGAGGCCGGCTCGTAGAGGCACGCACGGCGCGGGGTCCCGTCCGGGTCGGACCACGTCGGCATCATCGTCCCGCCGTTGCAGGTGAGCTGCGTCACGTCGGTCGTGATCGGGCGCGGGGCATCGCCGAACGGGCTGCAGTCCGCCGAGGCGGTGCCGGGGATGGCAACGGCCGCGGCGACACACGAGAGCAAGAAGGCTCGCAGGCTGCGAAGTCCAGTCATTCGTCCCTCCGTCGACGAGGGAGTTTGTAACATCCCCCGCCCTGCCAGGGACTGCCGTCATGTGGGGATCGCGCGCCCCGGCAGGACGTGAGCCGGCGGGAGGCGATCGGGGTTCAGTCGAGGCGGAGCTGGCGCAGGATGCGGACGTAGTAGTCGACGCCCGACCACACGGCGAGCACCAGCGCCATCCAGAGAAAGAGCATGCCGCCGGCGTGGAAGTCGATCTCCAGGCCGGTGCCGGGGACCGGGTAGCGGTAGTGCAGGAGGAGCGCCTCCAGGGAGAACATCTGGAGGATCATCTTGTACTTGCCGAGCTCCTGCGCGGCGAGCGTCACGCCGCCGCTCGACGCGATGCCGCGGAGCCCGGTGACCGCCAGCTCGCGCAGCACGATCACCACCACCATCCACACGGGCACGCGGGGCTCGGGCGGGACGGCGGCGAGCATGATGAGCGCCGCCGCCACCAGCAGCTTGTCCGCCAGCGGGTCGAGGAGCTGTCCGAGGGCCGTCGTCATGCCGTGGCGGCGCGCGAGCCAGCCGTCGAAGAAGTCCGTGATGCAGGCGACCAGGAAGGCGAGCGCCGCCAGCGCGCGCGCCACTGGCGTCGGCCAGAAGAGCAGCACCACGAGCACCGGGACGAGCCCGATGCGGAGCAGCGTCAGGAGGTTCGGCAGCGCCACCACCCGCGCGCCGCGCGCGACGGCGTCAGCGGCGGGCGAAGACACGCGCCTCTTCCCGTCGGTACGCCAGCCGGTAGCGCAGCACGCGCGCCAGGTATTCCTGCGTCTCGGGAATGGGCGGGACACCGCCCGCGTCCTCGACGCGCCGGGTACCGGCATTGTAGGCGGCGACGGTCAGGGGCAGGTTGCCTCCGTAGCGGTCGAGCAGCATGCGCAGGTGGCGGCACCCGCCCTCGATGTTGTCGCGAGGGAGGAAGACGTTGCGCACCCGGTGCTGGACCGCCGTCGCGGGCATGAGCTGCATCAGTCCGAGCGCACCCTTGCGTGAGACGGCGAGTCGATCGAAATCCGACTCCGCCTTGATCACCGCCTTCACCAGCGCATACTCGACATTGTTGCGCTCGGCAATCTCGCGGATGAGCGCGTCGTAGGAGCTGGGATAGACCTGGGGGACGGGCTTGGCCAGCTCGGCCAGGAGCGCCTCGCGGGAGACCGGCACCATCATGCGCGACGCGGGAGGCATGTCGCGCATGAGGCGGGCCGAGGGCGCGGCGGGCGCGTTGGTGAAGACGAGGGTGCCCGAGGCGTCCCGGTACTGATAGACGTCGGCGCTCGCCGGCACCGCGAGGGCGAGCACCACCCCCCAGACCCCCACCCGCATTGCGGTCCACCCTACGGGACGGTCGGCCGAATTTCAATCTCCGCGACGTCCCTTGACCGAACCCGACGGGCACGCGAAGCTGGGATGCCGTGCCCGTCGAGAGCGACTGCCTGGTACTCGGCAGCGGCATCGCCGGCCTCACCTGCGCGCTCGAATGCGCACGCAGAGGCAGCGTCGTGCTGGTCACCAAGGACCGTCTACCCGAGAGCAACAGCCGCTACGCCCAGGGCGGCATCGCCTCGGTGTGGAGCGCCGAGGACAGCTTCGAGTCCCACGTCGCCGACACGCTCGTGGCCGGCGACGGACTCTGCCACCGGGAGACGGTCGAGACGGTGGTGCGCGAGGGCCCGGACCGGGTCCGCGACCTGATCGCGCTCGGCACCAACTTCGACCTCCGCGGCGATCCCGACGACCACGAGTACGACCTCGGGCGCGAGGGCGGGCATTCGCAGCGACGCATCCTGCACGCCACCGACGCCACCGGCCGCGAGGTGATCCGCGCGCTCACCGAAGCCGTCCGCGCCACGCCGAACGTCACCGTCCACGAGAACCACCTCGCCGTCGATCTGCTGCTCGAGCGCGGCGAGCGGCCCGTCTGCTGGGGTGCCTACGTCCTCGATCGCGCCACGCGCGAGGTGCACCGCTTCATCGCCCGCGCCACCTTCCTCTGCACCGGCGGCGCCGGCAAGGTGTACCTCTACACGTCGAACCCCGACGTCGCGACCGGCGACGGCGTCGCCATGGCCTACCGTGCCGGCGCGCCGATCGCGAACATGGAGTTCTTCCAGTTCCACCCGACCTGCCTCTACCACCCCGAGGCCAAGTCCTTCCTGGTGACCGAGGCGCTGCGCGGCGAGGGCGCCGTCCTCCGCCGCCCGGACGGGGAAGCCTTCATGGCGCGCTACGACCCGCGCGCCGAGCTCGCCCCGCGCGACATCGTCGCCCGCGCCATCGACAACGAGATGAAGGTGCACGGCTTCGAGTGCGTGTACCTGGACATCTCGCACCGCGATCCGGCCTTCGTGCGGGCGCGCTTCCCCACCGTCTACGAGACCTGCCGACGCTTCGGGATCGACGCGACGCGGGAGCCGATCCCGGTGGTGCCGGCCGCGCACTACGCCTGCGGCGGCGCGGTGACCGATCTGCACGGCGCCACCGCCGTCGACCGCCTCTACGCCTGCGGCGAGGTGGCGTGCACCGGGCTCCACGGCGCCAACCGCCTGGCCTCGAACTCGCTCCTCGAGGCGCTCGTCTTCGCGCATCGCGCCGCGGTCCACGCCTGCGCGCGCCTGCGCGAGGATCGCCGCCGCTGGCCGGAGCTGCGCCCCTGGGACCCCGGCCACGCCACCGACAGCGACGAGTCGGTGGTGGTGACGCAGAACTGGGACGAGATCCGCCGCTTCATGTGGAACTACGTCGGCATCGTGCGCAGCGACCGGCGCCTGGCCCGCGCCCGGACGCGCATCGGGCTCCTCCAGGAGGAGATCCGCGAGTACTACCACCACGTGCTCCTCACCAGCGACCTGGTTGAGCTGCGCAACATCGCGACCGTCGCGGAGCTCATCATCACCTGCGCCAGCACGCGGCGGGAGAGCCGCGGGCTCCACTACACGATCGACCACCGGCGCGCCGATCCCACCTGGGCGCACGACACGGTCGTGCAGCGGCGGGACGGCGTGGGCACGCCGTCCCGCCGCGTCGGGTGAGCTAGGGCGCGAGCAGCCGGCCCTGACGGCCGGTGCGGAAGGCCTGCGTCTGGGTCGAGCAGCGGTTGCCGGACTCGGCAGTCGCGGGGTTGCGGAAGCCGACCGTCACCTGGAGCGTCCCCGCCGGCGGGGTCGCGAACTCGACCCGCTTCCCCACCGCGCTGAAGCGCACGCTGCCGTCCTTGCGCACCTTCACCAGGATGTCGTTGATGCCCTTCGCGCTGGCCACCAGGTGATGGCGATCCCAGAACTTGAAGGCGCCGTGCATCTTCATGAACTTGTCGGCCGGCGCCTTGGCGCAGAGCACGTCGGTGCTTCCCACGGGCCGGATCTGGACGAAGACGTCCTGCGCCAGCGGGTTCACGTCCGCCAGGCCCGCCTCGGCGAGGATGGACTTGAGCTTCAGGCGCGTGGTGCCGCCGTGCGGCCGGAGGAGGCCCCGGGTCACATCCATGGTGAAGGACTGCGTCTGCATGCAGCAGGCCGGATCCTCGAAGTCGGTGAGGCCGTTGCCGTCGTCGTCGATGCAGTTGCCGCAGATCTCGCGCGGGCCGGGCTCGCCACCGAGCGTCGTGGTCGTGGTCGACGTGGCGCCGGGGGTGCTCGTGGTGGTCGAGGTGGCGCCGGGGGCGGTGCTCGACGTGGTCGTGGGCTGGCCGCCCGTGGTCGAGGTCGTCGTGGAGGCCGGGCTCGTGGTGGTCGTCTCGACCGGCCCGCTGGTCGAGGTGGTCGAGCTCGGCGGCGCGCTCGAGGTCGTGGTCGTGGCCGCCTCGCTCGTGGTGGTCGTGCTCGCTGCGGCGGTGGTCGTGGTCGTCGTCTCCTCCACGGTGGTGGTCGTGTGGCGGTGATGGGTCGTGGTCGTGGTCGACTCGGGCGTCGTGGACGAGGTGGTGCTCGAGGTGGTGGCCATCGACGTCGTCGTGGTCTCTTCGGGGGCGGTGGTGGTCGTGGTCTCCGAGGGGGCGGTGGTCGTGGTCGACTCGGGCGGCGTCGTGGTCGTGGTCGTGGCGGGGCATCCGGCCTTGAAGATCACGTGCTTGCAGGAGGCCTGGAGCTGGCCGGCCTTGACCAGGGGCTTCAGCACGTGGGTCGCGCAGCTGACGAAGGCCCCGTGGTTCCGGGCCGGGCAGCACTGCTCCTGCACCAGGGCCAGGGCCTCCGGGACCCCGTCACCATTGCAGGCGGCGGCGTGCGCCAGCCGCGGCGCGACCGGCAGCAGGCAGAGAGCAGCGAGCACGATCTTCGAGACGCGCATGGACGTGGAACCCCCTCGGCGGCGTGAGGAGCAAGCTGTGTGCCCCCCTAAAGGTGGACGGGACCGTCCGCCGCCGGTTGCACCTACGCGATAGGTCGCGGCGATGCAATCTCCGTCGGACCCCGGTCGGAAGGCGAGCGCTGTGCGACTACCGGTCGCGGGCCTCGAAGAGGTGGAGCTGGCGCACCGGCGCCTCCTCGGGGGGGATGGGGTAGTTCCCGGTGAAGCACGCGTCGCAGAAGCTCGCCCGCTTGCCGGTGAAGGCGAACATCCCGGCGACGCTCAGGTAGGCGAGCGAGTCGGCGCCCAGGTACTCGCGGATCTCCGCCACCGAGTGTGACGAGGCGATCAGCTCCTCGCGCGTCGGGGTGTCGATGCCGTAGAAGCACGGATGCGTGGTCGGCGGCGAGCTGATGCGCATGTGCACCTCGCGCGCGCCGGCCTGGCGGATCATGCTGACCAGCTTCCGGCTGGTGGTGCCGCGCACGATCGAGTCGTCGACCACCACCACCCGCTTGCCAGCCAGCACCTCGCGCAACGCGTTCAGCTTCACCTTCACGCCGAAGTGCCGGATCGAGCTGGACGGCTCGATGAAGGTCCGGCCCACGTAGTGGTTGCGGATGAGCCCCATCTCGTAGGGCAGGTGCGCCTCCTCGGCGTAGCCGATGGCGGCCGGCACCCCGGAGTCGGGCACGGCGATGACGATGTCGGCCGGCACCGCGCTCTCGCGCGCCAGCTGCCGGCCGAGGCCCTTCCGCACCTCGTAGACGTTGCGCCCGAAGACGCGGCTGTCGGGGCGCGCGAAGTAGACGTACTCGAAGACGCAGTGGTGCGCCTCCTGGCGCGGGAACGGGTGCACGGAGTCGATGCCGCGCTCGCTCACGATCACGATCTCGCCCGGTTCGATGTCGCGCTCGTAGCGCGCGTCGACCAGATCGAGGGCGCAGGTCTCGGACGCCACGACGACGGCGTCCCCCACCCGTCCGAGGACCAGCGGGCGGAAGCCGGCCGGGTCGCGCGCCGCGATGATGCGATCCTCGGTGAGGAAGACCAGCGAGTAGGCGCCCTTCACCTGGCTGAGCGCGTCGATGATGCGGCCGGTGAGCGTCGCCTCGCTCGAGGCGGCGATCAGATGGATGATCACCTCGCTGTCGACGTTCGACTGGAAGATGGAGCCGCGCCCCTCGAGCCGGGCGCGCAGCTCGTCGGCGTTCACCAGGTTGCCGTTGTGCGCGATGGCGAGCGCGCCCTGCGCCCACTCGACCACGAACGGCTGGCAGTTCTTGAGCACGGTCGAGCCGCTGGTCGAGTAGCGGTTGTGGCCGATCGCGAGCCGTCCCTTCAGGCGGGCCAGGATCTCCTGGTCGAAGATCTCCGCCACGTGGCCCATGCCCCGGTGGCTGATGAGCGCCTCGCCGTTCGACGCGACGATGCCCGCCGATTCCTGGCCACGGTGCTGGAGCGCGTACAGACCCAGGTACGCGAGAGTGGCGGCCTCGGGATGGCCGAACACGCCGACGACGCCGCATTCCTCGTGGAACTTGTCGAACATGGCCTCGCCTCGTTCACTCTAGCGGACGTCGTCCGCCAAGTATACCGCTACCCCGCCAGCCGCCGCTCGAGCGCGCGCCGCCAGCGCTCGTACGTGCTCTCGAGCGGCAGGTCGATCACGTCGCCGATCACCAGGCTCCGGCCCCGCACCTCGCCGAGGACCGTCACCGGCACCTCTTCCCGCCGCGCGAGGTCGCGCAGCGGCCCCAGGTGCCGGCGCCGGACCGAGAGCAGCATGCGTGACTGGCTCTCGCCGAAGAGCAGCGCATCCGTGCGCATGCCCTGCTCCAGGTCGACGCGGAAGCCGAGCTTCGCGCCGCCGAACGAGCACTCGGCGAGCGCGACGGCGAGCCCGCCCTCGCCGACGTCGTGCAGCGAGCGCAGGAGCCGCGCCTCGGCCGCCGCGAGGCAGAGCCGGTGCAGGCGCTTCTCGGCCTCGAGGTCGATCCAGGGCGGCGCCCCGCGCACCTGGCCGTGGACGACGGCCAGGTACTCGCTCCCACCGAGCTCCTCGCGCGTCCGGCCGAGGAGGACGATCACGTCGCCCTCGGCCCTCCACCACGGGGCGAGATGGGCCTCCACGTCGGCGATGAGGCCCACCATGGCGATGGTCGGCGTGGGCGGGATGTTCCGCCCCTCGGTCTCGTTGTAGAAGCTCACGTTGCCGCTCACCACCGGCGTCTCGAGCGCGACGCACGCATCGCGGATGCCGTGCACGCCCTGCTGGAACTCCCACATGACGTCGGGGCGCTCGGGGTTGCCGTAGTTGAGGCAGTCGCTCACCGCGAGCGGCCGGGCGCCCACCGCGACCAGGTTGCGCGCCGCCTCGACCACCGCGAGCACGGCGCCCAGGTACGGGTCCAGGCGGCAATAGCGGCTGTTGCAGTCGACGGTGAGCGCGAGCGCGCGCCGGGTTCCGTCGATGCGCACCACCGCCGCATCGCCGCCGGGACGGAGCGCGGTGTTGCCCCCGACGAGCTGGTCGTACTGCCGGTACACCCATTCGCGCCCGCACAGGTTGGGGCTCTCGAGCAGGCGGAGGAGCGTCTGGGCGAAGTCGACGGGCTCGGCGATCTCCGCCAGGTCGAGCCGCTGCAGCTCCTCGAGGCGGTCGGGCTCCTCGGCCGGGCGGCGATAGACGGGCGCTGCGTCGGTGAGCGCGCTCACCGGTAGCGCGCAGACCTCCTCGCCCCGCCAGCGGGCGCGGAACACGCCGTCCTCGGTCAGCCGGCCGACCACCACCGCCTGCAGGTCCCAGCGCGCGAACACCTCCTGCACGGCGGCCTCGTGTCCCGCGCGCGCCACCAGCAACATGCGCTCCTGCGACTCGGAGAGGAGGATCTCGTAGGGCGTCATCCCCTCCTCGCGGAGCGGCACGGCGTCCAGCTCGAGGATCATGCCCATCCCGCCGCGGCCCGCCATCTCGAGCGAGCTGGAGGTGAGGCCCGCGGCGCCCATGTCCTGGATGGCGACCACGTCGTCGCCCTGCATGAGCTGGAGGCACGCCTCAAGGAGGAGCTTCTCGGTGAAGGGATCGCCCACCTGCACCGCGGGCCGCTTCTCGCCGCTCGACGCGTCGAGCGCGGCCGAGGCGAGGAGGCTCGCGCCGTGGATCCCGTCGCGCCCGGTGCGGGCGCCCACGTAGATGACCGGGTTCCCGGCTCCCGCCGCCTTCGCGCGGAAGAGACGGTCCGCCGACGCCACGCCGATCGTGAAGGCGTTCACCAGGATGTTGTCGTCGTAGCCCGCGTCGAAGTACAGCTCGCCGCCGACGGTGGGCACGCCGATGCAATTGCCGTAATGTCCGATACCGGCGACCACACCCTTCACCAGGTACGCAGTGCGCTTGTGCTCGAGACGGCCGAAGCGGAGCGAGTCGAGGTTCGCGATCGGTCGCGCCCCCATGGTGAAGACGTCACGGAGGATGCCGCCGACCCCCGTCGCCGCGCCCTGGAAGGGCTCGATGAACGAAGGGTGGTTGTGGCTCTCGATCTTGAACACCGCGGCGAGCCCGTCGCCGATGTCGACGGCACCCGCGTTCTCGCCCGGGCCCTGCAGCACGCGGGGGCCCCTGGTCGGCAGCTGGCGCAGGAGGGCACGCGAGCTCTTGTACGAGCAGTGCTCGGACCACATGACGGCGAAGACGCCGAGCTCCTCGAAGGTCGGCGGGCGGCCGAGCAGCTCGAGGATCTTCGCCCACTCCTCGCGCGCGAGGCCGTGCTCGTCGGCGACCTCGGCGGTGACCGCCCGGTTCATCCCGGCGCGGAGGCGCGCGCGGCGCCCCCGTGCCCGCCCACCCAGGCCTCGGCCGAGCGGAAGAGACGGAGCCCGTCCTCGCTGCCGATCAGACGTTCCACCGCGTGCTCGGGATGCGGCATGAGCCCGACGACGTTCCGACCCGGGTTGCACACCCCGGCGATGTTGCGCAGCGCGCCGTTCGGGTTGGCCTCGGGCGTCGGGCGCCCGCTCCGGTCCGCGTAGCGGAACACGACGCGATCCTCCTGCTCGAGCGCGGCGAGCGTGGCCTCGTCCGCCACGTAGCAGCCCTCCCCGTGCTTGATGGGGAGCTCGAGCACCTCGCCCGCGCGACAGTCACGGGTGAGGAATGTGTTCGTCGTCTCCACGCGGACCGTGATCAGCTCGCAGACGAAGCTGAGCGAGCGGTTGCGGACCAGCGCGCCGGGGAGCAGCCCCGCCTCGCACAGGATCTGGAAGCCGTTGCAGATGCCGAGCACCAGCCCGCCGTCGCGCGCCTGACGGGCGACGGCCTCCATGATGGGCGAGCACCTGGCCATCGCCCCGCAGCGGAGGTAGTCGCCGTAGGAGAAGCCGCCGGGCAGGACGACGCAGTCCACGCCCTGCAGGTCTCGATCCTTGTGCCAGAGCGCCACGGCCGGATCGCCCAGCACGCGCCCCGTGGCGCGCAGCGCGTCCCGGTCGTCGAGCGAGCCGGGGAAGGTGACCACGCCCCAGCGCATCAGCGCCGCTCCTCGGCGAGCTCGACGCGGAAGTCCTCGATCACCCCGTTGGCGAGCAGCCGCTCGCACATCTCGCGGACACGCGCGCCTGCGGCGTCGAGCGTGGCGTCCTTCAGGCGCAGCTCGATGTACTTGCCGACCTTCACGTCCTGCACCTCGCCGAAGCCGAGGGTGTGCAGCGAGTTCTGCACCGCCTTCCCCTGCGGATCCAGGATGCCGCGCTTCGGAGTGACGTAGACGCGCGCCAGCAGCCCCGGCATCACGCGGCCGCGCTGCAGATGCGCCGCGCCGCCTCCTGGTAGGCGTCCTCGACACCCCCCAGGTCGCGCCGGAACCGGTCCTTGTCGAGCTTCTCCCCCGTGCCCTTGTCCCAGAAGCGGCAGGTGTCGGGGCAGATCTCGTCGGCGAGCAGGATCTTGCCGCGGTGACGGCCGAATTCGAGCTTCATGTCGACCAGCACGATCTCCCGCTTGTCCAGGTACTCGCGCAGGAAGGCGTTCACCCGGAGCGCCGTCTCGTTGATGGTGGCCAGCTCCTGGGGGGTGGCCAGGCGCAGGAAGCGGATGTGCCAGTCGTTGATCATCGGGTCGTCGAGCGCGTCGTCCTTGTAGAAGTGCTCGAGGATGGGCTCGGGCAGCGGCTCGCCCTCCGGGCGGCCGAGGCGCTTGGCGAGGCTGCCGGCGATGATGTTGCGGGCCACGACCTCCACCTTCACGATCTCGCAGCGCCGGATCAGCATGTCGCGGTCGGAGAGCCGGCGCACGAAGTGGGTGGCCACGCCCTCCCCCTCCAGGAAGCGGAAGAGGACCTCGGACATGCGGTTGTTCAGCACGCCCTTTTCGACGATCGTGCCGCGCTTCTTGGCGTTGAAGGCGGTGGCGTCGTCCTTGAAGTGCTGGATCAGGAGATCGGGATCGGAGGTTGCATAGACCTGCTTGGCTTTGCCTTCGTAGAGCAGCTCACCCTGATCCATCGTCGTCCTCCAGGGCGCGCGAGAAGAGGGCATCGATATGCCGCAGGTGGTGGTCGATGTCAAAGAGGGTCGCGAGCTCCGCGGGTTTCACGTGCCGGGTGACGTCGGGATCGGCCGCGAGTCGCTGGCGAAAATCGCCGCCGCCCTGCGCGCAGCGCTGCACCCAGCGATACGCGTCGTCGCGCGCCGCCCCGTGACGCACCAGCGCTAGCAGCACCTGCTCGGAGAAGATCGCGCCGCCGAGGCGATCGAGGTTGGCGCGCATCACGTCCGGCCGCACCTCGAGCCCGTCCATCACCCCCGCGAGGCGCGCGAGCATGAAGTCGACGGCGATCGTCGCGTCAGGGCCGATCACGCGCTCCACGGAGGAGTGGCTGATGTCGCGCTCGTGCCAGAGCGCCATGTTCTCGAACGCGGCGCCGGCGTAGCCGCGCACCAGGCGGGCGAGCCCGGTCACGTTCTCGGCCAGGATGGGATTCCGCTTGTGCGGCATGGCCGAGGAGCCCTTCTGCCCGGGCGCGAAGGGCTCCAGGATCTCGCCCACCTCGGTGCGCTGGAGGTGGCGAATCTCGAGCGCGATGCGCTCGCAGGCGCCCGCTACCAGCGCCAGCTCGGCGAAGAAGCGCGCGTGGCGGTCCCGCGGCACGACCTGGGTCGCGATCGGCTCAGGCTGCAGGCCGAGGCGCCCGAGGACCGCCGCCTCCACCCCCGGGTCGTTGTTGGCGAAGGTGCCGACCGCCCCCGAGAGCTTCCCGTGGGCGATGTCCCCCCGCGCCGCCGCGAGCCCGCGGCGCGCGCGGCCGAGCTCGGCGTACCAGCCGGCGCACTTGAGGCCGAAGGTGATCACCTCGGCGTGGATGCCGTGCGTGCGCCCGATCATCGGCGTGCGGCGATGGCGAAGGGCCTGGGCCCGGACGGCGGCGCGCAGGCGGTCCACCCCGGCGAGGAGCAGATCCGCGGCGTCGCGCAGCTGGAGGGCGAAGGCAGTGTCCACCACGTCCGAGGAGGTGAGTCCGAGATGGAGGAAGCGTCCCTCGTCCCCCACCTGCTCGGCGATCGACGACACGAAGGCGATCACGTCGTGCTTCACCTGGGCCTCGATCGCCAGCATCCGCTCCACGTCGACCCGCGCCTTGGCGCGCAACGCTCTGGCCGCCGCGCCGGGCACCTCGCCGCGCTCGGCGAGCACGTCGACCAGCGCGAGCTCGACCGCGAGCCAGTGGCCGAGGCGCGCCTCCTCCGTCCACAACCGGCCCATCTCGGGGCGCGTGTAGCGGGCAATCATGGCCGCCGGGGGATCCGCTCGTCGGTGCTGCCAAAGCCGCCGCCGCCGCGCTCGCTCCCGGAGAGCTCGGTCACCTCGTGCCAGGCGACCTGGACGACCGGGGCCACGACGAGCTGCGCGATGCGGTCGCCGCGGCGGACGCGGGCGGGCTCGTGCCCGAGGTTCACGAGCAGGACCTGAACCTCGCCGCGGTAGTCGGCGTCGATCGTGCCCGGCGCGTTCAGCACCGTCAGCCCCTCCCGCGCGGCGAGGCCACTCCGCGGCCGGACCTGCCCCTCGAAGCCCGGCGGGATGGCGACCGCGAGCCCGGTGGGAAGGAGGCGCCGCTCTCCCGGCGCGAGCAGGAGCTCGCCGTCCACGTCGGCGAGCAGGTCCATGCCCACCGCCCCGGACGTCATGTAGCGCGGCAGCGGCAGCGGCTCGCGTCCCGGGCGGACACGCTTCACGTCGACCGCCACGGGCGCCGTCAACTGGCGAGCACCTCCTCGCCCAGCGGATGACCCTTCAGATCACCCAGCACTGTGAGGGCGAGCGTACCCGGCTGGAAGAGACGGCGCGCGACCCGCAGGATGTCGTCGTTCCCCACCGCGTCGATGCCCGCGGCGACCTCGTCGAGCAGCACGTCGCGCCCGAAGTAGATCTCGTTCTTCGCGATGCGGCTCATCCGGCTGTCGCTGGTCTCGAGGCCGAGGAGCATGTTGCCTTTCATCTGCGACTTGACCCGGGCGAGCTCCTCGGGCGCGAGCCCGTCGCGCGTCACGCGCGTGATCTCGCCGCGGATCGCCTCGACCACCTCGCGCGTCCAGGCGGCGCTGGTGCCCACGTAGACGCCCGTGTAGCCGGCGTCGCAGTAGGACGAGAGGAAGGAGTACACGGTGTACGCCTTGCCCCGCCGCTCGCGGATCTCCTGGAAGAGGCGCGAGCTCATGCCGCCGCCGAGCGCCAGGTTCAGGATGTGTGCCGGGTAGCGGTCGCCGTCCACCTGGGAGATGCCGGGCGTCCCGAGGCAGAGGTGCACCTGCTCGAGCTCCTTCTCGTGCACCGACAGGCCCGCACGGGCCCGGGGCGGCTCCCCGTCGACCATCTGCGTGCTGCCCGCGAGCGCGCCGAAGTGCCGCGTGGTGCCCTGGAGCAGGTCGTCGTGCTCGAGCGCCCCGGCGGCCGCGATCAGCACGCGGTCGGGGCGATAGCGCGCCCCGAGAAAGGTGAGGAAGTCGTCGCGCATGAGCCCGGACACCGTCGCGGCCGTGCCCGCGATGGGGCGCGAGAGCGGGTGGCCCGGCCAGAAGGCCAGGTTGAAGAGCTCGTGCACGTAGTCGTCGGGCGAATCCTCGACCTGCGAGATCTCCTGGATGATCACCGAGCGCTCGCGCTCGATCTCGTCCGCCGCGAAGGTGGACTGGGTGAACAGATCCGCCAGCAGGTCGAGCGCCAGGGGCAGGTGCTCGCGCAGCACCTTGGCGTAGTAGCAGGTGTACTCCTTGCCGGTGAACGCGTTCAGCACCCCGCCGACGGCGTCGATCTCCTCGGCGATCTGCGCGGCCGTGCGGCGCGTCGTGCCCTTGAAGAAGAGGTGCTCGAGGAAGTGCGAGATGCCGGCCTGCTCCGGCCGCTCGTAGCGGGATCCGTTCTGGACCCAGATGCCGACCGTGACCGAGGTCAGGTCCGGGAGCCGCTCGGAGAGGACCCGGACCCCGTTGGCGAGCCGCGTGATCTGCATGCCGGCCTACGGGTGCGCCTCCTGCGCCCCCTGCTCCTTGAGCGCGTCCTTCCGGGAGAGGCGGATCTTGCCCGACCTGTCCACTTCGAGGACCTTGACCGGGATGACGTCGCCCTCCTTCAGCACGTCGGAGACCTTGCGCACCCGCTCGTTGGCGAGCTGCGAGATGTGCACCAGGCCGTCGGTTCCCGGGAAGATCTCCACGAAGGCGCCGAAGTCGACGATCTTTCGCACCGTACCGCGGTAGATCTTGCCCACCTCGGCCTCGGCGGTGACGCCGCGGATCTTGTCGATCGCCTTCTTCATCGCCTCGCCGTCCGCCGACGCGACCAGCACCGTGCCGTCGTCCTCGACGTCGATCTTGACCCCGGTCTCCTCGGTGATGCTGCGGATCATCTTGCCGCCGGGCCCGATCAGGTCGCGGATGCGATCCGGCTTGATGTGCAGGGTGACGATGCGGGGCGCGTGGGTGGAGAGCTCGCCGCGCGGACGCGCCAGCGTCTGGTTCATGACCCCGAGGATGTGCAGGCGCGCGCGCCGCGCGTCTTCCAGCGCCTGCTGCATGATGGCGCGGGTCACGCCGCCGATCTTGATGTCCATCTGCACCGCGGTGACCCCCGCCTCGGTGCCCGCGACCTTGAAGTCCATGTCGCCGAGGTGGTCCTCGTCGCCCAGGATGTCGGAGAGGACGCGCACCTGGTCGCCCTCCTTGATGAGCCCCATGGCCACGCCGGCGACCGGCGCCTTCACCGGCACGCCGCCGTCCATGAGCGAGAGCGAGCCGCCGCACACGGTCGCCATCGAGGACGAGCCGTTCGACTCGAGGACCTCGGAGACGATGCGGATGGTGTAGGGGAACTCCTCCTCGGAGGGGAGGACGGGCGCCAGCGCCCGCTCGGCCAGAGCCCCGTGGCCGATCTCGCGCCGGCCCGGGCCGCGCAGGAACTTCACCTCGCCCGTGCTGAAGGGCGGGAAATTGTAGTGCAGCATGAACTTCTTGTACTGCTCGCCGATGAGCGCATCGACGCGCTGCTCGTCGGACGACGTGCCGAGCGTGGACACCACGAGCGCCTGCGTCTCGCCACGCGTGAAGAGCGCGGAGCCGTGTGTCCGGGGCAGGATCTCGACCTCGCAGGTGATCGGCCGGACGTCGGCGAGCCCGCGGCCGTCGAGGCGGCGGCTCTCGTGGATGATCCTCTCGCGCACCACGTCCTTCTTCAGATGATCGAAGAGCGCAGCAACGAGCTTCCGGCCGTCCGCCGTATCGCCCCCGAGGCGCGCCACGACGTCGTCACGCACCTGATCGAGCGCCTCGTAGCGCTCCTGCTTGGCCGAGCGCGCCAGGGCCTCGCGCAGCCCCGGCAGGGCCGACTCGCGCACCCGCCGCTCGAGCGCCGGGTCCTCCGCCGGCGGCGGCACGCTGCGCTTGGGCTTCCCGACCCGACGCTGCAGGTCTTCCTGCAGGGCGATGAGCGGCTGGAGCGACTCGTGGGCGGTGAACAGCGCGTCGAGCAGCACCCCCTCGGGGACCATCCGCGCGCCGCCCTCCACCATGACGATCGCGTCACGGCTGCCCGCGACGATCACGTTCATGTCGCTGGTCGCGAGCTGACTGGTGGTGGGATTGATCACGAACTGCCCGCCGATCCGCCCGATGCGCACCGCGGCGATGGGGCCGCTCCACGGGATGTCGGAGAGCGTCAGCGCGGTCGAGGCGCCGAGCAGCGAGAGCACATCTGGGTCGTTCTCCCGGTCGTGCGAGAGCACGGTGGCGATCACCTGCGTCTCGCAGCGGAAGCCCTTGGGGAAGAGCGGGCGCAGGGGACGGTCGATCAGGCGAGAGGTGAGCGTCTCCTTCTCTGCCGGTCGCCCCTCGCGCTTGAAGAAGCCGCCGGGGATCTTGCCCGCGGCGAAGGTCTTCTCCTGGTAGTCACAGGTGAGCGGGAAGAAATCGATCCCCTCGCGCACCGTCGCCAGCGCGGTGGCAGTCACCAGGACGACCGACTCGCCCAGCTGGACGAGGGCCGCACCACCGGCCTGCTTGGCCATGCGGCCGGTCTCGACCGTCAGGGGACGGCCGTGGAAATCGATCTGGACTCGTTGGGGTCCGGGCTGCGCCATCAACAATCACTCCTCCGCGGCTCGCGGCCGCTACGTTTCGATATTTCGCGAGGGGCGGAAGGAGGGAAGGATGGACGGGGAGTTACTTGCGTATCCCCAGCCGCTCGATGACGCTCTTGTAACGCTGGAAGTCGCGTCCCTTGAGGTAGTCGAGCAAGCGGCGACGCTGCCCTACGAGCTTCAGCAGCCCACGACGGGAATGGTGGTCCTTGACGTGTGACTTGAAGTGCTGCGTCAGGTAGCCGATCCGGTCGGTGAGGAGCGCGATCTGCACCTCGGGTGACCCCGTGTCGGTCCCGTGCTGGCGATACGCCTGCACGATCTCCTTGGTGCGCTCCTGCGCGACCGCCATCCCGCCCTCTTCGTCTCGTTCGTCTCTCGCTGGTTTAAGCGAGCTTAACTAACATGGCGTTTCCACCTTGTAAAGCTGTCATTCGTGGGCGGACGCACCGAGCAGGCGCACGAGGCGCCACGCCGGGCGCTCGCCCGTCGCCTCGATGACCGCCGCCACGTCGCCCGCGGGGTCGAGGAGCAGCGCGGTCTCGCCCGCCGCATGCGGCGCCGGGAGGCGCGCGAGCGTCGCC
>JACXTT010004632.1_pt1 | contig 20354 bp, 18 predicted proteins | sample 9270951 | NCBI WGS metagenome assembly JACXTT01 (sample SAMN15532306, study PRJNA645909) | rock metagenome | isolation source: weathered quartz diorite | place: Puerto Rico | collected 2017-06-21
CGGCAGGATCTCGTCGCCGTAGCGCAGCGCGATGATGGTCTGCGGATGCAGCGCCGTCGCCATGTCGATCGAGCCGTAGTAGTCGTCCGCGCACTGGAAGCCGACGTACTTCGCGCTCGTGTCGGCGCCGACGCGCGCGAGGAAGTCCGAGAAGCGCACGCCGCTCCACTTGCCGATCGCGCTCCAGCCCTCGACGCAGATATGTCGCGTGACCTGCGACACCTGCGGCAGCGCGTAGAGCTCGGCAAGCGTCCAGGGGTTGCGGCTGCGGATCATGCCGCCGAGCTCGAGCCTGTAGGACGAGCCGTCGACTTCGACGACCTCGCTCTCGCTGTAGTAGGCGTTGAACGGGAACGGCCGCGTGATGCGGCTCTCGGGGAACTCGGGCGCGAGGCGATTCGGATTGAAGAGCCACTGCTGCGCGCCATCGTTCCAGCGCGACATGGCCCATAGCACGCGCTGCACGCTTTCCTGGTCGGTGATGTTGCAGCCGGCGAGGAGCGACAGCGCGCCGAGCGACAGGCCGCGCTTGAGAAAGAGCCGGCGCTCAAGCTTGGCGATGGCCGGTGTGCGCAGCAGCTCGAACTTGCGGTTCATGACGCTCTCCGGAAGCGACCGCTGAACATTGTCGGAAAGGTGCGCGGCACGAGGATCACCATGATGACGTGTACCAGCACGATGAAGGCGACCGCGCTCATGGCAAAGAAATGCAGGTAGCGCGCGCCCTCGTAGTCGCCCATCAGCGCGGCCAACCAATAGAGCTGCACCGGCTTCCAGATCGCGAGGCCGGTGAGCACCATGATGACGAGCATCACGATGAGCGCGAGATAGGCCGCACGCTGCGCGGCGTTGTAGACCGAAAGGTCGTCATGCGCGAGGTGCCCGCGCAGAGCCTGGCCAACGTCGTGCAGTACTGTACGCAGCGAGATCGGTAGCAGCTTGCGGCGAAAGTGGCCGGAGACGATCCCATAAATCAGATAGACGAGACCATTCAGCGCGAAGAGCCACATGCCGGCGAAGTGCCACTGCAGCGCGCCCGCGAGCCAGCCGCCAAGCGTGATCGAGGGCGGGAACTCGAAGCCGAAGAGCGGCGAGGCGTTGTAGATGGCCCAGCCGCTCGTGATCATGATGAGGACCGCGAGCACGTTTACCCAGTGGGTAATGCGTACCACGAGCGGATGAATCAGCATGGCCCGTTGGTCGACCGCCATGAGGCGAACCTTACACCCGTCTCCAGGTGGTCGCGGTGCCCTTGTCTTCCAGCACGATACCCTGGTCGAGCAGCTCCTGCCGGATGCGATCGGCCTCGGCGAAGTTCTTTTGCTCGCGCGCCTGGCGCCGGGCGCCGATGCGCTCCTCGATCCACTGCGCGGACACGCCGGCAGGCGCGGCCTGCAGGAATTCGCGCGGTTCGCGTTGCAGGAGGCCCAGCACGCCGCCGAGCGTCTTGAGCCGGCCTGAGGCGCGCGCGTCGCCCTGGAATACGCGGTTGGCGAGCTGGTGCAGCTCGGCGATCGCCTCCGGCGTGCCGAAGTCGTCGTTCATCGCGTCGCGGAAGCGCTGCGCGTGCGGCTCGTTCCAGTCGACCGGCGCGCTCGCCGCCGGGTGCTCGTGCAGCGCGGTGTAGAGGCGCGTGAGGGACTGCTTGGCCTCCTCCAGGTTCGCGTCCGTGTAGTTGAGCGGGCTGCGGTAGTGCGAGCGCAGGAGAAAAAAGCGCACCACTTCGGGGTCGTAGCGCTTGAGGACATCGCGCACGATGAAGAAGTTGCCGAGCGACTTCGACATCTTCTCCTCGTCCACGCGCAGGAAGCCGTTGTGCAGCCAGTATTTGACGAACGGCTTGCCGGTCGCCCCTTCCGACTGCGCGATCTCGTTCTCGTGATGCGGAAACTGCAGATCCATGCCGCCGCCGTGGATGTCGAACTGCTCGCCGAGCAGCGCGCAGCTCATCGCCGAACACTCGATATGCCAGCCGGGTCGCCCCTCGCCCCAGGGCGAAGGCCACTTCGGCTCGCCGGGCTTAGCCCGCTTCCACAGCACGAAGTCGAGCGGATCCTCCTTGCTCGGGTCGACGTCGACCCGCTCGCCGGCGCGCAAATCATCGAGCGACTTGCCCGAAAGCTTGCCGTAGCCGGGGAAGCGGCGCACCGCGAAGTTGACGTCGCCGGAGGCCGACCGATAGGCCAACTTCTTCTGCTCGAGGCGGCGGATCAGGTCAAGCATTTGCGGCACGTATTGCGTGGCGCGCGGCTCATGGTCCGGCTTCTCGATGCCGAGCGCCGCCGTGTCCTCATCCATGGCACGAATGAAGCGCGCGGTCAGCGCGTCGACTGGCTCGTTATTCTCGGCAGCTCGCCGGATGATCTTGTCGTCGATGTCCGTGATATTGCGCACGTAAGTGACCTGGTAGCCGCTCGCGCGCAGCCAGCGCCGTACCATGTCGAACGCGATCAGGAAGCGGGCGTGCCCAAGGTGCAGGTAGTCGTAGATCGTCATGCCGCACACGTACATGCGGACGTGGCCCGGCACCAAAGGGACGAACGGCTGTTTCTCCCGGCCCAACGTGTTGAAGATCTGGAGGGTGTCGATTGTGAACCGGCGGGCGTTAGTCTAGAATGAAGACTCTTTCGTAGGGCCTTGAAAATATAACACAATGCTGATCTCTAACGCCCCGCGCGAATGGCTCCGTGGCGGCGTCATCCTAGCGCTTGCGCTGCTCCTCTGCGGAGCCGCTGCCGCGCGTGCCGATGACCTGCAGGAAGCGCAGCAGCTTTTCAAAGCGGGACAAACACCGCAGGCGCTCGAGCGCGTGAATCGCGCGCTCGCCGCGAATCCGCGCGAGCCGCAGGCGCGCTTTCTCAAAGGGCTGATCTTCACCGAGCAAGGAAAGCAGCAGGAAGCGATCGATATCTTCGCGAAGCTCACGCAGGACTATCCGAATCTTCCCGAGCCTTACAACAACCTCGCGGTGATCTACGCGAGCCAGGGCCAGTACGACAAGGCGCGCGCCGCGCTCGAGCAGTCGATCCGCACGCATCCGAGCTACGCGACCGCCTATGAAAACCTGGGCGACGTGTACGCCAAGCTCGCGAGCCAGGCCTACGGCAAGGCGCTGCAACTCGATTCCTCGAACACCGGCGCGCAGAACAAGCTGTCGCTCGTGCGCGAGCTGGTGCGCGAGCCGGCGCCGAAGCCCCCCGCGGCGGCGCCGGTAGCGAAGGAGCCGGCAGGGCCGGCGGCGAAAGAACCGCCACCTCAGGTGGCAGCGGTAGCGCCAAAGGCGCCGCCGGAAAAGCCGGCTGCCGATGCGAATGCCGAGGTGCTGCAGGCCGTAAACCGCTGGGCGCAGGCCTGGGCCAAGCAGGATGTCGACGCCTACCTCGGCCACTACGACAAGGACTTCAAGACCCCGGGGGGCGAGCCGCGCGAGGCCTGGGAAAAGACCCGGCGCGAGCGCATCAGCGGCGCGAAATCGATCGAGGTCGGCATCGACTCGCCCAAGGTGACCATGCGCTCGCCCGACCAGGCGAGCGTCAGCTTCCGGCAAACTTACCGGTCCGACAAGCTGAAGAGCCAGAACCGCAAGACCCTGGAGCTCGTGAAGGCGGATGGCCGGTGGCTGATACGCGAAGAAAAGGCAGGCAGGTGACCCGATTTGCGATCGCGCTCGCGGCGGCTGCGCTGAGCTGGTCCGCGTGGGCGGCGACGCCCGAGGACAAGCTGTCCGCGGTGTTCGAGGCGATCGAGGCGAACCAGCTCGACGTGGCGCTGAAGCGCGTCGATGCGCTGATCGCGGCCTACCCCAACTTCCGGCTCGCGTATCTCGTGCGCGGTGATCTGCTCCTCGCCCGTGCGCGGCCGCTCGAGACCTTCGGCAACGTGGTGAAGACGGTGCCGCAGGAGCGCATCGAAGGCCTGCGCGAGGAAGCGCTCGCGCGGCTGCGCGCGCAGCGCGAGCGGCCGGGCGAAGACCTGCTGCCGCGCTACGTGCTGCAGCTCAACCCCGAGCAGAAGCATGCGCTGGTCGTCGACTCGCGGCGCTCGCGCCTCTACGTGTACGCAAACGATGGCGGCAAGCCGCGCCTCGTCGCGGACTACTACGTCACGCTCGGCAGGAACGGCATCGAGAAGACGCGCGAGGGCGATCAGAAGACGCCGATCGGCGTCTACCACGTCACTGCCAACCTGCCGCGCAAGAAGCTCACCGATTTCTACGGCGCCGGGGCGTTCCCGATCAACTACCCGAACGAGTGGGACCGCCGCCAGGGGCGCAACGGCCACGGCATCTGGCTGCACGGCGTGCCCGCCGACATCTACAGCCGGCCGCCGCGCGCGAGCGACGGCTGCATCGTGCTCGCGAACCCGGACCTCGTCTCGCTCGGCCGGCAGCTCGAGATCGGCCTGACGCCGGTGATCATCGCCGACGAAGTGGAGTGGAGCGATGCGCGGGCGCTCGAAGCCGAGCGCGCTTCGCTCGCCGCCGCGCTCGAGCAGTGGCGCGACGACTGGCAGAGCCGCGACACCGAGCGCTATCTCACGCATTACTCGACGCGCTTCGCCGCACCGGGACAGGATCTCGCGTCCTGGTCCGAGCACAAGCGCAAGGTGAACGCCGCGAAGGCGTGGATCAAGGTCGGCCTCGCGCGCATCAGCATGCTGCGCTACCCGCGCGAGCGCGACGTAGTCGTGGTGACGTTCGTACAGGACTACCGCTCCAACGGCCTTTCGAACGTGATCAAGAAGCGCCAGTATTGGGCGAAGGAAGCCGGCGCCTGGAAAATCATCTACGAAGGACCCGCATGAAGCTGCACCACCTCTTCGCGCTGTCGGCCGCGGCCATCGTGCCGGCCGGCGCGCTCGCCGCTGATCCGCAAGTCGATCTGCGCACCAGCCTCGGCACGATTCGCCTCGAGCTCTACCCGGCCAAGGCGCCAAAGACGGTGGAGAATTTCCTGCAGTACGTGAAGGACGGCCACTACAACGGCACCGTCTTTCATCGCGTCATTCCGGGGTTCATGGTCCAGGGCGGCGGCATGAGCGCCGACATGAACCAGAAGCAGACGCGCGCTCCGATTCCGATCGAGTCGAAAAACGGCCTGAAGAACAGTGTCGGCACGCTCGCGATGGCGCGCACCAACGATCCGAATTCCGCGACGGCGCAATTCTTCATCAACATCAAGAACAACGACTTCCTCAACTACCCCGGGCAGGACGGTTACGGCTACACGGTGTTCGGCAAGGTCGTCGACGGCATGGACGTCGTCAACAAGATCGTCAATGTCCCGACCGGCAATCGCGGCATGCATCAGAACGTGCCGATCAAGCCGGTGGTAATCGAATCGGCCACGGTCGTCGAGCCAAAGCCGACGAAATAGTTGCGGTCGCTCTACATCTCCGATCTTCACTTAAGCGAAGATCGTCCGCAGGCGAACGAGCGGTTCTTTCGGTTCGTGGAGGAAGAGGCGACCGGCGCGGACGCGCTCTACGTGCTCGGCGATCTCTTCGAGTACTGGATCGGCGACGAGGATCTCGAGACGCCGTTCAATGCCGTGATCGCCGGCTGCCTGCGGCGCGTGAGCGACGCCGGCACCCGGCTGCGCCTGATGCACGGCAATCGCGACTTCCTGCTCGGTGACGCCTTCTGCCGCGCGAGCGGCGCGCAACTACTCGTCGATCCCACGGTCATTGACGGCACGCTGCTCATGCACGGCGACACGCTGTGTACCGATGATCACGACTACCAGGCGTGGCGGCGCACGGCGCGCTCGGCCGAGTGGCAGCGCGCCTTCCTGGCAAAGCCGCTCGCCGAGCGGCGCGCCACCGTGCAAGGCCTGCGCGACAAGAGCAGGGAAGTGATCCAGGCAAAGCCGGCCGAGATCATGGACGTCAACCAGGACGCGGTGCGCGAAGCGCTGCGCCGTCATGGCGTCGCGCGGTTGATCCACGGTCACACGCACCGCTCGGGAACGCACGCGCTCGACGTCGATGGCCGGCGTTGCGAGCGCTGGGTGCTGCCGGACTGGTATGACCGCGGCGGTTTCCTGGAGCTCGCCGGCAACCGCGCGCGCCTCATCCGCTGGTAAATCTTTCCGGCCGGGTAAGCCTTACCGCAAAGGACGCCGCCATGCCCAAGACCCGGTGAAGAAGGCGTTCAAGAGTTCGAGAACGTGGACCGCTCGGACATCGAGACCTGCCGTCAGCTCATCGCCACCGTGTGCGAGGACCTGAGTGCACACCACGCTGGAAGGAAGAGCTGATCGGCCAGACAGAGCAAGCGTAACTAGCGCACCGAGGCGGCGGCGCGCTCGTCGGCAAGCCGCAGGATCAGCGTAAAGGTGCTGCCCTTGCCCGGCTCGCTCGCCAGCTCGAGCTCGCCGCCAAGGAGCCGCGTCAGCTCGCGGCTGATCGAGAGCCCGAGGCCCGTGCCGCCGTACTGCCGGCTGGTCGAGCCGTCGGCCTGCTGGAACGCCTCGAAGATGAGGCGCTGCTTGTCGCGCGCGATGCCGATGCCGGTGTCGATGACGGCAAAGGCGACCGCCTTCGGGCCGTACGGCGCGATGCGCAGGCGCACGCCGCCCTGGCGCGTGAACTTGAAGGCGTTGGCGAGGAGATTCTTCAGCACCTGCTTCGCGCGCGTCGCATCCGTGCGGATGGTCTCGGGCAGGCCGGGCACGAGCTCGATCGCGAAGTCGAGCTTCTTCTCGCGCGCCATCTCGCGGAAGGTGCGCTCCATTTCGTCGCGCAGATCGGCCAGGCGCGCCGGCGCCATGTGCAGCGCGGTCAGCGCGCCCGCCTCGATCTTCGCGAGATCGAGGAGATCGTTGATCAGCCCGAGCAGATCCATTCCGCACGCATAGATCGTCTGCGCGAAGCGCACCTGCTTCGGGTCGAGCCGGCCCCCTGCGTTGTCCGCGAGCAAGCGGGCGAGAATCAGCAGGCTGTTGAGCGGCGTGCGCAGCTCGTGCGACATGTTGGCGAGGAACTGCGACTTCGATTCGCTCGCGCGCTCGGCCTCGGTCTTGGCGCGCAGCATCTCGGCCTCGACGCGCCTTCTCTCCGTGAGGTCACGCGTCACCTTCGCGTAACCGAGCAGCAGTCCCGTATCGTCGCGTACCGCGGTCGTGACCACGCTCGCCCAGAACGTCGAGCCGTCCTTGCGCACGCGTCCCCCCTCCTCCGCCAGATGCCCTTCGCGCGCCGCGGTCGCGAGGTCGCGCGCCGGCTTGTCGGCCGCAACGTCCTCGGGCAGGTAGAAGCGCGAGACGTGCTGGCCCATGATCTCTTCGGCGTTGTAGCCCTTGATGCGCTCGGCGCCGGCGTTCCAGCTCGCGATGCGTCCGTCGGCATCGAGCATGTAGATGGCGTAGTCGAGAACGCTCTCGACGAGCAGCCGGAAGCGCCGCTCGCTCTCGGCGAGCGCCCTGGTGCGCTGCGCCACCCGCGTCTCGAGCTCCTCGCGCGCGGCGTGCAGCTGCGCGAGCAGCGCGCACAACATGAGCCCGGTGACCACCACCGTGCTGACGAAGACGAGGAGCAGGAGCAGCGACTCGTTGCGCGGCACGTCGGCGAAGGGGCCGCTGTAGCGCCCCAGTGTGTACCAGAGCGCCATGGCGCAGATCACCGCGCTGGTGGTCGTCACTTCGCGCTGGCCGAAGCGGAACGCCGCCCAGACGACGAAGGGCGTCATCACGAAGGTGCGGCCCGCGCTGCCGGTGAAGACGAGGTCGCCGGCGACGAGAAGCAGCACCGCAAACGCGAGCGCCTCGAGCACCTTCTCGCGCGTCCACGTCATCCCCGGCACGGACCACGTAAGCACGAGCGGCGTGACGAGCAGCATGCCGCAGGCGTCGCCCTGCCACCATGTCCACCAGTTCGACGCCAGATCCCACGCCGGCAACGGATAGAGGGTCGCGAGCGGCAGCAGGGCCAGCGTGGGCGCGATCACCGCGCCGCCGACCACCAGGCCGACGAAGATCGCGACATCCTGGATGCGCTCGAAGCGCCGCAGCACGCCAAGCCGGCGCCTGAGCAGCGTGACGATGACGTAGGCCTGGAGGCTCGAGCCGGTGGCGATCACGACCGAGGCGAGCATCGCGCCCTCGATCGTGACATTGGCGGCGAAGCTGCCGAGCCAGATGCCCGGCCAGAGCCGGGTTCCCCAGAGGAGCAGCGCTGCGAGCGCGATGCCCGAAGGCGGCCACACCGCCGTGGCGTAGCCGGGCGGTATGGCGACCAGCAAGGAAACCTTCGCCGCCGCAAAGTAGACGGCGGCGAGGAGCGCTACCTGGAGCGCGCGGCGCACGCCGCTAGCTTAACCCGCGCTCCAGATCGGCTTTTAGATCGCCGAGCGCCTCGAGGCCGACGGCGACGCGAACCAGCCCTTCGCTGATGCCCGCCGCCGCCCGCGCCTCGGGGGAAATGCGCCCGTGCGTGGTGCTCGCCGGGTGAATGATGGTGGTCTTTACATCGCCGAGGTTGGCGGTGATGGAGACGAGCCGCGTGCGATCGATGACGCGCCAGGCCGCCGGGCGCCCGCCTTTCACCTCGAACGACAGCACGGAACCGGCGGCGCGCTGCTGGCGCTTGGCGAGCGCATGCTGCGGATGCGATTCGAGCCCCGGGTAATGCACGCGTGCGACGGCCGGGTGCCGCTCGAGCCAGCGCGCGAGCTCGAGCGCCGCTGCCGATTGCGCGTGCATGCGCAGCTCGAGCGTCTCCAGGCCTTTGAGCAATACCCAGGCGTTGAAGGGCGACAGCGCCGGCCCCGCCGTGCGCAGGAACGCGGTCATCGGCTCGCCGACCAGGGACTTCGCGCCGGCGACAGCGCCGCCCATCACGCGCCCCTGGCCGTCGATGTATTTGGTCGCCGAATGGATCACCAGGTCGGCACCGAGCTCGAGCGGCCGCTGCAGCGCCGGCGTGCAGAACACGTTGTCCACCGCGAGCAGCGCGCCGGCCGACTTGGCCACCTGCGCCAGTGCGGGGATGTCCGATACCTCGGTGAGCGGATTCGACGGCGTCTCGAGGAAGAGCAGCCGCGTGCGCGGCCTGAGCGCCGAGCGCCACTCGTCCACGCGCGTCGGCGAGACGAATGTCGTCTCGATGCTAAAGCGCGCGAGGATGTTCGTGAAGAGCTGGATGGTGGCGCCGAACACGGCGTTGGAGGACACGACGTGGTCGCCCGCCTTCAGGTGCACGAGCGCCGTGGCGAGGATCGCCGCCATGCCGGAAGCGGTGGCCACGCAGCTCTCGGCGCCCTCGAGCGCCGCCAGGCGATCCTGGAACATGGCGACGGTGGGATTGGTGTAGCGCGTGTACACCATGCCCTCGTCGCTGCCCGCGAAGCGCGCAGCCGCCTGCGCCGCGTTGTCGAACACGAAGCTCGAGGTGAGGTAGAGCGCCTCGGCGTGCTCCTGGAACTGGCTGCGCACCTGGCCGGCGCGCACCCCGAGTGTTGCGATTTCTAGCTTTTCATCCATAAAAAAACCCGGCCGCTCAGTTACCACTAAAGCGGGTCCGGGTTTTGCGGCACGCTTTAGCGGCATTTGTTACGCGCCCGCAAGCTGTGGCTCAAATCGGCGCGAGGAAGGTGACTATATCAGGCGGCGAGGTTCAAATCCAGCTGGGCGTCCTCTTCGCTCGAATCACGCGCGGCGTCGCGCTGCGTCTCGATGGTGCGCAGGTAGTCGATGGTGACATCGCCGGTCACGTAGTGGCCGTCGAAGCACGAGGTCTCGAAGTTGGTGAGGCGCGGGTTGGCGCGCCGTACCGCATCCTTCAGCTCGTCAAGGTCCTGGTAGATGAGGGCGTCGGCGCCGATCTCGCGGCAGACGTCTTCCTCGCTGCGATGTGCAGCGATGAGCTCGGCCCGGGTGGGCATATCGATGCCGTAGACGTTCGGGAAGCGCACCGGCGGCGCGGCGGAGGCGAAGAACACCTTGCGGGCGCCCGACTCGCGCGCCATCTGCACGATCTCGCGGCTGGTGGTGCCGCGCACAATCGAGTCGTCGACCAGGAGCACGTTCTTGCCGGCGAACTCCATCGCCATGGGATTCAGCTTCTGGCGCACGGAGCGCTTGCGCACCGCCTGGCCGGGCATGATGAAGGTGCGGCCGATGTAGCGGTTCTTCACGAACCCTTCGCGATACGGAACGCCAAGCGCAGTCGCGAGCTGCAGCCCCGACGGGCGGCTCGAGTCGGGAATCGGGATCACCACGTCGACGTCGAGGTGCCGGTACTGGCGGCGGATCTTCTCGGCGAGCTTCTCGCCCATGTTGAGCCGCGCCTCGTAGACCGAGGCGCCGTCGATCAGCGAATCGGGCCGCGCGAGATAGACGTACTCGAAGATGCACGGATTGAGGCTTGCGTGCGGCGCACACTGCTGGCTGTGGAAATGCCCGTGCTGGTCGATGAAGATCGCTTCGCCCGGGCCGATGTCGCGCAGCACGCGAAACCCGAGCGCGTCAACCGCCACCGATTCGGAGGCCACCATGTACTCGGTGCCCGCGGGGGTCTCGTTGTAGCCGATCACCGCCGGCCGGATGCCGTACGGATCGCGGAACGCGAGCACGCCGTAGCCTGCGATCATTGCGACCACCGCATAGGCGCCGCGCACGCGCCGATGGACATTCGCTACCGCCGTGAAGATGGTCTGCGGCTCAAGCCGCAGCTTCACCGATGCCTGCTCGAGCTCGTGCGCGAGCACGTTTACCAGCACCTCAGAATCGGAGCCGGTGTTGATGTGCCGCAGGTCGGTGCGGAACATCTCGTCCTTTAGCTGATCGGCGTTTGTGAGGTTGCCGTTATGGCCGAGGACAATGCCGAAAGGCGAGTTGACGTAGAAGGGTTGCGCCTCGGAGGCCTTGAATGCCGAGCCAGCCGTCGGGTAGCGGCAGTGCGCGATGCCGATGTTGCCCGCGAGGTCGCGCATGTTGCGCGTGCGGAACACGTCGCGCACCATGCCCGGCGCCTTGTGCATGTGGAACATGTTGTGCTCGGCCGTGACGATGCCCGCGGCGTCCTGCCCGCGATGCTGCAGCAATAGCAACCCGTCGTAGAGCAGCTGGTTGACGGGGGAGTGCGCGACGATGCCGAGAATCCCGCACATGGGATGAGGCTATTCCCCGGTGTGGTTAACGGTCAATGATATCGCAAGCGCTGCGCGAACGCCGCAGGCAGCCAGGGCTTGAGCTGGATCACGGTCTGCGCGAGCGAATAGCCGGTGGCGGAGTTGGTCCAGTCGGGCTTGCGCGGCAGCGAGGTGAGCCCGGCCACCATGGCGAGCACCACGACGATCAGCAGGCCGCGCAGCAGGCCGAAAAGCGCGCCGAGCCATCGGTTCAGGCTGTGCAGCACCGAGACCTTGATGAACTTGGTGAAGAGCGCCCCGAGCAGCGCCGCCACCACCAAGGTGCCGACGAAGATCACCACGAACGCGACCACCACGCGCAACTCGGGGCGCATCGCCGCCGGAAACAGCTCCGCCAGCGGCATCGCCAACAGATTGCCCGCGACGAACGCCAGGATCCAGCCCACCAGCGAGAGCACTTCGTGCACCAGGCCGCGCCATACGCCCCACGCGATCGAGATGACCAGCACGGCGATGACAGCGTAGTCGAGCCAGGTCATCCGGACTTCGAGGTCACCGCACCCGGCTTCAGGCCCAGCTCCTTGAGCTTCGCCAGCGCCTGCTCGGCCGCCTCGCGGCTCGCGAACGGGCCGGCGCGCACGCGCACCAGATTGCCCGCGGGCTCGGTGTAATAGGGAACCTTGGCGCCGGCAAGCTTGGCGAGCACCGGGTCGGGGCGCGCGAAGGCGCCGACCTGGATCACGTACTCGCCGCGGGTGCTGGGCGCTGCGGGCTCGCTTTTCGCCGCCGGCTTTGCCGGCAGCTTCGGCGCAAATGGGGTTTCGTTCTCGCCCGGGATGCGCACGTTCACCGGCGGCAGCGTGCTTTTCGGCTCCGGGTCGAACACCATCGGCAGGACGACCACGGCGAGGAGCACCAGTGCCACCGCTCCCACCAGCCTGCGGCGTCCCCGCTTCTTCAGCGCTTCGACGTCTTGTTGTTCTTCAGCCATCCGAGCACTTCGCCGACGGTCAGAAACGACCCGAACACGACGATCTTATCATTCTCGTGCGCGCGCTTCAGCGCGGCGGCGAAGGCCTGCGCGGGCGTCGCGTAGCGTTCGACGTGGCCCTGCACGTGCCGCGCGAGCTCATCGGCGCTCGCGGCGCGCGGGCCGTCGAGCGTGGCGAGATGCCAGCGCGTGATGCGCGGCGCGAGGGCCGCGAGCACGCCGGCGATGTCCTTGTCGCGCAGCATGCCGCACACGGCGATCGTTTCCGGCGCGTATCCGCAGGCGAGCAGATTGTCGGCGAGCACCTTCGCCGCCTCGGGATTGTGCGCGACATCGAGAATGATCTGCGGCCGCCCGGGCAGCACCTGGAAGCGCGCCGGCAGCGTCACCTCGGCGAGCCCGCGCCGCACCGCCTGCATCTCGAGCGGCAGCGGGTCGCGCAGGCAATCGAGCGCGCACATCGCTGCGGACGCGTTGCGCAATTGCATCGCGCCACGCAGCGCCGGATGAGCCAGGCCCGCGCGCTTGCCCGCCGGGCCCCAGTACGTCCATTGCGACTTCTCGTCGCTGTATCCGAAATCGCGGCCGACCAAGTAATGCACGCCCGGCGCCTGCATCACAGTGGATGGAGGATACGGCTCGGCGATCACTGCCGGCCGCCCCGCGCGGAAGATGCCCGCCTTCTCGCGCCCGATCGATTCACGATCCGGGCCCAGATAGTCGACGTGATCGATGCCGACGCTCGTGAGCACGGCGCAGTCCGGGTCCACGATGTTCACCGCGTCCAGGCGGCCGCCGAGCCCCACCTCGAGGACCGCGGCCTCTATCCCTTCGCGCGCAAATAGCCAGAGCGCAGCCAGCGTGCCGTACTCGAAGTAGGTGAGCACGATGTCACCGCGAGCCGCTTCCACGGCGTCGAACGATGCACAGAGCTCCGCATCGCCCGCCTCGACGCCGGCGACGCGCACGCGCTCGTTGTAGCGCTCGAGATGCGGCGACGTGTAGAGCCCCGTCTTGTAGCCGCCCGCCCGCAGCATCGCTTCCAGCATCGCGCAGCACGAACCCTTGCCGTTCGTGCCGCCGACCGTGATGACCGGGCAGCCGAGCTCGACCTGCATGCGCCGCCAGACCGCGGCAACGCGCTCGAGGCCCAGCGCAATGCTTTTCGGATGCTGGCGCTCGATGAAGGCAAGCCACTCGGCGAGCGTCTTCAAGCGAGGCTCTCCTGGTAGATGCGCCGCACGGTGTCGATCGTATCCGCGTCCTCCGACCGCTTGTCGGGGCGATAGCCTTTCACGCGCGCGAAGCGCAGCGCGAGCCCGCCCGGATATTGCGAGCTCTCCTGCAAGTCGTTGAAGGCGATTTCCACCACCAGCTCGGGGCGCAGGAACACGGTCCACTCGTCCCGGCCGGTCTCGCGCTTGAGAAATTCGCGCGTCTGCCACTCGAGCGTGGCATCGGTCAGGCCTTTGAACGTTTTCCCGAGCATGACGAACTCACCGGTGCGCGGATCGCGGGCGCCCAAATGCAGGTTGGAGAGCCAGCCGCGCCGGCGGCCATGGCCCCACTCGGCGGCGAGCACCACGAGATCGAGCGTCCGCGCGCGCTTCACTTTGAGCCAGGCGGCGCCGCGCCGCCCCGCTTCGTAAGGCGCTTCGAGCGCCTTGGCCACCACACCTTCGTGTCCGGCGGCGAGCGCACCCTCGTAGAAGCGCTGCGCTTCGTCGGCGTCTGCGGTGACGACGGCGGGTGTAACGAGCGCAGTCGGCAGCGCTGTCGCCAGCGCCGCGCGGCGCTCGCGCGTCGGGTGCTCGAAGAGCACCGTGCCGTCGCGCAGCAGGCAGTCGAAGAAGAACACCGAGAGCGGCCGTTCGGCCGCGCGCGGGTCCTGCTGGCTGCCGAAGCGGCTCATGGTCACCTGGAACGGATGCGGCCGGCCATCGGCGCGCAGCGCAATCGCCTCGCCGTCGAGGATCAGCTCGCGCGCGGCCGTGCTGCGCACGGCCAGGACGATCTCGGGCGCGCGTGAGGTGACGTCGTTCAGGTTGCGCGTATAGATGCGCACCTCGTCGCCGCGCTTATGCACCTGCACGCGCGCGCCATCGAGCTTCCATTCGACGAGGGCCGTGCCTAGCGCGGCAAGCGCGGCGCGCATGTCCTCGGCGGGCTGCGCGAGCATCGGCAGCACCGGCTGCATCAGCTTTACGGAGAATTGCGTCAGCGCCGCGGCACCACCGCCGAGCGCGGCGGCCGCCACCGGCGCGATGGCGCCGGCGAAGGCGACGGCGCGCCGTACTTCAGCCGCGGGCAGCGCGGCCGCCGCAGCGACCGCCTCGAGCATGATTCCTTCGAGCGCCCCCTGGCGCAGCTCGCCGACGATGAGGCGCACGAGGAAGTCCTGCTCCTCGCCGGTGGCGCGCGCCAAGAGCTCGCGCAGCAGCGCGGCGCGGCGCTCGGCCGCACCCTCGCCCTTCACCTGCTTTAGCGCCGCAAAGGCGGCATCCACATCGCGCAGCGTGAGCGAGGGCGCACCCGCGGCCGTGGCGCGCGCGGCCTGCAGCGCGGCGTAGCCGACCGCGAGTCTTCCCTGGCGGATGTCGCCGCTGAGATAGGGCAGCGCGATCTCGATCTCTTCGCGCGCCAGCGGCCGCAGGAAAGCGGCGAGCGCGCGGATCTTCGCGAGGCGGCTCGAGGTGGCGGCGACCTGGTCCGAGACGCGGACCAGCTCCGCAAAGAGCGTCACGCCGTGACTTCGGCCGGCACCCGCAGCATGAGTGAGAGCAGGAGATGCAGCTTCTCGCGCAGCTGGCGCCGGTCGACGATCATGTCGATCGCGCCTTTCTCGAGCAGCAGCTCGGCGCGCTGGAAGCCTTCCGGGAGCTTCTGGCGCACGGTCTGCTCGATCACCCGCGGGCCGGCAAAGCCGATGAGAGCGCGCGGCTCGGCGATGACGACGTCGCCGATCATGGCGAAGCTCGCGGAGACGCCGCCCATCGTCGGATCGGTGAGCACCGTAACGAAGGGCAGGCGCCGCTCGGCCAGGTCGGTCAGCGCGGCGCTGGTCTTCGCCATCTGCATGAGCGAGAGCGCGCCCTCCTGCATGCGCGCGCCGCCCGAGGCGCAGACGCAGACGAAGGGCTGCTTCTGCTCGATCGCCACGCGTACGCCGCGCACGAAGCGCTCGCCGACGACCGAGCCCATCGAGCCGCCCATGTAGTCGAATTCGAACGCGGCGCAGACCAGGCCGAGCGCCTTGATCGAGCCCTGCATCACCACCAGCGCGTCGCCCTCGGCGGTCTGCTCCTGCGCTTCCGCCAGGCGCTCGGTGTAGCGGCGCGAGTCCTTGAACTTCAGCGGATCCAGGGGCAGCACTTCCGCGCCGATCTCGAAGCGTCCATCCGGATCGAGCAGCGCATCGAGGCGCGGCCGCGCGCCGAGGCGCTCGTGATGGCCGCACTTCGGGCAGACGTTCAGGTTTTTCTCGAGGTCGGTGCTGTAGAGCACCGCATCGCAGGCGGCGCACTTGGTCCACAGCCCCTCGGGCACGCTCTTGCGGGCTCCGCCGGCGGTGCGCTGGATCTTTGGAGGAAGGAGCTTCTGCAACCAGCTCATTTGGAAAATGAGGCGTCGAGCGCCTGCCGGATGGGCGCGAGGAAGCTCTTCACGCGCGCGAGCGCTTCGGCCGGCCCGGCCTCGATCTCCTGGATGAGACGACTGCCGATCACCACCGCGTCCGCGGTCTCGGCCACGCGCCGCGCGGACTCGGCGTCGCGGATGCCGAAGCCCACGCCGATGGGCAGCTTGGTCGCCGCGCGGATCTGCGCAATCCGCTTGCTCACCTCCGAAAGGTCGAGATGCGCGGCGCCAGTGACGCCGCGCAGCGAGACGTAGTAAAGGTAGCCGCTGCCGCAGCGCGCGACGTCCTGGATGCGCTTGTCGGTCGAGGTCGGCGCGAGCAGAAAAATCGGATCGATGTCGTGCTGCTTGGCCGCCTGCGCGAATTCGACGCATTCTTCGGGCGGGTAGTCGACGACGATCACGCCATCGATGCCCGCCGCCGCTGCCCGCTGCAAGAAGCGCGCGCTACCCATCGCCTCGACCGGGTTGGCGTAGCCCATCAGCACGATCGGCGTCGCGCCGTCGCGCGCGCGGAATTGCTCCACCATGCGGAGGACATCAGCGAGCCCGACGCCATGCTTGAGCGCGCGCTCGCCGGAGCGCTGGATCACCGGGCCGTCGGCCATCGGATCGGAAAACGGCACGCCGAGCTCGACGATGTCGGCGCCCGCCTCCACCAGCGCGTGCAGCAGCGGCACCGTCATCTGCGGACTCGGATCGCCGGCCGTGATATAGGGAATCAGCGCCTTGCGCCGCGCGCGGCGCAGTTGCTCGAAGCGCGCGGCGATACGCGACATCAAAACTTGATGCCCGTGCGGCTGGCGACGGTGTGCATGTCCTTGTCGCCGCGCCCCGAGAGATTGACGAGCAGGATCGCCTCCTGCGGCATGCCCGGCGCGAGCTTCATCGCGTGCGCCAGCGCATGCGCGGACTCGAGCGCCGGGATAATGCCTTCGCGGCGGCAGAGCTCGTGGAAGGCGCGCAGCGCTTCCTCGTCGGTGACTGCGACATACTCGGCCCGGCCATTGTCCTTGAGCCACGCATGCTCGGGGCCGACGCCGGGATAGTCGAGCCCGGCAGAAATCGAGTGGGTCTCGGTGATCTGCCCATTCGCGTCCTGCAGCAGATACGTGCGATTGCCATGCAGCACGCCGGGCTTGCCCGCGCAAAGCGACGCGGCGTGCTTGCCGCTCGCAAGGCCCTCGCCCGCGGCTTCGACGCCGATGAGCCGGGTGGCGGTTTTCAGGTACGGGTAAAAGATGCCCATCGCATTCGATCCGCCGCCGACGCAGGCGATGATCGCCTCGGGCTGGCGCCCCGCCATCTCCTGCATCTGGGTGAGGCACTCTTCGCCGATCACCGACTGGAAGTCGCGCACCATCATCGGGTAGGGATGCGGACCGGCTACCGTGCCGATGATGTAGAAGGTGCGCTCGACGTTGGTCACCCAGTCGCGCATCGCTTCGTTCAGCGCATCCTTTAATGTGCGCGAGCCAGATTCCACCGGTACGACGGACGCGCCGAGCAGCTTCATGCGGTAGACGTTCTGCGCCTGGCGCTTCACGTCCTCCGAGCCCATGTAGACCACGCATTCCATGCCGTAGCGCGCGGCCACCGTGGCGGTCGCAACGCCGTGCATGCCGGCGCCGGTCTCGGCGATGACGCGCGGCTTCCCCATGCGCCGCGCGAGGAGCGCCTGGCCGATGGTGTTGTTGATCTTGTGCGCGCCGGTGTGGTTCAGGTCCTCGCGCTTGATGTAGATCTGCGCGCCGCCGCACAGCTCGGACAGGCGCTTGGCGTGGTAGATCGGGCTCGGACGGCCGACGTAATGCTTCAGCTCGTAGCGGAACTCGGCCTCGAACTGCGGATCGTTGCGCGCAGCGGCGTACGCGGCACGCAGCTCGTCGAGCGCGTGCGACAGCGTCTCGGCAACGAAGATGCCGCCGTAGCGGCCGAAGTGGCCGCGCTCGTCGGGCAGGTCATACATCCGCATTGCGGACCTCGGCGATGAAAGCGGTCATTTTAGCGGCGTCCTTGAGGCCTTTCGCCGATTCGACGCCGCTCGAGACATCCACGCCCCATGGACGCACGGCGCGGATTGCCCGGGCGACGTTGCCGCGGTCGAGGCCGCCGGACAGGATGAGCGGCCGGGCTCGCTCCTTCGGCACGAGCGACCAGTCGAAGCTTTCGCCGACGCCGCCGTACTCGGGCACGAAGCTGTCGACCAGCCAGGCCGCGGCGCGTGAATAGCGCTGCAAGTACGCGAGCGCATCCGCCCCCGGGCGCACCCGGCAAGCCTTGACGAAGGGCAAGCCGAACTGCGCGCAGAACTCGGGCGTCTCGTCGCCGTGGAACTGCAGCATCGCCGGGTGCACGCGGCCGATGACCTGCGCGACTTGCGCCGCGTCGGCGTTGACGAACAGCGCGACCGTCTGCAGGAAAGGCGGCAGCGCGTCGCGAATCTCGACAGCGCGCTCAACCGAAAGGTAGCGCGGGCTCGGCGGGTAAAACACGAGGCCGATCGCGTCAGCGCCCGCCTCTGCCGCAGCGCGAGCATCTTGCGTGCGGGTAATGCCGCAGATCTTGACCCGCGTTCTCACTGCGGCAGCCCCCATTTGGCATCGTACTCGATGCGCTGCAAATACAAACCTTCGGGTGCAAACGTCGGCGCCGCTCTGTTGCGGTCGCGCGAGGCAAGCACCTCGGCGACCCAGCCGGGCGCCTGCCGGCCGTTGCCGACGTAAACCAGCGTGCCCACGATGTTGCGCACCATGTGATGGAGAAAGGCGTTGGCGCGGATCACGAACTCGATGCGCTCGCCCTCGCGCATGATGTCGAGCGAGTGCACCGTTCGCACCGGTGTCGCCGCCTCGCATTCTGCCGCGCGGAAGGCGGAAAAGTCGTGCTCGCCGACGAGCGCACGCGCCGCCATGCGCATCGCGTCAACGTCGAGCGGCGCGTGATACCAGCCGGCATAGCGCGCGGCGAGCGCCGGGCGGACCGCGCGGTTGATCAGCCGGTAGCGGTAGGTGCGCGCGATGGCGCTGAAGCGGGCGTGAAATTCCGGCGCCACCGGCCGCGCCCAGAGCACCGCCACCGATTCGGGCAGGAAGGCGTTCACGCCGCGCACCCAGGCGCTATCCGGGCGCGCAGCGCTCGCCTCGAAGTGCGCGACCTGGCCGCGCGCGTGCACCCCGCGATCGGTGCGCCCGGCGCCCGTCAGCGCAATCGGCTCGCCGGCGATCGCGGCGAGCGCCGCCTGCACGACGTCCTGCACCGTGCCGCCGCCAGGCTGCGTCTGCCAGCCGAGAAAGCGGCTGCCGTCGTACTCGAGTCCGATGGCGATGCGGGAAATTGCGAGCGGGCTAGCCGAGCTTCGCGAGGAGCTGCTCCGCGGTGCCGCGCTGCGCGGCGTCGCCGTCCTTCATCACTTCCTTGAGCAGCTCGCGCGCGCCGTCCTTGTCGCCCATCTCCTCGTAGGCCTTGGCGAGGTCGAGCTTGGTGGCGACCTCCTGCCACTTGGGATCGGCGCCGCCCTTCGCGAGCACGGTCGCGTCCTCGGAGAGGCCGCCGAGATCGAGGCTGATCGCGGCGAGGTCGACCTTCGCAGGCTCGGCCGGCGTCGACGGCTCGCCCTTCTTGTCGAGATCGAGATTGAGATCGAAGTCGAGCCCGCCGCTTGGCTCCGGCGCACTCGGTTTTGCGGCCGGCGCCGGCTTCTTTTCCTCCGCGCCGAGATCGAGGTTGAAGTCGAGCCCGCCCGCCCCGCTCTTCTCGCCGCTCGAGGCGACGGTTTCGTCGGCGGCGGCCGGCAGCTTCTGCGTCTGCTGCGTCTGCTGCGTAGCGCCGAGGTCGAAGTCGACACCCGTGGCGCCCGGGCTCTTGGCCGGCTCATCGAACGAGATATCGGGCGTCGGAATCGCCACCTGGCTGGCGCCGCCGAGATCGAAATCGAGCGTTGGCGCCGCTGCCGGCGGAGCGGACGGCGCGGCGGGCGACGGTGATGGCTCTGCGGCGCCAGGCCCGCCGCCGTACAGGTTGTTGCGCGGGTCGATCGAGCGGCCGAGCGCCGCGGCCTTCTCCCATTCGGGGCCGGCGCCGTTGGTGAGGTTCTTGAGCTTGGTCGCAGTCTGCGCGAACGCTCCCGTGTCCTTGCGGTGCGCGTAGATCTCGAGCAGCTTGCCGTGCACCGCGGTGCGGTTGGCAGCCTTCTGCAGCGCTTCCTTGAGAATTTCCTCGGCCTGCGCATCGCGTCCGTACGCCATGTAGACGTCCGCTTCGGCGATCGGATCGACTTCCTCGGCCTCCATGCCGGCGGGCGCCTGGCTGGCGGTCTTGGTGCTCGTCGTGGTGGTCGTCGGCGGCGCGGTCGGCTCGCCAAGCGATGCGCCGCCCGCGGCGGCGGCGCCTAGAACGCTGTCCTGAAACCTAGCTTGGGCGTTTTTTTTTCGGCGCCAGGAGTAGACGAAGTACACGACCAGCAAGATGACGAGCGCGCCGAGCAGCGCCAGGTAGAGCGGGTTATCCAGAAACTCATCGACGATGCTCGGCTCGGGCGCCGGCGCGGCTTTCTTCGCTACCGGCTTCGGCGGTACGGGCGCTGCCGGTTTCGGCGCCGGCGGCGGCGGCGCTTCCGCTGCGGGCTTGGGCGCTTCG
>JACXTT010004633.1_pt1 | contig 20346 bp, 20 predicted proteins | sample 9270951 | NCBI WGS metagenome assembly JACXTT01 (sample SAMN15532306, study PRJNA645909) | rock metagenome | isolation source: weathered quartz diorite | place: Puerto Rico | collected 2017-06-21
GGTGGTGAATCCGTTTCCGGAAGAGCGCTGCAGCAGCTGTTGGGCGCCGAGCGAGCCGTGAGCGTGGCCGGACGCGGTGCCCCCGCGGAGAGCGTGACCGTTCGCGTTCCCGAATGGGCCGCTCGCGCCGTCGTCGACGTCACGATGCCGCGCGAGCGGTGGGACGACTTCACGGACTTCGGTGTCACCGATTACGATTCCACCGGCCAGCAAGTGGGCCAGGGCGCGCTGAACTACGCCCTCGGCCGCCATTCGTTCGCCATTCCGCCGTCGCTGCGCGGGCATCCGCTCACCATCGAGCTGTTCCCCGCGTTCGCGCGCGACAACGGGGCGCGTCCCTGGCCGGCGGACGTGACGGTGCGGTTCCTGCTCGCAGATCCCCGCCCGCTTGGAGACGGAACGGACTTCCGCGTGGTGGCGGGCGGCCGGAACAGCGTGGCAATCGGGAAAGCGCCGGACGACGTCGCGTTGCCGCCGGGCTTCGCTCCGCTCGTCGAGCTGCGCCTGCACAGCGCCAGCGGTGCGGTGCCCGACGCGGTCCGCCGCGTGGCATTGCCCAGGTGACCCGCCCCTCCCCACACTCCCCTCCCTCCCCTCCCCGGCCGCGCGGCAACCAGACGATACGGATCGCGGGTGGGCAGGGGTTCTGGGGCGACTGGCTCGAGGCTCCCTACCGCCAGGTGACGGGCGGGCCGGTCGATTACCTGATGATGGACTACCTGGCCGAAGTCACGATGTCCATCCTGCAGAAACAGAAGTCCCGCGACTCGTCGCTCGGCTACGCCAAGGACTTCGTTCCGTTGATGGAGCGACTCCTCCCCCTCCTCGCCGAACGGCACGTCAGGGTCACTTCGAATGCGGGCGGCGTGAATCCGAAGGCGTGCGCACAGGCGGTCGGCGCCGTCGCTCACCGTCTGGGGCTCGGCGGCAAGCTTCGGATCGGCGTGGTCACGGGCGATGATCTCCTGTCCCGATTGGACGGACTACTCGCCCGCGGGCACCAGCTCCGCAATCTCGACACTGGTCGCCCCTTGACCGACGTACGGGATCGCGTTCTTTCGGCCAATGCCTATCTGGGCGCGTGGCCGGTGGTCGAGGCGTTGCGGCGCGGCGCTGACATCGTCGTCACCGGCCGGGTGACCGACACCGGACTCACACTGGCACCAATGATTCATGCCTTCGACTGGCGGCCCGACGCGTGGGACCTGCTCGCGGCTGGCACCGTGGCCGGACACACGATCGAGTGCGGCGCGCAATGCAGCGGTGGGAACTGCCTCAAGGATTGGCAGCGGATTCCCGACCTGGCCAACGTCGGCTACCCGATCGTCGAGGCGGCGCCGGACGGGACCTTTGAGATCACGAAGCACGCGGGCACCGGCGGGCGGATCGACGTCGCCGGCGTGACGGAGCAGCTGGTGTACGAGATGGGCAACCCGGCGGAATACATCACGCCCGACTGCATCGCGGATTTCACCACGATTCGACTGGCCCAGGCAGGGAAAGACCGGGTCCGATTCTCCGGGATCAAAGGCCGGCCCGCCACGGATAAGCTCAAAGTCTCGGTCGCATATTTCTACGGCTACAAGGCGGTCGGCTCGCTGGTGTATGCCTGGCCCGACGCGCACCAAAAAGCGCGAGCCGCGGATCATGTCCTCCGCGAGCGTCTCGCCAGGCTCGGCCTCAAGTTCGAAGCGGTGTTGACGGAATTCGTTGGCGCGGACGCGACGCACGGGCCCCTCGCGCGCGCCGGCGCCGCGCTCGAGGATCCTCCCGAAGTCCAGCTCCGCATCGGCGTCCGCGCGCGGGACCTGGCTCCGGTGGAGCGATTCACGCGGGAGATCGCCCCGCTCATTCTCAATGGGCCGCCGAGCGTGACCGGGTTCGCGGGCGGGCGACCGAAACCCGAGGAGATCGTCGCCTACTGGCCCGCGCTCCTCGACAAGCGCATGGTGGAGCCATCTGTGGAACTGGTGGACGTGTGAACCGGCGGCAAGACGGCAGGGCGGCACGGCGGCACGGGAAGCACCGCCTCGTCCCTCTCATCGAGCTGGCGCATGCCCGGTCCGGCGACAAGGGCGACACGGCGAACGTGGGCTTGATCGCACTCAAGCCCGAGTACTACCCAATCCTCGTGAAGCAGGTGACGGCGGCGCGCGTGGCCAGGCACTTCAAAGGCATGATCCGCGGCAAAGTCGAGCGTTATGAGCTTCCCAACCTGCACGCGCTGAATTTTCTTCTGCACGGCGCGCTCGACGGCGGCGGGACCATCTCTCTCAAGACCGACGCGCAGGGCAAGGTCTTCTCTACCGCGCTGCTCCGCCTCGAGGTCGAGCCGAAGCAATGAGCGATCGCGTTCTGACGTCGCTCGACGGCGGCATTCTGACGGCGACCCTCAATCGCCCCGACAAGAAGAACGCCATCGACACACCCATGATCGACGGCCTACTCGATGTTCTAGGGCGCGCGGATCTCGATGCCGGGGTGCGCGTCGTGGTCCTGCGTGGCGCGGGGGGCGACTTCTGCGCCGGCATGGACCTGAACGAGCTGCTCGCCTCCGCCGACAAGACCGTCGAGGAGAATCGCCGCGCGGCCCTCCACTTCGCCGAGATCTTCGTTCGCATGCGCCGCCTGCCCAAACCGATCGTCGCGGTCGTACGCGGCCGCGCGCTCGCCGGCGGCTGCGGCCTGGCGACGGCATGCGATATCCTCCTCGCCGCGGAGTCGGCGAAATTCGGCTACCCCGAGGTTCAGCGGGGCTTCGTGCCCGCGATCGTGATGACCCTCTTGAAGCGCGCGGTGGGCGAAAAGGTCGCGTTCGATCTCGCCGCCACGGGACGCATTCTCGAGGCGTCAGAAGGAGCGGCGCTGGGACTCGTCTCGCGGGTGTACGAGGACTCGGACTTCGACGATCAAGTGGGCGAGGTGCTGCGCGCCCTCGCGGGGGCGAGCGCGTCGGCGCTGGCGTTCACCAAGCAGCAATTCTACCAACTCGACGGCCTGCCGTTCGATGAGGGACTGCGGCTGGGAGCGGACGTCAACGCCGTAAGCCGTACGACGCCGGACTTCCGCGCTGCATTGCAGGCGTTTCTCAAAAAGTGATCTGATCGCCCCATCCTGCGAGGGTGGACCGACGCTTCATTCTGAAATCTCACCGGCAAGCCGCCCACGACGTAGTTTCGCGCCGGGGACATGCTGCATACACCGTCCGTCTACGGTGTCATATGCGTCAATTGCCGGGAGGGAATCGCACTGATCACGATTCCTCCAGGGGGGGTTGAGCCACGCTTCGAGAATGCCGCGAAGATTTTCCTCACCTGTCCGCGCTGCAAGACCCGACACGCGTACTCCACGGTCGCGATCGTGCACCTGGGCCCGGACGACGCCGGGCCTGGGCCCCGAAGTGACTAGGCCATCCATGAGCGATCATCTGACCCGGTTCCCCGCCCAATGCCGGCATGGCAAGCCGTGGCGCAATGGCATCGTGAGCCGGCTGGCCAAGGGCTACGCGAAGGAATCGACGGCGATGACCACCTATCGAGTCGCCGTTCATTACTGCGGCGACGCCAGCTGCGCGGTCGCGTCAGACCCGCTTCTTGAGGAACCAGCGCAGGTGCTCGACGAGCTTGGCCGAGCGATCCCACTCCGCAAGATCTACTGAGGGACGGGCAGAAGGGGAGAGGGGAAGAGGGGGAGCATGAGCCGGTTCTTCGTTGTTAAGGCCTGGATCGCCGGCGCCGGATTCGCGCTCGGCCTCGCGGGAATGATTACCGAGCGCCGCTGGCTCGTGGCCATGGCCGTCGGGTTCCTCGCCGTGGCCTTTCTCCTTCGTTTCGGGGAGCGACGCGGGGCGTCACCGCCTTAACCCTCTCACGGTAAGGTTCCTGACAGGTGCCGCGGCGTAGCTTTCTCACGACCACGGCATGCTCTCAGACCGGCGTCTGCGTCCTTTCTTCGTCGTCGCGTGCGCCTGCTGCGTGACGGCGGGCTCGCTCACCGCGCAGCAGCGGGTCACGCGCGCGCAAGCGATTGCAGCGGCACTCGAGCGCGGCGCGCGCCTCCTCCTGGGCCGCGCCGACACGGCGCTCACCGCCGCCGCCGTGCACGCGGCGCGGCTCTACCCGAATCCGTCCGTCTCCGCGAGTTGGTCACAAGACGTGCCCCACAACCATGTGCTCGCCGCTCTTCCGCTCGACCTCCCATGGCTCCGCTCGGCCCGTATCGGCGCCGCCGCCTCCACCCACGACGCCGCTCGCTACGGCTTTGCGTTCCAGCGTGCCGCGATCCGCTTCGATGCCGACACGGGGTACATCAGGGCGCTCGCCGCGTTGGCTCACGCCCGCCTCTCCCAGCGCAACGCACTCGACGCCGACAGCGTGCTCAAGATGGCCAAGCTCCGCTACGACGTCGGGGACGCGAGCGAGCTGGACGTGCGCCTCGCGGAGGTGAACGCGGGCCAGCTCGAGAACACGGCGGCGGACGACTCGCTGACCGCCGTGCGCGCCATGCTGGCCGTTCAGCTGGCGATGGGGCTGCCCGCTGACGAGCAGATGATCACACTCGTCGACTCGCTGACGCCGCCGGTGGACTCGCTTCCGTCGGAGCCGGCCCAGCCGCTCGCCGTGTCGGCAGCCGCCGCGAGCCTGCGCGCCAGTGAGCGCAGCCTGACGCTGGCGCACTTGAATGCCTTCCCGGCGCCCACGCTCGAGGCGGGGTTCGACCAGAACGATCCCGGCGGCCAGCGCGGCCTGCTGGCGACGTTCGGCCTGTCGATCACGCTCCCGCTCTTCAATCAGAACGGTGGCGACGTTGCGCAGGCGAGTGCGGGCCGCGATCGCGCGCTGGCCGCCCTCAATCTCGCGCGCCGGGAGACTGCCGCCGATGTCGCGGGAGCGTACCGCGAGCACCGCGCGGCGATGGTGCGGCTCGAGCGCGACCAGCGCCTGCTCGCCAGTGCCGACCGGGTCGCCGCGATGTCGCTCCGGGCGTATGCGGAAGGCGCCGTTGCGCTCCCGAACGTCCTCGAGGCCCAGCGCAACGCTCGCGAAGCGCTCGGCCGCTACATCGACGACATGGCGGCGGCGAATGATGCCGCGGCTGCTGTGCGGCTCTTCGCGGCGGGGGAGGAACCATGAGGCCGAGGGTGTTCGGCCTGGTCGCCGCAGCGCTCCTCCTCATGGCGTGCCGCAAGCGCGCGGAGGACGACCAACCGGGAGTAGCTTCCACGGCCGTCGTGACCGCCGGCACGGCCGTCGCGACGATGCAGGCGTTTCCGCGCATGGTCCGGGCGATCGGGACGGTGACGCCGCGTCCGGGACGCTTTGCCGAGCTGGCGGCTCCGTCGCCGACCCGCGTGGCCCGCATTTTCGTCACAGCCGGGCAGCGGGTGGCCGAGGGAGACTCGCTCGTCGAGTTCGAGCGGGCGCCCTTCGACGCCGGCGCGAAGAGCGCCGACGCCGCCCTCGCCGCTGCGCAACACGCGTATGCCCGCGCGGTGCGCCTGGTGGAAGCCGGTATCCTCCCACAGAAGGACTCGGACCAGGCCGCGGCGGACCTGGCGCAGGCGCAGGCTGCCGCCGTCCAAACGCGTCGATCGCAGCAGCTGGCGACCTTGCGCGCTCCGCTCCCCGGCGTCGTGACGCGCATGAGTGCCGTCCTGGGAGCCTCGGTCGACCAGACGCAGCCGCTCGTGGAGGTCGCGGACCCGACCGCGCTCGATATCGTCTTCAACCTTTCGCCCGCGGAGGCCGCCAGCGTGCACGCAGGCTCCGTCGTCACGGTCACCGAGGGCGACGGCGGGGAGGGTGAAGCGCTCGGGGACGGTCTGGTGACGGCAGTGGGGGCGGCGGTCGATTCCGTCGCGCGCAGCGTCCCGGTGCGTGCCGGTCTGGCGCGGCCCAGTCGCTCGTTGAAGATCGGAGAGTCGGTATTCGGCCGGATCATGATCGGTGTCGACGCGAAGGCCGTCACCATCCCAGTCGCCGCGCTCGTGCCAACGGGTGGCGACGGCTATCAAGTCTTCGTCGTGGACACGGCAGGAGTCGCGCACGCGCGGCCGGTGAGCATCGGGGCCCGCACGGAGGCCTTCGCGGAGATCGTCAAGGGACTCGAGGCGGGTGAGACCGTCGTCACGACCGGCGCCTACGGGGTCGACGACGGCGTGAGGATCGCTCGGCCGCCCCGGTGAACCTGTTCGACGTCCTGGCCCGTCAACGGCGGTTCGTCTTCCTCGTCGTGGGCGTGCTCAGCGCCGCCGGCGTATGGGCGGCGCTCGCCCTGCCGTCCGCCATCTACCCCGAGCTCCGATTCTCCCGCATCACAGTCGTCGCCGAGGGCTCGAGCCTCGGTGCGCGGCAGGTCGTATTCAGCATCACCCGGCCGCTCGAAGAGGCGGTCAGCGTGGTCCCCGGGGTGACCCGCGTCCGATCGCACTCGATCCGGGGCGCCGGGGAGATCCAGATCACGTTCTCGCCGCAGACGGACATGGCGTACGCCCTGCAGCTCGTGCGGGCGCGCGTGAACCAGGTCGAGGGGCAACTTCCGCCGGATCTCGACATCGAGGTCGAGCAACTCACACCGTCCCTGTTTCCGATTCTGTCGTACAACCTTGAAGGCGGGGATCCGGCCACCTTGTACGACATCGCCCGCTACGAGATCAAGCCATTGATCTCACGCGTCCCGGGCGTCGGCCGGGTGGACGTCCAGGGAGCGGACGTGCGCGAGATCGAAGTCATCGCCGATCCGGCGCGGCTCGCGGCGCAGGGCATGACGTACACCGATCTGGCGGACGCCATCCGTCAGGCGGTCACTGTGCAAGCTGTGGGTCGGGTGGCCCAGGACTACCGGCAATACCTGATTGTGACGGATCAGGAGGCGCACAACGTGGAGGACATCGCCGCCGTGGTCGTCCGGAGCGGCCTCCGCGTGCGAGATCTTGCCTCGGTCCAGCTCGGCACGGAGGATCACGTCCGCGCCATCGCGGGCGACGGGAAGCCCGCCGCCTTGCTGAACATTACCCGGCAGATCGGGGGCAACTCCGTCGCCATCGCCGACAGCGTCGCGCGCATCGCCCGATCGCTCGCCCCCACACTGCCTCCCGGGGTTCATTTGAGGCCGGTGTACGATCAGGCGGCGCTCGTACGGGACGCGGTGCGCGCCGTTCGGGACGCGATGCTGGTTGGCGCGGCCCTCGCGGTCCTGGTCTTGCTGCTATTCCTGCGGCACGCGCGGATTACGGCCATCAGCGCCACCTCGATCCCGCTAACCCTCGTGATCACGGTGTTCGTGATGAGCCTCCTCGGGCAGTCCTTCAACCTGATGACGCTCGGCGCCATGGCGATCGCGATCGGGTTAGTCATCGACGACGCGGTGGTGATCACGGAAAACATTGCCCGACACCTGACGCTCACCGCGAACCGGGCCGCCGCCATTCGAGAAGCGGTGCAGGAGCTGATCTGGCCGGTCACGACCTCCACGATCACCACCGTCGTGGTCTTCCTGCCCCTCGGGCTGTTGCAAGGCGTCGTCGGGCAGTTCTTCGCTGCGCTCGCGACGACCCTCACGGTGGCCGTGCTCGTGTCCCTGGCCCTCGCCCTCACCATCATCCCGCTCCTGGCCGAGCAGTTCGTCACCCTCCAGGAGGTCGCCGCGGTTCCCGCCGGGCCGTTGGGCCGCGTGCAGCGAGCGCTCGACGAGCTGGGCCCGCGCTACGAAGCCGCGCTCGCCTCGGTACTGCACCATCCGAGGCGGATCCTCATCGTCGCCGGCACGCTCGCGGCGCTCGGCGTGGCCTTATGGCGTCTCCTCGGTACCGGCTTTCTCCCCGAGATGGATGAAGGGGCATTTGTGCTGGACTATTTCACGCCCGGCGCCACGGCGCTCACGGAGACGAACCGGGAAGTTGGGATCGCGGAACGCATTCTCGCCGCCACGCCCGAGATCAACGGAACGTCGCGTCGCACCGGCGCCGAGCTGGGCCTCTTCGCCACCGAGCAGAATCGCGGGGACATCGTCGCGCGGCTCCGGCCCACTAGCGAGCGCTCACGCGACATCTTTGCCGTCATGGATGACGTCCGCGACAAGGTGACGGCGGCAGTGCCCCGCCTACACATCGAGTTCGTGCAGATCCTCTCCGACGTGATCAACGATCTCGCCGGGGCAGCACGACCCGTCGAGATCAAACTGTTCGGGCCCCAGCTCGACACGCTCGAGGCGTACGCCAGGCGCCTCACGCCTGAGCTGGAACATGTCGGCGGTCTCGCGGACCTCTACAACGGCGTGAGCGAGCCCTCCGCCGAGCTGATGATGCGGGTCAACCAAGCGGAGACCGAGCGCGTCGGCATGACTCCGGTGGACGTTGGGACCGCCGTGACGGGAGCCTTGCTCGGCGTTCGAGCCGGCGAGGTCCGCGTGGGCGACCGACCCATCGCAGTGCGAGTACGCGCGCCGGACTCCGTGCGGTTCGATCCGCTCCGCCTGCGTGCCCTGCCCGTGCTCAGCGCGCGGGTGGGGCGCGTCATTCCGCTCGGCAGTCTCGCGAGCTTCGACGCGGCAGAGTCCCGGCTCTCACTGGAGCGGGAGAACCAGCAGCAAATGGTCGCGATGACGGCCGATGTGGCCAGCCGCTCGCTCGGAGGAGTGATGGGGGACGTCCGCCGCGTGCTCGGAACCCATCCGCCGCCTCCCGGCGTCCGCGTCGTCCTCGGAGGCCAGTACGCCAGCCAACAGGAGGCGTTTCGCGCTCTGCTGCTCGTGCTCACCATCGCCGTGATGAGTGTCTGCGCGGTGATGGTCGTGCAGTTCGAGTCGTTCGCGGAGCCGCTCGTCGTACTGCTCGTCGCTCCCGTGTCCTTCGTCGGCGCGCTCGTCCTGCTCCTCGCCACCGGTACGGCCTTAAACGTCTCGTCGTTCATGGGGCTGATTCTGCTGGTCGGCCTGATCGTGAAGAACGGCATCATCCTGCTCGACTTTACGCGGCTCAGGATGCAGGCCCACGGCGCCACGCTCGAAAGGGCGGTTCGAGAAGCGGCTCGGGTGCGACTCCGGCCCATCCTCATGACGACACTGTGCACGCTGTTCGGCCTTCTACCCCTCGCGCTGGGCATCGGCGCCGGCAGCGAGCTCCAGCGCCCGCTCGCGTTGGCGGTGATCGGCGGCCTGGCGCTGTCCACGCCCATCACCTTGTTCGCCGTGCCGACCCTGCTCATCGCCATCCGGGGCCGCCACTACACGCTGCCGCGGGCCATATGAAAAAAAGGGCCGCCCGGTGAGGGGCGGCCTCGGCGGGGGATGGGTCCAACGTCAGGGATCGAGTACGAGCAGCGCGAACGTGCCCTGCACGATGCTGGGGCGCGGGCGGGGGCGCTCGGCAGTAGGTGCGGGCGGCGGCCCGAAGTCTGAAGTGACCGTGTAAACTCGGTGCGTCTGTAGATCGACCTCCATGGTGCGCGCACCGCGCTTCGTCGGAACGTTCCCGACGACATCGAATTGTGCCGGCGTCGCCTCGTGGATCACGGTGAGCGTCCCGTCGCCGTTCGAGGCGAATGCGAGCTGTGTGCCGGGATCGAAGCGACACGCGTCCACCCCCTGACCGATCGGCAGCGACGTGACGAGCGCACCTGTGGTCGCATCCGAGATCGCCATGAGCTGATTGCGGCAACCGCTGAATAGCCGGTGGTGCTCCCGGTCGATCGCCAGGCCGCTCGGATTCTCGCAGGGTGCGAGGGACCATTGGCGCGTCACGCGCAAGCCGGCCGCGTCGATCTCCGCGACGGCGCTCTTGTCCTCGAGGTTCACGTAGAGCTTGCCATCCCCTGCCGAGACGGCGAACTCAGGCCCCGCACCGAGGTCGATGTCACCGATCCGTTTTCCCGAGACGGCGTCGATCGCGGTCGCCGAGTGCGCGTCACCGTTGAACGTGAAGATCCGTTTAGTCGCCGGGTCGTACAAGATCGCGTCATCGTCCGGAGCGACTATGGTGTGTCGCCGGACATGCAGGGTCTTCAAGTCGAACATCGTCACCGTGCTGTCCGCGCCCGAGGTCGCAAAGCCGTGCTTGGCCTCGTAGGCGAACGCAATTCCATGCGCGCGGTTGAGTCCCGGGATCTCGCCCAGCGGTTTCCCCGTCTCGGGGTCGACCACAATCACACGGTCCTGATGCGCGATGAACAAGCGATGACCGACGGTGTCGAGCGCCAGGTAGTCCCACCCGCCATCGCCCGGGAGCTTGTAGGTGTGGGCGACATGGTAGGATTGCGCGTTGACGGGAAGGACGCGGGTGCACAGCCAGATGACACAACACGACAGCAAGCGAAGACGCTTCATCACTGACGCTCCCTTCGTGAGGTGTTCCGGGATGAGGGGGTCACTTTGAAACACTGCGTCGCGCCGACGGCGCTCAAGAAGGTAACCCAGCAACCTGACCTCAACCTTACAGGACACCGGGGAAAACAATGGTGACGCGCGTCCCCGCTCCCGGTTGCGATCCGATGTCGATGCGTGCCCCGTGCGCCTCCGCGATCCACTGCGCGATCGCGAGGCCGAGGCCGGCGCCGTCGGCCTCGTGCCGGGCCGGATCCCCGCGGTAAAACCGCTCGAACACGTGCGGTAGCTGGTCGGCGGGGATGCCGATCCCGGTGTCGCTCACCACGAGTGTGGCGCCCCCCCCCTCGCCCCCGCCCCCGCCCCCAGTCCCCCCCCCGGGGCCGTCGGGCGCGGACACCGCGACGTCCACGCGACCGCCAGGTGGCGTGAACTTCACAGCGTTATCCAGTACGATCAGGAGCAGCTGGCGGATCAGCGCTGGATCGCCCGCGACCTTCGCTTCCTCGAATGCGCCGACGTCGAGGCGTACTCCCTTGTGCCCGGCGACGGCGCGGATCCCTTCGAGCGCACCGGCCGCGACGTCATCCAGATACAGGACCTCGCGGGTCACCGGGCGCTCACCGGCATCCGCGTGCGCCAGGGTCAGTAGATCGCCCACGATCGCGCCGATGCGGGCGGCCTCGCGCTCGATCGCGGCGAGCGTCGCCGCATCGCGAGCGGGATCGCGCGCCTGACCCCCCGCAACCTCCGCGCGCGTGCGCAAGATAGTCACGGGCGTGCGCAGCTCGTGGGCCGCGTCCGCCATGAAGCGCCGCATCCGCTCCATCGTACGCTCGATGGGTGCCGTGGCCTGGCGCACGAGCACGTAGCCGCCGACCGCCACCAGCACCAGGGCGATCAGGGCGGCCGCGATGAACGCGCGGATGAGGGACGCGAACTCGTCTTCGAGCTCCAGGCGGTCGGCCATGGCTACCGCGACAAACGGGCGGCCATCGGCACCCACGAACCGCTCCGCGTGCAGCCGTACGAGATGGTCCTGGGGCGACTCGAAGTCCCGATCGGCTGTCCCACCTTGCTCGGCCTCCCGGGCGGCGTCGCGGATCCAGTCCGGTGCGGCCGCGGGTCGAACCGGCGTCGCGTCCGCCGCGAAGAGATAGAGCGACCGATCGGGGATGTGTAGCTCGTCGACGGCGTCGGCGATCACGCCCTTGGCGGTGGCCCGCTCCGCTTCGCGTATCCGCGCCGCGTGAATGAGTGCGGCCGTCGCGGCGTGGAGTGACGCGTCGAGTTGCCGCGACATCCGATGCCGCACCGCGACGTAGAGCCCGCCACCCAGGATCCCGAGGATCGAGAGGAGAATGCCCACGTACCACGCGGTCAACCGCAACCGCACGCGGGCCAGGGGATCCATCAGCGCCCCCTCACGGGCCGAACCGGTAGCCGGAGCCACGCAGCGTCGTGATCAGCTTCGGCTCGAACCCGTCGTCGACCTTGCGACGCAGGCGTCGCACCAGGACCTCCAACAGGTTGGCGAAGGGGTCGTGATTGTCGTCCCACACATGCGCTGTGATCGTCGCTCGGTCCAGCACCTGGCCCGGATGGCTAACGAACAGCTCGAGCAAGGCGAACTCCTTGGCGCTCAGACTCAGCGGCCGTCCCGCGCGGCGAACCTGCCGCGCGACGAGGTCCACCTCGAGGTCGGCCGTACGGTACACCGCGGGTGTCAGCGCCGGCCGCCGTCTGGCCAGCGCCTTCAACCGGGCGACGAGCTCCCGGAACGCGAACGGCTTCGTGAGATAGTCGTCTGCCCCGACCTCGAGGCCGCGCACCCGATCGTCCACCGCGTCGAGGGCGGTGAGCATCAGGACCGGCGTGGTCACGCCGCGGCGGCGCAGCTCGGCGCACAGCGCGTACCCGTCGCCGCCGGGGAGTCGAACGTCGAGGACGATCACGTCGAAACTCGCGAGGCCGGCGCGCTCCAGCCCCTCGGCCCACGTCGCCGCCAGCGTCGGGTCGACGCGCTCGGCCCGCAGCCCGTCGCGCAGCAACCCCGCCAGCTCGGCGTCGTCCTCGACAATGAGTACTCGCACCCGCGGCTCGCCTCCGTCGGGCCAGTATATATTGCGAGGACTGCTTTCGCTTGAGGACTGCATGGCCGGTCTCAACGTGCCGCTCTATGACCCCCGACTCGTTCAGCCGATGCGGGAGGAGTTGACCCGGATCGGCTTCCAGGAGCTCCGCACCCCGGCGGACGTCGACGCCGCGCTCGGCGGCGCCACCCGGGCCGCGACGCTCGTCGTCGTGAACTCCGTCTGCGGTTGCGCGGCACGCAACGCGCGGCCCGCCGCGACGTTCGCGCTCGAGCATACCCGCCGTCCCGACCGCCTGTTCACCGTCTTCGCGGGCCAGGACGCCGACGCGACCGCCCGCGCGCGGAGCTACTTCACGGGCTACGGGCCTTCGTCGCCCCAAATGGCCCTCTTCAAGGACGGCGCGCTCGTGTTCATGCTGGAGCGGAAGAATATCGAGGGACGAGCTGCGCGGGATATCGCGGCGGACTTGACGGCGGCGTTTGACCGATACTGCAGCTGAAGACGGTTTGGCAGGTTAGGGGAGGGCGTCCCGTCAGCGAAGCAGCCTCCCCAGTCCTGCCCAACCTCCCTAACCTCCCCAACCTGCTTTAGAGCACCCTCTCGCGCGCGACACGGACGTCGACGACGTTCTGCACCCACGACCACAGGGAATCCTGCTTCTCCATGGGTACCCCGTCCACCACGTGGCGCCGCCATCCGCGCATCACGTCCGCGTCCTGCGTCCACAGGCGCACACGCTTGCGAGGCACGCGACGCTCCCAGAGCTGGGCAATGGGTGGGGAGGCGTAGAGCAGACGCACGGTCACGTTGCGCGCCAGGTATTCGAGCGGGCTCATGTCCAGCTTGCTGTATTTCTCATCGGTCGACATGCGCGCGGCGCCCGGATAGTCGGGCTCCCCGTCGGAGAACAGGACGACGTTCAATGGCGCGAGGGCGAGATTGTTCCGCCGCACGTGCGTGGCCGCCCGCTGGAAGAACGCATTGAAATCGGTGATCGGGTCTTCCTGCGGGAACCACGCCCGCAGGTTGGCGGCGATTTGCTCGGGTGAGAGGCCGGTGAGGTCCTGAATGGGGTGGAATACCTTGGCCTGGCCCGGCCGCTCCCCGCCCAATTCCCCGACGAAGATCGCCGTGTTCTGCGTGAGGCCGCCGACCCCGTTCAAGTGGCCGTAGATGTAAATCGCCGCGAACTCGATCGCGCCACTGAACGCCGGGTTGTGGCGGAACGAGCCGCTGATGTCGAGGCCGATGACCAGGGTCGAGCGGGGCGGGCCGGCGCGCTCGGATGGGGCACAAGCGAGAAGACTCAGCGCGCAGACCAGAGCCGCGATTCGGCGCCTCATACGGTGCGTTCCTCGGCGCTCTTGGTGCTGACGAACGGAGTGCTCGCGAGCACCTGCTCAAGGGACCGGAACGGCAGCGTGAAATGCGGCTTCCCCAGGATCGCGACCACGCCGAAGTTGAAGCCGGCGGCGAGCAGCTGGAGCACCGGCAGGGTGAGCAGCTCCACCAGGTGCTGGGCTTCCTTCTTGAACCACTCGTGCTCGGCCTTCAGCGCCTGGATGGGCCCGCGCCAGAGCTCTGCGTCCGCTCCGGAAGCCGCGCCGTGTGGGGCCCCCCCCCCAACGCCTTCCATCGCCTTGCGCCCGAGGACCGAGATGAGCGCCGGCGTACCGAAGCGCCCGAACAGGAACCACGTCATGCCGCGCACGCCCACCCAGCCGAGGAACGCCAGCCCCAGAGTCCCCCCGATGCCGAGCTGAAATCCCTGTTGGGCGAGCCACGGAGTGATCGCGTCGATCAGCTCACGGTACAGGAACAGCACCTCGAACAGGGCAACCGTGATCTCCACTAGGACCATCGACACGATCTGCCCCACTGCACGGGTCTTGATCGCTTCGTTCAGCACCTGGATGCACGCGAAGCTGCCGCCGATGATGATGAACAGGAAGAACCACAGCAGCACGACCAGCGCCAGCGGGTTCACCGCGTACCCGGTCAGGTCGGCGAGGAGCTCGGCCATGGTCGGGCGCAGCGTGAACGTGAAGATCGTGGCCTCGATCGCCGACCAGAACACGAGCAGCACGAACGCGATCCATGGGACGCCGGGCTGGCGCGAGGTCGAATCGAGCAGGGCGAATGGCGACGTAATCAGGTTCTTGAGCGTTCGCAACATCAAGCTGACGGCGAGCCGGAGCAGACCCCAGACCGAGCCGATGAAGATGACCAGGAATCGTACGAGGCCGAACCAGTAGAACCACGCCATGCGCGCCACGTCCCACCACGACATGAGAAGCGCTGCGAGGAAGCGGCCGCGTCCCGAACGGAACGGGATCGTATAGAGCGACACCATCGTGCCCCACACCCCCGCCACCAGCACCGTCGTCGGGAAGAACAAGAAGAGAAACTTGAAGAACGCCTCCCAGAACGAGCTGCCGCTGAGCACGAAGCGGAAGAGAAAGGACTCCCAGACGATTATCCAGGAGAGGCCACCCCAGATCCAGCCCCAGACGGTTTGGAGAATCCAGCTCCACTGCTCGGTTTGAACAGTGCCAATCGGGTTTTGCATATCTGTAATCCCTTCCCGGGAATGAGAGGGGGGCGGCGGTCTTCGAGTGTGCGCGACAGGCGCGCATTAATAAAGCGGCGTCCGGCTGTGTCAAGCCGTGCCCGTGATCCACATCACCAAACCCGCACCACCCCACCGGCGCCGAGTGAACGTGGTATACTGGTGCCGATGCCGGACGAGCCCCCCTCCCCCTCTCCGAAGCGACTCATCGTCGTCGGCGACCGTGTGCTCATCGCTCCCGAGGAGGGAGAAGAGCGCACGAACGTCGGACTCTACCTGCCCCCGACGGCCGTCGAAGCGCGGCAGGTGCAGGGAGGCCGCGTGGTGGCGACCGGCCCCGGCACTCCGACCACCGAGCCCGCGAGCATGGACGACGAGCCGTGGAAAATCCGCGGACCCGATGTGAAATACCTGCCGATGCAGGCCCGCATGGGGGACTACGCACTGTTCTTTCGAAAGGCCGCGGTGGAGATCACGTTCGACGGATCGCGATACCTCGTCGTCCCCCAGGCGGCGATCCTCGTCCTCGTGCGCGACGGAGCCGCCGAGGAACAGGAGTAGCGCTGGTGCGCGGGATCGGGTGGGCGCGCGGCACCGGGCACTCCGCCGAGGAGCGCGGGTTACGGCGCGGCGAGTGGTATCAGGTCCTCGAGGACCAGGGGGAGGGGTGGTTGATCCTGGACGTCAACGACGTGCACGTCCGCATCACGCGCGACCACCTGCTCGTCCGCCGCAGTCAGCCCAAGACCTGGAGTGTCGTGCGCCTCAGTCCCGATCAGGCCGACGGCGTCCATCAGATGTACCTGGTGTGCCCGAGCTGCCACACGCGCCAGCACCTGGCTGGCCGACCGAAAGAGTCTGAGTGCCCGAAGTGCCTCAAAACCTACCCCGTGGACTGGAGTGACCGCGCATGAGTCGGACCGACATCGGATGGGCCCGAAGCCGTGGAGACCGGGCGGAGAAGGAAGGCCTGCGGCGCGGCGCGTGGTATCGCGTCGTGGAAGAGTCCGGGCAGCCGTGGGTGGTGCTCGAGGTGCATCAGGTCGAGCTGCGCGTCCCCAAGGAGAACCTCGAGATCCGCAAGGACCGGCCGAAAGGATGGAGCGTGGTCCACGAGCCGCACCTCGTGTGCCCTGGATGCCACAAGCGCCAACATGTCTCAGGACAGCCCAAAGACGTCAAATGCCACGAGTGCGGCAACACCTTTGCCGTCGACTGGAAGGACCGCGCCTAGCTCGCGGTATTTCGATCGTCCGCGCAACGTTCGGGCCCCGCGCCGCCAGCGGGGCCCGTTTTCTTTGCCCGCATGTCCCCGTTCAGCGGCGGGCTCCTTCGGGCGCGAGCGCTTTTGAGTGAGCGCTTCGGGCATGACGCATTTCGAGTCCATCAGCTCAAGGTCTTGGGCCCGCTCCTCGCTGGCCGTAGCGTCTTGGCGGTACTTCCCACTGGCGCCGGCAAGTCGCTCTGCTACCAGCTCCCGGCACTCATGGCCAGCGGGCTCACACTCGTCATCTCGCCGTTGATCTCGCTGATGCAGGACCAGGTGGGCGCCCTGCGGCGCCGGGGGATTGCCGCGGCGTTCGTGAACGGCCTGCTCGCGCCGGAAGAACGTCGCGCGATCCTCGACGCCACGGTCGCCGGAAGTCTCACACTGCTCTACTGTGCCCCCGAGCGACTCGAAAGTCTGGTGCGGCGGCTCACGCGTGCCGCTCGAACGGTGTCCTTGCTCGCCGTGGACGAGGCACACTGTATCGTGGAATGGGGAAATGAATTCCGCCCGGTCTACCGGCGGCTGGATCGGTACCGCTATCTGCTCGGTGAACCCGTGACAATCGCGCTGACGGGGAGCGCCACACCCGCGACCCGCGCGGAAATCCTTCGAGTCCTCCGACTGGGTCACGCGGACGTCGTCGTGACGTCCTTCGATCGACCGAACCTCCGGTTTCGAGTGGAGCGAGTGCAGGACGACCGCGAGCGGTTCGCCCGCGTTCGGGCGTTGCTGCGCGGGGGCGACGGCTCGGCCATCGTGTACACACCCACGCGTCGCCTCACCGAGGTAGTCACTCGCGCGCTGTTGCGGATGGGGGTTAGTGTCGCTCCCTATCACGCGGGCCTGAGCGCCGGCACGCGGCGACGAGTGCTGCGCGCGTTCCTCGCCGACCGCGCGCGCGTCGTCGTCGCCACGAGCGCGTTCGGGATGGGCATCGACAAGCCCGATGTGCGTCGCGTGCTGCACTGGGGCCCACCGCGCACACTCGAGTCCTACTATCAGGAAGCGGGTCGGGCGGGCCGCGATGGCCGCGTAGCGGAGTGCGTAGTGCTTTGGCGGCGCGCCGACTTCGACTGGGGGGACCACGCGATGGGAATGCGACGCTACGTGGAGAGTCGCGCTTGCCGGCGTGGCACACTGCTCGCGTATTTCGGGGAGCGCCCGGCCCGGTGCGCGGGTTGTGACGTGTGTGGCTAGCCGGTTGACGCCCCTCAAGTTAGGGGGGCGAGTCCTACCCATCCGTGTGGTTGCGGGGTCGGGGTCGCCGAATACGTTAGCCCGAGTAGCTTAAGCGAGAGCCGGCGGTTCTCGCTTTGTTTTTCCTTTCTCTCGAGGACGTGTGTCTATGCCCGGCCGCAACTTCCTGTTCGTTCCCGGCCCGACCAACGTGCCCGAGCGGATCCTGCGCGCCATGGACCGCGCCATGGAGGATCATCGGTCGTCCGCGTTTCCCGAACTCTCCACGCCGCTATTTCGCGACCTCAAGCGGGTTTTCAAGACGGCCTCCGGGCAGCCCTTCATCTTCCCCGCAACCGGGACGGGCGGTTGGGAAGCGGCCCTGGTCAACACCCTCTCGCCGGGTGACCGTGTCATCGCCCCGCGCTACGGTCAGTTCAGCCATCTGTGGATCGACCTGGCCCAGCGCCACGGCCTGCGCGTGGACATCCTCGACGTGGAGTGGGGCGAAGGCGCGCCGGCGGAGCGCATCGGCGAAATCCTGTCGCAGGACGCAGCGCACGAGATCAAGGGGGTCCTGATCGTCCACAACGAGACCGCAACGGGGGTCACGAGCGACGTCGGCGCGGTGCGGGTCGCCATGGACGCCGCGCGGCATCCCGCGCTGCTCTACGTGGATGGGGTCAGCTCCATCGGCTCGATCGATTTCCGGATGGACGAATGGAAGGTCGACCTCGCGATCACCGGTTCGCAGAAGGGACTCATGCTGCCCGCCGGCTTGGGCATTGTGTGCGCGAGCCCCAAAGCGCTGCTGGCCCGGGAGAGCGCACGCTGCCCCCGGGTCTTCTTCGATTTCGGCGACATGCTCAAGGCGAATACGGGCGGCTATTTCCCGTACACGCCGTCGCTCCCGATGCTGTACGGCCTGCGCGAATCACTCACCATCATGTTCGAGGAGGGCCTCGACAACATCTTCGCCCGGCACCATCGACTGGCGGAGGGTGTGCGCGCCGCCGTCCGGGCGTGGGGATTGAAGCTATGCGCCCGGGCGCCGCAGTGGCATTCGGACACGGTGAGCGCGATCCTGGTGCCCGAGGGCACGAACGGCGCCGACGTGATCGACGTCGCCTACCGCCGCTACAACCTGGCGCTGGGCGCGGGCCTGGCCCGTATGGCCGGCAAGCTGTTCCGGATCGGCCATCTGGGCGACCTGAACGAGTTGATGCTCCTGGGCGCGATCGCCGGGGCGGAAATGGCGATGCGGGACGTGGGCATCCAGGTCACCCCCGGCAGCGGCGTGGCCGCCGCTGCGGAATACTATCGTGCCACCGCCGCCCCTCTCCCGGCGCGAAGCGCCGCGCCTCAATCGCCCGACGCGCAGCCGGCCGGGAGAGCGGCGCCCCGCGCGACCGTGCGGGCATGAGTCTCACCCGGTACGAGCCAGCCAAGCCTCGGCTGCAACGGAGCGAGCTCGCGGTGCCCGGCTCGCAGCCGAGCATGTTCCAGAAGGCGTTCGACTCGGACGCCGACTACGTCTTCCTCGACCTCGAGGATGCCGTCGCGCCCGCCGATAAGGAGCAGGCCCGCAAGAACGTCGTGGCGGGCCTGCTCGAGCTCGATTGGAAGAGCCGGGGCAAGACCGTCGCGGTTCGCATCAACGGCATCGATACGCACTACATGTACCGCGACGTCGTGGACGTCGTCGAGCACGCCGGCCACAAGCTCGACTGCGTCCTCGTGCCGAAGGTCGGCGTCCCCGCCGACGTCTATCTGGTGGACGCGTTGCTCACGCAGATCGAAGCCGCCCATCACATTCCCCACCGCATCGCGATCGACGTGCTGATCGAGACGGCGCTCGGCATGGCAAACGTCGAGACGATCGCGCAGGCGAGCCGCAGGCTCGAGGCGATGCACTTCGGCGTCGCGGATCTGGCGGCGAGCCTCCGGGCCCGCACCGTCAGCATCGGCGGCCTGAACCCCGATTACCCCGGGGACCAGTGGCATGCCGCCTTGGTACGACTGGTCACCGCGTGCCGCGCCTACGGGCTGCGCCCGATCGATGGCCCGTACGGCGACTTCAAGGACCCGGACGGCTACGTAGCCGGCGCGCGACGAGCCGCCGCGCTCGGCTACGAGGGGAAGTGGGCCATTCACCCGTCGCAAATCGCGCTCGCCAACGACGTGTTCACGCCGCCGGCCGCGGAAGTGGATCGCGCCCAGCGCATTCTCCTCGCGCTGGATGAGGCGGCGCGGGCCGGGCGGGGCGCCGCGCAGCTCGACGGCCGCATGATCGACGCCGCCTCCGCGCGCCTGGCCCAGAACATCGTCCAGATCGCCTCCGCCATCCGGTCCTCACCCCCTGGCCCCCTCTCCGTCCCGGAGAGGGGGGACGCATTGAGTTCCCCCTCTCCCGAAGGGAGAGGGGGCCAGGGAGTGAGGACGCCGACCAGACGAGCGTAGTCGTGGATATCCACGAGTACCAGGCCAAGGAGCTGCTCACCGCGTTCGGTGTCCCCGTCCCGAAGGGCGGTGTGGCCTACAGCGCGGAGCAGGCAGTGTACCGGGCGAGCGAGATCGGCGGCATACGATGGGTCGTGAAAGCGCAGATTCATTCGGGCGCCCGCGGCAAGGCGGGCGGCATCCGGCTCTGCTCGACGGACGCCGATGTCCGCCAGGCCGCTAAGGAGCTCCTCGGGAAGACGCTCGTGACGGCACAGACTGGCCCGGAAGGTCTTCCGGTTCATCGGCTGCTGGTCGAGCAGGCACTCCCGATCGAGCGCGAGCTCTACGTCGGGCTCGTACTCGACCGGAAGCGCGAGCGCATCGTGGTCGTCGCCCATCCGCACGGAGGCATGGAGATCGAAGAGCTCGCGCAGCGCGAGCCCGCGGCGATCCTGCGGGAGGTCGTCGAGCCCGCC
>JACXTT010004634.1_pt1 | contig 20344 bp, 18 predicted proteins | sample 9270951 | NCBI WGS metagenome assembly JACXTT01 (sample SAMN15532306, study PRJNA645909) | rock metagenome | isolation source: weathered quartz diorite | place: Puerto Rico | collected 2017-06-21
GCGCAATCCGCGAGTCCGGGCTCGTGCCGCCGCCGGAAACGAGCGCCCCGGGGTCGAGATAGCGCTCGGAGACGATGCCCGCGAAGGGGGCGCGCACCGTCGACTCCTTGACCCGAGTCCGGGCCTTCTCGAGGTTGGCACGGGCGACGTCGAGGGCCGCCTCGGCCTGATCGACCTCCTGCTGGCTCACCAGCATGGGGGACTCCTTTCGGGCCGTGCTCAGACGCTCGGCCGTCTGTCGGGCGAGTTCGAAACTCGGCTCGGCCTGCGCAGCCTCCGCGCGGCCCTGCGGATCGTCGATGACCGCGATCACGTCGCCTGCCGAGACCCGGTCGCCAATGTCCCGTAGGACCGTCTTCACGTAGCCCGTCGCCTTGGCATAGAGCGTCGCCTCCCGCTCCGGCTCGAGCGAGCCCGCCAGAGCGTCCCGGCGGGTGATCGACGCGCGCTCGGGCGACACCACGCCCACTCGAGTCGTCACGCGGGTCGCCCCCCCACTGGCGGCGCTGCGGCACCCGGCGCCGAGGAGCCCCATCAGCACGAGCGCGGTTGTTCCACCCAGGCGCATCCGGCGGCTGCGCACCATGAGGTAGAGGACCGGCACGACGAAGAGAGTTAGAGCCATCGAGGCGAGCACTCCGCCGATCACCGCGCGGCCGAGCGGGGCGTTGGCCTCGGCGCCGTGACCGATTCCGATCGCCATCGGCAGCAGGCCGAACACAGTGGCCAGCGCGGTCATCAGGATTGGCCGCAGTCTCAAGCGCGCTGCCTCGAGGATTGCCGCCTCGGCCCCTAGGCCTTCCTGTTCACGGCGGCGGGCGAAATCGACGAGCAGCACCGAGTACGAGACGACGATCCCGACCATCATGATCACCCCCATGAACGCCGGGATGGACACGTGCGTCCCGGTGGCAAGGAGCACGGCCACCACGCCCACGAAGCCCAGCGGCACCGCCGCCAGCACCACCAGCGGCGTGCGGAACGATCTGAACTGGAGCACCAGCACCAGATAGACGAGCGCGATCGCCATCAAGAGGCCCCAACTCATCCCGCTGAAGGACTCGGCTAGGCTCTGAACCTCGCCGCGGATGCGGATGGAGTAGCCGGGGGGAATCTCGATCTTCGCGATCCGCCGCTGAATGTCGCGTGCGACCGTGCCGACATCGCGGCCCTCGACGTTGATGTAGACGTCGGTCACCCGAGAGATGTCGAGATGGTTGACCTCGGCCGGAGCGGAACTGCGACGAAAGGTCGCGAGTCCCTTGAGCGGGACGGGCTGCCCCTGCCCTGGGGTCGCGACCGGGATGTTCCCGAGGGTCTGCAGATCCCGGACCGCCTCCTCCGGGTACTGGGCACCGATGAAGTAGTGGTTGCCGTTCTTGGGATCGATCCAGAACGACGGTTTGAAGTTGATGCTGGAGTTGAGCGCGGTGACGACATTGCGAACCACCGCGTCCTGCGTCAGCCCGGCGTAGGCCGCCTTGGTACGGTCTACGTCGATGCGGTACTGCGGGTAGTCGAGCCGCTGCTGGATGCGGACGTCGACTGCCCCCGGCGCGTCTCGCGCCTGGGAGCGCACCTGCTCCGCCAGGCCATGCGCCACGTCGAGGTCGTTCCCCTCGATCTGGATGTCGATCGGCGAGGGCAAGCCGAAGTTGAGCGCCGCGGTGACCAGCCCGCCGGTGTCGAAGGCGAACTCCACGCCCGGGAAGCGCGCGGAGAGGATCTTTCTCAATTCGGAGGCGTAGACTTGCGCCGTCTTCCGGTGGTGTGGCGTGAGCTGGATGCTCACGAATGCATCGAAGGGACCAGAGTTGGGCGTATAGGCCGCGGGCCAGTCATTGAGCACGCCGATGTTGGAGATCATCAGCCGCAGGTCGTGTTCGGGGACGTGCTCGCGGACCGCCCGCTCGATCTGCTCGACGAGGGCCTCGGTGAGCTCGACGCGTGTCCCGGTGGCGGCACGTAGGCGGATCTGCAACTGGCCGGCGTCGGAGACGGGGAACAGCTCGGTGCCCAGCGCCATCACGAGCAGTAGTGACCCGATCACGAGCCCCAGAGCACCGGCCAGAGCGAGCGCCGGGCGACGTGCAATCCCGCGAAGTGCTACGAGGTAGCGCTCGCGCAGACGCGTAAAACCCGTTTCGCCGAAACCCCCGGCCGGCCGCGGCCCGTCTCCCGTGCCAGGTCCTCGGCTCGGGAAGACCTTTGCGGCGACGAGCGGGACCAATGTGAGCGAGGCCAGCAACGACACCACCATGGCCGCCGCGACGCTGATCGAGAGCGGCGTGAAGAGGAACCGACCGATCCCGGTGAGAAACACCACCGGGAGGAACACCACGATCACGGTGAGCGTGATGACGAGGACTGGGGCCGCCACCTCGCCGGCCCCTCGCAGCGCGGCCTCGGGGGGAGGCACACCCTCCCGTACGTGGCGCTCGATGTTCTCGAGCACGACGATGGTCTGGTCGATCAGGAGACCGAGCACGAGCGCGAGGCCGCCCAAGGTCATGCTGTTCAGCGACTGATGGGAGGCAAGGAGGACCACGATGGCGCCCAGGATGGCGAGCGGTAGCGACAGCGCGACCACTCCCGTCGCCCGCACGCTGCCGAGGAAGAGTAGGATCACGAGCGCCGCGAGCACCGACCCGAACAGCCCCTCGTACTCGAGCGAGGCGATCGCGTTGCGGGCATAGACGGACTGGTCGAAGACCACGTCCAGGTTGACGCCTTTGGGGAGCTTCTGAAGGATCGCCCCGATCGCTCGCCTGACGCCGGCGACGACCTGAATGGTGTTGGCGCCGGGCTGGCGATAGATCGGGATGTAGACCTGGCGCCGCCCATTGACGCGGACGATGTTGGTCTGGATCTGATGCGAGTCCTCTGCTCGGCCGACATCTTTCACAAAGACCGGGGCGCCGCCCTCGACCCTGACTGGCAGGTCATTCAGGTCCTTCACCGTCGGGACCATCGCGTTCGACTCGATCTGATAGTCCAGCGCCCCGAACTTGGCGCTCCCGGTCGGGATCATCACGTTCTGAGCCTGGATCGCGTTGACCACGTCGAGCGGGGATAGACCCCGGGCCACCAACTTGTCGCGGTCGACGTAGGCAAGGATGCGCCGGAGTCGTCCTCCATAGACCGCCGGCGCGATCACCCCCGGGATGCCCTGCAGCCGATTGCGCAGCGAGAAGTAGGCGACGTCGTAGAGCTCGGTCTCGTCCATCGTCGGGCTCGACACCGACAGCACGCACAGCGGCAGCGACGCGGTAGGGTCGAACGGCATCACCATTGGCGGAATGGTGCCGGGCGGTAGGTAGAACAGGTCGCTCATCGCCAGTGACGTGACCTGCGACATCGCGGTATTGGGGTCGATGTCGGGGCGGAAGAAGTCCTTGACGATCGAGACCCCGATCATCGACTTGGACTCCTGACGCGCCACGCCGTTCGACTGCCCGGTCCAGCGCTCCAGGCGGCTCGTTATGTCCCGCTCCATCACTTCGGCGGGCATCCCCGGGTAGAAGGTGAGGATCTGCACCGCTGGCGTCCTGAAGACGGGCAGGATGTCGACCGGGATGCGGACCAGCGACGCGACTCCAAAGACCACCAGACCCAAAGCCGCGACCACGACGGCGTAGGGATTGCTGAGGGCGAAGCGGACCAAGCGCATGGACGTCCCTCCAGGACATAGATGCCGTGCTTGGTCCATGTCGAATGGGGGGCCATCTCATACCGGCCGAGCGATGGCCCCCGCTGCGCCGGCGAGGCCTTTGGTTATGATTCTGGGGGCCACTTGACATAGAGATGCTGGCGGTCGGCGCAGTGGAGGCGCCGAGCCCGCGGAGGATGGTGCTTGCGCAGGAACGATCACTTGGCGGAACGATTCGAGCGCGCGCTCGAGCCGGTGCGTGCGGAGCTCGCCGCCTATGCTCGCCACCTGCTATGGCGCAGGGACGATCTTCCGGACGCTTTGCAGGCGATCCTGCTCACCGCCTACCGCCTCTTCCCCGAGTTCGAGGCCGGGTCCAACTTCCGGGCCTGGATCTTCCGCATCGCTACCTACGAGATCTTCAACCGCAATCGACGCACTGACCGCGACCGGCGCCGGACGATGCCGCTAGACGAGGAGGAGGCTCCCGCCGCCGAACTCGAGGCAGAGATCCACTACGAGGAGCTTCTGCGGCGGCCGGAGGTGCTCGAACGCACGCTCGACGCTGATCTGATAGCAGCCCTGCGCCGGCTCGCGGTCAACGAGCGCGTGGTGCTCCTGCTGCGCGTCCTGGGAGGATTCTCGACGCTCGAGACCGCGCGCATGCTCGACATGCCGGCGGGAAGCGTGATGGGCTTCCTCGGCCGCGCCCGCCGCAAACTCCGGCTCGCCCTGGCGAGCTACGCGCGCGAGCAGGGCTGGTTGGGCGGCGAGAGGAAGGTGGTCCGGCCATGAAGTGCCACGAGGTCATGAGACTTCTACCGCTCTTCCTCGACTCCGAGTTGAGCCCCGAAGTGACGCTCGGCATGGAAGAGCACTTCGAGGGCTGCGCGGGCTGTCGTTGCCGCCTCGAGAGCGAACGCGATCTGGAGGCCTCAATGCGGTCGAGGCTGCTGGCGCCCCACGCCCCGCGTCGCGCGGCCTGGGATCGCGCACTCGCCCACGCGGTTCGGCCGCGCCCGATCCCGCGGCTGAGCCGGGGCGGATGGGGCGCACTCGCAGCCGGTAGCGCACTTCTGGCAGTGATTGCGGTGGAACTGGTCACGCGGCTCCCTCACGAGCTCGACCTCGCGGGGGCCGCGGCGAACGATCACGCGCGGTTCCTGGTCGAGGTCCGAGAGGAACTGCTGCCGCCAGCGACGATGAGCCAGTTCTCCGAGATTGCGCGGCGCGTTCTGCCCCGAGGCACTGCCGTGCCCGGCATCCCGCCAGCTGGGTACCATCTGCTCAAGACTGGCCAGTGCAAGCTTGATGGAGCCCCGGTCGTGTACCTCGTGATGGGAAATGAGTCGGGACCGGTCTCGGTGTTCCTGATGCCGCGCCTGGCGCTCGCTCGGTTTCCCGGATTCGCCGCAAGGCTGGGAGCCGAGGACGGCGGCGTGAACTGTCGGGTCCCGGTGGGGCGCTTCTTTGGCCGCGGCACCGGCTCCGTGGTCGCCTGCGCCGTGGGCCAGGCCGCCCCGGCAGACCTGCAGCAAATCGTGCGCTGGGCGCTCTCGATCTAATTCAGGAAGCCCGCGGGGTTCCCTCATCGCACGCGCACGATGCGAGACGTTGATGCTCCCAGAGGCGTGACGAGGTGCAGGAAGTAGAGGCCCGAGTCGAGCGGCTGGCCGCCCTCGTTCGTGCCGTCCCAGGCAACCGAGGTCACTCCGCGCGTCAGGACCCCGGAGTAGAGAACTCGCACGCGCCGCCCCTGGAGATCGATGATCGTCGCCACGGCAGCGAGAGGGCCGTCGAAGCGCCTGCTGCCTGGAACGGACAGATCGATGCGCGCCTGGCCGCTCGAGGGGTTGGGCCAGATCCTCGCTCCTAGGGGCGTATCGGGGACGGTCACGGCATACGGACCGTAGGAGACGAAACCTCGGGGAGTATCGAGATCGAAGCGGTAGTAGTAGGTCCTTCCCGGGCGGGCCTGGTCGTCCCCGACGAAGCAGTCGCCGGTGCACAAGGTGTATTCGAAGGAAAGCGGTTCGAACTGGCCCGCGAGCTCACTCGAGCGCCAAACCCGGTAGTAGCTGCCGACATACGAACCGTTGAGCGTGACCCGCAGGAGATCGCCTTGGTAGGAGGCCGTGACGCCGGGGTCGGCGAGCACCGGCGCGTTCGCCAAAGTGGCGAGGCAGATGAGCGACAGAAGCAGCGATGTGCGCATGACTCCCTCCAGGTTCGCGAGCCGAGACGAGATAGGACGTTCGTCATCGAGCGGTCGTCGCGATTGAGCAGGCGACCCTCACGGGCCCAGCCGCCTCAGCGACTCCTGCCGAAACAGTTCCAGCAGTTCCTCGGACGGTGCCGCGACCGAAGCGATTGGCACCGCGCGCAAACCCAAAATGGTCAAACGGAACTGATCGAGGTAAGCGCGGCAGCCTTTGCACATCGCGACGTGGACCAGAACCATCAGGCGCTGGTGTAGTCGCAGCCGCCCCTCGATGAAGTCGTCAGCGGTGTTCGTGATCTGCTCGCAATTCATCATGGATGATCTACCTGGCTCGCGATGCTCGAGCTTCCAGGATGCCTTCCTTCACGTAGCGGTCCAAGGCCCGCCGCACGCGGGCGCGCCCACGGTGCAGCAGGACCCGTTGGTTGGTGTCGGACAAGCCCAGAGCGTTACAAACTTCCGGCGGTCCGAGGCCCTCCACATCGCGCAGGAGAACGACCTGCCGCTGAATTCCGGGCAGCTCCTCGAGGGCGGCCTCGATGACGCGCAGCGTTTCCTTGCTCAGGACCAGCGATTCAGGATCCTCCAACCCCCAGGGCGCCGGCCGCTGCGCCCACATCCCGTTTCTGCCCATGCCCGGCTCCCGCTCGTCGACCTCGCCCTCCTGAGCGACGCTGTCAGGCACGGCTCGCGCCAATTGCGCGTGCCGGTGCTCTCTGACCGCGAGGCGGCGGGCTTGATTGACGAGAATTGCGAAGATCCAGGAACGCAGCGGGGCGCGTCCCTCGAAGCCCTGGATCCCGCGGATCACCGCTACCCACGTCTCCTGGACGGCTTCCTCGATGACGGCATCGCTGCGCGAGAACGACCGGGCGAGGCGGGCCAGGCGAGCGCCGTACTCGGCCACGATCTCCCGGAACGCCGCCTCGTCACCCGCCCTCAGGCGATCGGCCAGGGCTTGGTCGTGCCCACCCACTCGCTCATCCCCACCTTTCACAGGCCCATCCCCCCTCTGATCCACGGGATGCTTGGCGCTGCACGGGCCAGGTGCGCTGAACGCAACAAGCACCCCCATCGAATACATACGAGCGGATTCGAGACGAGGGACAAGGCTTGACGGCTGGGCGGTCTTGCCACGCCTGCCGTAAGGCCTGTAACGCCGACCGTCGGCCCGAGCACTCATGGGTTGGCAGCTGCCGCGCGATCGTCGTCGGAGCCTGTCGTCGGAATCGGCGGGCTCTGCCGTCCCACCACATCGGGAGGAACCCATGCGTCGTCTCGTCGTCACTTGCATCGTCGCAGCCGCCGTCGCGATCTCCTCGATCTCCTCGGCGCAAGAAAAGATGTCGATGGCCAGCTCCAAGGGAAGGACCACGGTATCCGGCACGCTGATCGACACCAAGTGCTACTCGATGAACCGGAAGAACAAAGGCAACGACCACATCACCGAGATGGGCGAGATGAAGGGGTGTGGCACGTTGTGCGCGAATCTCGGCATCCCAGTGGGCGTGTTGACGGCTTCCAATACCGTGTGGGTGCTCGTCACACCGTCGAAGGATCTCGCCACCTCCATCGGTTCTATGGCGCGGGTCGCGGGCACGCCGGTGTACGGTGGGCACTCGATCCGACCGGACAAGATCGAAGTGAAGGACGCGAGCGGGCAATGGACTGCGATCAAGATCAGCATGCCCATGCCGATGGAAAAATAATCAATCCGTGGCGGTGGCCCGTCGGTTCCCACCCTCGCCTCCGAGCCGAACAGAGCCGTTGCCCCTGAGGGAACTGGACGCGTCGCTGAGGTCGAGTCCATCATGCGCGGGGGGGGCTTGGGCTGACGGTGGCGTCGAGCCCGGGGCCTCCCTCGCGAGACTTGTGTGCGACCGCGAGAGCGCGGATGGTGCTGCTGCGTTGCGGAGCCGGGCCGACCTCGAGGATTCGCGATGGCTGATCGCCGAGGGATCCAATGGCGCAAGTCCCTGGCGGGCCCGGGTCGACCCTCAGTGACTGCGCGCCCGGGTCGTGGATCGCGCTGGCTGCCTCTGGTTGCCGCTGCTCTCGCCCTCGGTCTACGCCGCCACCGCGGCGCGGACCATCACCTGGTGGGACGGAAGCAGCTATCCGCTGGCGGCCGTGACGCTCATCCACTGCTGGAGACTGGCCAGTGCAAGCTTGATGGAGCCCCGGTCGCGTACCTCGTGATGGGAAATGGGCCGGAACATGTCTCCGTGTTCCTGATGTCGCGCCTAGCGCTCGCTCGATTCCCAGGATTCGCCGCCAGGCTGGGAGTCGAGGACGGCGGCGTGAACTGTCGGGTCCCGGTGGGGCGCTTCTTTGGCCGCGGCACCGGCTCCGTGGTCGCCTGCGCCGTGGGCCCGCCTCGGCAGACCTCCAGCAAATCGCCGCTGGCCGCTCTCGATCCGATCCAAGAGGCTCGCCGAATGAACTGTATGCCCACCTCCGATGACGACATCCTACTGTCAGCGGGCGCTGCATACCGCCGCTTAGCAGACCCCTTATCTACCCTTGATCGCCGACAGGAGATGATTGCATTGGACGAGCCCAGGCTTCTCCTTCATGCGCGCTGGCTGGCAGCCGTTGCGACGGTCTGCTAGCCGTCCCGGTCGCGGCCACCCAGAGATCCACCGCTTCACCCATGGCCGCCCAGATCTCCTCGACCGACGCCGCTGGCCAGAACCGGGACCGGCCACCGATCGTGGTGGCTCCCACCGAAGTGAGCGTCGAAAAGGATCAAGTCATCGAGATTAGGGTCACAGCTTCCGACCCTGATGGCGATCGGATTGCTTCCCTCACCGCCGATCTCTCCCACCTTCCCGCGGAGGAACACGCCACTTTCAAGACCAATGCTGCCCACACCATCGGCACGCTCCGCTGGAGAACGAGCTTCCTTGACTTCCGAGTGGCGACCTTTCTCGTGACGTTCACCGCTAGGAACGCACTCAGCGGCTTCGCCGCGACATCGATTGTGATCGAGGACCTGAACTAACTCCGCTCCCGCCGCGCGCCCCCATGGTGGCCGGAAGGGAGCGTCATGCCACGTATCAGGCCCGACGATTGCAGCGCTCGGGTCGAAGATCCTAGATTGTTACGAAGGCATCAACGTGACGTCGTACAGTTGCATCAACTGCACGGGGGCTCGGCAGCGGCACCCGACCTCCGCTGCGAGGCCTTCTTCAAGAACGCGCATTTCCTCCGCTCCGGGGTGAGAACGTGTGTCGGCAGCGTTTCGCCGTCCCCGCCTCCACGCCGCGGCGTGAAGAGGATGAGTTCGGGGACTTGCTTGCGGTCAGCCGGGGGAAGTCGCAGTGCTCATCGAGCCGGCGAAACGCCAGGCACCGATCGCCGTCGAGGCCGCGCCAGCCCAACGTGGCGGAGTCGAGGGACTCGCCGCGCATGGATTTCACCGGATAGCGAAAGATCGCTTCGATTCGTCCGATCTGGGTCAGCGCTTCGCCCTCCGACGCCCGAGCTCGGTCGGGGACGTGCTCACGAGAATTCCGGTCCGATCTCGGTCTCCGGATGACTACCTCAGATCTCTCTGACCTCGACCAGCTCCGCTATCCGCCCGCTCGGGCCCTGGACGACGCTCTTCCCTGGACCATTCCAGATCGCCTTCATCCTTGTCAGAAATGCCTCGGCCTCCTCGGTCGTGTCGAACGCGAGGTCGATCATCACGCAATTCGGGTCGTCATGCAGGCGCAGGATCGAGTAGCGGCGCACGCCTGAACCCTTTCGGTCGGCTGGGTCGGAGTCGAACGCCTGCTTCCATCTTCCGAACTCCGGCACACGATGTTCAATCCTCACGATGGGCATGGTGGCTCCTCACTTTCCCGCGCCGTCCGTTAACCGACACCTCATGGGACCGCCCTGGATCCGAGTCGTGCCTCGATCACCTCGGCCACGCGGCGCGCATCGCGGCAGACGCCGTCGATCATGGCCGACGACGCGGCGTACAGAAAATGCGGGCCGACGAAGTAGAGGCGGCAGCGAGATCCCGCGCTCGAGTGCGAATGAGCGGTACCCCGCGTCGGGAACGCCGGCCGTGCCTTGCGGCCCATCGGCCCGGCGGGGCCCCTTGGAACGCCGCACGCTACCAGCCGCGGGCATTCCACGGGCAAGCGGACCTCTCGGCCGGAGTCCGTGCGCCGGCCAGCGGCAAGGCCGCACGCGAAGGACCACCGCATCGATTGCGACCTCGATCACACGCAGCAGCTGAGCTTCGAGACATCCGTCACCAACGACAGGGCGTTGATCTTCAAAGCCTCCGAAAGCGTTGGAAAGACAGGCAGCGTCTCGAGCAGCTGCTCGATCGTCATTCTGTTCTTGAGAATCAACTCGGCTGCACCGATCACGTCGCCCGCGTTCGCGGCGAGGACGTGCACGCCAACGATGCGGCCGGACTGCCGATCGGCGACCATCTTCGAGAGGCCACGGGTGTCGCCGAGGATGTGGGCCTTGGCGACGTGCTCGAACTCGAGCGTGTTGCAGGTGCAGGACAAGCCGTGCTGCGAAGTCTCCGCGTCGAGCAATCCCACGCCGGCGAGCTGCGGGTCGGTGAAGACCGTCCAGGGCACGGTCTGGTAGTCGATGGACTTGGTCGTGCCGCTGAGGGCGTTCTCAGCCGCGAATGACCCCTCCCGGCCGGCAGTGGTTTCGAGGCGCCGGGGTAGGCTCGCCACATCCCCCGCCGCGAAGATGTGCGGCGCGCTGGTTTGGAAAGTCAGGCTGGCGACGATCGCGGAGCGCCGATCGACCTTCACGCCGGCCTGGTCGAGCTTGAGTGTCCTGGTATTCGGCTGCTTGCCGGTCGCGACCAGAATCTCCTCGACCTCGACCGCTCGCTCGTCCGTCCCCACGCGAAGCGTGGCGAGCTTGCGGCCGCCGCGTCGTTCGACCCGGATCGCCTCCGCCCCCTTGAGCACGGTGATACCCTCGTTTTCGAAGATCTTCTCCAGTCGCTCGCTGAGTTCGGGCTCCGTTCGGGCGAACAGTCGGCGGTCCCTCACGGCCAGCGTGACCTTGCTGCCGAAGCGGGCGTAGACCTGCGCGAACTCGAGGCCCACCGGCCCACCACCCAAGACGAGCAACGACTCCGGTAGATGCTCGGAAGCAAGTGCCGTGATATGCGTCAGGAATCCGGCGCGACTCAAGCCCGGAATGGGCGGAGCGACCGCCGTCGAGCCGGTCGCAATCAAGATGTGGCTGGCGCGCAGATCCTTCGCGCCCACCCGCACTCGGTGTGGGTCAACAAACTCCGCGCTGCCTTCGATCGTGGTGACACTCTCTGCCTGCTCCATGACGAGTTCGTACTTCTTCCGGCGCAACTCGTCGACCAGCTCTCGCTCGGAGCGGATGACCTCGGGGAAGTCGAAGCCCGCGAGCGAGAGGCACACGCCCGGACGGGGATTTGCCCGGGCCAGATGCACGAGCTCTGCGGCGCGCACCAGCGACTTGCTCGGCACGCAGCCGACGTTGACACAGGTCCCGCCCAGTGGCAGCGGCCCTTTGACTAGGCCCGTCTTGGCGCCGAGCTCGTTGGCCTTGATCGCAGCGGCGAACGCCGAGGCCCCAGCGCCGAGGATGAGGAAATCAAACACGGCCATTTGCTGACTCCCCACGGCAAGTCCTTCGGCTCGCTCAGCGATGGAATGGAAGCACGGCCCCGTCCGCCCCGCTCGAGCTTCGCTCAGGCATGCGATCCCTCCGGGACGTAGACCGTCCAAGTGGCGCGGCCAGTCTTTTCGTCGAAGTCACCTGCCATGATGCCGAGAACCTTGACCAACCAGGCGTAACGAGGATCCTCAGTGCTGAAGGCGAGCGTCGTGCTGACGCGGTATCTCTCAGGACTCCTGAGACCGTACCCACGCGCGTCGAAGCGGATCCGTGCACCATCGTTTGTCTCGATGAAACCGCTCGGGTTGAACGTGCAGAGGTGCAGCTTGTCGGGAACCTTCTGGCCCTTCCGGATCAGCGGGTAAAGGCAGTTGCCCGACCACGCGGACCAGCGCATCGTTCCGTGAAGTCGATCGCCGGTTACCGTTCCATCACCGCTTCCCAAGAAATCTCCCTCGTGGCCCTCCGCCGGCACCACTGCGTAAGTCACGGATTCCGATCTGTACTGGAGCACTGCTTTGAAGAGCATCTCGGCTCGCCCATCGCCGCGGGATGTCGCTACCTGGCTGGTCTGGTCCAATCGTGTGTCTCCTTTGTTCGGAGAGGAAGCGGTCGTGACTGCCGCCAGAAACAGCAGGCCCGCCTGTCTCAGTCTCCGCGGGAAGATGGAAGGCTCCCTGAGTCGGATCACTGCTTGCCTGCCGTCGCGTGGTAGCCGGCCTTCTCAACTGCCGCGATGAGCGGCTCGATCCTCGGACGTGCCGTCGCAAGCGCGATGTCCGCGCGCCGCTGCTCGAAGTCGACATGGGCGTGAACGACGCCAGGAACCTGGCGCAACTCGTGTTCGATTTCCCCGGCGCAAGCGGAACACGTCATCCCCTGCACGTCGAGAACCACCACCGCCTTCTCGGGTCGACTTGGCGTGACGGACACACCTGGCGAGGACAGCCGGGCGCCCCAGCTCGGGAAGCTCGCGAGCGCCAGGGCCAGTGCGCTCACGATCCAGAGCCCGATTCGCTGCTTCGTCCGGCTCGCGGGCGTGGCGCAATCCGCGCCGGGGGCACAGGCCTCGGTCGCCAGAGGCCGGTAGGCGAAGTAGAATCCGACCGCGAGCAGCGCAGCCGTCAGCCCGAGAAACCAAGGCCGGAGCGGGGCCAGGGCGGCCGCGAAACCCAGCGATCCCAGACCCAGCGCGCCGAGCAACAGCGGTCCGATGCAACAAGCAGAGGCCAGTAACCCGGTGACCAGCGACCCGACGAACACGCTGCGATCCTTCACGACAGCTCCTCCGATCAGGCCTTGAGGTAATGCCGAGGAGTCTGGCGCAGCTTCGTCGCGCACCGATCGCAGCACGTCACGTACTCGTTCCCGCCGTACCGGACGCGCGGACGAGCCTGATCGACGGCGAACACGACACCGCTGACTGGGCACTGGGTGAGCTGCCCGCTCTTCGCGCCCGGCTGCGCCATAACGTCCTTAGGGTCGTACTTGAGCCTGGTGGCACAGGCGAATCGACACACGCCAGATTGGACCGCGTCGAACCGTCCAGTGAGCTTCCCCTTGGGCGCCTCGCACGCGGCGGCGCCGGCCGATGGATCGCACGAAGCGCCGCTCTTGGCTCGGGACGACGAGCTCGAGTTCGATGGACCGCTGCGTTCAGCAGCGAGAACGGCAACGGCGGCGGCCATGCTGAGCGCCAGCAGTGCACATCCCAAGACGATGCGTCGCATTCTCAAGCCTCCTTGTGTGGACTGACTCGTGGACAGGGTGCGGTCAAATCTGGCGAAGCATGGTGGTCAAGGCGCCCTTCAATCCGCCAAGTGCCTCCTCTCCCTTGCCGGTCTGGACGCACGTCTTGACGCATGTCTCCATGTGGCCCTCGAAGAGTTTGACAAGCGCCTGAGTCGTCGCCGCGCGGACCGCGGCCAGTTGCGTCATCAGGTCCTCGCAAGATTCGTTCTCCTCAAGCATCTCGCGGACGGCGCGCACATGACCCTCGATCCGGGCCAGTCGGGCGTCGAGATCTGCACGTGTTTCTTTAACCAAGTAGGCGGACGAGGTGTTCTTGAGCTGCTTGTCGGCTCTCGTTCTTGGCATCTCCGCTCCTCCTAGCCCCTATGATGCCTATCCCCCCCTAGGGGATGTCGAAACTCTGGAACGGATTCGCTCGGAGGTCAAGCGGCGCGTTTGCGCCTCCCCAAAGGATGATGGAATGGTCAGGTCGAAGCCCACCCGCGGAGACCTGTTCACCGTGTGGGTTACCCCGTGGGTTACTCTGGCCGCCGGCGCCGTCCTCGCCCGTCCTCTTGGGGCCCCAAAGTCGAAACGCCCCTACGGTATTTCGGCCGCAGAGGCGCTTGAGGCTGATGGCTTCCCGGCCGTGGCAGCGATTTGATGTCAGACCGCTTAGGAAACCGCTGCTCTATCCGTCTGAGCTACGGGGCCTAGCGCAAGAAGTTAGCACGCGTTACGCGGGCTCGAAAGACGAGTAGCGGTGCGGTAGACCACTACTCTCTGCAAGGGTTCCGCGGAAACTCAATCACCTCTCAAGCCCTGTCCGCTCGTGGGATCGGAGCCTCGGGCCCGCGGTGCCGTCGATCGGAGCGAACAGCGGTGTGTTTCCCCACGTGTATCCGGACAGTCCCTGTTCTGTTCCAGTTACTGGTTCACGGCACGCGGCTGCCGCCGCCGCGTCGCTGGCTGGGACACCGGCGGTCCGAGCAAGAGAGTCGCGCGCAGCCAATCCAGCAGTGCCTCGTGATAGCCGGGCGCATACCGGTGGAGCGTCGGGAACTCGTCGTCAGTGCCAGTGACGGAATCCAGACCCTCGTGGTTCGCGGTCGGGAACTTTCGCAGCGCGTAGCGCGTGTTGGCGGCGCGCTTCAGGGCTGCTTCGATTCGCGGCCAGGTCTCGATCGAAGCCACTGAGCGATCGTGGCCGCCCGCGAGCAGGGGGACGGGCACGTGTACGCGCGACCACGCCGCATCAGGATCGAACGCGAGGGCATGCCGCTCGTGGGCGCGAACGCGCGGGTCTGCGAAAGGCGACAGCGATAGGCGGCGTGCTCCGTGGCCCATCCCGCCCGAGGTAGGGCAACAATCAGGTTTCTCCAGCGGTCCCACGCGCGTGTGGGTGGACCCTTAATACAGGGCAGGCAGAAGGTCGCCACGCTCGCAAACGCTCGCGGGGGGCTTTCCGCTACGCGGGTGCTGGCGTGTCGCATTCCTCTCGAGAGATTCAATGATGGCCTAGGAACACGGCTTTCTCCGAGCCTGTTACCTTTCCATCAACGGTAAGTTTGTAGAAATACATTCCGGATCGAAGCAACCCCCCGAAGTCGTCCCGACCATCCCATACAAACTGGTGCGGACCCGAGCCTAGCTGTCCACGCATGAGTTGCCTGACCATGCGGCCTGTGACGTCGTAGATCCTGAGCTCGGCTCTACCAGGAGCGTCAAGGGCACAGAATATGGTCGTCTCGAGGCCAAATGGATTCGGCCGTGGCGGCGCCAACTTCTGGACCTGAACATTGCCCGAGCCGACACTTACCGTGCCCAAGAGGCCGATCCCTGTCCGCGCATTCTCCGGACACGCGGCATCGACCACGTTCAACAGGAGCATCTGCCTCCTCGGATTCCAGCCATTCCCGGCAGGAACAGTGATGGAAAAGGATCCATCGGCCATCACCGGGAAAGGGTCGGACAGTCCGAAGTGATTATGGTTTCCCTTCTTGATACATTTGATGAACCCGACCGCGGCGCGTACAGCATACTCCCTGCAATCGGGTGCGCTGGAGAGCACGCACCGGACACCGGACCTGAAAGGACCCATACGTCCGTCGTTGACATTGCCGCCGCTGGTGCCGAGCTGGGTCGGGCGCGGCTGATAGACTCGATGGTTGGGACCATCGTCCGCGCGGGCTGAGCCGCCAAGCAAAAGGACCAGGGCTGCAGTTAGCGGCATTCGCAATCGCATGAAGACCTCCTGGGAGGGAATGCAAGGGTTCCGGGACCCCGGGTAAGGATTTCGGGGAGTACGGGCATTCTCGTCCTCAGTACGCTTCGATGACGCCGGTCTCGACAAGCCGCGTGGGGAAATCCCCAAGCGAGGTCGGGAGCTGCGCCCGTAGTTCGGGCGTGTCACGCTCCACGAGGATCTGGATCACCCAGCGTCCGGATTCGTCCTTACCGACCGCAGTGCCGGCCACGCCAGGGACCCGCAGCAGCCGGGCGGTATTCGTATTCTGCACATCCATCGCATGGCTCAGCCCTTGGTCGGACTCGGTCCCCCGGGTCGATCCAAAGGGAGCCGGACAGCTCCCGTGCACGAAGCTGACTCCCAGACGCACAAGCACCGAGTCGATCGGGTTGCCAAAGGTAGTGGAGGCGCTCCCCGCAAAGAGCAAAGCCACGGGCCGCGGGCAGCTCGCCACATTCTCGACGATGAGCGACCCGGAGTCGCCATGGTCGCTCATACCGCTGAATTTGACCTGATGGACAAAGTTGGCCGTCACAGAATCGGACGAGCCGCAGCTGACGGCGTACCGTATCGGGATGGTCGCGTTCAAGCCGGTCACCGTGCCCGTCGTCAGCCCTGTCGTGCGCCCGCTTTTCTTGACGCTCAGACCGAGCGAGGGGGAGCTGATGATCTGGTCTGAGATCTGACCGATGTCGAGGATGGCGCCAGAGGGATCCACTTGCCCCGGGATCACCTGCGCGATCGCGCAGTCCACGACATTGCTGTCAGTGGGGGCGAAGTCGAGCGGCAGGAAGCGGGTGAGGTTCGCAACGTATTCCGATGGTGACGGGCTGCAGTTCACATCAAGAGTGCCCGGCTGCTCGATCGGCTCTCCAGCCACGCCCTTGTTAAGTCGCGCGAGCACGTGGTTGTTCGACAGGATGTACTGGCTGGTCCCGTCGGTCACAAGTGATCCCAACGTTCCCAGGCAGCAGAATGGCTCTTCCCTACGGATGCACATCTTCGTTTTCTCAAAAAACTTCTCCACCTTTCCCGTGAGCTTGGCGAACTGTTTCTTGAATTTCCCAAATCTGGCCGGGTCTGCCCTGTCGCCCGCTCCCCCAGACACACTGAGTCCGGCAGTATCTCTAGGACCACAGACAAACGTTACTCTTACTTTGGTGCTATCTTGACGCACCACGGCTATCAAGCTGTCGTGAGTAAAGAAGGCCATACTATCTGGTGAGATAATGTTTACAAAATACGCGCTGTCGCTCTCCACCTTGTAGAAGACCAATCCAAGCGGGCTTGCGTCCTGCTGATCGACGACCTGGGCGGCAATAAGGCTGTCATCCGGACTAGTGGAATATGTCGGTCGAAAGCGCATTTTAGTTGGATGCGTGAAATCGATGACGCCGCCTGCGGGTCCAACGAACGTGGTCTCGATCTGAGCCATTCTGGCCGAAGTCTGCATGAGCTGGATAAGAGACGGAGCGACTGCTGAGCTGTCAACAAATTCTTCCTCAAAGTCGCGCGAAGGGTTTTCCGCTATGACACGGGCGGGCTGGACTACGCTGTTGTTCATGGTAATAGCACCCGCGCTACCTACGATCGTAACGAGGCAGCTTTCCGGCGTTGCGTAGCAGGTTGTGGTGATCAGGTTGGGGTGGACGGTGAAGGCATTCGGGTCGCCATAGACGAGTACGGTCGAGAATACTGGCTGGATCGTGTGGTTCGATTGGACATTCAGAAAGGTGTAAGTAGACACGGCGCCGACAGAGTTGCCATCAATCAGGACGTCGGTAAGAAAGTAGGGCGCATACGGTATGATGTCGAACTCCCGGCTTGCTCCGCAGGAGACACTTACATTGCCGGAAGGAATGATCTGGCCTTGAGTGCTTTGTGTGGCGGTAATGGTGTAAGTCTTGAGCGCGAAACTTGCGGAGATCGTGTGGTTCGCCTGGATGTTGGTGAAGGTATAGGTTGTGACCGCCCCCACGGAGGAGCCATCTACCAGCACGCTCGCCACGGAATAGCAGCTGTTGGGTGTGATGAAGAAGGTCTGGCTCCCGCCACACGTTGCCGATACCGCGCCGCTCGGGCTGATTGAACCGTTGGCCCCCGCGCTGGCAGCAATGGTGAAGGTGTCGACCACCGAACCGCCCAGCGTGCCGTCGGCGCGCAGGCGCTGGGCGAAGATGTCGGTCTGCGAGGAGCCGGGCCGCGAGTCGGTCCAACACACGATCGAGGCCCCGCCGCCGGCGGCGACGACGAGCGGAAATCGCTGCGCGTCCGTTGCGGTGCTGACGGCGATGCCGGCCGAGTTCCACAGGTCGGCCCCGCCCGAGTTCACGCGTTCGGCGTAGATGTCGAAGGTGCCAGTAGCCTGATCCCAGGCGACGACCGCGCCACCCGCGCCGTCGGAGGCTATGGACAACGCGTAGCGGCTGACGCTGCCGCCTCCGCAGAGCGATTGGCCATTTGCCGCCCACAGCGCCGTGCCGGCTGAGTTGAGGCGCTGGCCGTAGATGTCCTGGCTGCCCGGATTTCGGCGATCCTGCCAGGCGACGAGCACGCCTCCGGCTCCGTCGGTGGTCAGCACCGGGAGGCCTTGGATGTCGCCCGCCACCGCGATTGGCATGCCGTTCGCAGTCCACTGCGGCGTCCCAGCGCCATTCACGCGCTGCCCGTAGACGTCCTCGCCGCTCGAGGTGTTACGGAAATCGTTCCAGACGATGAAGGCGCCGCCAGCGCCATCGGGGTAGAGATTCGGACCGTTTTGTCCGTTCGTCGCATTGCTAACCACAATGCCGTTGGTTCCCCACTGCGGGGCGCCGGCGGAGTTGATGCGCTGAGCGTTGAGGTCCTCGGGGAAGCCATACGCCCAAACAACGACCGCGCCTCCGCTGCCGTCTGCGATGATCTTGGGAACGCTGGTGCCGGCACTAGCGATCGGGGACACCTGGACGCCGTTTGGGGTCCAGATCGCAGCCCCCGACCCATCGAGACGCTGAGCAAAGATACCGAGGCTGGTGCCGCTTGTTTGGTCGTTCCAGCAGATGATCACGCCGCCGGCGCCGTCGGACGCCTCCACTGGCAGGTGCTGGGCGTTGCCGCCCACGCAGACGCCGACGCCATTAGGCGTCCATTGTGGGACGCCCGCGGCGTTCACCCGCTGGGCGTAGATGTCGGTGTTCGCCCCGCGACCGTCGGTCCATGTGATGAAAGCGCCACCGGCCCCGTCCGAAAGGATCTTCGGCTCGGTCTGGCTCCCACCCGCGGTGCAGACCGCGACGCCCTGAGAGGTCCACAGCAAGTTGCCAAGCGCGTCCACCCGCTGGACGTAAACGTCGTAGTCGGTTCCGTTGCGCCGATCGGCCCAAGTGAAGACCGCGCCGCCCGATCCGTCCGCGTCTATGCTGGGGGTGGTCTGCGCGTCGGCAGCGGTGCAGATCGGGAGATTGTTGATCGGAGAGCAGGGCCACTGCGCGGAGGCGTCCGCCGTCCAGCAAGCAACCACGATTCCGGCCACGACGAAAACGCGACAAGCACCCAGCGCTGGCATCGCCCTTCTCCTTGCCGACGGTAGTCGCAATCGAAAGGGAAACAAGAGTGAGGTGCAGGAAGGCAGTTCCTTGCGGGGGCCTTGGGAACTCGGCGGGTGCGACCGTCGCGACACCCGACATAGAGCAGTTTGGTGCGAGCCCCTACCCTGCGCAAGGGGAGAACATCGGAATCTCACCGGACCCGCCAACTTCATGGAACGGGACCAAACGCCGGACAAGAGGCGAACCGCGGAGAGACTGACTTGGTGGGGCTGAACGGGATCGAACCGTCGACCTCTTGACTGCCAGGCCGTACGAAGTTCGGGGTGAACCGGGGCGAACCGTGGTGAAGTGGAAGTTGGACAGAGGATTGAGGCACGTCCATCCGATTCGCTCACTCCCGTTCGAAACGACTCGCAACGATCGCGTCACCTGACCGACCTTGCCGCGGTCCGAGCGGGATTGGCGAGCCGGACTTTCACGCCTGCGTGGGTCGGGTGATCACGCCATAGGTCATCCGCCGCGAGTACCTGACGATGCTTGTGGATCGGGGGCGGCGTGGGCGACTGGCGCCGCGAGGCTGAACGCGGCGGCAGCCACCCAGGACGGACGAACCAGCGACGCGGGATCGTATAGACGCCCCCATGGTCGCGGCGGGGGCAGGCAAGTTCGGACGCCTGGGCGGCAAACGACATGCGACTTAGTGCTGGTGCACGGGTCAGCCACTCCCTTGAAGCTGAGTTCAAGGTTTGACTCAGCCCGAGTGGCTACAACTTTGGCTACGAGAACCGTGTCAAAGTATGTCCGCTCGTGTCCGCTCCTGTCCGGTCGAAGCTCGAAGCCCTCACCCGTTCAAATCGGGAGGGCTTCGGGATGAGCGCTGTCCACAATGGCTTGCGCGAATGTCTTGTTCTTGGATGAAGACCGTCTTGCTGTGCTTAGGAAACCGCTGCTCTTTCCGTCTGAGCTACGGGGCCACGGCAAGAGAAGATAACGCATGCGCGGTCAGGAGTCCGATCAACCCAGGGACGCACTTCGTGGGCCGGCGATGTTCCTCACTCCTCGAATCCCATCTGCTTCAGGAAAGCACTCCAGTTCAGATCGCCGTGGAGGAAAGAGGGCGGGCGGGCTGGCCTTCACCTAGACGAGCCCCGGGACCCGCTGCGCATAGGCCCGTTCGAGCCATTCGAATGCCGGTCCACCTCGCTGCGAGCGGCGTGCACGTCCGCGACCTGATAGGCCCCCACCTGTGCGTTCTTGTCGATCAGCTCCTGCAGCGCCGCGTTCGATTCCGCCACGCGGCCGAGAGCGTGGTGAACGATCGCGAGCGCCCTCAGCCG
>JACXTT010004635.1_pt1 | contig 20341 bp, 17 predicted proteins | sample 9270951 | NCBI WGS metagenome assembly JACXTT01 (sample SAMN15532306, study PRJNA645909) | rock metagenome | isolation source: weathered quartz diorite | place: Puerto Rico | collected 2017-06-21
CGCTACGTCGAGCGCCTTGTCCTTGTCCTGTCCAGCCATCGTCTTCGTCCTGTCTCGAGGTCGCGCCACTTGTCGTGCAGCTCCGTGTTTCGCCAGACGTTAGGTGGGGCCACCGACACTCGCTCCGGGCCCTTTCGAGCCGGTGGAGAACGCTGGTCAACTCCTGCCTGTGGACGCAACCGTAGTACGAACAGGTGTTCGATCACAGCACCCCGGCCCGGTGTGTCGCGGGACCTGCGGACGAGAACGGGGCGCCCGCAATGAGGGGAGGGAGTGGGCGCCCCGTCCCCCGCACGAGTACCCGGGGCACGGCGGTGGCAAACCAGCGCTCAGGACGCGCTCAGGCCACCGGCGCCGTACGCCGTCCCAGCACTCCGGCGTACCCGGCGGCGGCCAGGACGACGACCGCAAAGATGGACGCGTAGCCGGCCAGCACGGAGAACCCGTACACCCCGACGATCACTCCGGACGCACCGCCGCCGACCGCCGCGGCCAGGCTCATCACCAGATCGGCCGTGCCCTGGACCTGCGTGCGCGACTCGATCGGAGCCTGCTCGGCGATCAGGGTCGACGCGGCCACCGTCGAGATCGACCAGCCGACGCCGAGGAAGAACAACCCGCCGAAGATCGCGTCCGAGGTGCCCATCGGTGATCGCGCGCAGAGCACCAGCGACCCGAGCAGCACGGCACCCCCGATCGCGAGCACCGGGACCCGGCCGAGCCGGTCCGAGGCCATCCCGACCAGCGGCGCGAACGCGTACATGCCCAGCACGTGCACCGAGATCACGATGCCGATGATCTTGAGGGTAGAGCCACCGTTCTGCATGTGCAGCGGCGTCATCACCATCACCGAGACCATCACGGCGTGCGCGGCCGCCAAGCCCACCATCGCGGCGATGATCACGGGCCGTTCGCGCAGAACCGCGCTGACCTTCGCCGTCGGCAGCACCGCTGCGACACCCGCCTCCTGGCTCTCCCGATGCACCTGACGTGCGAGCAGCAGCGGATCCGGGTGCAGCCGGACGGCGATCACCACGGCGGCGATCAGCATGCCGACGCCTCCGATCGCAAACGGTCCGGTGAGCTCGGGGATCCCGATCGCATGGGCGAGGCTCGCCGACGGGCCGGTCAGGTTCGGACCGGCGACGGCACCGATCGTCGTCGACCAGACCACGATCGACAGCGCGCGACCGCGTGCGTGCGGCTCAGCCAGATCGGTGGCGGCGTACCGGGATGCGTAGTTGGCCGAGTTCGCAGAGCCCAGCAGGGCGGCGCCGATCAGCAGCACCGGCATCGAGCCCCAGACTCCGGCCAGGACGGCGAGCAAGGACCCGACGCCGCCGAGCAGGTAGCCGGTGATCAGGCCGGCCCTTCGCCCACGGGTTGCCATCATCCGGGCCAGCAACCAGGAGGCCACGGCCGCACCGAGCACCTGGACCGTCTGCGCCATCCCGGCGAGCTCCTCGGACCCCGACAGCTTCTTGGACAGCAGGGACGCCGTCGCGACGCCGATGGTGGCGCCCAGGGCCCCGAACGTCTGCGAGCCGACCAGGGTCGAGACCGTACGTCGCTGCGCCGCCGGTACGTCGACGGCAGTCATCGATCGCTCGCCGGCAGCTCGAGGGCGGCCCAGACCGCGCGCCAGACCTCCTTGGGAGACACCCCGGCGGCCAGCGCCTCCTCAGCGGTCCGGCCGCCGAGGTCGGCGATCACGAACAGTCGCGCCCAGGACCGCGAGTACGCCGGACCCAGCGCATGGTCGAGCCGGTCCCAGAACTCGGTGTGCCTCAAGGACGCTGCCTCACGCTTCGACGCCGATGTCGTGCAGGTGGTGAACGATGTCGTGCAGGTGGTAGCGCCCGATCGAGGCGACCGTGAACACCGACCCGTTGCTGCGCCGCCCGGTCCGCTCCCACTGCTCGCCACTGACCCCCGCGTACGTGCCGGCCATGTCTGCGGCAGCCTCGACCAGCTCGACGACGACCACACTCGGATCCTGCTCGTCGTACCGGTCCTCGAGGGCGGTGGCGTCCTGGTCCCAGTTCGCGAACTCGGGGTCGTCCTGCGTCAGCATCAGCTGGACGCGGTGCCGGAAGATCCGGTGCACGTCGCGGACGTGGCAGGCGTACTCGAGGCGCGACCAGGTGGACTCGTCGGGACGCACCGTCGCGCCGGCGCTGTCGAGCGCTCCGAACCAGCCGCGCGTGTTGCGATGGATGGCGTCCGGCAGGTCGGCGACGTCGATCGTGGTCGGGTCGAAACTGCACTCCGGGCAAGCCTGCTCGAGGACCCAGGTCCAGTCCTTGGTGTCAGGTTCGATGGCCACGGGAGCAGTCTGCCGTACCGGCTCGGGAGGCCGATGGGATTATTCGGTCCATGAGTGCAGGAGGCAGGACGGTGGCGATCCGCAACGCGACGACCGCAGATCTGAGTGCAGTCGCGGAGATCTACACCCACGAATCCCTCTACGCGTACTCGACCTTCGAGACCGCCGAACGACCGCTCGCGGACTGGGAGCACAAGCTCGAGACCGGCGATCCGTTCGTGGTCGCGGTCGACGACGGAGTTGTCCTCGGCTTCGCGTACGCCTCCCCGTTCCGCGACCGGCCGGCGTACCACCGCACCCGGGAGACCTCGGTCTACCTGCACCGCGCCGCCCGCCGCCAGGGCCTCGGCACCCTCTTGTACGCCGAGCTCCTCACCCAGCTCAAAGCAGCCGACTTCCACACGGCGGTGGCGTTGATCGCCCAACCCAACCCGGGCAGCAACCGCCTGCACGAACAACACGGCTTCGAGCACACCGGCACGTTGCGCGAGGTCGGCGACAAGCAAGAACGCATGATCGACGTCGCGATCTACCAGCTCATGTTGTGACGGGTCTGCGGGCGCCGGTGGCTGCGGTGGCCGGGGCCGCCGTCCAGACCCCCTTGGGCCATCGGCTTACCGCGTCGCTGCGACTTCTGTGCGGTGCCCGACACTGACTTGCAGCGCCGCGCTGCGCTTGATGCTGGCCCCGGCGGCGGCCTGCCCGTCGACCCCTGCCACCGCATCCACAGTCTGTTGGATGATCGGCTAACCCTCACGATCGGCAGGTTCTTGACCGGGTCCCCTGCCGACCGTGAGGTGTCTGGGACCCCATGTCTGAACCTGGTCGTATATCTATACTTAATCTATAGACTTAGTTTTGCAATCACCAACGAGCCCAGGTCACCCGAGCGTGAGCGGGATCTTCTTGACGTCCAGTGTGGAGGTGTAGGGCAGGCCGGTGGTGGAGGTCTTCTGGGTGACGCCACCGATGACGACGTCGACCTTCTCCAGGTCGGCGGGGATCTTGAACCCCATCAGCGCGACGGCGGGATTCGGGTCGAGGTCGCGGGCCTTGTAGTGGATGCCGTTCTGGTCGATGAGCTGGACCTCGTCCAGCGGCACGTACTGCTGGGTCTGACCCGGGTAGGAGTAGTAGGCGTTGACGATCAGGAAGACCTGGCGAGGGTTCCCGGGAGTGGCGCCGTTGAAGAAGAACCGCCGCTGGACGTAGGCGACGGTGAAGTTGCGCAGCATCACGTCCGAGATCTGACCGGAGGCATCCTGCAGCGGGATGCTGGTGTGCTCGGTCAGCTGGAAGGTCTGGTTGAGCACCTTCTGCTTCTCGGTGTCCTTCTTCGCGAGGATCAGGATGTTCGACGCGGCCGGGAAGTTCTCGAGCAGCGACTGGGACTGCTTGTAACCGTCGGCGTTGATGGTCAGCTGGACGTCGCTGGTCCCCGGCGGCAGCACCGCGACGAAGGTGTCGCCCCCGCTGGGCAGGTCCTGGGTCGACCCGTCGACGACCACCTGCGGGTGCAGGGTCCGCCAGCTCGCGCACGGCGTACCGGCGTTCTCACAAGCCCAGTTCGCCACCTTGAAGGCGAGCAACGTGCTGCCCTCCGCAGCGCGTCGGGCGCCGTCCTTGGTGTCGACGTAGTCGACCTCGGACAACGCCACCACTGCGATGCCCGCGTGCGCCGAGCCCATCCCGCGCGGCGTGGACAGCTTGGTCGGATCCGCCTGCGGGGCCAGGACGACGCCGTAGGAGTTGATCGTCTCGAGGCGGGAGACGAAAGCCTGCGAATCCGGCGACGGATTCCCGCCGACGAGGACCTGGGCGAGACCGTAGGCGACCACCTCCAGGACGATGAAGCCGCCGACGAGGATCCCGATGACGCGCAGGCGGTCGCGTTCGAGCAGGTCCGCGAGCTTCATGGTCAGCCGGTGGTCTCGCCAGCGAGGAATGCCACCAGGTTCTCGATGTCGTCCGCGGTCGGCTGCGGCAGCGAGTTCTGGCCGTGGGCGAAGCCGATGCCGGCGTACACCAGGAGGCCTGCGCGCATCCTGGCTCCGTCGGCGGAGTGCCCGAGCTCGAGCAGTGCGGCCTGGACGAGCTCGAAGACGAACTGGTCGGACTCGACGATGACCGCGGCGACCTTGTCGTCCCCGGTCGCCCACTCGCGCAGCGCTCGCTCGACGCTCCACGACCGGTCGTCGGTCAGGCGCAGGGCCATCGCGCGGATCCGCTCGAGCGGCGGCAGCTGGTCGAGGTCGGAGAGGTTGCTGAGCACCTCCCGGGTCTCGGCGCACCAGCGCTCGGCGATCGCCGCGAGCAGGGCGTCGAGATCGACGAAGTGCCAGTAGAAGCTGCCCTTGGTGACGCCGAGGTCCTTGCACAGCCGGTTGATCTTGATGGCACCGACGCCTTCGTCCATCACCAGCGCCAGCGCGCGCTCGGTCCAGTCGTCGATCGACAGTCTGGGAGAGGCGCTGGCAGTCACGGGGCAACCTTAGCGAGGGCAGGAACGCTTGCTGACCTGGCGACCGTACCCTAGGGTATGGTGCTATGACCGCTGAAACGACTCCCGGGACGACTCCCGACGTCGACGTCCGCGCCTGGCGCGCTCCCACCCACTTCCGGTATTGGGAAGCCCGCAACGAGCCGGCATGGCTCAAGCGCGAGAAGCTGGTCAAGAGGCTGTTCCGGCACGACCTCTTCCCCACCGACGAGCACGCCCGCTATCTGCTCGACGACCTGTACGGCGGGGACCCGGTGGCCGAGCGCTTCGTGGCCGAGGTGTTCTTCGGACCGACCGGGCACGCGAAGGGTCGGGCGATGCTCACCCAGGCCCTGGCCGAGGGCATCGAGTCGGTCCCGGACGCGCCGCAGTCGATGATCGAGCTCTTCGAGGAGTTCAACACCGTCCCCGACTGGGTCGACCCCGAGATGGTCGAGCTGGGCGCCGAGATCTGGCGCCGTTGGGGGACGATGCTCTTCAATGTCGCCGGCGTGATCACCCTGGAGATCTACACCGAGAGCGGCGTCGCGACTCCGCTCTCGCTGGCCGGCGGGTACGCCGGTGACAACGCCCTGCGCCGGTTCCTCGAGTCCTGCAAGTTCTGGATCGACACCTCCGAGGCCGAGGCGCTCTTCACCCCGGGTTCGGCAGGTCGGACCACGGCGATGCTCGTGCGGATCATGCACGTCGCCGTCCGCAAGCGCGTCGCCGAGCACCCCGAGTGGGACAGCGAGAAGTGGGGCCTGCCGATCAGCCAGACCTACATGATGCTGACCCAGATCGGTGGCTCGATCGCGCCCGCGATGGCGCTGTGGGTGCTGGGCTACCAGACCACGGCCCGGGAAATGCGGGCGCTGCTGCACTTCAACCAGTACCAAGGCCACCTGCTCGGCGTACAACCGCAGTGGAGGCCCACGACTGTGCGCGACTGCCTGCAGGTCCTGGCGATGTCGACGGCCGCGCGGTCCTACGACTCCGGCGAGCACGGGAAGGAGCTCATCGAGTCCTTCCCCGCTGCGTTCGCCCCGCGGCCCGGCCAGAGTCGGCTGCAGCGGCTGCGGTCGGCGTACAACTACCGGATCATCGCGGCGTACTGCGGGGTCTGGATGGCGCCGGCGACCCGCAAGCCCTACGACCTGCCGCGTGCGTTCCCGTGGACGCTGATCCTGGTGCTCCGCTGGCCGTTGATCACCGTGACCGAGCTGCTGCGCCGGATCCCCGGCCTGCGCGGTCTGCACAACAAGTTGATGGTCAAGCACCGACTCGGGTGGTACCAGGCGCAGATGGACGGCCGCGAGGCCGCCTTCGACGCCAGCTCCGGCCTGCGTCGGTAGTCCCTGTCCCCCTCACCTGGTTTCGAGGCGGTCGCAGCGCGACCGCACCTCAACCACCGATCAAGGAGCAGCATGAAGACCGACATCGTCGAAGCCTGGAACGGCCCCGGCCCGCAGGACTCGTTCATCACCGAGGTCCAGCCCGTCGACCACGGCCTGCACCCCTCGACCAGCAAGCTCGCCTTCGAGCACTGGTACTTCGACGCCCGCCTCGACACCGGCCACACGGTTGTCGCGTTCATCACCAAGCGGCGGCCCGAAGAGACCCCGTGGGCCAAGCCGTCGGTCGAGCTGCTCATCTACTCCCCGGACGGCACCAAGCGCCAGGTCCGCGCGCACTACCCGAAGACCGAGGCCAGCTTCGCGCTCGACGACGTCAACGCCCAGGTCGGGCCGAACAAGTGCTGGGTCGACCGCTCGGGCGCCCTCCCGGTGCAGCACGCGTACCTCGCCGAGGAGGACGTCGTCTTCGACCTGTCCTTCCACAACGAGCTGCCCAGCTGGATGCCGGGCAGGGGTGAGACGCACTACAACGCGAAGGAGTCCTTCGGCTGGGTCGTCGCGGCCCCGCGAGCCCGGGTCAGCGGCACGGTGAAGATCGGTGACCTGACGCTGGACGCGAGCGGGATCGGCTACGCCGACCACAACTGGGGCGCCGGCGACATGAAGCGGATCATCGAGCGCTGGCACTGGGGCCGGCTGTACGTCGAGGACTACTCATTCCTGTTCGCCAACGTGATGACCCAGAAGCGCTTCGACCACCACCGCTCGCAGCCGGTGATGCTGGCGAAGAACGGCGACATCGTGCTGAGCACGGGAGAGGTCGAGCTCACCGAGGGACCGATGGTCTTCCACGAGAACGCGAACCGCGAGTACCCGACCTGGGTAGAGATCAGCTCGCCGGGGCGGTTCAACCTGCGCCTGGACGTCGTACGGATCATCGACTCGCAGGACCTGCTCGACGAGGTGCCGGTGATCCGGAGGATCAAGCCGCTCATCCGCAAGCTGGTCGGCCGCCCGGGTTACTTCCGGTTCGACTCGACCTTCGTCCTCGAGGTGTGGGAGGACGGGGAGAAGGTCACCCGCACCGGCAACACCCTGCACGAGATGGTCGCCCTCGCCTGATCGCTTCGAAGGTTGCCCGTCCTCGTTCGTGGGCTACCGTCGCAGCATGGTCGGCTTGGTCGTGGGCATCGCGTTCGTCGCGGCGATCGGGCTGTTCGTCTTCGTCCTGTTCCACCCGCGGCCGACGATGGACCACCTGTACGACGTCCCGGACGACCTGAGGCGGGCTGACGACAACCAGCAGCCACCGTTCGACGGATCCGCAGGCTGGATGCCGCCGCCCACGTGACTACTTGACGGTGACCCCACGCGGGACCGAGCTCGGGGTGCGGCAGCCGATGTCGGCGGGCAGCGTCGAGACGGTCGGGTCGAACGGAGACTCCCAGAGCTGGGCCGGGATGTAGCCGGTGCGACAGGGCGCCGGCGAGGCTCCCCCGACGAACGTGAAGTGCGCCCGCTGGTTGCGACCCGGCGTGAGCGCACTCGCGAGCGCCCACGGTACGGCGACCAAGGTCTCCTCGAGCCCGTTGCGGTGCTGGTCGAGGATGCCGGTCAGGTCGACGATGTTGGCCAGCAGCGGCGACAGGTTCGGCGAGAGGCCCTCGGCGAGCAGCTGGAGCTGCCGGGCCGCCTCGGTGCCCTGCGCCAGCACGATGCGGACGTTGCCGTCGCGCACGGCCACCGCACCGCTGAGCCGGGCCAGGTCGTTGAGGTATCCCGCGATGGTCTGGGCCTGGGCGTTCTGGGTCGCGAGCACGGTCTGGCCGCTGGCCAGCAGTGCCTTCGTCGCCGGCAGCGCGTCCTGGGCCGCATTCAGGATCGTGTGCGAGTTGGCGAGCACCCGGCCGATGTCGTTGCCGGCACCGCCGAACGCCGAGGCGGACTCGTTCACGACGGTCGAGAGATCTTTGGTGTTGATCGACTTCAGCAGCTTGTCGGTCGCCACGATCAGGTCCTCGTCGCGGATCGGTGTCGAGGTGCGGGCCATCGCAATCACCGACCCGTCGGTCAGGTACGGCCCGTTGTCGGTGTGCGGGATCAGATCCAGGTACTGCTCACCGACCGCCGAGCGGTTGTGCACCTCTGCCGTCAGGTCGGACGGGATCTTCCACTGCTTGTCGATGGCGATCCGGGCGATCACGCCGTTCGTGCGGAAGTCCAGGCTCGTCACCCGGCCGACGGTGACGCCGCGGTAGGTCACCTCACCGCGCTGGAACAGGCCACCGCTCTCGCGCAGGTCCACCGAGACCGTGTACGTCGGATGGGTGAACGGCAATGTCAGGCCGGCGTACCGGGCGCCCGCGTTGATGACAGCGAGACCGCCGATCAGCACGAAGACCAGCAGCCGGATCCGGGTCCCGCGGGTCACCTGCCTGCTCATCGGCCACCGCCCAGGGCCGGGCCGAGCAGGGCGTTGAGCAACGCTCCGAGGTTCTTGGCGATCGGGGAGGAAGGCTTCGTCGTCGTGGTCGGCAGCGGCGAGACGAGACCCGGGTTGCTCGACGGCTGTCCCGTGCTGCCGATCACGTTGTTGAGCAAGGTCAGCGGCGAGAGGTCGACGAGCACGTCGAGGTTCACGTAGTCACCCTTGACCGCGTTGAGCACCTGGTCGGGGAACGGGAACGAGAGCACCGTCTCCAGCACCTTGGGCAGGTCGTTGCCGGCGGCCTGCAGCTGGGCGAGCACCGGGGCGAGCGCCTTGAGGTCGGCCACCACGTTGGTGCCCGCCCGCCGGATCAGCCCGGTGGTCACGTCGCTGAAGTCGGAGAGGTGGCCGAGCATCGCGACGAGCTGGTGGCGCTGCTCGGCGAGGCTGCGCACGGCAGGGGTGATCGTCGTCAACGCGTCGGTGACCGTACGCCGGTCGCGCGCGATCTGCCCGCTGAGCCGGTTCACGTTCGCGAGCGTGTCGATGATCGTGGAGCGGTTGCGGTCGAGCGTGGTGACGAACGCGTCGAGCTGGCGCAGAAAGTTGTGCGTCGCGCTCTGGTCACCGAGTGCGTTGCTCAGCTCGACGGTGATCGTGTGCAGCTCGGCAACGCCGCCTCCGTTGAGCAGCAGCGAGAGCGCACCCAGCACCTCCTCGACCTCAGCGCCCCGACTGGTGTCCGCGATCGGGATCGCATCCCCGCTTCCGAGATGGCCCTGACCGCCGCTCGTCGGAACGGCCAGCTCGACGTACTTCTCGCCGAGCAGGCTGGTCTGCGCGATCCGGGCGGTGACGTTGTGCGGCAACCCGAGGTCGCTGCGCAGCTCCAGGGTGACCTGCGCGTTCCAGCCGTCGCGACCGACCCGCGACACCCGACCGACGGTGACGCCGTCGTACTTGACGGTCGCGTCCCGCGCCAGACTGAGGACGTCGGTGAAGTCGGCCGTGACGGTGATCGGATGGGCGCCGACGTCGGGACCGCCCGGCAGCGGGAGGTCGTTCATGCCCGCGAACCCGCACCCCGACAGCGTGACGAAGCATGCCGCGGCCACCACCAGACGCCTCATCACAGGCTTCCCGTCAGGGTGACGAGCAACCCGGAGAACGAAGTGTCGGCTGGCGCCGAGGGCAGGCCCGGAACGCCCGTCGGTGGCTGCGGAACGCCGAGTCCGCCTCGGATCGGCAGCTGGTCGAAGACCTTCTTCAGCGCCGCGCACAACGGCGCGATCTTCGGACCGGCCTGTTTGGCGAGCGTTTCGCAGATGACCTGGTCGACGACCCGGGCGACCTCGCTGAAGTTCGCCCGGGTGCGGACAGCCTGCGCGCGGGCGTCGTACGTCTCGGTCAGGTCGGTGAAGGCGAGCGGCGCGATGTTCGCGACCTCGATCAGCGCCTGCCGCTCGGTGACCAGCGCCCCCGTGACCGAGGCCAGTCGTCCGACGTCGGTGGACAGCGCAGTGCGGTTGTCCCGGATGAAGGTGGCCACGTCGCCCAGTGAGCGCGCCAGCGTCGCGAGCAGGGTCGAGAGCTGTCCGGAGTCGCCGGCCAGTGCTGCTCCGACGGTGCCGAGCTCGGCGTTGAACCGCTGCACCTCGGCGTCATACGCGGCCAGCGTGCCGCTGACCCCGCTGAGGTGCTTGACCGTGCTGTCGAGATTGCCGGCACCGGCCCCGATCACGTCGGTGGCACTGGCCAGATTTCGCAACGCGCTGCGGGTGGCTGCACCGTTGCCGTTGAGCATCTGAGCGACCGTCGCCAGCGCCCCGGAGAGCGCACCGTTCTTGTTGGCACCCTGAGGACCGAGCGCCGTGACGAGGTTGTTGGTGACCTGCAGGGAGGTGTCCAGCTCGACCGGGATCCGGGTGTCCTTCTCGCGGATCAGTGCACCCGAGGCGAGGACCGGGCCGTCGACGTACCCGGGGGTGAGCTGGACGAACCGGTCGGCGATCACCGACGGCGCGATCACCACGGCCTTCACGTCGCGCGGCAACGAGTACTTCGCGTCGTAGGTCATGTCCACGCGGACGTAGGTGCCGTGCGGGGTGATCTTGCTGACCTCGCCGATCCGCATCCCCATCACGCGCACGTCGGAGCCCTCAAAGAGTCCGACCGTCTGGGCGAAGTCCGCGCTGACGGTCCTGGTGCGCGGACCGGCCAGCAGGACGACAGCACCGGCCAGCAGCGCGATCACGAGGACGGTGAGCAGGCTGATCAGCGCCCGGGGGTTTCCGCGCAGGTTCATCACGGCGCCTCGATCTTCAGGGAGTCCGGGGCGTTGCCGATGAACGAGTCGAACCACGGCCCGCTGCCGATGGTGTCGACGAAGAGCCGCGCGAACTTGGCGACCGCGACCAGCGTCGCCTGGACCGAGGCCTGCCGATTCTCGAGCTGGGCGGTCACCTTGCCGAGTGCGATCAGGGCCGGACCGATGGTGGCGCTGTTCTCGACCACCAGCCCGTGCAGCTGGGTGGCCAGGGCGTTGGTGTGCACGATCAGGCCGTGGATCGCAGCCCGCCGGCGGTCGAGCTCCGCCAGCAGCGTGCCCGCGTCGCGGACCAGGGCGGCAATGTCGCCACGACTGCCGTCCAGGGTCGCGGTGAGCTGCTGCGACCGGGTGAGCAGGCTGGTCACGCTCTGGTCACGCGCCGCGATCGTGCGGGCGATGTCCGACAGTCCGCGCACCGATGCGCTCACATCGGGACCAGCGCCCCGGAAGGTCGTGGTGATCGAGTTCAGCGCCGTTTCCAGCTGCGCTGTGTTGATCGGGGCCACGGTGTTGGTGAAGTCGCCGAGTGCCTGGGTGACGTCGTACGCCGGAGCGGTGCGGGTCACCGGGATGTCGCCGGTCAACGTGCCGACCCCGGCCGGCATCACCTGCAGGTACTTGCTGCCGAGCAGGTTGCCGACCTTGATCCGTGCAGTGGTCTGCCCACCGAGCCGGATGCCCGGGTCGATCGAGAAGGACACCGCGATGAACCCGCGGCCCATCGCCAGGCCTTGCACCTCACCCACCCGGACACCGGCGACCTCGACCCGGTCGCCCTGCGCGATCCCGCTGGCATCGGTGAAGTCGGCGGTGATGACGTGACCGCCGTTGCCGATGAACGAGAGCCGACCGGCGTTGAGTGCAGCGAAGACGATCGCCACCACGATGGCCAGACCGATGGCACCGGCGTACGCGGGCCTGCGCGGGGCTCTCATGGCCGCGCTCATTTCTGGCACCGCGCTGAGCTGTCGACGACGTGGATGTGCTGGAGGGCGTCCTGGATCCACTGGTCGGCCGGCGGGAAGTGGTCACCGAGGGTGATCCGCACTCCGCAGACGTAGTAGTTGAACCAGGATCCGTACGACGCCGTGGCCGCGAGCCGGTGCAGCTTGTCGGGCAACCTGTTCAGGGCGTCGTCGATGAGCGCGTACCCGGTCGGCGACGACAGGGTCTCGGCGACGCGGCGCAGCGAGGCGAGGTCTGCCTGGGTGGCCGGGCGCGCCTTGCTCAGCAGGTCGGCGGAGAGCTGCGTCATCGTGTCGATGTGGCCGATCGCCTCACCGACCACGTTCTTGTCCGACGCCAGTCCCCCGGCGAGGACGCGGAGCTGCCCGATCAGCTCCTCGAGCTGGGTCTGGTGGTCGGAGACCGTCCCGACGGCAGCGTCGAGGTTCTGCACGACGCTGCCGATCAGCTGGTCGCGCGCGGCCAGCCCGGTGGTCAACGACGCGGTGCGCGCGATCAGGTTGCGCACGGTCGAGCCGTCGCCCTGCAGGGTCCGGATGATGTCGAGGGTCAGGCTGTTCACGTCCGCCGGCGACAGCGCGACGAGCAGCGGTTTGAACCCGTCGAGCAGGTCGTCGAGGTCGAGGGCCGGCTGGGTTCTCGCCGTCCCGATCACCTGGTCGGCCGGTTGGCGCTGCTGCGAGCTGCCGGCGTTCAGGACGGCCAGGTACCGGTTGCCGGCGAGGTCGAGGTAGCGGATCTCGGCGCGCGAGCTCGTGGTCAACGGCAGCGAGCTGTCGACCTGGAAGCTCACCTCGGCTTGCGCGTTCGACGTCACCCCGACCGAGAGCACCTTGCCGACCTGCACACCGGCGACGCGGACGTCGTCGCCCGGGACCAGCCGGCTCGCCGAGGAGAACAACGCCCGGTACGTCGTCTCCGGGGTGTGCGCTCCGAAGGGCTGGATCGTGGCCGCGATCGTCACCGTGATCGCGATCGAGACGACAGCGAAGACGCCCAACCGCAGGGCGGCCGCTCGGGTGCTGGGCAACAGGCCGGTGCGCTTGCTCATGGCACGCTCACCGGATCCAGCAGGGAGAACAGGTCGGTGTTGCCGGCGCCGTCGTTGAGCTTCACCGCCGGGTACGGGATCGGCGCGTGCGGCAGCCCGCGGCAGGCCGGACCGGTGCCGAGGTCACCGAGCTTGAGCGCATCCTTCGAGGTGTACCCACGCGCCTGCCGGCCGACCGTGAAGTAGCCCTGGAACGAGTTGTTCCTGATCTGCGCCGCCGACGAGTCCCGTACGGCGAGGAAGCCCTGAATCACGCAGACGAGCTCGGGTGAGTACTGCGCGAGCAGCTCCGAGGTCGGCCTCGCGAGCTGAGCGCTCTCGGCGATCAGGTCGGCGTTCGCGCGGAGCAGGTCGGTGCCGCTGATCGAGGCTCCGGTCAGGGCGCTGATGAACGAGGACACCGTGGTCGGCTGCCGGGTCAGCGATCGTGCGGTCACCGTCGCGTTGCCGAGGAGGGACAGTAAAGCCGGCGCATTGTCGGCGTACTGGCCGGCGACCTTGTCGAGCAGGGCGAGGTCCTTCTCGAAGAGCGGCGTCTGGGCGTTGAGCTGGCCCAGGTAGTTCCCGGTCCCGTCGATCAGGGCGGCGAGGTCGTGGCCGCGACCGTCCAGTCCCTCGGAGATGCCGCCGAGGGACGCCGCCACGCGATCGGGCTGGGCAGCGGCGAGCACCGTGCCGAGGTCGTCGATGACGTTGGTGAGCTCCGTGGTCTGCGCGGACCGGTCCTCGGCGATCACCGATCCGTCACCGATGTGGCCCGCCGCGGTGGTCGAGCTCGAGTGCAGCTCGACGTACTTCTGCCCGAACAAGGTCGTGGGCAGGATCGCGGCGACGACGTCCTTCGGGATCCGCTCGGCGTCGCCGCTGTTGATCTGCAGGCTGATGCGCGCGCCGCTGCCGCGGGTGTCGACCGCGGACACGCGGCCGACGATCGCCCCGTTCATCCGGACGTCGCCCCCGACGTTGAGCTGCTGGCCGGCCTGGCGAGCATCGACCGTGACGGTCACGTGGTCGGAGAAGACGTGCCGGTAGGAGGCGATCGAGACCCAGACCAGCAGCGCGATGACCAGCAGGTACGCCAGGCCGGTGATCTCGAGCCGGCGGGCGCGTCCGGCCGAGTCGCCGGGACCCAGCGGCATCATCCGGTGATCCGGACGGTCGTGCTCGAACCCCAGACGGCGAACGAGATGAAGAAGTCACTGACGGTCAGCACCACGATCGAGGTCCTGATCGCGTTGCCGACCGCGATCCCGACGCCGGCCGGGCCGCCGGACGCGAAGTACCCGTAGTAGCAGTGGATCAAGATGATCGCGATCGCGAAGAGCAGCACCTTGAGGAACGACCAGCCGACGTCGGCGGGCGCGAGGTACTGCGAGAAGTAGTGGTCGTAGGTGCCGTGCGACTGGCCGAAGTAATTGACCGTGACGAGCCGGGTGGCCAGGTAGGAGGCGAACAGGCCGATCGCGTAGAGCGGCGCGATCGCCAGCACCGCGGCCATCATCCGGGTGGTGACCAGGAACGGGATCGAGGGCACCGCCATCACCTCGAGCGCGTCGACCTCCTCGCCGATCCGCATCGCACCCAGCTGGGCGGTGAAGCCGCAGCCGATCGTGGCGGCCAGTGCCACTCCGGCGATCAGCGGCGCCGACTCCCGGGTGTTGAAGTACGCCGAGAGGAACGCCGAGAAGTTGGTCGCCCCGATCTGGGAGAGCGTCGAGTGGCTCTGCAGCCCCACCTCGGCGCCGATCGCGAAGGACAGCGCGATCATCACCCCGACGGTGCCGCCGACCACGGCCAGGCCGCCACTGCCCAGCGCGATGTCGGAAAGCACCCGCAGCGTCTCGCGCCGGTAGCGGGTCAGCGATCGAGGCGCGGCCCGGAACGATTCCGCGTAGAACTCCAGCTGGTGGCCGAGTCGGCGCAGCGAGGCACGCGGTACGTCGAACGCGTCGAGGATCGCCATCACGCGCCCTGCGGGTAGAGCTGGAAGTAGGCCACGCTCATCAGGTAGTTCGCGCCGAAGAGCAGCAAGAAGGTGATAACCACGGACTCGTTGACCGCCTGGCCGACGCCGGCCGGACCACCCTTGACGTGCAGGCCCTTGTAGGAGCCGACCAGTGCGGCGATCGCGCCGAAGACCAGGCCCTTGAGCAGGCTGGCGTACAGGTCGGGGCGGGTGGCCAGCGCGCGGAAGGATTCGACGTACACGCCTGAGGTGCCGTGCTGGAGCATCACGTTGAATACGTAGCCGCCACCGATGCCGACCCCCATCACCAGGCCGGTGAGCAGGACTGCGACGACCATGGCGGCCAGGACGCGGGGCACGACCAGCCGGGTGATGACGTTGATGCCGAGGACGCGCAGGGCGTCGATCTCCTCACGGATCATCCGGCTGCCGAAGTCCGCGCAGATCGCCGAGCCGCCGGCGCCGGCGAGCAGCAGCGCGGTGGCCAGCGGCGCTCCCTCGCGCAGGATCGAGACGACCGAGGCTGCGCCGGCGAAGCTCTGCGCCCCGAGCTGCTGGGTCAGGCTGCCTACCTGGAGCGCGACGACCGCTCCGAGCGGGATCGAGACCAGCGCGGTGGGCACGATCACGACCCGGGCGATCTGCCAGCCCTGGTCGATCGCCTCCCGCCACGCGAACGGTGGCGAGGCGAACCCCCGGATGACCTGACCGACGAATCCGAAGAACAGGCCGAGCGCGTCGAGACCGGACAGCACGCGGTCGCGCGCGACCGTTGCCATCGCCGTCATGTCTCTCCTCGGGGGGTCTGCGCTCGGGTCACCATACCCTTAGGTATGTTCGATCTGTCCAGAGTTGGCCAGATGCTGGATCTGCTGCCGGATCAACGAGTCAGCGGGCTGTCGGTCCCGTGGGGGAAGATGACGCGGTGGAGCAGTTCAGCGCGCCGACCCGGACCTGGTTCGAGGCTGCCTTTGTTGCACCCACCCCGGCCCAGACCGGTGCCTGGCAGGCGATCGCGGCAGGCCGGCACGCGCTCGTGGTGGCACCGACGGGCTCCGGCAAGACGCTGGCGGCGTTCCTCTGGTCGCTGGACCGGATCGCGACGCAGCCCCGGCCCGCGGAGAAGCAACGGCGCTGCCGGGTCCTCTACGTCTCCCCCCTCAAGGCGCTCGCGGTCGACGTGGAGCGCAACCTGCGGGCGCCCCTGGCCGGGATTCGGCACACCGCCGAGCGCCTGGGTGTCGCGGTCCCCGAGATCGCGGTCGGGGTGCGGTCGGGCGACACCAGTCCAGCCGACCGGCGCAAGCTGCAGACCTCCCCGCCCGACATCCTCATCACGACGCCGGAGTCGCTGTTCCTGATGCTCACCTCGCAGGCGCGCGAGTCGCTGCGGGGGGTCGAGACCGTGATCGTGGACGAGGTGCACGCAGTCGCCGGCACCAAGCGCGGCGCCCACCTGGCCCTGTCGCTCGAGCGCCTCGATGCACTGCTGGACGCACCGGCCCAGCGGATCGGACTGTCCGCCACCGTCCGACCGATCGAGGAGGTCGCGCGCTTCCTCGGCGGGACGGCTCCGGTCGAGGTGGTCGCGCCGCCGTCGGAGAAGACCTGGGACCTGTCGGTCGTGGTGCCGGTGGAGGACATGACACAGCTCGATGACGACGAGTCGCCCCGTTCGGGATCGTTGTGGCCGCACGTCGAGGAGCGGGTCGTCGACCTGATCGAGAAGCACACCTCGACGATTGTCTTCGCGAACTCGCGGCGCTTGGCAGAGCGGCTCACCGCCCGCCTGAACGAAATCGCGCAGGACAGGGCGGCCACCCCGGTGGTTGAGGAGGTTGCGCAGCAACCGTCTCGAAACCCTCGAACCCCGGCGCAGATGATGGCGCAGTCCGGACAGTCCCACGGCGCCCCGGCGGTCATCGCCCGGGCGCACCACGGCTCGGTGTCCAAGGAACAGCGCGCGGTCATCGAGGACGACCTCAAGCGCGGCCGACTCCCGTGCGTCGTGGCCACCAGCAGCCTCGAGCTCGGCATCGACATGGGCGCGGTTGACCTGGTCATCCAGATCGAGTCGCCGCCCTCGGTGGCCAGCGCGCTGCAGCGCGTCGGACGCGCCGGCCACCAGGTCGGCGAGACCTCGCGCGGCGTGCTGTTCCCCAAGCACCGCGGCGATCTGGTGCCGACCGCGGTCAGCGTCGAACGGATGCGCAGCGGCGGCATCGAGGCACTCCGGATCCCGACCAATCCTCTCGACGTCCTCGCCCAGCAGGTCGTCGCCGCGACTGCGCTCGAGGGCTGGAACGCCGACGAGCTCTTCGACCTGGTCCGGCGTGCGGCCTCGTTCGCGGGCCTGCCGCGCAGCGCGTACGACGCCACTCTCGACCTGCTCGCGGGCCGCTATCCCAGCGACGAGTTCGCCGAGCTGCGACCCCGGATCGTCTGGGACCGGATCACCGGCGAGCTCACTGGACGCCCCGGCGCCCAGCGGCTCGCGGTCACCAGCGGAGGCACCATCCCGGACCGTGGCATGTTCGGCGTCTTCCTGGTGGGTGAGCGAGCCAGCCGCGTGGGCGAGCTCGATGAGGAGATGGTCTACGAGTCCCGGGTCGGTGACCTCTTCACCCTCGGCACCAGCACCTGGCGGATCGAGGACATCACCCACGACCGGGTGCTCGTGTCCCCCGCACCGGGCCAGCCGGGCCGGCTGCCATTCTGGACCGGCGACACCCTGGGTCGACCGGCCGAGCTGGGTGAGGCGATCGGAGCCTTCACCCGCGAGGTCGCCGCGATGTCACCGACCGAGGCCGTGGCCCGCGCCAAGGCGGCCGGCCTCGACGACTGGGCCGCGGAGAACCTGACCTCGCTGATCGCCGAGCAGCGCGAAGCCACCAACGCAGTCCCGCACGACCAGCAGCTGGTGGTCGAACGCTTCCGCGACGAGCTCGGCGACTGGCGGCTGGTGGTGCACTCGCCCTACGGGACCCCGGTGCACGCGCCGTGGGCGCTCGCGATCAACGCCCGGTTGCGCGAGCGGTACGGCGTCGATGCCCAGGCGATGGCCGCCGACGACGGGATCGTGCTGCGGATCCCGGAGACCGACCAGGACCCGCCGGGCGCCGAGCTGATCGCCTTCGAGCCGGACGAGATCGAGCAGATCGTGACCACCGAGGTCGGCGGTTCGGCACTGTTCGCGGCCCGCTTCCGGGAGTGCGCTGCCCGGGCGCTGTTGCTCCCCCGCCGCGACCCTGGCCGTCGATCGCCGTTGTGGCAGCAGCGGCAGCGCTCGGCCCAGCTCCTCGAGGTCGCTTCGCGCTACCCGTCGTTCCCGATCGTGCTGGAGACCGTGCGCGAGGTGCTCCAGGACGTGTACGACGTCCCGGCACTGGTCGCCCTGCACCGCAGGATCGCGGAACGCCGGGTCACGCTGGTCGACGTCTCGACCCACCGTGCCTCGCCCTTCGCCCAGTCCTTGCTCTTCGGGTACGTCGCCGCGTTCATGTACGAAGGCGACTCGCCCATCGCCGAACGCCGAGCTGCCGCCCTGACGCTGGACCAGGGCCTGCTCGCCGAACTCCTCGGTCGCGCCGAGCTGCGCGAGCTGCTGGACCCTGACGTGCTGGCCGAGGTCGAGGCCGAGCTGCAGAGGACTGCCGAGGATCGGCGAGCCCGCGACGCAGAAGGCCTGGTCGACGTCCTGCGCCTGATCGGACCGCTGTCGACCGAGGAAGCCGTCGCCCGCTGCACCGCTGACGTGCCCGAGGCACTCTCCCTGCTCGCCGAGGCGCGTCGGGTGGTCGAGGTCCGGATCGGGGGCGAGGCACGCTGGGCGGTGATCGAGGACGTCGCCCGGTTGCGCGACGGGCTCGGGGTCCCGGTCCCCGCCGGAACACCGACCGCGTTCACGGATCCGGTCGAGGACCCGCTTGGTGACCTGGTCAGCCGTTTCGCCCGCACCCATGGGCCGTTCACCACCGCCGATGTCGCCACCCGACTCGGGCTCGGCGTCGCCGTTGCCCGCCAGACCCTGATCCGACTCGGTTCCCAGGGACGGGTGCTCGAGGGCGAGTTCCGGCCGTCCGGGTCGGGCAGCGAGTGGTGCGATGCCGAGGTGCTGCGCAAGCTGCGCCGCCGCTCGCTGGCCCGACTGCGTCACGAGGTCGAGCCGGTCGACCCCGCCGCGCTGGGTCGCTTCCTGCCGGCCTGGCAGCACGTCACGCTGGGATCACGTTCGGGGGCCGGTTCGAGTCGCGGCCTGCGTGGACCGGACGGGGTGATCGCCGTCGTGGAGCAGCTGGCGGGTTGCGCCGTACCAGCCTCGGCCCTGGAGTCGCTGGTGCTGCCCAGTCGGGTCGTCGACTACCAACCGGCCTACCTCGACGAGCTCACCGCGACGGGCGAGCTGCTCTGGGCCGGACACGGCGGGATCACCGGTGCCGATGGCTGGGTCTCGCTGCACCTCGCCGACAGCGCGCCGCTGACCCTGCCGGATCCTGCGGAGGTCGAGGTCGGCGCCGACCACCAGGCCGTGCTCGACGTCCTCGACGGCGGCGGCGCGTTCTTCTTCCGGCAGCTCGGGCACCAGCTCGGCTCCACGGACGACGCCGCGTTGGCCGCGCTCGTCTGGGAGCTGGTCTGGTCGGGCCGGGTCGGCAACGACACGCTGGCGCCGCTGCGGGCACTCACCCGGTCCGGGACGAGCAGCCACCGTGCCCGTCGGTCTCCGCCCCGGGCACGGGTCACCTCCGGCGGTCGGACTCGCTCGCCGATGCCCAGTCGGAGTGGTCCGGCCGACATGGCCGGTCGCTGGTTCCTGCTTCCCGAGCGGGAGTCCGACCCGACCCGGCGTGCGCACGCCGCGGCCGAAGGATTGCTCGACCGGCACGGCGTGGTCACCCGCGGAGCGGTGATGAGCGAGCGCACGCCGGGAGGTTTCGCGGCGGCGTACCGGGTGCTGGCGACGTTCGAGGATTCCGGGCGCGCGCGCCGCGGCTACTTCGTCGAAGGACTCGGTGCGGCGCAGTTCGGCACCGCTGGGGCGATCGACCGGCTGCGCACCCATGTGCGCCTCAGCCCTCCCGAGAAGCTCGAGGCCGTAACGCTGGCTGCCACTGACCCGGCGAACCCCTTCGGCGCCGCGCTGCCCTGGCCTGTCCAGGAGGGTGGTCACCGTCCGGGTCGCAAGGCCGGTGCGCTCGTGGTGCTGGTCGAGGGTGAGCTCACCCTGTACGTCGAACGCGGCGGCCGCACGCTGCTGACCTTCTCCGACGAGGACGACGTGACCGCGGCCGCGATCGACAGCCTCGGCACCGCCGTACGCCGCGGAGCCCTCGGGCGTCTGACCGTGGAGAAGGCGGACGGCGAGAGCCTGTTGAGCCAGAATTCCGAGGCGATCAGGACGGCGCTCGAAGCCGCGGGTTTCGTCGCCACGTCCAAGG